>Ga0207682_10000207_pt1 | contig 26681 bp, 24 predicted proteins | sample KBSM63metaG_FD_184332 | JGI IMG/M metagenome (GOLD analysis project Ga0207682, IMG submission 184332) | Miscanthus rhizosphere microbial communities from Kellogg Biological Station, Michigan, USA - KBS M6-3 metaG (SPAdes) (version 2) | ecosystem: Host-associated > Plants > Roots > Rhizosphere >... | reverse complement strand
GGATCGCGGTGATCGACGCGGGGCGCATCGCGCAGCTCGGCACGCCCGACGAGGTGTTCCACCGTCCGGTGAGCCCGTTCGTCGCCGGCTTCATGGGCGCGGACAACGCGATCGAGCTGTCGCGCCGCCCGGACGGCTTGCTGGTGGCCGGCCGAGGGGCGGGCGAGCGCGTCAACGCCCACTTTCGCAGCGACAACGCGCGCGTCGCCGCCGGCGGCGGCGCCGGGACGCCGGACGAGCTTCACCTCCCCGGCACCGTCACGCAGGCCATCTACGTCGGGCAGGGCTACCGTTATCGCGTCCGCACCGAAGGCGCCGAAGTCTGGGCCCACGCCGGCGAGCGCATGCCGGAAGGCGCGGCGGTGGCCGTCGTCGTCCCCCGGTCGGCGCTTCTCGTTTTTTCCGCACCACCCCACTAGGAGAGCTCCATGAAGATCCGTCAACTACTCGTCGCCGCGGCCGTCGCCGCCGTGGCCGCGGGAACCGCGGCGCTGCCGGCGTCCGGGCAGACGCTCAACGTCATCACGGCCGGCGACCAAAACATGGTCGACTACGTGAACAACTACCTCGGCCCGAAGTTCGAGGCGATGAACCCCGGCGTCAAGGTGAAGGCGGTGGGCACGGGCCCAGGCGATTCCGGCTCGCAGAAGATCTACGAAAAGCTCTCGGCGCAGCAGAAGGCCGGTACGGCCGCCTGGGACGTCGACGTCGCCGTGGTGCACCAGCGCGGCGCCGCGACGATGGTGAACGAAAAGCTGCTGATGGCGTACCGCGACGACGTCGCCGCCGGCAAGCTGGTGTCGCGCGACTCGGCGAAGAACGCGCTCGGCGCCAACGTCGACGGCTACGTGCTGCCGATGTTCCACAGCCAGATCGCGTTCGCGTACAACCCCGACGTCGTCAAGAATCCGCCGAAGACTTTCGCCGAATTGGCCGAATGGGCGAAGAAGAACCCGAAGCAATTCGGCTACAACGGCGTCAAGGGCGGCATGTCAGGCGTGGGCTTCGTCACGGCGTGGGTGTCGGCCAACAGCGGCATCGCCGACAAGCTTGAGAACGGTCCTTACGATCCCGCGTCGAAGGCGGCGATCGACAAGTCGCTCGCGAGCCTCAAGGACTTCAACCAGTACGTCGTGATGACGCCGGGCAATGCCGGCACGCTCGACATGCTGAATCGCGGCGAGATCGCGATGGGGCCGGTGTGGGTCGACATGTTCTACACGTGGCAGGCCGACGGCAAGCTCAATCCCAAGATCAAGCTGTCGCTGCCGTCACCAGGCATGCCGGGCCAGCCGATGTACTACGTGATCCCGACGAAGGCCGCCAACGCGGCGATCGCGAAGAAGTTCATCGATTTCGCCGAGAGCCCTGAAGTGCAGGCCGACGGCATCGTCAAGCAGTTCAACTGGTACCCGGGCATCGATCCCAAGTTCGTCCAGGCGAAGCTGTCGCCGGCGGACTGGAACAAGCTCTTCACCGACATCTCGCCCGCCGACCTGTCGAAGAACGGCCGTCCGTTCCCGCTGTCGCAATACTTCACCGACATCGTCGAAGGCTACGAGCGCGTGGTGCTGAAGTAGCGCGCTGCCGTCGGTGAACGCCCGGGAAGAAGCCGGCGCCGGCTGGCGCGGGTACGCGCTGGTCGCGCCCGCGCTCGCCGTCATCGCGCTGTTCTTCGTGCTGCCGCTCGGGCTGTCCGCGGTGCTCGCGTTCCGCGCGAAGGACGGCGGCCTCACGCTGGAGCATTTCGCCAAGAGCTGGGAGCTCTACCAGACGGACCTCACGTTCACGATCGGCATCGTCCTGCTTTCGACGGTGCTGATCGGGATGGTGGCGATCCTCGTCGCCGGCTATCTCACCCTCGGCGAGAATCCGCGCGCGGTCGCGATCCTCCGCTGGCTGTACCGCTGGCCGCTCTTCATCCCGTTCATCGTCACCGGCCAGATCATGCGCACGTTCCTCGCCAAGAACGGCATGCTGAACCACGTGCTGGTCGGCTCCGGGCTCATCGACCCGCTGGCGGCGCAGAGCGTCCTCGACTGGCGCGGCATCGTGATCGCCTTCGTGTGGAAGCAGGCGCCGTTCGTCACGCTGCTGCTGGCGGGCGCGATGGCGTCGCTCGAGACGCAGCACATCGAGGCCGGCCGCAACCTTGGCGCGCCGCGGTGGCGCGTGCTCGTCGACATCGTGCTGCCGCAGGTCCGCGGCACGCTGCTCGTCGGCCTCGTGCTGTCGTTCGTGACGATGCTGTCCGTGCTGTCGGTGCCGCTGATGATCAACCCGAATTCGCCGACGATGATCACCGTCGACGTCGCGTACCGGATCAACACGCACGGCGATTACGCGGTCGCGAACGCGCTGTGCCTGATGTCGCTGGTGGTGGCGGCGATCGGCGCGTGGTTCTATCTGCGCCAGTCGACGCGGGCGCTCGCGAGGCAGCGATGAGCGCGACGCACGCCGCCGGCGCGGCCCCGATGGGCGCGTCCGCCTCCCCGGCGCTCCCGCGCTGGTCGCGCGTCCTGGCGGTCGGCGTGCTCCTCGCGCTGCTCGCGTTCGCCATCTTCGGCCCGCTCGCCAACCTCTTCCTTTGGGCCTTCGCAGAGAAGTGGTATTTCCCGAACAAGCTGCCACAGGAGTTCGGCCTCAAGTTCTGGGAACAGGTGTTCGCGCCGCGGGGCAACGCCATCGCTTCGCTCGGGACGAGCATCTGGATCGCGCTCCTCACGGTGGTGTTCAGCCTGGCAGTCGCCGTGCCCGCCGGCTACGCGCTGGCCCGGCTGCGCCTGCGCTGGCGCAGCCTGATCCTTCTCGCGTTCCTGCTGCCGCAGGCCGTGCCCAACCTGCCTGTCTACGTGAACATCGCGCGCGTGTTCTACGAGATCGGCCTCGCCGGCACCGTGACCGGCGTCGTGCTGGTCCATGCGTCGCACGGCCTCGTGCTCGCGGTGTGGATCGCGTCGGCGGCGTTCGCGTCGATCGACGTCTCGCTGGAGGAGGCCGCGCGCAACATCGGCGCGTCGCCGTGGACGTGCTTCCGCACGGTGACGCTCCCGCTGGCGGCGCCGGGCCTCATCGCCAGCGCCATCTTCGTGTTCCTGGAGTCGCTCGACGAATTCACCGGCACCTACTTCGTCGGCGTGCCGGACGTCACCACGCTTCCGCTCCTCATGTTCAACGCCAGCATGGGCGGGAACTACCAGATCGCGTCGATCACGGCGCTGCTGCTGCTGGTGCCGTCGATCGGCTTCATGCTGGTGGTCGAGCGCTTCCTGAAGGCCGACGTCCTCGCGATGGTCGGGCGCTAGCCGCTGCGCGACGTGCGTCCGTGCTGCAGCGCAGCACGGCAAGCCAATGCGTGCTATACTTCGTGAGTTGCAGAGCGCCCGTGTTCTTTCGTGGGCGCGCCCCCGCGCCGGGCGTGAATCGCCGGCACCGGCGGGCTGTTCGATCATCGGTTTCTAATCTCCCGGACGCGGTTCTTCTCGTGTCCGCTGCTCCTGGCCTCCCGGCCAACGCGGCTTCCGGTTAGCGACGATGGCGTTTTTGTAACGTCGACCCGGCCGCGGACGCAGCGCGAATGCACTTTCGCGCAGCCCCCATTCCGGATTTTCTGGGCGCCTGGTTCCCGTGGCGGGAACGAGGCGGCATGCCCTTCGCCGCACCGGCACGGCCATCTTCGGCTGCGCGGGCGGCGGTGCCATTCTTTCTGGACCAAGACATGACTTTCGAATCGTTGAATCTCACGCCGGAGCTGCTGCAGGCGCTCACGGCCTGCGGCTACACCACCCCGACCGACATCCAGGCGCAGACCATCCCGGCGCTCCTCGCCGGCCGCGACGTGATCGCGTCGGCGCAAACTGGCACGGGCAAAACGGCCGCTTTCGTGCTGCCCGCGCTCCAGAAGCTGGCGGCGCAGCCCGTGGCCCCGCGTCCGCGCCAGCGCGGCGCCGGCGTCCCCCGCGTCCTCGTGCTGGCACCGACGCGCGAGCTCGCGCAGCAGGTGGCCACGCAAGCCGTACGCTACGGGCAGCAGCTGCGCCTGCGCACCGTGTGCCTGTTCGGCGGCGCGCCGTATCCGACGCAGATCCGCGAGCTCGAGCGCGGCGTCGACCTGCTGGTCGCCACGCCGGGCCGGCTGATGGATCACGTCGAGCGCCAGCGCGTCGACCTCTCGCAGCTCCAGATCCTCGTCCTCGACGAGGCCGACCGGATGCTCGACATGGGCTTCCACGAGGACGTCGAGCGCATCTGCGCGCAGACGCCGGCGGCGCGGCAGACGGTGCTGTTCTCCGCGACCTTCGACGGCGCCATCGGCCGCCTCGCGGCCAAGCTCACGCGCGAGCCGGTGCGCATCGACGTGAAGGCCGCGACGTCCGCGCCCGTCGCGATCGAGCAGCGCGTCCACTTCGCCGACGACCGCGCGCACAAGTACCGGCTACTCGACCGCCTGCTGGCCGATCCCGGCACGGGCCAGAGCATCGTGTTCATCGCGACCAAGCGCGACGCCGAGGCGCTCGCGATCAAGCTGCAGGACGAAGGCCATACGGCCGCGGCGCTGCACGGCGACATGCACCAGCGCGACCGCGACCGCACGCTGCTGAAGATGCGGCGCGGCGGCGTGCGCACGCTGGTGGCGACCGACGTCGCCGCGCGCGGCATCGACGTCGCCGGCATCACGCACGTCATCAACTTCGACCTGCCGAAGCAGGCGGAGAACTATCTCCATCGCATCGGCCGCACCGGCCGGGCAGGGGCGTCGGGCGTGGCCGTCTCGTTCGCGAACCACAGCGAGCGCGGCACGCTGCGGCAGATCGAGCGCTACACCGGGGCGGCCATCGCCGCCCACGTGATCCCCGGCCTCGAGCCGCGCGCCCGCACGTCGCGCGACACCGACTCGCGGCGCCCGTCTTACGACAAGCCGCGCTACAGCCGCGACAACGCGCGGTCGCGTCAGGCGTATCCGCCGAAGCGCGCCTGAAACGAGCGGTCGGCCGGGGGCAGCGTCTCGCCGTCCCCGGCGATCGTGACCGCGAGGTAATGCTCGGCGGCCTGCTGCGTGAGCCGATAGACCTCGTGGGCGAGGTCGTACGCACTCGTCCCCGGCCATTGCGGCGGCAGCAGCGCCGCCGGGAGCTGCGGGTCGCGCAGCAGCGTCCTGCGGTACCCGTGGATCAGCAACGTGCGGACGGCAAAGCATTGCGCCGGGTCGAGCGCGATGCCGGCGCCGCGCAACGCCGCGGCGGCGCCCGAGAAGCGCGCGATGAAGCGCCGGTAGTTCCGCGCGAGCGATGGCAGCGACCACGCGGCCGCCACGCGGGCCGCGAGCGCGCCGCCGCCGCGTAGCGGCACCTCGCGCGCGCGCATCACGGTGACGCTGGTCGCGAAAGGGGCGAGCGTCAGCACGCTCGGCAGCGGAGCGTCGCGGTGTGCCGGCCGCGCGTGCAGCGCGGGCGCGAACGTGCCGAACCCTTCCCACGCCAAGGCGTCGCGCAGCGCCGCGCGCTGGCCGGCCGACGCGACGTCCGGCGGCGCCAGCACGATCTCCCATTCGCCTTCCCACGTCGTGTCCGGTGGCGCATAGATGCGCCGGTGGGCGTCGGCGAAGCGCCGGGCGCCCTCGGCGGTGAGCCGATAGCGGCTGCGGCGGCCTTCGGTGCGCGCCGCGAGCCAGCCGTCGCGCGCCAGGCGAAAGACGCTCGTGCGGACCAGGCGATCGTTGATCCCGAACGGCGCCATCAGGCGGATCAGCGCCGACAGCCACACTTCGCCGCCGTGCGGCGCGAGCGCGTCGCCCCACACCGTGACGATCAGCGACGGCGCCCGCGGGGGGTCGGCCGTCAGCACGCGGGCGATCCAGCGCCCGAGACGGGGGTCCGGGGCCGCCCCGGCCAGATCTGATACGGATTTTGCCTGTTGCATGGCAAAAGTGTATCGTAAAACGCCGCGTCCGGTGGTATGCTTGTGGCACGGAATCGCCACAGGCGGCGGCGGAGGACGAGCGATGTACGCGCAGATGGTCGAGACCGGCGTCCGGAAGGTGCAGGACGCCACCGAGATGTCCCCGCAGGAAGCGCACTTCCAGGCGCGCGTCGACGCCGACGTGAAGGTCGAGGCGAAGGACTGGATGCCCGACGCCTACCGCCGCACGCTGATCCGCCAGATCCAGCAGCACGCCCATAGCGAGATCGTCGGCATGCTGCCCGAAGGCAACTGGATATCGCGCGCGCCCTCTCTGAAGCGCAAGGCCATCCTGATGGCCAAGGTTCAGGACGAGGCCGGCCACGGCCTCTATCTCTACTCGGCGGCGGAAACGCTCGGCGTGTCGCGCGACCAGATGATCGAGGACCTGCATGCGGGCAAGGTGCGCTACTCGTCGATCTTCAACTACCCCACGCTGACCTGGGCCGACATCGGCGCGATCGGCTGGCTGGTCGACGGCGCCGCGATCATGAACCAGATCCCGCTGTGCCGCTGCTCCTACGGCCCGTACGCGCGGGCGATGATCCGCATCTGCAAGGAAGAGTCGTTCCACCAGCGACAGGGCTTCGACATCATGATGACGCTGTGCCGCGGCACGCCGGAGCAGAAGGCGATGGCGCAGGACGCGCTCAACCGGTGGTGGTGGCCGTCGCTGATGATGTTCGGGCCGCCGGACGCCGAGAGCGTCCACAGCGCCCAGTCGGCCAAGTGGAAGATCAAGCTCCTCTCCAACGACGAGCTGCGCCAGCGCTTCGTAGATCAGACCGTGCCGCAGGCGGATTACCTGGGGATCACGATGCCGGATCCGGAGCTCCGCTGGAACGAGGCCGCCGGCCACTACGATTTCGGCCCGATCGACTGGGCCGAGTTCCACGCGGTGCTGAAAGGCAACGGCCCCTGCAACCGGGAGCGGCTCCGCACGCGGACGAAGGCATGGGAGGACGGCGCGTGGGTGCGGGAGGCCGCGCTCGCCCACGCGGACAAGCAGGCGCGCAAGGCGAAGGCGGCCTGACGACGGCGCAGTCGGCAGGTCGGGCGCAAGCCTCACGAGGACGCAACGAGGCCGGCTGAAGCCGGCCCCACAGGAGACACCGCATGACCCCGGAATGGCCGCTGTGGGAAGTGTTCATCCGCTCACTGCACGGGCTTGCGCACAAGCATGTCGGGAGCCTGCACGCGCCGGACGCCGAGCTCGCCGTCAAGAACGCGCGCGACGTCTATACGCGGCGCAACGAAGGCGTGTCGATCTGGGTCGTGCGCTCGGCGGACATCCACGCGTCGGCGCCGGGCGACAAGGCGCCGCTCTTCGAGCCGTCCAACGACAAGGTGTACCGCCACCCGACGTTCTTTCCCATGCCCGACGAAGTGAAGCACCTGTGACCGGAGCCGCGCCGATGACCGCCGACGCCGCGCTGTTCGACTACCTGCTGCGCCTCGCCGACACCGACCTCGTGCTCGCGCAGCGGCTCGGCGAATGGGTGGGCAAGGGCCCCGTGCTGGAAGAGGACATCGCGCTCACCAACGTGGGCCTCGATCTCATCGGTCAGGCGCGGCTTTGGTACGCGCACGCCGGCGACGTCGAGGCGCGGCTCGCCGGACGCGGCCGCACCGAGGACGAGCTCGCGTTCCTGCGCGACGGCGCCGCATATCGCAACGTCCAGCTCGTCGAGCAGCCGAACGGCAGCTACGCCGACACCACCGCGCGCCAGTTCTACTTCGACCAGTGGCACCTGCGCGTCCTCCATGCGCTGACGACCTCGCGCGACGGGCGCGTCGCCGAGATCGCGGCCAAGTCGCTGAAGGAAGTGGCCTACCACGTCGAGCGCTCGGCCGACTGGATCGTGCGCCTCGGCGACGGCACCGACACGTCGCACGAGCGGATGCAGGCGGCGCTCGACGAGCTCTGGCCCTACACCGGCGAGCTCTTCGCCGTCGACGCCGTGGAGCAGGCCCTGATCGACGCCGGGATTGCCGCGGACCTGGGCGTGCTGCACGGTCCCTGGCGCGACGCGATCGCGCGCGTGTGCGCCGAGGCCACGCTGACGATGCCCGCCGGCGAATGGATGCAGGGGGGCGGTGGACGCGGCGGCAAGCAGGGCGTGCACACGGAGCACCTGGGCCGCCTGCTCGCGGAAATGCAGCATCTGCAACGGACGTACCCGGGGGCGACGTGGTGAGCGTCGCCGCCAGCGCGGCGCTGGCGCCGGCCTGGGCGGCCGCGACCGTCCCCGCGGACGCGATCGAGCGCGCGTGGGCGGCGCTTGCCACGGTGCCCGATCCCGAGATTCCGATGGTGTCGGTGGTCGAGCTCGGCATCGTGCGGGACGTGCGCCTCGACGACGGCGCCGTCGTGGTCGACGTGACGCCGACGTATTCCGGCTGCCCCGCTACCGACATCATCGCCCGCGACATCGAAACCGCGCTCGCCGCGGCGGGCTGTCCCGGCGCGCGCGTCGTCACGCGCCTCGCACCGGCGTGGACCACCGACTGGATCGCGCCCGAAGGCAGGCGGAAGCTCGCCGCGTTCGGGATCGCGCCGCCGGGCGGACCGGCACCGCGGATCGACGTGACCGGCATCAGCCCGCTCCGGCGCGCCGCCGCCGTCGCCTGTCCGCGCTGCGCGTCGACGCGCACCCGGCTCGTCGCGCAATTCGGCTCCACCGCATGCAAGGCGCAGTACCGCTGCGAGGCGTGCCTCGAGCCGTTCGATTATTTCAAGCCGCATTGAGCGGACGGACGAGGCGCGGTTCGTGAGCAAGTTCCACCGGCTGCCGATCGCCAGCGTCGAGCGCGAGACGCGCGACGCCATCGCGATCACCTTCGCCGTGCCGGACGCGCTCGCCGACCAGTTCCGCTTCGAGCCGGGCCAGCACCTCACGCTGCGCGCCTCCGTCGGCGGCGAAGACCTCCGCCGCTCGTATTCGATCTGCTCGGCCGTGCAGGACGGCGCGCTGCGGATCGCCGTCAAGAAATCGCCCGGCGGCGCATTCTCTACGTGGGCAAACGAGGCGCTGGCTGCCGGCGCGACGCTCGACGTGATGCCCCCGATGGGCCACTTCAACGTGCCGCTCGACGCCACCGCGCGGCGGCACTACCTGGGTTTCGCGGCGGGCAGCGGCATCACGCCGCTGCTGTCGATCGTGAAGACCACGCTCGCGGCGGAGCCGCTGTCGCGCTTCACGCTGTTCTATGGCAATCGCGCGTCCGGCACGGTGATGTTCAAGGAGGAACTGGCCGCGCTGAAGGATGTCTACCTCGAGCGCTTCAATCTCGCTCACGTGCTGTCGCGCGAGGCGCAGGACATCGACCTGCTGCACGGCCGCATCGATCGCGACAAGGCGGGTGCGCTGCTCGACCACTGGGTGCGGCTCGCCGACATCGACACCGCGTTCGTCTGCGGCCCCGAGGGCATGATGGAAGCGGTCATCGAGGCGCTGAAGGCGCGCGGCTTCCCCGATTCCCGCATCAAGGTCGAGCGGTTCGCGTCGAGCATACCGAAGCACCAGCACGTGGCGCGCCCGCTGCCCGAGGCCGCCGCGAGCGAATGCGAGGTCACCGTGATCATCGACGGCTCGCGCAAGTCATTCCTGCTGGAGCGGGAGAAGGAGAGCATCCTCGACGCCGGGCTCCGCAACGGCATCGAGCTGCCGTATTCGTGCAAGGGCGGCGTCTGCTCCACGTGCCGCTGCCGGCTGATCGAAGGCGAGGTGGACATGGACGTCAACTTCGCCCTGGAGGATTACGAAGTCGCGCGGGGATTCATCCTCTCGTGCCAGAGCTATCCCGCCACCGACCGCGTGCTGATCGACTTCGATCAGACCGGCACCGGCTGACGGCCATGCTAGAGTTTTTTACCGTCATCGATCGAGGTTCGCGTGTCACATCCACTGTTCGACAAGCATCGCGCCACGCTCGACCGCGCGCTCGCCGCCATCGCGGATCGCGGCTACTGGTCGCCGTATCCTGAATCGGCGAGTCCCCGCAACTACGGCGAAGGCGCCGCGGAAGCCGGCAAGGCCGCTTTCGACGCCGTCCTCGGCAAGCCTTTCGCGCTGACGCAGCCCGCCACGGTGGGCCAGATCGGCGGCGAGAAATCGCCGTTCGGACCCACGCTGGGCGTCACGTACCCGAAGGCCGATCTCGACGGCCTCTTCGCCGCCATCGGCAAGGCGCAGGACTCGTGGCGCAAGGCAGGGCCGGAGGCCTGGGTGGGCGTGTGCCTCGAGACGCTCGACCGCATCAACAAGAGCAGCTTCCTCGTCGCCAACGCCGTGATGCACACCACCGGGCAGGCCTTCATGATGGCCTTCCAGGCCGGCGGGCCGCACGCGCAGGACCGCGGCCTCGAAGCGGTCGCGTACGCGTGGGACGAGATGCGCCGCGTGCCGGCGCAGGCGCATTGGGAAAAGCCGCAGGGCAAGAACGAGCCCCTCAGGATGCAGAAGAACTTCCGCATCGTGCCGCGCGGCGTCGCCCTCGTCATCGGCTGCTCGACCTTTCCGACGTGGAACGGCTATCCCGGTCTGTTCGCGAGCCTCGCCACCGGCAACGCGGTGGTGGTGAAGCCGCATCCGTCCGCCGTGCTCCCGCTCGCGCTGTCGGTGAAGATCGCGCGCGACGTGCTGGCCGAGGCCGGCTTCGATCCCAACGTGGTCACGCTGGTCGTGCACGACGCCGGCGACGCCACGGCGCAGACGCTCGCGCTGCGGCCGGAAGTGAAGATCGTCGACTTCACCGGCAGCACCGCCAACGGCCGCTGGCTCGAGGAGCATGCGCGCCAGGCGCAGGTGTACACGGAGAAGGCCGGGGTCAACCAGATCGTCCTCGACTCCACCGCCGACTTCAAGGGACTGGCGCGCAACGTCGCGTTCTCGCTCGCGCTCTACACGGGCCAGATGTGCACGGCGCCGCAGAACATCTACGTGCCGGCCGGCGGCATCGACACGCCGGAGGGCCACCTGTCGTTCGACGACGTCGCCGCCGGGCTCGCCGACGCCGTGCGCAAGCTGCTGGGCGATCCCGCCCGCGCCGTCGAGGTGCTGGGCGCCGTGCAGAACGACGGCGTCGTGCGCCGCCTCGAAGCGGCGCGCTCGCTCGGCACGATGGTGCTCGACACGCAGACCATCGCGCATCCAACCTTTCCTGAGGCGACGATCCGCTCGCCGCTGATCGTCCGGCTCGCCGCCGCCGACCGCGCCACCTACCTCAACGAATGGTTCGGCCCCATCGCGTTCGTCGTCGCCACGGAGTCGACCGACCAGAGCCTCGAGATCGCGCGCGATGCCATCGTGGGCCACGGCGCGCTGACGCTGTCGGTGTATTCCACGCGGGAGGACGTGATCGAGCGCGCGATCGACGTCGCGGAGGACGCCGGCGTGGCGCTCTCCATCAACCTCACCGGCGGCGTGTTCGTCAACCAGTCGGCGGCGTTCTCCGATTACCACGGCACCGGCGCCAATCCGGCCGCGAACTCCGCGCTGACCGACGCCGCGTTCGTCGCGAACCGCTTCCGCGTCGTCCAGCACCGCCGCCATGTCTGACGCGCGCCGCGAAGGTCCTCCACCGGGCGACGACAGCATCCTCTTGGACGTGCGTGCCGGCGTCGCGCGTATCACGCTCAATCGTCCCGACCGTCTCAACAGCTTCACCACGGCGATGCACACGGCGCTCCGGGAAGCGCTGGAGCGGGTCAGGGGCGACGCCTCCGTGCGCGTGGTGCTGCTCACCGGCGCGGGCCGCGGCTTCTGCGCGGGACAGGACCTCGCCGATCGCGCGGTCGCGCCCGGCGGGGCGCCGGTGGACCTCGGCGAGTCGATCGAGCGGAATTACCGTCCGCTGATCCTCGCGCTGCGCGCGCTGCCGCTGCCGGTCGTCTGCGCGGTGAACGGCGTCGCGGCGGGCGCGGGCGCCAACATCGCGCTCGCCTGCGACGTCGTCGTGGCAACCCAGTCCGCGAGCTTCATCCAGGCATTCTGCAAGATCGGGCTGATCCCGGATTCCGGCGGCACGTATTTCCTGCCGCGCCTCGCGGGGACGGCGCGCGCGATGGGCCTCGCGCTGCTCGGCGACCGCCTGTCGGCGGCCGACGCCGCGCAATGGGGGCTCATCTGGCGCTGCGTCGAGGACGCCGAGTTCGGCGCGACGGTCGAGGCGCTGGTGGCGCAGCTCGCGCAGGCGCCCACACGCGGCCTCGGCGCCATCAAGCGCGCGCTGCACGCCGCTGAGGGGAATTCGCTGGCGGCGCAGCTCGACGTCGAGCGCGACCTGCAGCGCGAGCTCGGCTACAGCGACGATTACCGCGAAGGCGTCGCCGCGTTCCTCGCGAAGCGGCCGCCGCGGTTCACGGGCCGCTGACGGGGATGGCCGCCGCGCTGCCGAAGGACGCGGTGGTCGTCGTCGTCGGCGCCGGCGCGATGGGCGCCGGCATCGCGCAGGTCGCGGCCGCCGCCGGCCACGCGGTGCGGCTCTTCGACACGCGCCCCGACGCGGCCGCCGCCGCCTGCGCCGCGCTGGCGAAGACCTTCGACACGCTCGTCGCCAAGGGCAAGCTCGATCGCGCCACCGCCGCCGCCGCGGCCGCACGCATCACGCCCGCGCACGCGCTCGCCGACTGCGGCAGCGCCAGGCTGGTCGTCGAGGCGATCGTCGAGGATCTCGCGGCCAAGCGGGCGCTCTTCCACGAGCTCGAGGGGATCGTCGCCGCCGACGCCATGCTTGCCACGAACACGTCGTCGCTGTCGGTGACGGCGCTCGCTGCCGGCATGAAGGCGCCGGGCCGCGTCGCGGGAATGCATTTTTTCAATCCGGCGCCGGTGCTGCCGCTGGTGGAGATCGTCAGCGGCCTCGCCACCCGCGAGGACGTCGCCGCCACGCTCCATGCGACGGCCACCGCGTGGGGCAAGGCGCCGGTGCGCGCGACGTCCACGCCCGGGTTCATCGTCAACCGCTGCGCGCGGCCGTTCTACGCGGAGGCGTGGCGGCTGCTGGCCGAGCGCGCGGCGCCGGCCGCCGCCATCGACGCCGTGATGCGCGACGCCGGCGGCTTCCGGATGGGCCCGTTCGAGCTGATGGACCTGATCGGCCACGACGTCAACTTCGCGGTGACGTCGAGCGTCTGGGAGGCGTATCACTACGACGGCCGTTACACGCCGTCGGTGCTGCAGCGCGAGCTCGTCGATGCCGGCTTTCTCGGGCGCAAGCGCAGCCGCGGCGTGTACGACTACGCCGAAGGCGCGCCGCGCGCCGTCGCGGCCGACGTTCCGCAACAGCCGCAACCCGCGCGGGCGATCGTCCGCGGTGACCCCGGCCTTGCGGCGCCGCTGGTGGAGCGCCTCGCGAAAGCGGGAGTGGCGATCGACCGGGCGAAGGTGTATCCCGGCTTCCCGGATGGGACGCTCGACATCGAAGGCACGCTGCTGGCGCTCACCGACGGCCGCACGGCGACCGCGCGCGCGGCCGCCGCGGGAACCCCCGACGTCGTCGTCTTCGACCTCGCGCTCGATTTCGGGCAGTGCCCGCGCCTGGCCGTCGCGCCGGCCGACGGCTGCAGCGCGGCCGGCTGGTCGCGCGCCGCCGGCGCGCTGCAGGCGGCCGGCGTGGCGGTGGTCCGCTTCGACGACGCGGCAGGTCTCGCGGTGATGCGAACGGTCGCGATGCTCGCGAACGAGGCCGCCGACGCCGTCACGCAAGGCATTGCGTCCGCCGCCGACGTCGACGTCGCGATGCAGCGGGGCGTCAACTACCCGCGCGGGCCGCTGGCGTGGGCCGACGCGATCGGAATCGCGCGCGTGCGCGAGACGCTCGTCAATCTCGCCGCGCACTACGGCGAGCCGCGCTACCGGTTGTCGCCGCTGATCGCGCGGCGCGCCGCCGGCGCGCGGCCGCTCGCGGGCTGACCGTGGACGACGCCGCCGCACTGGCGCGCGCGGTCGCGGACCGGATGTTCGCGAACGATCGCGCGTCGCGCGGCCTCGGCATGGCCATCGCCGGCGTCGCCCCCGGCACGGCGACGCTGACGATGACCGTCCGCGCCGACATGCTGAACGGGCACGCGATCTGCCACGGCGGCTACATCTTCACGCTGTCGGACAGCGCGTTCGCGTTCGCCTGCAACAGCTACAACCTCAACACGGTCGCGCAGGGCTGCGCCATCGAGTTCCTGGCGCCGGCGCGGGAAGGCGACGTGCTGACGGCCCGCGCCGCGGAGCGCAGCCGCGCCGGTCGCACGGGCGTATACGACATCGAAGTGACCAATCAGCGCGGCGAGACCGTCGCGCTGTTCCGCGGCAAGAGCTACCAGATCAAAGGCCACGTGATCGAGCCGGCGGCCGGCTGATCGAGCGACGAGGAGGACGCGCGATGCCCGCCAAAGTGCCGCGCCCGGACGAGCTGGACCCGATCGAGATCGCGAGCCGCGACGAGCTCGCGGCGCTGCAGCTCGCGCGGCTGCAATGGTCGCTCGCGCACGCGTACGACCACGTGCCGCACTATCGGAAAGCCTTCGACGCCGCGGGCGTGCATCCGCGGGAGTGCCGCAGCCTCGCCGACCTCGCGAAGTTTCCCTTCACGGTCAAGACGGACCTTCGCGACAACTATCCGTTCGGCATGTTCGCGGTGCCGCGCGAGCAGGTCGTGCGCATCCACGCGTCGTCGGGCACGACCGGCAAGCCCACCGTCGTCGGCTATACGCGAAAGGACATCGACACGTGGGCGACCGTGATGGCGCGCTCGATCCGCGCTGCGGGCGGGCGTGCCGGCGACATCGTGCACATCGCATATGGCTACGGCCTTTTCACCGGCGGGCTCGGCGCGCACTACGGCGCCGAAAAGCTGGGCGCCACGGTGATTCCCATGTCGGGCGGCCAGACCGAGAAGCAGGTCCAGCTCATCGTCGACTTCAAGCCCGACATCATCATGGTCACGCCGTCGTACATGCTGGCGATCGCCGAGGAGATGGAGCGGCAGGGCATCGACCCCAAAGCCTCGTCGCTGTCGATCGGCATCTTCGGCGCGGAGCCGTGGACGCCCACGATGCGCCAGGCGATCGAGGCGCGGCTCGCGATGGACGCGATCGACATCTACGGGCTCTCCGAGGTGATGGGTCCCGGCGTCGCGCAGGAGTGCATCGAGACCAAGGACGGCCTCACGGTCTGGGAAGACCACTTCTACCCTGAGATCGTCGATCCCGAGACGGGCGCCGTGCTGCCGGACGGCGAGCGCGGCGAGCTCGTGTTCACGTCGCTCACCAAGGAGGCGCTGCCGATCATCCGCTACCGCACGCGCGATCTCACGCGCCTGTTGCCGCCCACCGCGCGCTCGATGCGCCGCATCGAGAAGATCACGGGGCGCTCCGACGACATGCTGATCATCCGCGGCGTCAACGTGTTCCCGACGCAGATCGAGGAGCTGATCCTGAAGGCGCCCGCGCTGGCGCCGCACTACCAGCTCGAGATCACCCGGCCGCGCAACCTGGACGAGCTCACGGTGATGGTCGAGCGGGCGGCGGGCGCCGGCGCGGCGGACGGCGACGCGGCAGGTGCTACGCTCGCGCACCTGATCAAGAACCTGATCGGCGTCACGGCGTCGGTCACGGTGCTGCAAGCCGGCGGCGTCGAGCGCTCCCTCGGCAAGGCCCGCCGCATCGTCGACAAGCGTCCGCGCTGAACGCGCGCGCGGCGCCGGCGAATCCGATCCGCCCCTTTCCGGAGAACCGCATGGCGACGCAGACCACGACCACGATGAAGCGCTCGGCGCGCCCCGCCGACACGAGGCCGGAGGAGTGGGAAGCACGCATCCAGCTCGCTGCCTGCTACCGGATCTTCGCCCACCTCGGATGGACGGAGCTCATCTACAACCACATCACGCTGCGGCTGCCGGGACCCGACAAGCACTTCCTCATCAATCCCTTCGGGCTGATGTACAGCGAGGTGCGCGCGTCCAATCTCGTCAAGATCGACCTCGCCGGCAACATCGTCGGCAAATCCGACTGGCCCGTGAATCCGGCCGGCTTCACGATCCACGCGGCCATCCACGACGCCATCCCCGGCGCGCACTGCGTCATGCACACGCACACCACGGCGGGCATGGCCGTCGCGTGCGCGCAGCGCGGGCTGTCGATGTCGAACTTCTACGCGGCGCAGCTGCACGGCAAGCTCGCCTATCACGACTTCGAAGGCATCACGGTGCACGCCGAGGAAGGGCCGCGGCTCGTGCGCGCGATCGGCGACCGCCCGGCCGTGATCCTGCGCAATCACGGCCTGCTGGCGTGGGGCGACACGGTGCCGCGCGCGTTCGCCGTGCTGTGGCTCCTGAACCGCGCGTGCGAGATCCAGGTGGCGTCGACTGCGATGGGACCGGTGATCGACGTGCCGGAGAACGTCCAGCGCGCTTGCACGCGCGACTCGCTGCAGTTCAGCGCGCAGTTCGGCGCCGGCCAGGACGTGTTCGAGGCGCTCGTGCGCGCGGTCGACGCGATCGATCCCGCCTTCCGCACGTGAACGTCGGCATCGTCGGCGCGGGGGCCATCGGCGGCCTCCTCGGCACGCGGCTCGCCGCCGCCGGCGCGCGCGTGTCCACGGTCGCGCGCGGGGCCACCGCGGCCGCGCTGCGCCAGCATGGCTGGCGGCTGGAAACGCAAGCCGGCTTGACCACGGCACCTGCGTTGGTCGCAGAAGACGCCGCGGCGCTCGGCCCGCAGGATCTCGTGATCGTCGCGGTGAAGGCCCCGGCGCTCCGCGGCGCCGTCCCGGCGATCGCCGGTCTAATGGGCCCCGATACGGCCGTGCTGACCGCGATGAACGGCGTGCCGTGGTGGTTCTTCCACGGCCTCCCCGGTGCGTACGCGAACCAGGCGCTCGCGTCGGTCGACCCCGACGGCGCGATCGCGGCTGCCGTCCCGGCCGAGCGGGTCGTCGGCGCGGTCGTGCATCTCGCGTGCTCGACCCCCGAGCCGGGGCTCGTGCGGCATGGCGTCGGCAATCGCCTGATCGTCGGCGAACCTTCCGGCGCCCGCACGGCACGCGTCGAGCGCATCGCGGCGCTTCTGCGCGACGGCGGCTTCGACACCGAGGTGTCGGCGCGGATACAGGCCGACATCTGGTACAAGCTCTGGGGCAACATGACGATGAATCCCGTGTCGGCGCTCACCGGCGCGACGCTCGACCGGATCCTCGACGATCCGCTGGTGAATGCATTCTGCCTCGGCGTGATGCGCGAGGCCGCGGCGATCGGCGCGGCGATCGGCTGCCCGATCGCGCAGAGCGGCGAGGAGCGAAATGCCATCACGCGCAAGCTCGGCGCCGTGCGCACGTCGATGCTGCAGGATGTCGAGGCGGGCCGGCCCGTCGAGATCGACGCGCTGCTGGCGTCGGTGCGCGAGATCGGCGCCCGCGCGGGCATTGCCACGCCCGGTATGGACGCGCTGTTCGGCTTGGCACGGCTGCATGCCCGGACGCGCGGGCTCTACCCCCTCTGACCGCGCGACCACGACGTCCTTCCCGCGGCCCGTTCTGATGAGCGAGCGCCTGGGTGTTCGCGCGGCCCTGGCTACGCGCGCGACGAAGGAGACCGGGGCGGCAGTTTCCAGTCGACGCGATACTCGTCGGACTCGTCATTGAAGATCTGCGACACCTGACGGCGCAGCCATTGGTTGCGCGAGTCGCTGTGGTACTTGCGATGCCAATGCTGCTTGAGGTCAAAGCCGGCGATGTCGAATGGAAGTCGAACGAGACAGAGATCCGCCGATAGCCGCGAGAAGTAGACGCCCAGCGCATGCGGCACGGTCGTCACGAGGTTGGAGCGCGCGACGATCATGGGCAGACTGAGGAAATGCGGAGTCAGCAGAACGATCTTTCGATGAATTCCCTTGCGCTCGAGGAATCGCTCGAAGAGCTCCTGACTCCGTCCTTCCGCGCGCACGACTGCGTGTTCCATGGCGAGAAAGTCGTCCAGGGAGAGGCGACGCGACCGCCGCGGGTGGTCTGCGCGCAGCAGGCATCCGAATGCATGCGTGAACAATCGCTGCTGGAAAAAGCTGCTTCGTGTCAGATCGGGAAAGTAACCGATTGCGAGATCGATGCCGCCATTCTCGAGTCCTTCGGCGATTTCATGCGGCGGCATGGAAACCGACTGGATCGCTGCATTCGGCGCCTGCGAGCGCAGTCGTTCGAGCAGCCGCGGGAGAAATACCATCTCGCCCACATCGGACATGGCAAACGTGAAAGGCCTGTCGCTAACGCCCGGACTGAAGTGCTCCTCCGCCAGCACACTGGCATGAAGTTCGTTCACGAGGGGGCGCGCGGCGCGGATGAGCGCGTGGGCCCGTGGCGTGGGCGTCACGCCGTTGCGTGCGCGCACGAACAGCGGATCGTGATAAGCGGTGCGCAGCTTGCGTAGCGCCATGCTGACTGCCGGCTGACTCATTCCCAGTAGCTGGGCCGCTCGGCTCACGCTTCCCTCGTCGTACAGCGCGATCGCGATAGGTAGAAGATTCAGATCGATCCTGGTCATGCCGAGTATTCGATATTCGAATAGATGTTATTTGCGTTTGTCGCTTGTGGCCGGGCGACGCTTCCTGAATTATTCCCTTGTTCGATAGTCATGGCGAGCAAGGCTCGGTGACTCGCTCTGACGCGTTGCACCATGACCGCAATCTTCAATGCGATTGCGCAGAATAGAGACGAGCGCGACCGCGGGCGATTTCCCTGTTGGAACCATCGTCCTGCGGCGACGCGACTTCAACGCGCCTTTCCAGCATGAATATCGCTGCCATCCAAAAAGAAGTTTGATCATCAACGGAGGATTCCATGCATTCCGTTTCATTGCGTCTTGTAACCGTCAGTCTCCTTGGTTCCGCGGTGTTCGCGCCGGCGATGTCGGCCGCCAAGAAACCCGCGCCGCCTACGCCGATTCCGGTGACCTGCGCAGCTCTTGCCGGCAGCCTGACCGACGGACCGGGGATCAAATCGGCGGAGAGTCACCTTGTCGCCGCCGCCGGGGCCAACGTCGCGTATTGCCAGGTGAACGTCCTCTATGGGGAAAATCCTGACCAAAACATCAATGTGCGTGTGGGATTGCCGCTCAACTCCGTAGACGGCGGCACCGGTGGAATGCAGGGGGCCTGGAATGGCAGGACGCAGGGGATCGGCGGTGGCGGCTGCTCGGGAAGCCTGGCCGTCAACGCTCCTGTCAATACGCGCTATGTGGGGTCGGGGAGCGACGCCGGCCACAGCGGCGGCGACTGCGAACCTGGTGTCAATACGGACGGCACTTACAACCTGCAGTTCATCAACGACTTCATTCGCAACGGCATGAAGCAACAGATCCTGCTTTCCAAGGCTGTCACCGAGACGTACTACGCGATGAAGCCCGCGTACAACTATTGGAACGGTTGCTCGACCGGCGGAAGGCAAGGCTACGTGCTCGCGCAGGAACTGCCCGGGGAGCTCGACGGGATCCTCGCCAATGCGCCAGCGATCTATTGGACGCGGTTCCAGACCGCGCAGATGTGGGGTCAGGTGGTGATGAAGGACCTCGTCGGCGGCCCGATCGCGGCGGCCAAGCTGAACCAGGCCACAGCCTCGGCCGTCGCCGCGTGCGACGCCGCCGACGGGGTGACCGATGGCGTGATCGACGATCCACGGACCTGTAGTTTCAGCGCGATGGCAAACGTCTGCGGCACGCCGACTGCGCCAGCCAACAACTGCCTCACCGCCCCCGAAGCGCTCGCCATAGACAAGATCTGGGACGGGCCGCGGAATGCCAATGGCACCAAAGTCTGGTTCGGCCTCGATCGCGGTACGAGCCTGACCGGCCTCAATGGTACGAACCCCTTCGCACTCGGTGTCACGCAGTTTCACTGGGACGAGCATGATCGTTCGTTCGACTGGAAGACCGTCTCGATCGACGAGTATCCCGCTGTAGCCGAGGACGGCTCCCGAAATATCGCTGATGTAACGGATACCTTTGGCGATCTCAAGGAGTATGCGAAGAGCGGGGGCAAGCTGCTCACGCTGGTCGGAGGTAACGACCAGCTCATTTTCCCGCGCGGCGTGATCAAGTACTACCGTGAGCTGGCTACGCACGGGCACAAGTCGGACTTCGGAAGGCAGCAGGAATACTATCGTCTGTTCCGCACGCCGGGCGCCGGGCATTGCGGTGTGCCGAATGCGTTTCCGCAGCTGGTCGACTGGGTCGAGAACGGCGTCGCGCCGGAGCAGATCATAAATTCAACGACAGTTGCCGGCGTCCCTCGCACGCGTCTGCTTTGCGCGTACCCGCAGACCGCCATTTACAACGGCGCCGGTGATACCAACAACGCTGCAAATTTCCACTGCGGCGGCAATCTCGAGACGAAGGCGACCGTCTGCGCGGACGTGCTCACCAAGTACAAGGACGAGGCGGACGGAAAGCCGGACTACAAGGACACCAACGTCAAAAAGCATGATTGCGAAGGCGGTCCGCAAGACGACGACGAGGCTGGCGACATCTGATAAAAGCGCGGACGTCACGGCGTCGAGTTGACGCCGTGACACGCGTCCGCCGTCGACCAGCTCAGCACCGAGCAGGCCAGCCGCCCGGCCGGTAGCGCGATGGGGGCATCGAACATCTACCCACAGGCCTGCGACTGACAGACCAACCTCCAGCCAACCTTCGCGCCATTGCCTTGCCGCTGGGTGGGCGATAACAAAGCTCCATCGATGACAAGCGAAGAACGCGCTGCCAAGGCTCCGCGGCAAACTCAGGTTGGAATCGTGGGTGCCGGGCCCGCCGGATTGCTGCTTTCGCACCTTCTGCATCTCGCGGGCATCGACTCCGTGGTTCTGGAAACGCGGAGTCGCGCGGAAATTGAGGCTACGCTTCGCGCCGGTGTGCTCGAGCAGGGTACTGTGGATCTGCTGCGCGAGTGTGGGCTCGGTGATCGCATGCTACGCGACGGCTTCGTCCACCAGGGTATAGAGCTCCTGTTCGATGGTTCGCGGCATCGCATCGATCTCTCGGAGCTGACCGGGGGAAGGGCCATCACGATTTATCCGCAGCACGAGGTCCTGCGCGACCTCGTCAAGGCGCGCCTCGATTCGAGCGGCAGCATCATGTTCGAGGTCCGCAACGTCGAGGTCCTGGACTTCGAGACGGCCCGCCCGAGGTTGCGCTACAACGTTGGAAGCAGCTCCAATGAGTTGCGCTGCGAGTACGTAGCAGGATGCGACGGCTTCCACGGGGTGTGCAGGCCAACCGTTCCCGCCGCCGCGCGTACCGAATACACCCGAAGCTATCCGTTCGGGTGGTTTGGAATTCTCGTGCGCGCCGCGCCGTATTCAAAGGAGCTTGTATACGCTCACCACGAACGTGGATTCTCGCTCGTCAGCACCCGTTCGGCGACGATCCAGCGACTGTATTTGCAGTGCGATCCGACAGACCATCCCGCTGCCTGGGGAGACGAGCGCATCTGGGCGGAACTGGATGAGCGGCTTTCGACGCATGCAGGCTGGCCGCTTCCCCGCGGAGAGATCTTTCAGAAGGGCGTTATTGCCATGCGCAGCTTTGTGCTGGAGCCGATGAGCTACGGTACGCTGTACCTTGCCGGTGACGCCGCGCACATCGTGCCGCCGACAGGCGCGAAAGGACTGAATCTCGCAGTCGCAGATGTGCAGGTTCTGGCCTCTGCCTTTGCCGAGCGCTATGCAACCGGGAAGTCCACCGCCCTTGAGCGCTACTCGTCGGCCGCGCTCGAGCGCGTGTGGGCGGCTGAACATTTTTCGTGGTGGATGACATCGATGCTGCACCGGTTTCCCGATAGCGACGCTTTCGGGTACCGGATGCAGCGCGCGCAGCTCGCAAAGGTCATCAGTTCCACTGCATTGCAGACCGCGCTCGCGGAGCAGTACGTCGGCTCGCCACTTCCCGGCGCCGCCGCCTATGGGAAGGTGTCGTCACCGCGCGGGCGCTCCCGGACGTTGGCGGATCGCGCGGGCTCTGCACCGGATCCTTGACAGCCGGGCGGTCGGCGACATGCCGGGAACGGCGCCTTGTCGACGGACTTCGGGCGCGCAGGGCTGCTGGCGGGTGTCGGCAGGGGCCCCGCATCTGGGCAAAAAAATACTCGACGTACCGGCTGCGCTGGATTACAAGGTTTCTGGATTGCCGGTGCGACGCCGCTGGCTGAGGTTGAGGGTCGAAGATGGAATGCTCCGCGACGGCCGACAGAGATGTTCCGCTTCACGGGGCGCGGTGTCCCGGCACGGTCTGAACGGGGCTGCTTACAAGTACTTCCAGAGGAGGAATGTATGACAAAACGGAGTTTACGTGCCTTGACAATGGGCGCACTTCTCGCACTTGCGTTCGGCGCTGCCGCGCAGAACACGGTCAAGGTCGGCGTCATCGCCGAATTCTCGGGTCCGTTCGCCGCCTACGGCCAGCAGATCGAGGCCGGGATGAAGGCGTACATGAAGCAGCACGGCGACACCGTCGCCGGCAAGAAGATCGAGCTCATCACGCGCGACCCGGGGGGGAAGGCGCCGGACGTCGCCAAACGCTTCGCGCAGGAGCTCATCACGCGCGACAAGGTGCAGTTCCTCGCCGGCTTCGGCTTGACGCCGAACGCGATGGCGGTGGCGCCGGTGGTCACCGAGGCCAAGGTGCCGATGATCGTGAGCAACGCCGCCACGTCGGCGATCACGACGCGCTCGCCGTACATCACGCGCGTGTCGATGACGATTCCGCAGGTCAGCGCGCCGATGGCGGAGTGGGCGCTGAAGAACGGCGTCAAGCAGGTGTACACGGTCGTCGCCGACTACGGTCCCGGCATCGACGCCGAAACTCAGTTCACGAAGACGTTCAAGGCCGGCGGCGGCGAGGTGGTCGGCACGCTGCGAACGCCGCTGCAGAACCCCGACTTCTCGGCGGCGATCCAGCGCGTGAAGGACGCGAAGCCGCAGGCGGTGTTCGTGTTCCTGCCGGCGGGCGAGCAGGGCATCGCGTTCGTCAAGGGCTTCAACGAGCGCGGCCTCGCGAAGGAAGGCATCAAGCTGATCGCCACCGGCGACATCACCGACGACCACGTGCTCGACGCGATGGGCGACCCCACGCTGGGCCTCATCACGGCGTTCCACTATTCCGCTGCCCACGACTCGCCGGAGAACGCCGCGTTCCTCAAGAACTACGCGGCGGCGAACGACGCGAAGGTCGGACGGCCCAACTTCATGGCCGCCGCCGGCTACGACACGATGGCGGCGATCTACGAGGCCGTGCGCAAGGGCGGCGACGTCGACGCCGACAAGGCGATGGCCGCGCTGAAAGGCTACAAGTGGGTGAGCCCGCGCGGTCCGGTGATGATCGACGCCGACACCCGCGACATCGTGCAGACGGTGTACATCCGCAAGGTCGAGAAGAAGGACGGCAAGCTCGCCAACGTCGAGTTCGACAAGGTCGAGAACGTCAAGGATCCGGGCAAGGACGCGGCGAAGTGACGGGACCCGCGGGCGCTCGGCACCGCTGACGCCCGCGCCGGATCACCAGGGGACTCCGATGCTGGGCAGCCTCGCCGGCGTGCTGTTCGACGGCATCGCGTACGGAAGCCTGCTGTTCATCATTGCGATCGGCTTGTCGGTGACGCTCGGGCTGATGAACTTCGTCAACCTCGCGCACGGCGCGTTCGCGATGCTCGGCGGCTACGTGACCGTCGTCGCGATGAGCCGGATGGGCGTGCCGTTCCTGGCGGCGCTGCCGGCGGCGTTCCTGCTCGCGGCGCTCGCCGGCGTCGTCCTCGAGCGCACGCTGTACCAGCGGCTCTATCGCGCGAGCCACCTCGACCAGGTGCTGTTCTCGATCGGGCTCGTCTACGTCTCGATCGCCGTCGCGACGTACTTCTTCGGGCCGTCGCAGCAGCCGGTCGAGCTGCCCCCTATGTTGCGCGGGCAGATCGAGATCGCGGGCCGCGGCTTCGGCGCCTACCGGCTCTTCCTGATCGGCGTCGTCGCGGTGCTCACCGTCGCGCTGCACCTGCTGATGGAGCTCACGCGGTTCGGCGCGATGGTGCGCGCCAGCGTGGACAACGCGGTCGCCGCCGCGGGCCTCGGCATCAACGTCAACCGCGTGTTCGCGCTGACGTTCGCGCTGGGGTCGGGGCTCGCGGGTCTCGGCGGCGGCCTCGGCATCGACGTGCTGGGCCTCGATCCGACGTTCCCACTGAAGTTCATGGTGTATTTCCTGCTGGTCGTCGCCGTCGGCGGCGTCGGGACGATAAAGGGGCCGCTGATCGCCGCGCTGCTGCTCGGGGTGTTCGACGTCGCCGGCAAGTACTACGTGCCGCAGGTCGGCGGCTTCATTATCTACGCGCTCATGGTGGTGCTGCTGCTGCTGTTCCCCCTGGGGCTGTATGGCCGCCGCGCCTGACGCCACGCTCGCCGCCGCACCCGGCGCCGCGACCGCGGCGCTGCCGGACGGCCGCTGGCGGCCGCTCGAGGTCGCTTTCTGGCTGCTCGTCGTGCTGGTGCTGCTCGCGCTGCCCGATTACCGCGTCCTCGCGAGCCAGATCCTCATCACCGGCCTGTTCGCGGTGTCGCTCGACCTCATCCTCGGCTACGCCGGCATCGTGTCGCTGGGTCACGCGGCGTTCTTCGGCCTCGGCGCGTACACGGCGGGCCTCCTCGCGGTGCACGGCTGGGGCGAGCCGCTGTCCGGCCTGCTGACCGCGGCGGCGGTGGCGGCGGCTGCGGGCTTCCTCGTCAGCCTGCTGGTGGTGCGCGGCAGCGACCTCACGCGGCTGATGGTGACGCTCGGCATCGGCCTCATGCTCTACGAAGCGGCGAACAAGGCGGCGTCGGTCACCGGCGGCGTCGACGGCCTGTCGGGCGTGACGATGTGGAAGGTCCTCGGCCTGTGGAGCTTCGACCTCGGCGGCCGCACGGCGTGCTTCTACAGCCTTGCGGTGCTGTTCGGCCTGTTCGTGCTGATGCGCCGGCTGGTGAACTCGCCGCTGGGCTTGAGCCTGCGCGGCATTCGCGAAGGCGGCAAGCGGATGCCGGCGCTCGGGGCGCCCGTCGCGCGGCGCCTCCGCACGATCTTCACCGTCAGCGCCGCCGTGGCAGGCGTGGCCGGGGCGCTGCTCGCGCAGACGACGCAGTTCGTCGGCATCGACACGCTGGGGTTCCCGCGCTCGGCCGAATTGCTCGTGATGCTGGTGCTGGGCGGCGTCGGCCGCCTGTACGGCGGGCTCGTAGGCGCCGCGCTCTTCATCCTCGCGCAGGACTGGCTGGCGGGCCTGTCGCCCGTGTACTGGCAACTCGGCATCGGCATCCTGCTGATCGTCGTCGTGCTGTTCGCCCGCGGCGGCGTCCTCGGCGGCCTCGCGACGCTGCGCGAGCATCTGTTGCGGAAGCGCCCGTGACGGCGGCCCTCGCGACCCGCGGCCTGTCGAAGTCCTGGGGCGCGTTCAACGCCAACAGCGACATCACGCTGCGCTTCGCGCCCGGCGCGCGTCACGCGCTGATCGGGCCCAACGGCGCCGGCAAGACGACGTTCATCAACCTGCTGACGGGCGTGTTCGCGCCCACCGGCGGCGAGGTCTTTCTCGGCGACGAGAACATCACCGGGCTGTCGCAGCACGCGCGCGTCAAGCGCGGCATCTCGCGGACGTTCCAGATCAATACGCTGTTCCCGGGACTCACCGTGCTGGAGTCGGTGGTCCTGGCCATCGCGGAGCGCGACGGACGTGCCGGCGTCTGGCACCGGACCGTCGCGCAGGAACGCGGCGCCGCCGACGAAGGCCGCGCGCTGCTGGACCGCCTGCGCCTTCGCGCCGACGCGGGCACGCTGACCCGCAACCTGGCCTACGGCAAGCAGCGGCTGGTGGAGATTGCGCTGGCGCTGGCCACGCGCCCCTCGATCCTGTTGCTCGACGAGCCGGCCGCGGGCATCCCGGCCGGTGAATCGGCGGAGCTCTTCGGCGTGATCGCCGAGCTGCCGCGCGACGTCACCGTCGTCTTCATCGAGCACGACATGGGGCTCGTGTTCCGCTTTGCCGAGCGCATCACCGTGCTGGTCGGCGGCCGCGTTCTGACCGAAGGCACGCCGGCGGATATCGCCGCCGATCCGCGCGTGCGCGAGGTGTACCTCGGCGAGGCCGCGCATGGCTGAGCTCATCGCGTTCGAGGGCGTTTCCGCCGGGTACGGCAGCGCCGTCGTTCTCGACGACGTGTCGTTCGCGCTGGAGCCGCAGGGGAGCCTCGCGCTCCTCGGCCGCAACGGCGTGGGCAAGACGACGCTGCTGGTGACGCTGATGGGGTTGACGCGCGTGCATCGCGGGCGCCTCTCCTGGGAGGGCCGGGACCTCGCGGCCATGCCCACGTACCGCCGCGCGCAGGCGGGGCTCGGCTGGGTGCCGCAGGAGCGCTTCGTGTTCCCATCGCTCACGGTCGAGGAGCACCTGCGCGTGGTGGCGCGGCCCGGCCATTGGACCGAAAGGCGGATCTACACGATGTTCCCGCGTCTCGAGGAGCGGCGGGCGAACTTCGGCAACCAGCTCTCCGGCGGCGAGCAGCAGATGCTCGCCATCGCCCGGGCGCTCATGGTGAACCCGCGGCTGTTGCTGCTGGACGAGCCGATGGAGGGCCTGGCGCCGATCATCGTGCAGGAGCTGATGGCGGCGATCAGGAAGCTGGTCGAGGAGGGCGGCCTCACGCTCATTCTCGTCGAGCAGCATGCGC
>Ga0207682_10000206_pt1 | contig 26843 bp, 23 predicted proteins | sample KBSM63metaG_FD_184332 | JGI IMG/M metagenome (GOLD analysis project Ga0207682, IMG submission 184332) | Miscanthus rhizosphere microbial communities from Kellogg Biological Station, Michigan, USA - KBS M6-3 metaG (SPAdes) (version 2) | ecosystem: Host-associated > Plants > Roots > Rhizosphere >... | reverse complement strand
TGAGGTGACCTTGCTTGAAGGGGTCGAGTGCTTTGCTGACCTGCTCGGGCCAGATCTCGTCGAGCCCCTCTTGGATCAATTGAGTCGCGCCCGCCTGGCTTTGCGACGGCTTGGGCGTAGTGGCTCTGAGTCCGAGGAAGCCACGGCTGGACCACGGTCGTTAGTCTGCCAGGCAAAGTCGGATCCTGCGACTCGTCCGCCGAATAGCTGGGTATCTACGGCGACCTCGACGGACTCGAGGTCGCCAGCGAGTAGGAGGTCGCGATGACTTGGCTCACCGGCACTCAGCCATAGCGTCAATCCCTCCGGCCCCAGACGGCGACGCAGGGCAGAGAGAACCGCGTGATACTCGTAGAGTCGTTGGGCCGTCCCCCTTCGGGGCTCACGGTTCTCTCGTTGCCAGGAGTAGACCGTGGTGCGGCCAATGCCAATCGCGGCCGCGATGTCCTCATCTCCAACGCTCAGCCACTCGCCAAGCTTCTTGAAGGTGCGAACCGCGTCGAGCTCTGACTGATCGCGGGCCACTATCTCTTGCTCGAGTGCCTCAGCCCGCGCCCCAATAAAGAACGGGAGGGACTCGCGGGTCTCCCGAATATCAGGGGTATAGAGCGCCGAGGTAACTCGTTGCACATTGACGAAGGCGTTGAACGACTGAATTGCTGGCGGAACGGGTGGCCCCAGAGCACAGATTGCCTCGGCCATCGCTGGTCCGACTACCTTGCGGATATCGATCGTGGCAACAGTCGCAACCATTTGACCCGCCCCGCGGAAAAAAGGATCGACTAGAGCTTTTGCCATGCCGGCGGGTCCGATGGGCGTCGCCTGGTCCACCAAAAAGCTATATACGCCCGCTGTGGCGGCGGGGAAATTTGTCTGACAGAGAGTCAGATCAGGTATTGCACTGGCGGACTTGTCAATAGTGCCGGTCATGAGGTGCGGAAGATGTCAAGGAGCTGCTCGGTGACCGAGGTTTGGAAAAGCTGCAGAGCGCCGAGATTGAGTTGTTCGGTGGCGCTGACCAGACCCTCGACATCGAACGGGCGTCCCCCTTGGCGAAAGAGGTCGTAGTCGAGAAGGTAGTCGATATATCCACTCTCATCGTTGGACACAGGCCCATGGCGGACCCCTGCCCGCACGTGGTCATCGACATGAAGAAGCAACTGCTGAGCAGCGCCGGCGATTGCCGGACCAAGTTGCTCATGAAGAATCGGACCTAGTAGCTCTGGGGCGATGTAGTCGCGCCAAGCGCCGATCGAAGTTAGCTCCAGCTCGCGTATGCGGTCGACGTAGCGCAAGCCCAAGCGCTGCTCGATGGCAGGTTCGACGCACTTCGCAGTAGCTTCGATAAGGGCTTTCAGTCGAGGTTGAAAATCGTCTTCCCACGTGGTGTAGCTGGTTGTCTCTAGGGAGACGTGGTCGGGCATCAACGTAACGATCCAATCGCCGGTCTCCGAAGAAAGGCGCCAGCCAGTAGATGCTCGAGATTGAGCTTGGGGCTCAATACCGATACCGCCCGACACGACAAGCTCTTGGCCCTCGATGTCTCCAAGCTGCGGATAAGGACCAGCCGACCCGCCGAGCTCCTCGTGGAAGGCAAGCGCCAAGGGCGCCTCTCCAACCCGCAGCCGCTTGTCGAAGCGAATCTGACAGATCACCAACTCAAGCGGTGATCGCGGCAAACGCGAAGTATCGGGGTCCGGCAGGCTCAGCGCCATGTAGCTCCTTATCGGCCAAATTGAACTTGACTTGAACAGCTTGAAACAGACTATCTAATGGTTTTGACGGCTCGTCAAGGGCTAGATATGGATGATTGGTGACGACCATATTCCAGCCCCGGTCGTTGCCCTTATAGCCCTGGGGCGCGAATCAGACTCCATCTGCAAGCCGATGTTGCTCTGCAGGTTCCGAAGCATCGCCTGTACCTGGGCCGCGGCAGCGCTCGCTGGTCGGCAGCATTCGCGTGCTTCAAATACCGTCAGGGCATGGGCGCTCAAGTCAAAGGCCGGGGGGGGACTGCGATGGGTGATGAGCTCGTTGCGCTCGTCTCGCGGCTGGTCAGCTACGAGAGCTGTGAGGCGGATGGGGTGCGCGAAACCGCCGGGTTCATCGAAGGGTGGTTGGACTCGCGGGGGATCGGGGTCGAAAGTGACGAGGTTCGGGGCCTTCCTGTTCTGAAGGCCGAAGTGGGGCCGGAGGATGCGCCGACGGTGGTGCTGCACGGGCACATCGACGTGGTGCCGGCGCCGGCGGGGCAGTTCGAGCCGCGGGTGGAAGGGGACAAGCTTTACGGGCGTGGCGCCTACGACATGAAGGGCGGCCTGGCGGCGATGCTGCTGACGTTGGTCGCGATGCGGGATCAGGACGCGGTGCGGGTGCGGCTGGGGATCGTCGGCGACGAGGAGTCCGAGGAGGAAGCCGAACGGGGCAGCGACTATCTGGTCGACAGCGGGTTCTTGGGGGACTTTGCGATCACCGGCGAGCCGACCGATCTGCACATCGGCGTCGAGGCCAAGGGCGTGCTGGCGCTGCGGGTCGGCGTCAGCGGCACCGCGGCCCACGGGGCGACGCCTTGGCTGGGCGAAAACGCGGTCTTGCGGGCAATCGACGTTTTCCGCAGTATCGAGTCGCTACCGTTCGCCCGGCACTCCTCGGAGCTCTTCGACCGCCCCTCGATCAACCTCGGCCGGATCTTGGGTGGCGACGCGCTCAACAAGGTGCCCGACCGATGCGCCATCGACGTCGACATCCGCTACTTGCCCGACCAGGATCCAGCCGTGCTGCTGGAACAGGTGAAGGGCATACCCGCCGCCGAGGTGGAGCAGCTTTTCACCCGTCCGCCGGCCGTGGTCGATCGCGACCTGCCCTACGTGCGTGCCCTGCGCGACGCGACGACCGCTCACCACGACGGCGAGCCGATGAGCGTCGGCCGCGACGGCGCTTCGGACGCGGTCTCGTTCCTGCGGGTCGGCGTGCCGGCGGTCGAGTTCGGCCCGCTCGGGGCCGGCCACCACGGTCCCGAAGAGTGGGTCTCGATCTCCTCGCTGCACACCTACCGGCAGACGCTCGACACTTTCCTGCGCTCGCTGCCCGCCCACCTCGACGCTTGAGCCGCCTTGGCTGAGACCGGCTTCAGCAAGCCGCCGCCCGCCGGCGATCACGAGCCGCCGCCGAAGCCGAAGCGCTTCTGGTGGCGCTTCAGCCTTGGCTCGGTGCTGATCGTGCTCGTCGTCGCCGCCGCGACCTCGGTCAGCATCCTGCGCTACTTCGAAGACATCGCCGACGCGCTTTCCCACAACAACAAACTGCAGAGCAAGGTCCAGCGTTTCCTCGCCAAAACCAACGGCGGGGAACCGGAGAACATCCTGATCATCGGCTCCGACAAGCGGGCGAACGAACCAGAAGATCCCGGCCGCTCGGACACCACCCTGCTGCTCCGCCTCGATCCGGACCGCAACGCGATCGCGCTGATGTCGATCCCGCGTGACCTCAAGGTCGAAATTCCCGGCGACGGCATCGACAAGTTCAACGCCGCCTACGCCTACGGCGGTCCCAAGCTGACCCTGCAGGTGGTCAAGGAACTGACCGGCCTGCCGATCAACCACGTCGTCAACGTCGACTACCTCGGCTTCGTGCGGGCGGTCGACGCGATCAACTGCGTCTACGTCGACGTCGATCGCCGCTACTACCACTCCAACGTCGGCGTGCCGGTCTCCGAACAGTACGCCGAAATCAACGTCCAGCCCGGCTACCAGCTGCTCTGCGGCAAGAAGGCGCTGCAGTACGTGCGCTATCGCCACACCGACACGGACCTGGTCCGCGCCGCCCGCCAGCAGGACTTCCTCAGCGCCGCCCGCCAGCGGGTGCCGATCACCGACCTGGTGCTCGACCGCAATGGCCTGATCGACATCTTCACCGAATACACGACCTCCGACATCAGCGACAAGGAGACGATGCTGGAAGTACTGAAGCTCTTCGTCTCTTCGCGCAACGCGGCGATCAAGGAGGTCCACTTCCCGGCAGAACTGGGTCCGAGCTACGTCTACGCCTCGCCGGAAATGATCCAGGAAGCCGTCAACAAGTTCCTCGGCATAGAAGCGAGCAGCGGCCCGCGTGGCTCGCTCGAAGACTCTTCGGATCAGGCCAAGAAGAAGGGCAAGAAGGGCAAGAAGAAGGGGAAGAGCAAGCCGCCGACGCCGCACCTGGGGCCGACCAAGCCCCCCGGCAGCGATGGCCTCGTGCCCGCCCGCGAAGCAGGGGAATCGGAGGCGAAAGCGGTCACCCGCAAGGTCAGCGCCGGTTTTCCCGTTTTCTACCCGACGCGCCTGCCCTCAGGCGCCTTTTATGTCGAAAGCAATCCTTATGAACACGTTCAGGATCCGCGCGTCTACCACTTCAAAGACACCGATGGCAACCGCCACGGCGCCTACCGGATGGTGGCCGAGTGGCCACAGTCCGACGGCATCCACTACTTCGGTCTGCAGGGCATCCAGGGCTGGTCGGACCCGCCTATCCTGGACAACCCCAGCCTGACCAAGACGATCAACGGCCGCGAATACGACATCTACGTCGACGGCGATCGGATCCCGATCGTCGCCTGGCACCGGGGGGACAACTCCTACTGGGTGTCGAACGACCTGCTCAACACACTGACGAACGATCAGATGATCGGAATCGCACGCTCCGCCAGCGTCAAGATTCCGAATCCAAAGAGGAAAAAAGGAGGCGTGGCGAAGCGATGAGCCCAGACAAGGAACCGATCGGCGTCATCGGGGTGGGTTGGGTCGGCCTGGTCACCGCCGCCTGCTTCGCCGAGGTCGGTCATCCGGTGATCGCCCGGGACATTCTCGCCGAGAAGGTCGAGTCGCTTTCGCGCGGCGAGATCACGATCCACGAGCCCGGACTCGGGGAGCTGCTCAAGCGCAATGCCGAGCGCCTCACCTTCACCACCGACATGGGGGAGCTCCTCGACGGGGCACGCCTGCTCTTCGTCTGCGTCGACACTCCGCCGACCCGCTCCGGCGATGCCGACCTCTCGCGCGTGCGCGCGGTGGTCGACGAGCTCCCCGCGGATTCCGAGCACGTGCTGGTGATGAAGAGCACGGTCCCGGCCGGGACCGGCAACTCGATTCGCCGCGACCGACCCGGTCTGGCCTACGTCTCCTGTCCGGAGTTCCTCAAGGAGGGCTCAGCGGTCGAGGACTTCATGCACCCGGACCGCGTCGTAATCGGCGCCGACCCGGGCGACGAGGCCGACGGCGACGCGGTCGCTCGCCTCTATGAGCCGCTCGGCGGCGAGCTCGTGCGCACCGACGTCACCAGCGCCGAGATGGTCAAGCTCGCCTCCAACGCCTTCCTCGCCACGAAGATCTCCTTCGTCAACGAGATCGCCAACGTCTGCGAGGAGGTCGGGGCGGACGTCGGCGAAGTCGCCCGCGGCATGGGCCTCGACCAGCGGATCGGGCCCGCCTTCCTGCGCGCCGGCATCGGTTACGGCGGCAGCTGCTTCCCGAAGGACGTCAGTGCGCTGAAGATGCTGGCCGGCAACAGCGGCTACCACTTCCAGCTGCTCGGTTCGGTGATCGAGGTGAACGAGCTGCAGAAGCGCCGCGTCGTGCAGAAGCTGCAGAAGCACATCGGCTCGCTGGCCGGCAAGCGGGTGGCGCTGCTCGGTCTCGCCTTCAAGCCGGATACCGATGACATGCGCGAGGCGTCCAGCCTGGTGTTGGCAGCGCGGCTGCAGGGCGAGGGGGCGGAGGTAACCGCCTATGACCCGGTCGCGGCCGATGCCGCCAAGAGCTTGCTCGACGGCGTCGAGTTCCGAGACTCGGCGCTGGAGGCGCTCGACGGCGTCGACGCCGCCGTGCTCGTCACCGAGTGGCCTGAGTTCGCCGCGCTCGATTGGGCCGCCGCCGCCGAGCGCATGGCGCGCCCGCTGCTGATCGACGGTCGTAACTATCTTGACCCGACCCAGCTTCAGAGCGCCGGCTTCGAGTACGAGGGCATCGGCAAGGCCATCTCCGGCCCGGTCGCGACGAGCGCTGCGGAGTAAGTGCAGGCAATCGTCCTAGTCGGGGGGGAGGGGACGCGGCTGCGGCCGTTGACCGAGACCGTGCCCAAGCCGGCCTTGACGCTGGTCGATCGCCCCTTCCTCGCCTACATGATCGAGTGGCTGGCGGGCCACGGTGTCAGCGAGGTCGTGCTTGCCTGCGGCTTCCTTCCCGACGTCCTGCGCGAGGCCCTGGCGGGCGAGGAGGAGCGGGCGGGCGTCTCGATCACCTACGTGGTCGAGCCGGAGCGGCGCGGCACCGCGGGCGCGATCCGCTTTGCCGCCGACCAGTTGGGCGAGCGGCTCGAGGACCGCTTCCTGGCGCTCAATGGCGACGTCCTCACCGACCTCGACCTGACCGCGCTGCTGCGCGCCCACGCGGAGCAAGGCGCCGGCGCGACCATCGCCCTGCATCCGGTCGAGGATTCGGCCGCCTACGGCCTCGTGCGCAGCGCCGAGGGCGGTGTGGTCGAGGCGTTCATCGAGAAGACGGGCGAGGCGGTGCCGGGCGAAATCAACGCCGGTATGTACGTGCTCGAGCGCTCGGTGCTGGACCTGATTCCGCCCGGTGAAGAGGTTTCGATCGAGCGCGACGTCTTCCCGCGCCTGGTCGGCGAGGGTCTTTACGGTCTGCGCCTCGACGGGTACTGGATGGACATCGGCACACCTGAGCGCTACCTGCAAGCCAGCTGGGACATCCTCGAGGACCGGGTCGAGACGCGGGTCGAGGCGACGTCACCGGGAACGCTGATCGCGGCCGACGCCGAGGTCGCGGACGGGGCGACGGTCGGACCGCGCGCCGTTCTCGGTCCGGGATGCCGGGTCGAGTCCGGCGCCGCGATAACCGGCTCCGTCCTGCTCGACGGCTGCGCGGTGGGCGAGGGGGCCGTAGTCCGCGGCTCGATCCTCGCCGGCGGGGTGACGGTCCCGGCAGGAGCGGTGCTGGACGACGCTGTGCTTGGCGAGGGTGAAAGGGTTGCGGCCGATGCTTGACGACATCCTTGCGATCCCCGATCACCTGCGCGATGCGCTCTGGCGGGTCGAATCGGCGCGGCTGGAGCCGGCTGAGGCGGCCGGCCTCGCGGTCTGCGGCATGGGCGGCTCGGCGGTCGGCGCCGACCTGGCGGCGGCGGCGCTGGGCGACGGTCTGACCCGGCCACTGCTGACCGTGCGTGGCTACGGGCTGCCCAGCTGGCTGACGCCGGAGTGGACCGTGCTCTGCTCCAGCTACTCGGGCAACACCGAGGAGACGCTGGCTTGCTTTGAGGCCGCCGAGGCGCTCGGCACAAGGCGGCTGGTCGCAAGCACCGGCGGCGCGCTGGTCGATCAGGCGCGCGGCGCCGGCGTGCCGGTGGTCGGCCTGCCGGGCATCCTGCAGCCGCGTGCCGCGGTCGCCTACATGCTGACGATCGCCACCGAGGTGGCGGCGCTGGCCGGCGTCGCCCCCCGCATCCACACCGAGCTCGACGCCGCGGCCGCTTTCCTCTCGGAGCGCAGCGAGGACTTGCAGGGGCGCGCCGCCGAGATCGCGGCGGCGCTGGATGGCAAGGTCCCGGTGGTCATGGGGGCGGACTTGACCGCGCCGCTGGCGCGTCGCTGGAAGACGCAGGTGAACGAGAACGCCAAGCTGCCGGCCTTCTTCTCCGAACTGCCCGAGGCCGACCACAACGAGCTCTGCGGCTGGTCGGGCGATCCCTTCGCCGCGGTCCTGCTCGAAGACGCCGATCAGCACCCGCGCGAGCGCCGTCGCTTCGAGCTGACCGGCGACGTGATCGAAGCCGGCGGCTCCACCGTGGTGCGGTTGCAGACCGAGGGCGAGACCCGCGTCGCCCGCCTGCTCTGGGGCGTGATGCTCGGCGACCTCTCCTCGCTCGCCCTCGCCGAGGCTCGCGGCGTCGACCCGGTGCCGGTCGAGGCGATCGAGGGATTCAAGGTGGCGCTCGGATGAGGGCGATGGTCTTGGCAGCGGGGCTCGGCACGCGGCTGCGGCCGATCACCTATGCGATCCCGAAGCCGCTGGTGCCGGTGCTGAACCGGCCGGTGATGGAGCACAGCGTGCGCCTGATCGCTCGCCACGGCTTCGAGGAGGCGATCGCCAACCTGCACTGGTTTCCGGAGACGATCGAGAGTCATTTCGGCGACGGCTCGGACTTCGGCATCGAGCTCACCTACAGCCACGAGCAGCAGCTGCTGGGGACGGCGGGCGGGGTGCGCAACGTCGCCGAGTTCCTCGGCGACTCCTTCCTCGTCGTCGCCGGCGACGCGCTCACCGACCTCGACTTCACCGCGATGCGGGAGTTCCACGAATCCCACGACGGGCTCGTCACCCTGGCCACCAAGCGGGTCGCCGACACGGACGAGTACGGAGTCGTGATCGCGGGTGAGGACGGGCGGATCCAGGGCTTTCAGGAGAAGCCCGATCCGGCCGAAGCGCTCTCTGACCTGGCCAACACCTGCATCTACATGTTCCGTCGCGAGGTCTTCGACTTCTTCCCCGAGCCGGGCACCAGCAAGGCTGCCGGCCCCGACGATCCGCCCGGCTTCGCCGATTGGGCGATGGACGTCTTTCCGGCGTTGCTGGAGAACGACATCCCCTTCTACTCGCACGAGATCGACGCCTACTGGAACGACGTCGGCAACATCGACGAGCTGCGGCAGGCAAACCTCGATTCCCTGCACGGGGAGGTCGAGGTCGAGCCGGGGGCACCGGAAGTCTCCCCGGGGATCCGCTCGGCGAGTCCCTTGGAGGGAGCTGAGGTGGAGGGAACGGTGCTGATCGGCTCCGGGGTGGAGCTCGGCGCCGGCGTCCGCATCCAGGGTCCGGCAATCGTCGGCGACGGCTGTCGCATCGGCGCCGGCGCCTGGGTGCGCGATTCGATCCTTCTCGACGGGGCGGAGCTCGTCCCCGAGGGAATGCTGATCGGCGCCATCGCGGGTCGCGTCGGCAAGCCTTGACGCTTATTTGAGCTTCGGCGCACCACCGGTGCGCCGCGCCGGCAGACGATCGGGTCGTGGGCTCCCTCGAAGCCGTCGTATCCCGCCTGGTGCCACCGCTCTGCGCAGCCTGCGGGCGCGGTTGCCGTCCCGACGCCGTCCTCTGCACCCGTTGCTCTCGCAGGCTCGGGGAGGCCGAGCCGCTCAGTGGCGGCGCTCCGCCCGGGCTCGATCGCGCCTGGTCCGCCGCCGCCCACGAAGGGGTTGCGCGGGACCTGGTCGTGGCGCTCAAGTTCCGCCGTCTCCTGCCGGTGGCGGGGGAGATGGCCGGGCGAATCGCGCGGCTGGCGCCGCCGTCCCTGCTCTCCGGTGTCGTCGTCCCCGTACCGACGGCGCCCCTGCGCACGCTCGGCCGCGGCTTCGATCCCGCCACCGAGCTCGCCGCGGCGCTGGCCGAGCTCACCGGACTGGAGATCTCCCCCTGCCTGGCGCGCAGCGGGGCGGGGCGACAGGTCGGCAAGCGGCGGGGGCAGCGACTCGGCCACCCGCCGCGTCTGCGCCTCCGTGGTGAGGCGCCGCCCAGCGCCCTGCTCGTCGATGACGTTCTCACCACCGGCGCCACCCTTTCCGCCTGCGCCGCGGCCTTGCGTAAGGGCGGCGCGATCCGGGTAGCCGCAATCACCTTTACGAGGCGCTTGTAAGGGCTTTACCAGTCGTCCGGAAGGGCGTAGCATCGTCTGACCGACACCCAAGGAGGACACAGATGCGGATCGAGATTCGTGGGCGCAACGTCGAGATAGACGACGAGCTGCGGGGTCATGTGACGAAGCGATTCCGGCGGGTGGGCAGACAGGTGTCGGAACTGGCGACGCTCGACGTCGAGATCTACGAAGAGCGCAACCCCTCGATCGCTGACTGCCACGTCGCCGAGGCGACGCTCCGCCTCAAGGGCGTGACGCTGCGGGCCCGCGAGGCCTCCCCCGACATCGCCCACACGATCCACGAGCTGGCCGAGGACATTCGTCGCCAGGTCAAGAAGCATCGGGAGATGCGGCGCAAGCGGACGCGGACGCGTCGGGAAGTGGCCCGCATGCGCGGTCGGACCGCATAGACGACTCCGGCTTTTCCCCGGCGGAGGAGCTGGGCGTCCTGCGGGTGAATTGATATCGCACGCCCCCGCCTCTGGCGGGGGCTTAGCGACAATTTGCCAGCGCGGCTGTCGCCGCGCCCATGACCACGAGTGCAGCGGCCGCCTATTCGGCGACATTCACCCGCAGGACGCCCAGCTCCTCCGTCACGAAGAGTCGGGACTAGTCGCCTTAGCGGACGACGATCACGGAAGCTTCCCGGCGCCACGGATCTGCTCAAGCTTCTGGGGCACGGGCTGGCGAGATGCTTTCGGCCGGCTCCCTTGAAGTTTGCTTGACGCTGGCGGGGTGGGGGATGTGCCCTCTGCGGGAATGTCGCCGAACAGGCGGCCGCTGCACTCGTGATTCTCAGCGCGGGCGTAGCCCGCGCTCTCAAATTGCCGCTAAGCGCCGCAGGCGCGTGCGGTATCAATTCCCGCAGAGGGCACATCCCCCACCCATCCACCTCACTCGAAGTTCATTGAGCGATCCAGGATCACCTCGAAGCCCAGCCCACCACCCCTCGCTACCCTTGGGCCATGGCCAATGCAAGGGACATGGTCACGCGGGCGCTTCGCGTGGGAGAGGGCAGGAAGTTCAAGGGCTATGAGAAGCGCGCCGAGGCGATCAACCGGATCGAGCCCGAGATGGAGCTGCTCGAGGACTCGGAGCTGCGTAAAGAGGCCGATGACTTGCGCAAGCGCGCCGTCGACGGCGAGTCGCTCGACGAGCTGCTGCCCGAGGCCTTTGCGCTGACCCGCGAGGCGGCGCGGCGCTCGATCGGCCAGCGCCACTACGACGTACAGCTGATCGGCGGCATGGTCCTGCACGAGGGGGCGATCGCCGAGATGAAGACGGGCGAGGGCAAGACCCTGACCGCGACGCTGGCTGTCTTCCTCAACACGCTGGCCGGCAAGGGCGTCCACGTCGTCACCGTCAACGACTACCTCGCCCGCCGCGACTCCGAATGGATGAAGCCCGTCTACGACGCACTCGGTGTCAGCGTCGCGGCGATCCAGGAGGGCGACGATCACGCCACGCGCCAGCGCAAGTACGCCTGCGACGTCGTCTACGGGACCAACTCGGAGTTCGGCTTCGACTACCTGCGCGACAACATGGCCGATGCGCTCGAGCACTGCGTCCAGCCCGGTCACTACTTCGCGATCGTCGACGAGGTCGACAACATCCTGATCGACGAGGCGCGGACGCCGCTGATCATCTCCGGCGCCCCCGAGCAGGCAGCCCAGACCTATTACACATTCGCCCGCCTGGCCAAGCAGATGGACGGTGTCCAGGCCAAAGAGAAGCTGCGCTCGCTGGGCGAGTCCAAGGACACCTCCGAGGCCGAGCACGACTACGAATTCGACGAGAAGCACAAGACGGTTTCTCCGACGGAGAAGGGCGTCAAACGAGCCGAGGAATTCGTCGGCGTCGACAACCTCTATCTCGGCGAGCACGGCAGCCTCGTCAACCACCTGGTTCAGGCGCTGAAGGCGGAGTCGCTCTACAAGAAGGACAAGGACTACGCCGTGGTCGACGGCCAGGTGATGATCATCGACGAGTTCACCGGCCGCATCCTCGAGGGCCGGCGCTGGTCGGAGGGTCTGCACCAGGCGGTCGAGGCCAAGGAGGGCGTCGCGATCGGCGAGGAGAACCAGACGCTGGCGACGATCACCCTGCAGAACTTCTTCCGTCTCTACGACAAGCTCTCCGGCATGACCGGCACGGCCCTGACCGAGGCCACCGAGTTCATGAAGATCTACAAAGTGCCGGTGGTCGAGATCCCGACCCACCGCCAGATGGTCCGCGCCGATCAGAACGACCAGATCTTCAAGACCAAGGACGGCAAGTGGAAAGCGGTGCTGGCCGAGATCGCCGCCCGCCATGAGAAGGGTCAGCCGATCCTGGTCGGAACCGTCTCGGTCGAGGTCTCGGAGATGATCTCCGGCGAGCTCAAGCGTCAGGGCATCGAGCACGCGGTGCTCAACGCCAAGCCCGAGCACGCCGAGCGAGAGGGCGAGCGGATCGCCCAGGCCGGCCGCAAGGGCGCGGTGATGATCGCCACCAACATGGCCGGCCGCGGCGTCGACATCAAGCTCGGCGGCGACCCCGAGCAGTCGGCGATCCACGAGCTGAAGAAGAAGGGGATCACTCCGGGCAGCGAGGGCTACGAGGAGGCGCTGGCCGAGAAGGTCGCCGAGCTGGAGCCGATTTGCGCCGCCGAGGCCGAGGAAGTCCGCGAGTTGGGCGGCCTCTACATCTGCGGCACCGAGCGCCACGAGTCGCGCCGCATCGACAACCAGCTGCGCGGCCGCTCCGGCCGCCAGGGCGATCCCGGCGAAACCCGCTTCTTCCTCTCCGCCGAAGACGACGTGATCCGCCTCTTCGCCGGCGACCGCATCTACAAAATCCTCGACCGGCTCGGCCCCGTCGACGACGAGGGCGAGGAAATGCCGCTCGAAGCGGGGATGCTGACCAAGACCGTCGAGAACGCGCAGAAGAAGGTCGAGGAACAGAACTTCCTGATCCGTAAACGGGTGCTCGAGTACGACGACGTGATGAACGAGCAGCGCCGCGTCGTCTACAAATACCGCCGCGAGATCCTCGAGGGCCGCGACATGTCCGAGATCGCCCGCGACGAGATGGAGGGCGTGATCGAGCGGCTCGTCGACGAGTACACGCCCGGCGACGTGCTCGAGGAATGGGACCTGCCGGAGCTGGAGACGCAGCTGCGCCAGATCTGGCCGGTCGGGATCGAGGTCGGCTCGATGCCCCCCGAGTCAGTCGACCGGGAGAAGCTCAAGGACGAGCTCGACGACGACGCGATGAACGCCTACGACGAGCGCGAGGAGACCTTCGGCGAGGAGCTGATGCGTTACCTGGAGCGCTCGATCCTGCTGCAGGTGATCGACAACCGCTGGCGCGAGCACCTCTACGACATGGACTACCTGCGCGAGGGCATCCACCTGCGTGGCTTCGCCCAGATCGACCCTCTGGTCGCCTACAAGAACGAAGGCTTCGCGATGTTCGAGGAGCTGATGCACTCGATCTGGGAGGAATTCAGCAAGCTGATCTTCCACGTCGAGGTCGAGGTCGACCAGGCACAGGCACAACGGGCCTTCGGCCCCAATGGTGGCAACGCACCCGCCGCGCTCAATTACTCCGGCGGTACGCCTGACGGCCAGCCCTCGGCCCTGCAGGAGGTCGCTGCTGCGGCCGGCGCCGGGCCGATCGAAGCCGTCGCCGGGACCGCCGCGGCGGGCAACGGTGCCACCGAGGTGGTGGAGACCGTGGTCAAGGACGAGCACGAAAACATCGGCCGCAACGATCCCTGTTGGTGCGGCTCGGGCAAGAAGTACAAGAAGTGCCACGGCGCCTGAGGGCGCTGTAAGCGCGGTCGAGCGAGATGCCCGACTGCGTCAGGGAGTTCATCCGGGCTTTCAACGAGCGAGATCTCGATGCGTTCGCAAGCACCCTCGACCCGGAGGTCGAGCTTCATGCGAGCCGCGGATTGCGCAAGGGAGTCGAGGCGGCGCGGGTTTGGGCTACGCGGGCTCCGGGCGGGGTGCAGCAGACGATCGAGCTGGAGGAGCTGTTCGAGGACGACACCGAGGGTGGGGCCGGTCGGGCGCTGGCGCTGATCCGGCGGGTCTGGCGTTGGGATGAGGACGGATCGGCGGCGGGAGAGGACGAGATGGCCTGGTTCTTCGAGCTGCACGACCACAAGGTGCGGAGCTGGCGTCCCTACGATGACCGCGAGATGGCCTGGCGGGCGTACCATGGGGGCGATGGGCACCCCGGCCGCAGAGAACCGCGAGGCGACTGAGGCCTGGAGCGGGCCGCTCTTCGAGCGTTTCGTGCGCTACCGCGACCTTGTCGCCGAGGGCCTGGGGGCGCACGGCGAGGCGGCGATGGCGGCACATCCGCCGCGGCCCGGCGATCGCGTCGTCGACCTCGGCTGTGGTTTTGGCGACACCACCCAGCGGCTGGCTCAGCTGATCGGGCCGGAGGGCGAGGCTCTCGGCGTCGATGTCTCGGAGCCGTTCATCGAGCTGGCGCGCAAGGAGGCGGAGGAGGAGGGCGTCGAGAACGTCCGCTTCGCCGTCGAGGACGTGCAGGTGGCCGAGTTCGGCGAGAGCTTCGACTACGCCTTCTCGCGGATGGGGGTGATGTTCTTCGCCAACCCCGTGGCGGCGCTGCGCAACGTGCGCGAAGCCCTGGCGCCGGGCGGCCGATTCTGCGCGGTGGTCTGGCGCCGCAAGGAGGACAACGAATGGGTGCGCCGGGCGGAGCTCGTCGTCGAGGAGTACCTCGATCACCCCGAGGAGAGCGATGAGCCGACCTGTGGCCCGGGCCCGTTCTCGATGGCCGATGCCGACACCGTCAGCGAGCAGCTGAAGATCGCCGGCTTCGAGCAGATCAGCCTGCGGCGCTGTGACCTGCCGCTGAAGATCGGCAGGGATCTCGACCACGCGGTCGAGTTCAACATGGCGCTCGGTCCCGCCGGCGAGGTCCTGCGGCTCTGGGAAGACCGGATCGATGAGATCCGGCCGAAAATCGCCGCCGACCTGCGCCAGGCTCTGGCCGAGTTCGAGAGCCCGGACGGCGTCCACGCCCCGGCCTCGACCTGGATCATCAGCGCCGGCGCCCCCGCCGGATAGGCTTTGGTCATGGCCGAGACCGCCTCGACAGAGTCCGTGCCGGCGCGGTTGGCCGAGATCCGCGAGCAGTTGTCCCTGCTCTCGGACTACCTTTGACCCAGCCGCGCTCGAAGGCAAAGTCGAGAGGCTGGAGGCGGAGATGGGCAAGCCCGGCTTCTGGGACGACCAGGAGTCTGCGGCGCGCACTTCGGCCGCTCATGCCAGTGCCCAGCGCAAGCTGAGGACCTTTCGCGAGCTCGAGTCCGAGGCGGGCGACCTTGACGAGCTGGCCGAGATGGCGAGCGAGGACGAGGAAATGGCTCGCGAGCTGGCGACGCAGCTCGCTTCGGTCGAGCGCCGCTTGGGCGAGCTCGAAGAGGCGCGCCTGTTCAGCGGCGAGTACGACGCCGGCGACGCGGTCGTCACCGTGCACGCCGGCGCCGGCGGCACCGATTCGCAGGACTGGGCCGAGATGCTGCTGCGGATGTACCTGCGCTGGGCCGAAGGGCGCGGCTTCGAGATCGAGATGAAGGAGGCCTCACCGGGAGAGGAGGCCGGCCTCAAGTCGGCGACCTTCATCGCTCGCGGCGAGAACGCCTACGGCCTCTTTGCCGCCGAGCGCGGGGTGCACCGGCTGGTGCGGATCTCGCCCTTCGACTCCTCCGCTCGCCGTCACACCAGCTTTGCCCAGCTCGACGCCGGCCCGTTGGTCGACGACAGCGTCGAGGTCGAGATCGACGACGCCGACCTGCGCGTCGACACCTACCGCGCTTCCGGCGCCGGGGGCCAGCACGTCAACAAGACCGACTCGGCGGTGCGAATCACCCATATCCCCACCGGCGTCGTCGTCCAGTGTCAGAACGAGCGCTCGCAGACCCAGAACAAGGCGATGGCGATGCAGTTCCTGCGCTCGAAGCTGATCGAGCTGGAGGAGCGCAAACGGGCCGAAGAACTGGCCAAGGAGCGCGGTGAGGTCAAGGACGTCGCCTGGGGCTCGCAGATCCGCAGCTACTTCCTCCATCCCGACCAGCGGGTCAAGGATCACCGGACGGGACACGAGGCCGGCGACGCCCAGCGCGTCCTCGACGGTGACCTCGACGACTTCATTCGCGATTACCTCAACAAAACCGCCGCCTCGGCCGCGAACTAGCCGGACTTCTGATCGGTTGATGACCCTATGGGGTTATAAAGGCATCAGAATGGCGCGACTAGGCTCGGTCTCGTGGATTCGTTGATCTATCTGGAGCGTCCGGCCGCTGAGGAGGCGGAGGGGCTGCTGGTGCTCCACCACGGGCGCGGTACCGACGAGCGTGACCTGCTCGGCCTCGCCGACCTGCTGGATCCCCAGCAGCGGCTGCGGGTGGTGACGCCGCGCGCGCCGCTGACCCTGCCGGGCTCACCCGGCTACCACTGGTACCTGGTGCCTCGCGTCGGCTATCCCGACCACGAGACCTTCGAAGCCGCCCGCGCCGCGCTGGCGGAGCTGCACGACGGGCTTTGGCGGGAGACCGGCGTCGGGCCCGAGTGCACGGTGCTCGGCGGCTTCTCGATGGGATCGGTGATGAGCTACGCGATGGCGCTCAGCGGCGAGCGGCCCGCGGTGGCCGGCGTCCTCGCCTTCAGCGGCTTCGTCCCCACGGTCGATGGTTGGAGCCCGCGCTTCGATGATCGGCTGGATACACGGGCCTTCATTTCCCACGGCCGCAACGATCCGATCATCGGCGTCGAGTTTGCCCACCGCGCCCGCGAGCTGCTCGAGGCCGGCGGGCTCTCGGTCGAGTACCACGAGTCCGAGCTCGGGCATCAGATCGAACCCGCGCACCTGGCGGCCGCCGCGGACTGGCTGCGCGCCTCTTTGCCGAGCTAGGAGCCGGTGCGCTCGGACCAGGTGACGCGCGAGCGGTCCAGGTCCTTCGCGTTGAGACGCAGGGTGAGGTACTTCTCGCAGCTGGAAGGGGCGGCCGGCAGGTCGAGGTCGACGATGAAGATGCGGGCGGCGCGGACCTTGGCCGCTTCGTGTTCGTCGAGGTGGTTGGTCAGGTGCAGCGTGCCCTGACGCTCGAGGTGACGGGTCGCCGAGCCGAGCTGAAGCGAGCCCTTGCCGCCCTTGAGCCAGTAGTCGACGTCGACCCTGGTCGGGGTGCGCGCCGTGTACTGAAGCGCCAGCCGCAGCGTGCCGCTGTCGAGTTGGGCGATGACCGACGGCTCAGCGCTGCGCAGCAGGCATTCGGATGGCAGCACGGTCGCGCCTTTGGTGCCGAATTCTTCTTCTTCGGCTTCTTCTTCCGCTTCTTCCAGTTCCCATTCTTCTTCTTCGCCTTCTTCGTCGGTTTCTTCGGCGATGAAGTTGACTTCGGCGTCGGCGTCGGCGGCTTCAGGTGAGACCGCCGGTGCCGCCAGTGGCGCCATCGCGATCGCAAGCAGGGCCAGCGCAACCAGGACCTGGAGGGCCAGACGCAGGCGCGAGCCGAGATTTGAAGGGTGCTGTGAGCGACCGTCGGGCTGAGTCATGTCGCCCTTTGATCGGCTCGTGCGGGCGATTGCTTGAGCGGCGGGCGCTAAGTCCGTGGTTGCCCCGTAGGTAGATTCCCCTGAGATGCAAGGCGGCCGGCCACCCGAGCTCGATGGTGTAACCCACCGTTACGTCGACTTGCCGAGCGCGCGACTGCACGTGGCGGAAGCGGGGGAGGGGGCGCCGATCGTCCTGCTCCACGGTTGGCCACAGCACTGGTGGATCTGGCGCAAGGTAATTCCTGACCTGGCACGCGACCACCGGCTGATCTGCCCGGACCTGCGCGGCTTCGGCTGGAGCGAGGCGCCGCCGGGGCGCTACGAAATGTCGGAATTCGCCGATGACGTTCTCGCCCTTCTGGATCATCTGGGGCTCGACCAAGTCGACCTGATCGGGCACGACTGGGGTGGCTACACCGGCTTCTTGCTCTGCCTCAACGCTCCCGAGCGGATCCGCAACTATCTCGCCCTCGGTGTCGTCCATCCCTGGTTCGAGCCGCCGGCGGTGTCGCCGCGCTCGCTGCAGCGGACCGCCTATCAATTCGTCCTCGCCAGTCCGGGGCTCGGCAGCGGCGTGCTGCAGCACGCGCCCGGTTTCGTCAAGTTGGTCCTGCGGCGTGGCTCCCACCCGGACATGCACTGGAGCGAAGCGGAGCTCGATCGCTTCGCGGAGAGCTTCCGTTCCCGCGATCACGCCCTCGCCTCCTCCCACGTCTATCGCAGCTTCCTTCTCCGCGAGCTGACCCGCCTGAAAAAGGGCAACTACCGCTCACAGCGCAGCTCGGTTCCCACGCACCTTCTGTACGGCGAGGCTGACCCGGTGATTCGGGCCGACATCCTCGGCGGCTACGAGGCCTACGCCGACGAGATGCAGGTCGAGGAAGTGACCGGCTGCGGGCACTTCGTCGCCGAGGAGAAACCCGAGCTGGTGGTCGAGCGGGCGCGGGCGCTCTTCGGCTCCGCCTAGCGCACGCCCTCGAGCTCCAGCAGGGCCTCCTTCATCGGCAGGCCGCCGCCGTAGCCGCCGAGCCCCCCGCCACTGCGCAGGACGCGGTGGCAGGGGACGACGATCGGGAGCGGGTTCGTGCCGCAGGCAGTCCCCGCCGCGCGCACGGCGCGCTCGTTGCCGGCTCTGCGCGCCATCTCGGTGTAGGTGCGGGTCTGCCCGTAGGGGATGCGGTTGATCGCCCGCTGCACTTTGCCGCGGAAGCCGTGCGTGAGCGCCCAGTCGATCGGCAGCTCGAACTCGGTCAGCTTGCCGGCGAAGTAACGGTCGAGCTCACGCCGCGCCTCCTCGAGCCTGGCGGGCGCCTCGAGCACGCGGGGAGAGACCTTGGCGGCGAGCTCTTCGAGCGCCTGCTCGGGGTCCTGGTTGGGCAGGTTGACGCGGACCAGGCCGCGCGCGGTCGCCGCCAGCATCAGCGGCCCGAAGGGGGAGTCGAGGTTGGCGTAGGCGACGTCGAGCAGACCCTCGGCCTCGGCGCGCTCGGTGAGGCGTTGCAGTGTGGCTTTCATGCCAACTCCTTTCTCAGTCGCTTTAGTCCCTCGTGCAAGCTGCGGCGGGCGGCCTCCGGCGAGCAGTCGAGGGCGGCGGCGATCTCGGTGTGGGGGAGATCGCTGCCGTAACGCAGCGTCACGGCGGCTCGTTGCTTCGGCGGCAGGCCCCCGACCGCGGTCCAGATCTCGCCGTCGAACGGCTCCGGATCCTCGAACGGAACCTCGGGCGGGTCCGCCATCGGGGTCGGCTTGCGACCGTTGGCGCGGTGGTGGTCGATCGCCTTGCGATGGGCGATCGTCAGCAGCCAGCCGCGCAGGTTCTCGGCGTTGCCGAGCCGTGGGTAGGCGCGCAGGGCGGCGAGGAAGGTCTCCTGGAAGCAGTCCTCGGCATCGGTCCGCCCCACCGCGCCTCGCAGCACGCCCATCACGTCGGCGGCGTGCTCGTCGAGCAGCGTCTGAAACGGCGGCAAGGTCACCTATGGGATTAAACGCTGCGGCTGGTCCCAGCGTGAGACCCCCTGCTGAGTTCCCTTTTCTTCGCGCTATGCGCGAGCAAAGAGAAAGTCAGCCTGGAATAAGGTGGCGGGGATGGCGGAGAAGCTGGAGGAGCTGGTGGCGCGGGCGCTGGCGGAGGATCTCGGGGCCGGCGACGTCACCTCGGACGCGACGGTGCCGGCGGAGGCGCGGGGGCGGGCGCGGATCGTGCAGAAGCAGGCTGGGGTCGTCTATGGGCTTGGGGTGGTCGCGGAGGTCATGCGGCAGTGTGGGGTGGAGGACGTCGACAATCTCGTCGTCGAGGGGCAGTGGCGGGAGGAGGTGCCGGCTGAGGTTCTCTTTGCCGGCGGTCCGGCGGCGGCGCTGCTGGCGGCAGAGCGGACGGCGCTCAATTTCCTCGGCCATCTCTCCGGCGTGGCGACGCTGACCGCCCGCTTCGCCGAGGCGATCGCCGGGACCGGGGCGGCAATCCTCGATACGCGCAAGACGACGCCGGGGCTGCGCGAGCTGGAGAAGGCCGCGGTCCTGGCCGGGTGCGGTCGCAACCACCGCATGGGGCTCTACGACGCGATCCTGATCAAGGAGAACCACATCGCGCTTGCCGGCGGCCTCGCCAAAGCCGTCCACGCAGCCCGCTCGCAGCACCCCGAGCTAGCGGTCGAGGTCGAGACCCGCAACCTCGACGAGGTCGCCTACGCGCTCGGCACCGGCGCCGACATCCTCCTGCTCGACAACATGGACACGGATACGCTGCGGGCGGCCGTGCGGCTGCGCGATGAAAACGCGAGCTCAGGAAAAGGCCCTTCGCTCGAGGCCTCGGGAGGCGTCAACCTGGAGACGGTCCGGGGGATCGCCGAAACCGGTGTCGACTTCATTTCCGTCGGAGCCCTGACGCACTCAGCTCCGACGCTCGACTTCAGCATGCTGATCGAGCTGGCGTAGGCCGCCGCCTCACTTAAGCAGTTTCGAGAGGCGGCGGTCCTTGAGCACGCGGCCGCCGGTCTGCTCCTTCGGGCAGTAGTTCGTCTGGTGTTCGGAGAAGAAGACGGCCTCGATCGTGGTGCCGCAGCGTGGGCAGGGCTCTCCCTCGCGCTTGTGGACCTTGAGCGGCATCGGCACCTTGTCGGGAAGCTGCTCGCCGATCGTCTCCTCGTAGTGGTCGATCGCGTCGCCGAGCACATGCAATGCGGCGTGAAGTTGCTCGATCTCCGCTTGATTGAGTTCTGCCCCTTTCTTGAAGGGCGAGAGCCGCGCCTCCCAGAGGATCTCGTCGACCCAGGAGCGGCCGATGCCGGAGATGTCGCCTTGATGGCGGAGGAGGGGATGCAGGTGCCGGGGTTGGTCGATCAGCGCCGCGAACTCCTCCAGCGGCGGAGGCGGCCACGCTTCCGGGCCGAGGCGGGCGACCGACTCGTCTTGGTCGACCGCCTCGCCGGGCAGCAGCTTCGCCCAGGCTCGCTGCTTGGTCCCGAACTCGCGCAGGCGCAGCTCGCGCCCGTCGTCCAGCCGCAGCAGGATCCGCGAGGCGCGGTCTTTGAGCGAGGCGCGTTTGTCGAAGAGGCGCAGGCGCCCCGCCGACATCAGGTGGATCAGCAGGGCGAGGTCGCCGAACTCGACCACGGGCATCTTGCCGATCCGCCGGATGCCGGTCAGCTCGCGGCCCACCAGCGCTTCCAGCGGTGGATCGAAGGTCTTCATCACGTTCATCCCCGGTGCCAGCGCCGATTCGACGGTGGCGCCGCGCGCGGCCACGTCCAATCGCCGCGCGGTGATCTCGACCTCAGGAAGCTCGGGCATGCGGAGAGGTTAGACTTGGTGAACGTTCATTCGACCGGTTCTAGGCGACTCGCCGGGCCGGCGAACATCAGGAAAGGAAGGGCTCATGCAAGAGCTCCCGACGATCCAACCCATTTCACCGGACGCTCTCTCGCCCGAAGAGATCGCTGCGCTGAGCGATGAGATACGCGCGCTCGCGGCCGAGCGCAACGCCGTCATCCTCGCCCACAACTACCAGCTGCCCGAGATCCAGGACGTCGCCGACTGCCTCGGGGATTCGCTTGCCCTCTCGCGCGAAGCCGCCGCCACCGACGCCGAGGCGATCGCCTTCTGCGGCGTGCACTTCATGGCTGAGACGGCCTCGATCCTCTCCCCGGATAAGAAGGTGCTGATCCCCGACCCCGATGCCGGCTGCTCGCTCTCGGACTCGATCGACGCCGACCAGCTGCGCGCCTGGAAGGCCGAGCACCCCGGGGCACTGGTCGTGATGTACGTCAACACGTCGGCCGAGGTGAAGGCGGAGACCGACTACTGCTGCACCTCCTCCAACGCGGTCAAGGTGGTCGAGCACATCTGGGCCGAGCACGGTCCCGAGACCGAGATCCTCTTCGGCCCCGATATGTGGCTGGGCGCCTTCGTCGAGCGCGAAACCGGCTTGCACGAGGACCCCGAGCGCCGCGCCCGCTTCCACATCTGGGATGGCGAGTGCCATGTTCACGCCGGCATCAAGCCGCTCGACATCACCCGGACCCGCGCCGAGCATCCCGAGGCCGAGTTCCTGATCCACCCCGAGTGCGGTTGCGCGACCCAGGCGATGGAGTACGTCGCCTCGGGCGAGATCGAGGCCGAGGGCGTGCACATGCTCTCCACCTCGGGGATGCTCCAGCACGTCGAAGCCAACCCCGACGGCAGCTTCATCGTCGCCACCGAGAACGGCATGCTCTACCCGCTGCAGCAGGCGGCCCCCGCGGCAAACCTGACCGAGGCGAACCGGATGGCCTTCTGCAAGTACATGAAGATGATCACGCTGCCGAAGCTGCGCGACGGCCTGCGCGAGATGAAGTTCGAGGTCAGCGTTTCGGCGGACGTTGCGGAGCGGGCGCGGCTGCCGATCGAGCGCATGGTCGCGATCGGCTAGCGCGAGATATTGTCCCGGCCCGTGAACGAGCTATCCCAGCAGCTTCGAGTCGATTCCGTCCGCGCCGCCGCCGCCGCAGGCTCCGGTCACCCGACCTCCTCGATGTCAGCCGCCGATCTGATGGCGGTGCTGTTCTCGAACTACCTGCGCTACGACTTCGACGCCCCCGAGAACAAGGCCAACGACCACCTCGTCTTCTCCAAGGGCCACGCCTCGCCGCTGCTCTACTCGCTCTACAAGGCGGCCGGCGCGATCGACGACGCCGAGCTGCTCAGCTTCCGCGAGTTCGGCTCGCGCATGCAGGGCCACCCGACGCCGGAACTGCCCTGGGTCGACGTCGCCACCGGCTCGCTGGGCCAGGGCCTGCCGATCTCGGTCGGCATCGCGCTCGCGGCCTCGCGCCTGGAGGGCTCCGATCTACGGGTCTGGGTGCTCTGCGGCGATTCCGAGCTCGCCGAGGGCTCGATGTGGGAGGCCTTCGAGCACGCCGGCTACGCCAAGCTGAAGAACCTGATCGCGGTCGTCGACGTCAACCGGCTCGGCCAGCGCGGCCCGACGATGCACGAGTGGGACACCTCCTCCCTGGCGGCCCGCGCCGCGGCCTGTGGCTGGTACGTGCAGGAGATCGACGGCCACGACCTCGAGGCGATCGACGCTGCCTATGCGGCGGCGCTGGAGAGCGACAAGCCCGCCGCGATCTTCGCTCGCACCAAGAAGGGCTCGGGAGTCGCCGCGGTCGAGGACAAGGACGGCTTTCACGGCAAGCCGCTCGACGACCCCGAGGCAGCGATCGAGGAGCTGGGCGGCAACCGCGAAGTCAGCGTCGAGGTGGCGAAGCCGGGGGAGGCCAGGCCGTTCGAGGTCGCGCGCGCCGCGGTCGAGCGGCCCAGCTATGAGTCCGGCGAATCGGTCGCGACCCGCGGCGCCTACGGCGACGCGCTGGCCTGGCTCGGCTCGATCGACGAGCGGGTCGTCGCCCTCGACGGCGAGGTCGGCAACTCGACCTACGCCGAACGCTTCGCCGCCAAGCACCCCGATCGCTTCTTCGAGATGTACATCGCCGAGCAGCAGATGGTCGCCTCGGCCGTCGGCATGCAGACCCGCGGCTGGAAGCCCTTCGCCTCTTCCTTCGGCGCCTTCCTCAGTCGCGCCTACGACTTCGTCCGCATGGGCGCCATTTCGGCGGCCGACATAAAGCTCTGCGGCTCGCACGTCGGCGTCTCGATCGGTCCCGACGGGCCCTCGCAGATGGCGCTCGAAGACATCGCCTCGCTACGCGCCGTGTTCGGCAGCGTCGTCCTCTACCCGTCTGACCCCAACCAGACCGTCGCCCTGCTCGACGCGATGCGCGAGCACCACGGCATCAGCTACATGCGCACCACGCGCGAAAAGACGCCGGTCATCTACGGCGCCGAGCAGAGTTTTGAGATCGGCGGCAGCGAGGTCGTCCGCTCCAGTGGCGATGACGCGATCACCCTGATCGCCGCCGGCATCACCCTGCACGAAAGCCTCAGGGCGGCCGACGCGCTCGCCGAGAAGGGCATCGCCGCCCGCGTGGTCGACCTCTACTCGGTCAAGCCCGTCGACGCCGAGACGGTGCTCGCCGCGGCGAAGGAGACCGGCGCCCTGATCACGGTCGAGGACCACTGGGCGGAGGGCGGCATCGGCGAGACGGTGGCGGGTGTGCTGGCGGAAGCCGGCTCGAGCACCCGCCTTACCCGTCTTGCGGTCACCGAGCGTCCTGGCAGCGGCCCCCCCGAGGCCCTGCTCGCCGCCGCCGGCATCGACGCAGCGCACATCGTCGCCGCGGCGGAACGCGCCCTCGATCTCGTCGGCGTCTAGCCCTCCGCGAACCAGCGCGTTTCTTGATAAATCGGTCTCCGTACCGTAGAAATGGTCGGGTGGCTGGGTTCAGGGACACTGCCGCGGGGGTTGCTGTCGCTTGCGCGATTCTGCTTGCCGGTCCGGTGGCCGCCACCGGGGCGGTAGAAGAAGAACCGATCTGCGTCGGGGATAGCTGCCAGCCCCTGCCCTCCGAACCCGAAGATCCGACCCCCGGCACCCTCGCGCCCAATACCGGCAACCCGCCACTGCAGATCTTCGAACCGAGAAAGAAGAAGCATCACCGGAATTTCCACCTGGGAGGGCGGCGCCACGGCAAGCACGGCACCGCCAAGGGATCCACGCGTTGACTCGCTGGGCTGTTCTCCTCCTCACCCTCGCAGCAATGGCACTCGCTCCCGGCCAGGCACTCGCCTTCGAATTTCGACCTGGGCCCGAAGGCTTCGACGCCGACGTCTACGACGGTCCGGGTAGGCCGACGACGCAGGCCGGCTCGCACCCCGACGCGATGAGCTTCGACGTCGACTTCGAAGGTACCGGCGTAGGTGGTGTCGACAGCCTGCGCGAACTCGCCCTCGAAATGCCCCCCGGCCTGTTCGAAAACCCGACCGCGACCCGACAGACCTACTGCAGCGCAAAAGAATTCACGACCCCGCGTACCTCCCCTTGGGAAGTCAGTCAGTCGGGTGAGAGTTGCATCGACAAGACTCAGATCGGGACCCTGACGGTGCGTTCGGTCTCCGGCGGTCCCGCTGAACGCACCTTTGGGCTCTTCAACCTGGTTCCGAAACGCGGCGAGCCGGCTGAGATCGCCGCAAGCCCGTATGGCAAACCGATTGTCTTCGTGCCGACGATTCGTCCTTCCAAAGGCGAATACGGGGTTACCCTCAAGGCGGGGGAGATCCCCCTGGATCTCCACCTTTCGGGACTCAGCCTGACGATTTGGGGGGTGCCGTGGTCGGTCGTCCACAACGAGCAGCGCGGCAACTGCCTCAACGAGGTCGAACCCGAATTCGGTCGGGCCAAATGCTCTGTCGGGCCACCGTTGAAGCCCGAATTTGAACCGCTCGCCTATCTGAGCATGCCGACCTCATGCGAAGGCCAACTGAAATTCGTCGCTATGGCCGGCTCCTGGGAAGGTGAGAAACCCGAGCCCCGCTCTGCCGCCCGGGCGCCGCTTACCGGTTGCGAAAAGCTCGAATTCGATCCCCACGCCGTCGCCCAGCTCAACAACCCGCGCGCCTCCTCGCCCTCCGGGTACGCCTTCGACATCGAGGTCGACACCAGCGGCGTCATCGCCCCGGAATGCGTCCCCGGACCCGTCTTCGCGACCGGATGCGCGCCGACTCCCGTGCGCAAGGCCGTCGTCACCCTGCCCGAGGGGGTCAGCATCAACCCTTCGGTCGGGGCAGGCCTCGGGGTCTGCAGCCTCGCTCAATACGAAGTGGGAGAGACCGCGAGCTCGCCCTTCGGGGCCGGCTGTCCGAGTGAATCGAAGATCGGCGACTTCAGCGTCGCCAGCCCGATCGTCAGTGGCCCGATCCAGGGCAGCATCTTCCTTGCCGCTCCTCACGACAACCCCTTCGGCAGCCTGCTCGCGGTCTACCTGGTCGCCAAGTCGATCCCGCGCGGCATCCTCGTCAAGGTCGCCGGCAAGCTCGAACCCGATCCGCTCACCGGCAGCCTCACCGCGATCTTCGACGAACTTCCCCAGCTGCCTTACTCCGACCTCAGCATCCGCTTCCGCGAAGGCCAGCGCAGTCCCTTGGCGACGCCGCCCGCCTGCGGGGCGATATCGACCGAGGCGAGCTTCACTCCCTGGCGAAATCCCGACCTGGTCGAGCACGCCTCGCTGCCTGCGTCGATCTCCGCCGGCAACGGTGGGGGTCCCTGTCCCTCGGGCCTGGCGCCGTTTGCCCCTGCGGCGATCGGCGGCTCGCTCAACTCGCGCGCCGGCGCCTTCACGCCCTTCTACCTGCACCTCTCGCGCAAGGTGACCGAACAGGAGATGGTCTCCTACTCGGCCCAGTTCCCACCCGGGCTCCTGGCCAAGATCGGCGGCATCCCCTATTGCCCCGAGGCGGCGATCGAAGCCGCCCGCCACAACTCCGGCGTGGCCGAGCGCGATCATCCTTCCTGCCCGGCGCAGAGCCTGATCGGCCACACCTATTCGGGCTACGGGGTCGGCTCGGTGCTCGCCTACGCGCCCGGGAACCTCTACCTCGCCGGTCCGTACCGGGGCTCGGCCTTCTCGGTGGTGGCGATCGATTCGGCCCTGGTCGGTCCCTTCGACCTCGGCGTGGTGATCGTCCGCTCGGCGGTCCGCGTCGATCCCACCACCGCCCAGGCCTCGATCGACGCCACCGGCACCGATCCGATCCCGCACATCATCGACGGCATCCCGATCCACCTGCGTGACGTCCGCGCCTACATCGACCGTCCCGGCTTCACCCTCAACCCGACCAGCTGCGAAAAATTCAACGTCGCCTCGGCGATGAACGGCGCCGGCGGGCGCTTCGGCGACATCTCCGACGACACGCTGGCCACGGCGACCGCTCCCTTCCAGGCCTTCGACTGCCGCTCACTCGACTTCCGCCCGCGCATCGCCCTGACGATGAAGGGCGCGACCAAGCGCGGTAAGCACGCCTCGCTGCGGGTCGTGGTCCGCCCACGCCCCGGCGATGCCAACATCCGCTCCTCGCAGGTGACCCTGCCGCCCTCGCTCTTCCTCGACCAGGGCAACATCAGGACGATCTGCACCAGGGCACGGTTTGCCGCGCACAACTGCCCGCCGGGCTCTGCCTACGGTCACGTGCGCACCTTCACCCCCCTGCTCG
>Ga0207682_10000202_pt1 | contig 27059 bp, 25 predicted proteins | sample KBSM63metaG_FD_184332 | JGI IMG/M metagenome (GOLD analysis project Ga0207682, IMG submission 184332) | Miscanthus rhizosphere microbial communities from Kellogg Biological Station, Michigan, USA - KBS M6-3 metaG (SPAdes) (version 2) | ecosystem: Host-associated > Plants > Roots > Rhizosphere >... | reverse complement strand
GGGCGGGCTGCGTGCGCTGCCGGAGTTCTCCCTCGTCCAGGTGTTGATGCTGGCGCCCCTCCTCGTGGCTTGCGTCAACGTCGGCCTCCTGAGCCTCGCCCAGACCTCCACTCGTGCCTCGGAGTTCGCCGTGCGCACGGCGCTGGGGGCGAGCCGCGGGCGCATCCTCACGCAGGTCTTCGTCGAGTCCATGGTGCTGGCCGTCGTGGCGACGGGCGCCGGACTGCTGATCCTCGGCTGGCTTCCCGCGCGGCTGCTGACCGCGGCGGGGATCACGCTGCCGTACTGGATCGACACCGGCCTGACCACGGCCACCGTGCTTCGCGGACTGGTGCTCGCCGCCGGTTGCGCCGTCATCGCGGGCGTCGCGCCCGCCGTTCGCATGACGGGCCGGTCGATCGATGCGAACATCAAGCGTGCCCGGGCGAGCCGGTCGGGCTGGACCGGCTTCATCAGATAGTCGATCGCCGCGACGTCGAACGCCGCGACGGCGAAATTGTCGAAGGCGGTGACGAACACCACCACCGGATCGACCTGCGAGGCGGACAGCGCCCGGGCGACGTCGATCCCGTCCATGCCGGGCATGGCGATGTCGAGCAGCACCAGGTCCGGCGACACCGCCTCGGCGATGCGGAGCGCGGCTTCGCCGTCATTGGCGGTGCCGACCACGGTCACCTCCTCGATCCGGGCGAGCAGCAATTGCAGCCGCTCGACCGCGAGCGGCTCGTCGTCGACCACCATCACTCTGAGCGGTTCGGCCATCATTTCACCACGGGCATGTAGAGCTGAACGGTATAGCCGCCGTCCGGATCGGGGCCGGACAGGCAGCCGGCGCGGGCGCCGTAGCGGGCGACCAGCCGGTCGCAGACGTTGCGCAGGCCGACGCCGGTGCCGGCCTCTTCCTCGTCCTCATCCGGCGCCCATTCGCCGTCATCCTTGACCTTGATGTGCAGCCGGCCGGCCTCCTCATAGGCCTGGATCCGCACCGTCACCGGCTTGCGCGACTTGGCGACGCCATATTTGACCGCATTCTCGACGATCGGCTGCAGGATCAAGATCGGCACGCGCGCCGCTTGCAGGGCCGCCGGAACCTCGACCTCGACCGTGAGCCGCTCCGGGAAGCGAATCTGCTCGATGTCGAGATAGAGGCGCTGCAGCTTGATCTCCTCCTCCAGCGATACGTCGGCGGTCGGGTCGGCGGAGAGGGTGGCGCGGAAGAAGGTGGAGAGGTTCATCAGCATCCGTTCGGCGACGTCGGTCTTCTGCGACAGGATCAGCGAGGACAGGCTGTTGAGCGTGTTGAACAGGAAATGCGGGTTGATCTGGTAGCGCAGCGCCCTGAGCTGCGCCTCCTGCGCCTCGCGGGCGAGCATCGCCGCGTGCCGGTCGGCGGCGCGCAATTGCCGGGCGTAGCTCATCGCCACGTAGAAGGCGGCCCAGGCGGCGAAGATGAAATACCAGGAAAGCGAGACTTCGACGATCGAGCGCGCCGCCATTTCGAGCGGGCTCCAGCCCATCGACGAGCGCTCGGCCTCGACCTTCACCGCGTCGAGGGGGGCGTAGACGTAGAAGACGAAATAATTGACCGAGGAGAACAGGATCGACGCCGGCAGGCAGAGCAAGGCCGCGAGGGCGGCCTTGGCGTTCAGGCTCTTGCTGGCGACCCCTCGCATGGCGAGATAGACCAGGAAGGTCAGCACCATTCCGCCGAGCACGACGAAGCAGCGCCGAACGAACATCTCCCAGAAATCGGGATATTGCAGCGCCAGAGCGCGCAAGGTGATCAGGCCGACGTAGAGCAGCCAGAAGGCGAGGATCGATTTGAGCGCGATGCCGAGATCCGGCAGCCGGCGCGCCTCGCCTTCGGTAAGGGTCCTGTCCATGCGCTCTGTTAGCTCAGCCGCGCTGGAAAAGCCTTGCCGGGCCGGGTCGTTCGCAGAAGCGGCGCGGGCGTTGGTCGAAAAGGCGGGCAACGCGCGGCGGTAACCGAGCGAATCCGCCTCCCCGAGCAGCGGCCCGTCGCCATCCTTTTCGCCGCTATGTTCCTGATTCCCGCCCACGAAAGGGCTCATAGCACGCCCGCTCCGCGCCGCCAGTCCGTTCAGGTCGCTCGTTTCGCCCGCGCAAGAAGCGGCCAATTCCGCCAAAGCGGCTCCAACCTATGTTGCCGTTCGGCGACACTTCATCGGCCGTGCGACGAATACGGTAGTTTTGCGATTGCCGGGGGAATCGAACTCTGATTCAATTCTGAACGGGGAGCGGGGTTTTGGTTAACGACCTGGTAAGTCGTTCCGATGCATGATCCGCTGAAAGGCAAAAGGAGTGGGATCATGAGTACGAGGACTCGGCCCGCCAACGGTTCGGCGGTGCTTGCGGAGATGCGGGAGTTCGCGGGTTTCTCCAAGGGGACCCAGCGCTACATCCGCCGTTCGCTCGACGTCGGACTCGACCGTCGCGACGCGGTGAAGCGCTGGTCGCGCGATCCGGCCGAAGCCGCCGGCATCCGCGCCCAGGAGCGCATCTACGCCCGCCTCGACCATATCCGTTCCTACGTTCCGGACGATAGCGGCCTCGACGCGATGGAGCCGCTGATGGCGCCGCTCGTCACGATGACCGCGTTCGATCTCGGCCAGGACCGGCTGCCTTGCTTCGCCTCCTACCGCTTCCTCTACGAGCGGCTGATCGGCGCCAATGTCCGCCCCTGGCTGCCCGGGGCCTTCTGCGCCGCCGCCGCGCTGCCGCACCTCCACCCGGACCGCCGCCGCACCCTGCTGCAGTCGATCAGCGAGGCCGCCGCGACCGCGCCGGGCTGGTCGAACCGCGATCCGGTCTTCTTCCCCGACTGGGTCGAGAAGGTCGACATGGCCGTCAACGGCTGACCCGTCTCCTACGTCCCATCTCGAGCGGCGGGCCTTCGGGTCCGCCGTTTTGCTTTTGCGAGGACGCGCGGTAAGTCTCTCGCCATGATCAGGCTCCTGCTTCCCGCCGCCGCGCTCGCCGCCGTCGTTCCTGCCGCCGCGGCCCAGGCGCCGCTGCCGCGGCTCGAGAACAAGGTGCTGCTGGCCGGTTGCCGGCAGGGCGAATGCCGATGGCTCAGGATCTTGGCGCTCGGCCGGGCGGCGAGCGTGCCGCAGGGCGAATTGCGGCGGGTGTCGCTGCGCTCCGGCACATCGCTCCATCCGGACGGCCGGACGCCGCGCAACGCGCGGTCGGCGCGGATCGGCTGGGAAGCGGGAACGCGGACCGACTACGTGTTCTGCTCGACGGCGCGGCCGGTCTACGCCTTCCAGAACGAGGCGGGCGAGCTCGTCACCCATTATCTCGATCTCTACGCGCTCGGCGGCTACCAGCTGTCCTCGGGCAATCTCTACATGCGACTCTGCCACGACCGCGGCCTGACCCGGCGGACGCTCCGCGCGCTCGGCTATCGCCCCGGCACGCGCAGCGAGCAGGTCGAGCACGGCGCCGCGGAAGACTTGACCCGCTTCTAGCCGAGCTTCGCCAGGATCTCCTCGGCGAACAGGGTCAGGCTGTCGTCGCGCGCGCCCATCACGACGATGCGGTCGCCGGGGCGCGCCAGCGCAGCCAGGCGGTCCGCGCAGTCGGCGCGGTCGGCGACATGCTCGGCGAAGCGGCCATGGTCGGCCACGCCGGCGACGATGTCGGCGCTGCCGACCGCACGGCTGGTGGTGCCGCCATAATAGACCGGGTCGGGCATGATCAGCACGTCGCCCGCCGCCATTTCGTGGACGAAGGTGGCGATCAGCTCGTCCTTCATGGTGCGCAAGGGGCCGTAGCCGTGCGGCTGGAAGAAAAGCAGCAGGCGCCCGGGAAAGGCGTGCAGGGTGCGCAAGGTGGCGGCGATCTTGTCGGGATTGTGCCCGAAATCGTCGATGACGACGATCCCGTGGGCCTCGCCGATCTTCTCGAAGCGGCGGCGCAGGCCGGTGAAGCCGGCGAGCGCTTCGGCGGCTTGGGGAACGGCGATGCCGATCGCTTCGCAGGCGGCGATGGCGGCAAGCGCATTCTCGGCATTGTGGCGGCCGGGGACCTGGAGCCGGACCGGAACGCCGTTGGCGCGGAACGAGACGGCGTACGGCGCCTCGACGACGTCCGAACCGAGGAGATCGGCGGCCTCGTCCTGGAAGGAATAGGTGGCCAGCCGCTCGGCGGGGAGCGTGGCGGCGAGGAAGCGGGTTTCGTCGTCGTCGAGGTTGAGCACGACCGTCGACGCCTTGGCTGCGAAGTCGCCGAACAGGTGGCGGAGCTCGTCGAGCGACTTGTGGTCGAGGGTGATGTTGTTGAGCACCGCCACTTCGGGCCGGTAGAGCGCGATCGAGCCGTCGCTCTCGTCCACCTCGCTGACGAAATCGGGCCCGGCGCCGACCAGCGCGCTGGCGAACGGCACCTCGGCGCTGACGAAGTTCTTCATCACCGCGCCGTTCATCACGGTCGGGTCGCGCCCGGCCGCGTGCAGGATCCAGCCGATCATCCCGGTCACCGTCGATTTGCCGCTGGTGCCGCCGACGGCGATGCCGGTGCCGGCGGCGTTGAACAGCTCGGCGAGCAGCTCCGGGCGGGCGATGCGCGTGGCGCCGACCTCCCGAGCCTTGACCACGTCCGGCACCGTCTCCTCGATCGCGGCCGAGGTGACGACGATCTGGTCCGGGCTCGCGATGCCGCTGCCGTCCTGCGCGAACAGGGCGATGCCGCGCGCCTTCAGAAACGCGAATTTGTCGGCGAGCCGGCCCTGGTCGAGCGTCCGGTCCGAGCCCGCGACCTCGTGCCCGCGCCCTTGCACGATCAGCGCCAAAGGCAGCATGCCGCTGCCGCCGACGCCGCAGAAGAAATAGGATTTGGCCTCGTCCATGGGTGCGCCCTATTGGGATGGGGAGGAGGGAGCAAGGCATGCGGATCGCGGTGGTGGCGCCAAGCTCACGGTTCAGCCGGGAAGCGGCCGATCGGGTAACAACGCTCGCGGCACGGGTCCGGCCGGAGGTCGAGCTCCATTTCCATCCGCAATGCTTCCTCACCCACAATCATTTCGCCGGGGATGACGGTGCGCGGGCCGAGGGGCTGGTCGAGGCAGCGAACGATCCGGCCTTCGACGCAATCTGGTTCGCGCGCGGCGGCTACGGCTCCTGCCGGATCGCCGAGGCCGCGATCGGCCGGATGGGCGGACGGGCGCGGGACAAGGCCTGGCTCGGCTACAGCGATGCCGGCTTCCTGCTCGCCGGCCTCTACCGCGCTGGCTTTGCCGACCTGGCCCACGGTCCGATGCCGCAGGACATCATGCGCGAAGGCGGCGACGCGGCGGTGATCCGGGCGCTCGACTGGCTGGTCGAGCGGTCGCCGGCGGTGCTCGAACCGAAACTCGAGCCGGGCCGCCCCCACGCCGCGTTCAACATCACCGTGCTCGGCATGCTGCTCGGCACGCCGCTCGAGCCGGACCTGGCCGGGCATGTCCTGCTGCTCGAGGAGGTCTCCGAGCATATGTATGCGACCGACCGGGCCATGTTCCATCTGACCGCGAGCGAAAACATCCGGCAGGCGGCGGGCATCCGGCTCGGCCGGGTCAGCGACGTGCTGCCGAACGACCCGGATTTCGGCGAGGCGGCGGAGGACGTGGTCCGCCGCTGGTGCGAAGACGACGCCAAAATACCCTATCTGGGCCGCGCCGACATCGGCCACGATTCGGCCAACAAGGTGGTGCCGTTCGGCCTCTGGCAGCCCGCTTAGCGGTTACTATCCACAGAAAAGGCGCCGAACGGAGGCAAAACCGGCGATTTCCCCCCTTGCGGGCCATTGCCAAGGGCCCTGATTTGCGCTCTCTATCGGCCCAGCTCATTTCACAGGGAGGGAAGTATGGCAGAAGGTAGGCAGAGCGGTTTGCAGCGTCCGGTGACGCCTTCGGCTGATCTCGCCGCGATCACGGGTCCCGATCCGTTGCCGCGCAGCCAGGTCGTCAGCAAGGTCTGGGACCATATCCGCAAGAACAACCTGCAAAATCCGCAGAACAAGCGCGAGATCGTCGCCGACGACAAGCTGAAGAAGATTTTCGGCAAGGACCGCTGTTCCATGTTCGAGATGAACAAGCATTTGTCGCGTCATCTGAGCTAGAATCCTCGCCGGCGATCGCCCGGCACCAGACAGCGGGAGCCGCCCGTCCGGTCGATCCGGGCCGGGCGGCTTTCGTTTTTCCGAAGACGGGCGTTTCGTCTCCGTTCGACGGAGCGGAAGCTAGTTCCGCCAGCGCAGCCCCAGCCACAAGGTCCGCGGCGTGGCGCGCTCGACGATGCTGGCGCCGGAGATGCCGGCCACGACCAGCGCGTCGGTGAGATTCTCGCCGCGCGCCTCGATCGCGAGACGGGCGCTGATCGGCACGACCGCGACGGCGTCGAAGGTCAGCGCGCCGGGAATGCGCTGGGCGTTGAGATCGTCCTCATATTGCGCCGAGACGTAGCGGGCGCCGAGCGAAGCGTAGGTACCGCGCCCGTTCTCCCACGCCAGGCTGGCGGCGGCGCTGTGCCGCGGCGTCTGGGCGGGGCGAAGGCCGTCGAGCGCCAAGGCCGGCCCGCTCGCCCGCACTTCGGCGTCGGCGAAGCTGTAGCCGGCGGCGATCCGGACGCGGCCGAACGCCATGCTGCCGTCAAGCTCGATGCCGCGGCTGAGCACCGCATCGACGTTCCGCCGCTGCCGGAACTGGCCGCCGGCGGCGACGAAGCCGACGCCGGGAAAGGTCCCCGGGCCAGCGCCGAGCGTGACGTTGGCGATCGCGCCGTCGAGCCGGTTGGCGAACAGGGTGATGCCGATGCGGGCGCGGCTGGCCGGGCGGACTTCGATCCCGGCCTCGATCCCCTGCAGGCGCTCCGGCGCGAGCGCGGCGTTGGCGGCGGTGGCGTCGGTGCCGACCCGGAACGGGCGATAAAGCTCGTTGAGCGTCGGCAGCCGCCAGCCGAGATAGCCGGCGGCGCGCAAGGTAAATGTGCTCGCCGCGCGCCAGGCGATGCCGGCGCGCCCGGTGGGCTCCCAGCCGCTGCGGCCGGGGAAGGCGCTGTCGGTCAGCAGCGCGCCGGTGGCGAGGGTGCGTTCGCGAAGGGCGCCGTCCCCGATCCGCCAATGATCGAGCCGGGCGCCGCCGGTCAGGGTCAACGGGCCACGCTCCAGGCCGGCCTCGGCGAAGGCGCCCAAAATACGGGTGCGGCCGCCGGCGAGCCGGCCGCGGGTCGGCGCGCCGGCGACGAACTGGAACAGCTCCTGGGTCCGCCCCACCGTCTCGCGCCAGTCGCCGCCGAGCCGAAGCTCGAACGGACCGGTGACCGGGCGGAGCTCGACCCGGGCGCCGAGGCCGGTCGAGGGCACGCTGTACTGATCGAGGGTCTGGGTGACGGTCGTACGCGCCGCATTGACCGCGGCAAAAGCGTTCGAGAAATCGCGCACCTGCACATAAGCGAGCGCGGAAAAGGGGAGAGGCCCCTGGCCGACGAGGCGGAGCGAAGCGTCGGCGCCGTCGGTGCGGATGTCGCTGAACGCGGTGCCGCGCTCGCGCCGATCGGTGAAGGCCGAACCGTTCGCCTGCAGCTCGACCGTGCCGGAGAGCGGCGCGACGGCGCGGACGGCGAGGCTCGCCTGCCGGTAGGGCGAAGGCCGGTCCACCGGTCCGCGCTGGCCCGCCACGATCGGGATGAAGCCGTCGCCTCGGGCCCAGGCGGCCGAGACGGTGGCGAAGCCGGCACCCAGATCCGCGCCGTAGCCGGCATAAGCGTCGACACTGTCGCGATCGCCATAAGCGAGGCCGGCGGCGAGCCCGCGCAGGTCATCGGGTGCGGCGCTTTCCAGCTCGATCGTCCCCGCGAGCGCGCCCGGGCCGTTGGCGCCGGTGCCGCCGCCGCGCAGCACCCGGACCCGGCCGAGCCGGCGCGGATCGTAAGCGGGCCAGGCGATCCAGCCGCCGAACGGATCGGTCTGCGGCACGCCGTCGAGCAGCAGCAGCGCCCGGCTCGACGCGTTGCCGCCGAGCGCGCGCAGGGTCGCGCCCTGGCTGGTCGGGTTGGCCGAGCGGGCGTCGGAGCGGCGGAATTGCTGGAAGCCGGGGACGTCGCGCAGGATGTCCTCGAGGCGCGAGGAGGCACTGTGCTCGAGGCGGTCGCGGTCGATCAGAACGAGGTCATAGGCCTCGTCGCCGCGCGCCGCGCCGAGGCCGCGGCCGGTGACCACCACATTCTGCTGGGCGAAGGCTGACGCCGGGGCGAGCAGGCAGAAGAGTGTGACGGCGGCGCGGATCACCATTCCGTCTTACAACAAAAAGCCGCGCCGGCGAGGGGGGACCGGCGCGGCCTTGGTACCGATCGCGGAGCGATCAGGAGCCCGGTGTCGGCGCCTGCGACTGCGCGGCGACGGCGGCTTCGAGCTGCGTTTTGGTCATGGCGAGCACGAGGCCCTGGGCGTTGCGGCCGAAGCTGGCGACCGGGATCTTGGCGCGGACGGTGCCGGTCGAAACCACGGCGCCGCTGGCGTCGACGGATTCGATCGTGCCGACCATGCCGCCGGCCTGGTCGTGGACCATGACGCCGGCACGGACGTCGGCGGCGGTCGCCACGGCCGTGGCGCCGGTCGCGGCGGCCGGCTGGCCGGCGGTCGCGGAAGGCTGTGCCTGGGTCGCGGTGGTCGTCTGGGTGGCGGGCGGAGCAGGCTGTGCCTGCGTCGTGGCGGTCGTCTGCGTCGACAGCTGGGCCTGGGTCTCGGCTTCCTCCTGCACGGCGTCGGCGGTCGCTTCGGCGGTGTCCTGCGCCTGCTGCGCGGCTTCCCCGGTATCGGTCGGCACATTGCCCGTCGCCGGGCTGGTCTGCGTCGTCGTCGTCGCGGTGCCGCTGACCGGCGGCGTCGGATCGGCCGGCGGCGACGTGGTCTGGGCGGCGGCCATAGCGGCCGGCAGCGCGAAGGCCGCGGCGGCGAGCAGCTTGGTTCTGATGTTCATCTCGTCCTCCAAAGGGGCTTTGGAAGGTTAACAGCGCGCGCGCGCGAAGGTTCACGAGGCCCGACGAGCCGTTCCGACTCGGCGACGAAACGCGGCAACAGCCGGCGCGCTACTCCGCGCCAGGGTAGCGCTCGAACTGGGGCAGCGCCCGATAGCGGACCGTTCCGCAATGACAGCCTCCGTCCAACATGGCCGTTCCTTTCAAACTAGAGCACGCTGTTGTCGGGACGCTGAGCAGAGATTTACAGTACGCGGCCGGTCCATCGTGCTAAATATAAACGACTCGGGGGGAAGATATGATGGAAGAAAAAATCTTTTTCGATCAAGCGGGAGTCCAGGTTACGAATGCCAGGTTCATCGTGCAGGGGCAAACTTATGCGATGAGTGGCGTAACCTCAGTCAAATCAAGCATAACCCCTCCCAAATATGGGGGATTTGTGGCTGCCATCCTCATCGGCCTGATTATGTTGATTGCTCTTGAGGGTGCTGCGAAGATTCTAGGCTTGGTCGTCGCTGGCGTGGCTGGCTGGTTGATGACACAGCAGAAATCCACGCACGCGGTCTTTCTAAGCAGCGCGTCGGGAGAGGTTCAAGCGCTCGCCGACACAAATGAAGATTACATTCGGGGTGTTTTAGGTGCCTTGAACGACGCCTTGGTGTTCAGAGGATAGCGCGATCCGACGGCTTTGGATGAGGGACGCTAGAGCACGTATTTGCTGAGGTCCGTATTCCGGGCGATCTCGGCGAGCTGGCTCTCCACGTAGGCGGCGTCGACGGTGACGGTCTCGCCCTGGCGCTGCTCGGCTTCGAAGCTGACGTCCTCGAGCAATTTCTCGAGCACGGTCTGCAGCCGGCGCGCGCCGATATTCTCGACCTGCGAATTCACCTCGGCGGCGATGCGGGCGAGGGCGGCGATGCCGTCCTCGGCGAAGACGATCTCGACGCCCTCGGTGGCGAGCAAAGCGCGGTACTGCTCGGTCAGGCTCGCCTTGGTGTCGGAAAGGATGCGGACGAAATCCGCCTCGGTCAGCGCCTTCAGCTCGACCCGGATCGGCAGCCGGCCCTGCAGCTCGGGGAGCAGGTCGCTCGGCTTGGCGACGTGGAAGGCGCCCGAGGCGATGAACAATATGTGGTCGGTCTTCATCGGCCCGTATTTGGTGGCGACCGTCGTGCCCTCGATCAGCGGCAGCAGGTCGCGCTGCACGCCCTCGCGGGAGACCGAGCCGCCGCGCACGTCGCTGACCGCGATCTTGTCGATCTCGTCGAGGAAGACGATGCCGTTCGCCTCGGCGTCCTTCAGCGCCGAGCGGTTGACGTCGTCGGTGTCGAGGCGCTTGTCCGATTCCTCCTCGACCAGTTTGTCCCAGGCCTCGGCGACGCGCAGCTTGCGCTTCTTGCGCGGGCTCTGGCCCATCGCCTTGCCCATCAGGTCGGAGAGGTTGATCATGCCGACCTGGCCGCCCATGCCGGGAATCTCGAACGGCGTCGTCGGCTGGTCGACCAGCTCGATCTCGACCTCCTTGTCGTTCATGTGATTGTCGACGATCCGGGCGCGGAAGCTCTCGCGGGTGGCGAGGCTGGCGTCCTTGCCGACGAGGGCGTCGAGCAGCCGCGCCATCGCCGCCTCGCTGGCCGCCTCGCGCACGGCCTCGCGCCGCCGCTCCTTCTCCAGCCGGACCGCTTCCTCGACCAGGTCGCGGGCGATCTGCTCGACGTCGCGGCCGACATAGCCGACCTCGGTGAACTTGGTCGCCTCGACCTTGACGAACGGCGCGTCGGCGAGCTTGGCCAGCCGCCGGCTGATCTCGGTCTTGCCGCAGCCGGTCGGGCCGATCATCAGGATGTTCTTCGGAGTCACCTCGTCGCGCAGCGCCTCGGGCAGCTGCTGGCGGCGCCAGCGGTTGCGGAGCGCCACCGCGACGGCGCGCTTGGCCTCGTCCTGGCCGATGATGTGCGCGTCGAGCGCGGCGACCACCGCCTTGGGAGTGAGCTTGTCGTTCATGGATCCCGCCGCTCTCGCTTCTGGCTCCCGGTCCGTCTCCGGGAAGGAGGTCTGATAGGTCATTTTTTCCTAGTCATTCCGGCGAAAGCCGGAATCCATGCACACCGGCCTACGCGAACAAGTCCCGAGTCTGGTGTTCATGGGTCCCGACTTTCGTCGGGATGACTCGCAGGGAGCTAGATTGGAGCCGTGCCGGTCGACTTCAAGCGGTGCAGCGCAGGCCCGCGAACAGCCGCTGGTGCGAGGCGACGATCCGGGCGATCGCTTCCGGCTGCGGCGTCGCGTCCCACTGGCCGCGCTCGAACGTGCCGCCGAGCAGGATGCCGTCGGCGCGCGGGAACATATACCCGGCCTCGCCGGTGAAGGCGTAGCGTATCTCCGGCTGCGGCAGCAGGATGGCGAGCTGGCCGCGCACCGGCTCCAGCCCGGTGTCGCCGAACAGGTCGCGGGCGCCGAGGCCCGTGCAGTTGAACACCAGCCGCTCGGGCAGCGCGGCGAGCGCGCCGGCGGTGGCGAAAGCGCGCACCCGGATCGCGCCGCCGCCGATCTGGACGTCGCGCAGCAGCTGCCGCAGGAAGCGGCCGGTCTCGATGTAGAGCGTGTCGAAGCGGTAGAGGCTCGGCACCGGAAACGGATGCTCGTCCGGGCGGAGCATGCGGTTGACCGGCGGGAAGCCGGGGACGAGCGCGAGCTCGGGCTCGTCGCCCTCGCTATAGGTCGGCAGCCAGCGTATGCCGTAATCGTCGCCGACCATGATCTGGAAGCGCCGCCAGCTGTAATCGACCGCGGCGAGGAATTGCGCCCGCCATTCCGGCGTGACCTGGCTTCGCTGATAATGGCCGAACGGATGGAACTGGCCGCCGGCGATGTTGGAGGTGGTGTCGGGCGGCAGCGCCCTGGCGTAGATCGTCACGGGAAAGCCCGCTTCCTGAACCAGCCGGGCGGTGGTCAGCCCCATCACCCCGGCGCCGATCACCGCGACCGGCCCCTGATGGCCCTGCAGGCCGAGCAGGGTGGCGAGCCTGGAGCTGCCCCAGGACAAAGTGATGCCGGCGCCGCCATGGCCGTAATTGTGTACGAGGCGCTTGTCGCCCAGCGCCTCGGCGCGGACCACGAAGCCTTGGGCGCGATAGGGCCTGAGCCCCGCGACGGTGCGGATCACCCGCTCCGGCGAGACGAGCACGGGCGGCAGGCAGCCGGTCGGTCCGCGTGCGGTTCGCGCGGACATGGTCGTGCAGCCGGGAAGGGCCAAGGTGGCGGCGGCCGAGCCGAGGAAGAAACGGCGGTCCATGATGCTGCCTAACCCCTTTGCGGGACGGTGCGATATCAAGATTACTAGCGGGACCTCCAAATTTTCTTCAGCTTCCGCCTTCCGCCATGCCGGTTACAAAGAGCCATGATCCGCCCCTATCTCCCGCTCAACGGCCTTCGCGCCTTCGAGGCGGCGGCGCGCCATCTGAGCTTCACCCGGGCCGCGATCGAGCTCTGCGTCACGCCGGCCGCGCTCAGCCACCAGGTCAAGGCGCTGGAGGAGCGGCTCGGCGTGCCCCTGTTCCGCCGCCGGCCGCGCGGCCTCTCGCTGACCGACGAGGGCCAGGCCTTGCTGCCGGTGCTGAGCGAGGCGTTCGACCGGATGGCGGCCGTGCTCGACGGCTTCGACGGCGGCAAGGGCCGCGAGGTGCTGAGCGTCGGCGCGGTCGGCAGCTTCGCGCTGGGCTGGCTGCTGCCGCGCCTCGACGGCTTCGCGGCGGCGCATCCGTTCGTCGACCTCAGGCTCTCCACCAACAACAACCGCGTCGACATCGCCGAGGAGGGCCTCGATTTCGCGATCCGTTATGGCGACGGCGCCTGGCACGGCACCGAGGCGATTTTGCTGTTCGAGGCGGGACTGAGCCCGCTCTGCGCGCCCGAGGTTGGGGCCCGGCTGCGCGAGCCCGCCGATCTGGCCGGCGAAGTGCTGCTCCGCTCCTACCGGACCGGCGAATGGGCGGCCTGGATGGAGGCGGCCGGAGTCCCGGTGCCGCCGCTGACCGGCCCGGTGTTCGATTCCGCCGCCCTGTTGGTCCAGGCCGCGATCGCCGGCCACGGCGTCGCCCTGGTTCCGATCCGCCTGTTCGATGAGGTGCTGAGGGAAGGCCGCGCCGTCCGTCCCTTCCGCCAGCAGCTCAGCCTCGGCGGCTACTGGCTGACCCGGCTCAAATCGCGCAAGCCGACCCGGGCGATGGCGGCGTTCGAAAGCTGGATCGTGGGGGCGGCGCAGGGCTGACAAAATGAGGAGTCATCCCGGCGAAAGCCGGGACCCATGAACACCGGCTGATCTGATAGGATGAAACCGCCTTCGCCTCCCCCAATCACTTCGGTGCATGGGCCCCGGCTTTCGCCGGGGTGACTCCGAAGGGCGCGCCAGCCTAAGCCGCCGCCCCCTCGATCGTTTCCACCGTCAAATTCTCGTTGGTGTAGACGCAGATTTCCGCCGCGATCTTCATCGCCTTGCGCGCCACGATTTCCGCATCCTCCTCGTAATTGAAGATCGCGGTCGCCGCGGCGAGCGCGAAATTGCCGCCCGAGCCGATCGCCGCGACGCCGCTCGCCGGCTCCAGCACGTCGCCATTGCCGGTGAGGATCAGGGTCACGTCCTTGTCGGCGACGATCATCATCGCCTCGAGGTTGCGGAGATATTTGTCGGTCCGCCAGTCCTTGGCGAGCTCGACCGCGGCGCGCATCAGCTGGCCGTGATGCTGCTCGAGCTTCTTCTCCAGCCGCTCGAACAGGGTGAAGGCGTCGGCGGTGGCGCCGGCGAAGCCGCCGATCACGCCACCATTGCCCAGGCGCCGCACCTTCTTCGCATTGGGCTTGATCACGGTCGATTGCAGCGACACCTGGCCGTCGCCGGCGATCACCGCTTTGCCGTTCTTGCGCACGCCGATGATCGTCGTGCCGTGCCAGACTTCCATGTTTCTAGGGCTCCCGCTCTGTCTTCGCCTTCATGTGGGTGAGCGGGGCTTCCGGCGCAACATTTGTCGCGCTAGGCTCCCGAAGATGCGCAACACCGTCATCCGATCGATCCTGTTCGCTAGCGCGGCCCTGTGCGGCGCGGCGCTGCCTGCCGAAGGAACAGCGGACGGATCGCGGCCGGCGCCGTTCCTCGAGGCCGGCGAATGTTTCGTTCCGCAGGACGGGACAGGGGCCGACGAAGCGCCGCCGCCGGTGCTGGTCGACGGGCTCGGCTATGCGGGCATCGAGGCGGACAGCGACAACGCAGCGGCGCGCGCCTGGTTCGCGCAAGGGGTGCGGCTGATCTGGGCGTTCGACGAGGCCGAGGCGGTCCGCTCCTTCCAGCAGGCGCAAAGGCTCGATCCCGATTGCGCGCTCTGCTTCTTCGGCGAGGCCTGGGCGCGGGGGCCGACGATCAACCTGCAGCCGCGCACCGAGGAGTTCGCCGCCGCCCGCGCCGCCGCGCGCCGGGCGCAGGCGCTTTCGGAAGGGCTGAGCGAGCGCGACCGAATCCTCGTCGAAGGCATGGCGATCCGCACCCGCGACGGCGCCGCTTTCGGCAACGAGCCCTATGCCGCCTTCATGGAGGCGGCCGCCGAGCGCCTGCCCGAGGACGACGTCATCGCGGTGATGGCCGCCGACGCGCGGATGGTGACCTGGGACGAGGGGCCGAAGCGGGAAGGCTCGACCCCGCAGCGCCTGCTCGAGCGCGTGCTGGCGCGAAGCCCCGAGCATAGCGGCGCCATCCATTTCTACATTCACCTGACCGACTGGATCGACCGTCAGGCGCTGGCCGAGCCTTATGCCGAGCGGCTGGGCCGGATCGCGCCGGCGGCGAGCCATCTCGTCCACATGCCCTCGCACACCTTCTACGGCATCGGCCGCTATCGCGACGCCGCCGCGGTCAACGTCGCCGCGATCGCCGCCGACGCCGCTTATGGCCGCCGGGTGCGGCCGCCGCCGACCGACTATCGCTCGGGGCTGCTGGCGCACAACATGCACTTCGCGATCGAAAGCGCGCTGGCCCGCGGCGACGGCGCGACCGCGCTCGCCGTGTCCGGCCAGTATCGCGAGCGCTTCCTCGGCGAGCAGGCCGACGCGCGCTTCCGCACGCTCGGCTCCGCGACCTGGTATGCGCTGGGCCTGCACAGGCCGGTGGCCGAGGTGCTGGCGACGCCCGATCCGGGCCATGCCCTCGACAAGGCGCTGCGCCATTATGCGCGCGGCGAAGCGCTGGCCCGGAACGGGGACGCGCCCGCGGTACGGGCCGAGGCGGCGGCGATCGCGGCGATCCGGCGCGGCACCGGCGCGCCCGCGCTCGGCCGCGGCGGCGCGGCCCTGGCCGAGATTTTTCAGCGCGTGCTGGAGGGGCGCTCGGCGATGCTGGCCGGGGATCACCGCCGCGCGGCGCGCGCCTATCGCGCGGCGATGAACCGCCAGCTCGCCGCCGATTTCGGGATGGATCCGCCGCTCTTCTGGTATTCGGTGCGGCGCAGCCTCGCCGCCGCCGAGCTCGCCTCGGGCGACGCGCGGAGCGCCCGGGAGCAGCTCAACGCCTCGCTGCGCCGTTGGCCGAACGACCCGCTCGCCCTCTACGCCTTGTCGCTGGCCGAGCGCCGGCTCGGCCGGACCGCGGAGGCGGACCGGGCGCTCGCTCGGGCAAGCGCCGGCTGGGCGGGCGAAGTGAGCGAGGTGCCGCTGTCCCGGATTTGACGAACCGATCGCGCGCGGAACAACCAAGGAGTCACCCCGGCGCAAGCCGGGGCCCATGAACCGAAGCGGCTGAGGGCAGGCGACAGCGTCTTCGCCTCATCCTCAACGACCTCGTCAATTTCGCCGGGATGACTCTGAAATGGCAGGCGAAATCCGGCCAACGAAGTTTGCTGATTGAGTACGGACCCGGGGGTCTGTACCCATAGCGGCAATGGGCGACGCCTCCGAGGCGGGCGGCCCTAGCGAGGGCCGGGGATGGATTTCCTGCTGCTGCTGTTGATCCTGTTGTTCGCCGTCGGGCTGCCGCTCTATCTGCTCGCCCAGATCGGCTTCCTGGAGGCGCGCTTGCGGCGGGTGGAGGACGAGGTGGACCGGCTCAGGCCCGGCCCGGCGCCGCTGCCCCAGCCGCGGCCGGCGCCCCCGGCCGAGCCCGCCGCGCCTCCCGTGCCCGAGCCGGTCCCGCCGCTCGAGCCTGCCGCTCCCCCCGTGCCCGAGCGCGCCCGGCCTGCGCCGGTCGTCGTCGAGCTCGAGCCGGAGGCCGAGCGCTCGGAAAGCCTCGGCGGCCTGTTCGAGCGGCTGGTGGCCGGGCGGCTCTTGGTCTGGCTCGGCGGCATCGCCTTGGTGCTCGCGGCGGTGTTCCTGATCCGCTACTCGATCGAGGTCGGGCTGGTCACGCCCGCGGCGCGGATGGTCGGCGCCGCCCTGTTCGGCCTGGCGCTGCTGGCCGCCGGCGAATATGCGAAACGGGGACGGCTGCTCGCCGACGACCCGCGCGTCGCTCAGGCCCTGGTCGGGGCCGGCGTCGCGGTGCTCTACGCCACGGCTTATGGCAGCCATGTCCTCTACGGCCTGCTGACCACCGCGGGGGCCGGCGCGGCGATGGTGGCGGTGACCGCGGCGGCGCTCGTCCTCTCCCTCCGCCACGGCGCGCCGACCGCGATGATGGGCCTGTTCGGCGGCTTCCTGACGCCGGTGCTGGTCGGCAGCGAGGATTCGAGCGCGGTTCGGCTGCTCGCCTATCTCGCCTTGCTCGATATCGCGGTGTTCGCCATCGCCTGGCGGCGCGGCTGGACCTGGCTTGCCGCCGCCGCGGTGGCGCTGAGCTTCGTCTGGACCGCCTATCTGCTCACCCGCCCGCCCGAGGATGCGCTGGCGGCGGGGCTGTTCGTCATCCTGCTCGCCGTCGCCGCTTCGCTGCTCCGGCCGGGCGACGGCCGCTGGCTGGGGCTCATCCAGCCGCTGGCGCTCGGCATCCTCCAGCTGGCCGTGCTCGTCGGCCGCACCGATACCGGCCTCGAAGCCTGGGGCTTGTTCGGCCTGCTGAGCGCCGCCTGCATCGCGCTGGCGCTGCTGAAGGCGGAATTCCAGCTCGCGCCGCCGGTCGCGCTCGGCCTGGCGCTGCTGCTCCTGCTCGCCAAGGCCAATGACGGCCTCGATCCGCACGTCGCCGCCGCCGCCCTCGGCATCGGCGTGCTGTTCGGCGGCGGCGGGCTGGTGCTCGCGCTCTGGCGCGGCGGCCTGCTCTGGACGGGGATCGCCGGCCTGGGGCTCGCTGGTCCCGCCCTGGTCCTGCGGGCGGCGCGGCCGGATCTTCTCGACGGGACGAGCTGGGGCCTGCTGATGGCCGCGCTCGCCATCGGCCCGGCGCTGCTGGTCTGGGCGAATCGCAAGCGCGCCTCGCCCGGGCCTTCGCCCGATCCGGTGCTGCTGACCGCCTGCGCGGCCGCCGCCCTGCTGGCGGGCGCGGCGGTATGGGATCTCGTGCCGGCCGATTTCGTCGCCGCCGGCTGGCTCGCGATCGCGCTGGGCACGGCCCTGGTCGCCCGCAAGCTCGACGATCTGGCCCCCGACATCGTCACCCTGGCCGCGGCGGCCGTCGGCGTGGTTCGGGCGCTCGCGATGGTGCCGGAATTGTGGAGCGCGCTCGCCGGCGCGCTGGTCGGCTTGCCCGTCACCGCGACCGATCTCCCGGACGTCATGGCGGGGCTCACTTCGCTCGCTGTTCCGGCCCTGCTCCTCGCCGCGCTGCACCTCTTCTTGCCGCCGCTGCCGGCGAAGCTGCGCTGGACGCTGCCGGCGCTCGCCGGCCTGTTCGCCATCCTCGCGGCCTATCTCGGCTTCAAGCAGGCGTTCGGGCTCGCCGAGGGCGCGGATTTCGTCGCGCGCGGCATGTTCGAGCGGACCCTATTCACCCAGGCCCTGTTCCTGCTCGGCTGGCTGCTCGGCGCCGGCCTCCTCAGGCCGCGCAGGATCGAGCCCGAGCTCGCCCGGTTGGCGGGGACATTGCTCACCCTGCTGGCCGCGGCGCGGCTGATCTGGTTCGACATGATCGCCTTCAATCCGGCCTTTTACGACCAGAATGTCGGCACGCTGCCGGTGCTGAACCTGGTCCTGCCCGCTTTCCTGCTCAGCGCCTTCTGGCTCTATGCGGCGCGGCGGGGGGCGGACGCGGCGACCCGCTCGGGCTTCTGGCTCGCGGCCTTCCTCGCCGCCCTGATCGCCGGCGTCGCTTTGCTGGTCCGCCAGGCCTTCCAGGGGCCGATCCTGACCGGTGCGTTCATGCCCAATGCCGAATATTACAGCTATTCGCTGGCCGCGTTGCTGCTCTCTATCGCCCTGATCGGCGCCGGCATCCGCCTGCCCGACAAGGCGCTGAGGCTCGCCGGCCTGCTCCTCCTGACCGCCGCGATCGTCAAGACCTTCGGCTTCGACGCGCTCGCGCTGGAGGGCCTGCTGCGCATCTTCTCCTTCCTGTTCCTCGGCATCGGCGTGATCGGCATCGCGCTCGTCTACGGCCGGGTGCTGCGCGCGGAGAGCCGTTGACGCCCGGCTGGCGGCGGCCGGCGATCGGCGGTAGAGGGAGCTTGGGGGGAATCGCGGCCGCCGCATGACTCACGATGTCTTCATCAGCCATTCGATCGACGACGCCGACGTCGCCGACGCGCTCTGCGCGGCGCTCGAGGGGCGGGGCTTTCCCTGCTGGATCGCGCCTCGCGACGTCGCCCCGGGCGAGGACCGGGGCGAGGCGATCGGCGGCGGCCGGGCCCTGGTTCTGATCCTCTCCGAACGCTCGGCCGGAGCGCCCTCGGTGCTTCGCGAGGCGGCGCTGGCGCGGCGCTGGGACGTGCCGGTCGTCGTCTTCCGGATCGAGGATGTCGAGACGCCGCCGGCACTTGACGGCGCCGACGGGTACGATGCGCTGACGCCCCCGATCGGCCCGCATCTCGATCATCTCGGCGACCGGGTGGCGCTGCTGCTCGGCGGGTCGGGCCGCCAACTCACCGAGCCGCCGCGGCCCTTCATCGCGCCCGGCCGGCCCTCGCGGCGCTGGCTGCCGATCGCCATGGCGGGTCTCGCGGGACTGGCCGCCATCGCCCTCGCCGCCACGGTCAGCGGCCAATGAGCGAGGCCGGGGACGAGGCCGCGATCGGCGCCGCAATCGACGAGATGTACGCGATGATCTCGGGCCCCAAAGGCCCGCGCGACTGGTCGCGGCAGGCCAATTGCTTTCATCCCGAGGCCCGCCAGATCCGCACCTGGCTGGACGCGCAGGGCCGCCCCGCGATGAAGCTGATGGGCCTCGACGATTACGCCCGCGACACCGCCCCCTGGTTCGCCGAACACGATTTCCACGAGATCGAGCTCGCCCGTCGGATCGACCTGTTCGGCAACATCGCCCAGGTCTGGAGCGCCTATGAGGCCCGGACGTCGCTCGACGACGCGGTGCCGGAGCGGCGCGGCATCAACGCGATCCAATTGTTCAAGGATCCGGACCTGGGCTGGCGGATCGTCTCGATGATCTGGGACAATGAGCGCGACGGCGTGAGCCTGCCGGAATTCTAGCTGGTCGGGGCGACTGGATTCGAACCAGCGACCCCCACACCCCCAGTGTGATGCGCTACCAGGCTGCGCTACGCCCCGACCAAGGGGGCGCATTTAGGCGGCGTCGGTGGTGAAGGCAAGCAGCCGCTATTGGATCGAATCGCCGCTGTCGCCGATCACCCACTTGTTCGCCGCGCAGACGTTGACCCGGCGCCGGACATGCTCGCGGCCGTTCGCCATCACGGCCTTGAGGTCGTAATTGCACTCGTTGGTGCCGTTATCGATATTGGTGAGCAGGTTTTGCCCCGGCGGAAGCGTGCGCTGGCCGAGCATGTCCTCCTCCCAGGTGGTAGCGGTCACCGGAGAGGCATAAAGTTCGCGGATCGTCTGGCTGCTGAGGTTCTCGACCGTCACCTTGCGGTTCTTGCCGTCGGTCGAAGCCGATGCGATCGACGAAGCGCCCGACAGCGCGGCCGCCGCCGCGAATATTGCAAATACTCTCCTCATCTCCCTCCCCTGCTGGCAAAGGCCGGTCCGTCATCCTATCGGGAATTCCCCGGACCGGTAAATGCCGTTCGGCTCCCGGCCTTCAGCCGCCTAGCACCGTCTTCAGGAAATGCGCCTCATAGGCGTCGATCCGCATCGCCTCGATCTTCGCGCCGCCCAAAGCGGCCATCAGCGCGGCCATGTGCGGCGCCCCCATATGCACGTCGAGCGCCGCCTGGTCGCGCCATTGCTCGGCGACGTGCAGCAGGTCCGGGTCGGCGACGTCGACCGCATAGGCATAGGCATCGCAGCCGTCCTCGGCCCGCGTCGCCGCGATATTGGCCGCGAACGCGTCCTTGAGCCGCTCGATCTCGCCGGCCCCGAACCTGACCTCACCCTTGACGATGATCATCCGCCCCTCCTTGCCTATGCGGAACCGTTACGCGCAACTGTCCACAATTTCCTCGCGAATGCGCGCTTTCTCAGCGGCGAAAACTCCTATATTTGTTATTGCCGAAACGACGCTGCCGGACGGCGCGCAGGCGGGAGAGTGCGGAGATGAGCATGACACCCTTTGGGAGAGCCGCGGCGATGACGATCGGCCTGGGCGCCCTGCTCGCCGGCACCGGCCTGGCACATGCGACGGGCCGCGCCGACGGCGGCGCGGCGCAGGCGCAGCCCAAATCGGCCGAGAATGACGGCAGCCGCCGGGTCTGCCGGCTGCTGACCCCGACGGGCTCGCGCATGACCAGGCGCGTCTGCCGCACGCAGGCGCAATGGGACCAGAGCATGCAAAGGGCGCAGGACGGCCTGTTCGGGCTTCAGCAGGGCCAGGGCACCTCGACCGAGCAGATGCGGGGCCCGCCACTGTAGCGCGCGTCAGTTCGCGGCCAGCACGGTCGCGCTCGCCCGATAGAGCGCGATCGCGACCAGCGCACGCAGCGACTGCAGGTCCACCGTCAATTGCTCGTTGTCGTTGGTGCACGGCGCGACATGGACCGCGACCTGCCCGGCCGCCGCCGTTTCGGCGGCGCTGCCGGGATCGCTGAGCGCCAGGGCCCGCGCCGCTGCCTGGTTGCGCGAGGCGACGCACAGCGCGAAATCCTCGGACGCGTTGCGCGGCGCCAGCCGGAACAGCGCGCCCGCCAGGGCGTCGGACCGGACCCGCTCGGTTTCGGCCCGCAGATAATGTTCGGCCAGGCTGCCGACCATGCTGGACGTGCGGAAGGTGATTTCGGCTTGCGCGGTGATGCAGGTATCGCTCCCGCTGAGCGCCAAAGCGGCGTCGGCCGCCTGCGCGTCGCTGAGATAGGGACGCGAAAGCAGCCGGCGGGCCCAGCGCGGCCGTGCGTTGGCCAGGCAGTCGGTCAGGGACCGCAAGCCCTGCCTTTGCGCGGGGGAATCGGGGCTCGGCTGGACCGCGGCCGGCGGCGCGGGCGGCTGGGCGCCTGCGGATGCGGCGGCCAGGGCGAAGACTGCGGCAAGGCACAACCTGGTCATCGGCGGTCTCCCGTTGCGGTTCCGCCATGATGCACAACTGGCGGCGAAACGATAGGGGGCAACCTCCGCCGCGTTTCACCATTCCCAGGATCGCACGGCTGCCACATGCTGGACTCCCGCCCGGGTTGACGGCACTCTCTCCCCATCGCCTGCCGGGGGGGAGAAGCCATGAACCCTGTCGTCTTCGGCCTGATCGCGGGCCTCGTCTTCGGCGCCGTCGACGTCGCGCTGATGCTGCCGCTGGAATTTCCGGACAAACGGACGGCGCTCGTCGGCGCCTTCGCCAGCCGCTTCGCGATCGGCTTCCTGATCCCGCTGGTGAAGCTGCCGCTGCCGGCCTGGGCCGTCGGCGGCCTGGTCGGCCTTCTCGTCAGCCTCCCCGACGCGCTGATCACCAGGGCCTACGCCCCGATCCTCGGCACCGGCCTGATCGGCGGCCTCATCATCGGCTGGGCGGCGGGGCGCTTCACGGCCTGAACGGGACGGGGATCGGTTCGGGGACAGTTACTGGTAACTGTCCCCATTCTAGCTCTTCTTTCCGTCTTCGAGGCTTTGCGTGAGACCGATTCCGAACGCCCGAGCGCGTCTTTCGTATGAGATTTTGGCTCACGCAAAGACGCAAAGTCGCGAAGACTGTCAGGGAGGATGTCCTGGCCCGCGCATCAGGGCTCGTCGCCGGGACCGTCTGGATGCTCGTCGTTTCGATTGCCCTGATCTGAGCTGACCCAGTCCCAATGCCCAATTCCCGCACCCGCCCCCTTCCCTTGCCCATCCCCGATCCCCATGATAGTCGCCTCGCGCTTTTACAGGGCGGGCGCGTTCGCGCCGCCGCCCCTTCCATGGTAGGATCAGATGTTCGCAACCCCAGCCTATGCCGCGACGGGCGGAGCCGCAGCCGGAGGCGCCGGCAGCTTCTTCGTCCAGATCTTCCCGCTCGTCCTCATCTTCATCATCTTCTATTTCCTGCTCATCCGCCCGCAGCAGCGGCGGATGAAGCAGCACCAGGCGATGGTCCAGGGGGTGAAGCCGCGCGACACCGCGATCACCTCGGGTGGGCTGATCGGCAAGGTCACCAAGGTCGACGACAATGAGGTCGAGCTGGAGATCGCGCAGGGCGTGAAGGTCCGCGTCGTCAAGTCGATGCTGAGCGACATCCGCCCCTACGGCGCCAAGGCGGCGAACGACTGATGCTCTATTTCCCCCGCTGGAAGGTCTGGGGCATCGTCCTGCTCTGCGCCTTGGGCGTGCTGCTCGCCGTGCCGAGCCTGCTGCCGCCGGCCGCCCAGGCCGCGCTCCCCGCCTGGGCGCGGGCGGTCAAGATCAACCTCGGCCTCGACCTCGCCGGCGGCAGCCACTTGCTGCTCGAGGCCGAGACGCCCGACGTCGCCCGCCAGCGGCTAGAGGCGATGGAGGATCTGATCCGGCGCGAGATGCGCCGCGCCGGAATCGGCGTCCGCGAGCTTTCGACCAGCGGCGGCATGCTGAGCTTCAGCGTCCGCGACCCGGGCCAGGCCGAGGAGGCGGCGCGGACCGCCCGCAACCAGGCGCAGCCGGTCGGCTTTTCCGGCTCGCCCGACTGGGACGTGCGCATCGAGGGCGGCAACCGCATCGTCATGCGCCAGTCGCAGGCTGGGATCGACCAGGCCGCCGAGCAGGCGATGGAGGTGGCCCGCGACGTCATCGACCGCCGCATCAACGCCTCGGGCACGCTCGAGCCGACCATCATCCGCCAGGGCTCGAACCGCATCGTCGTCCAGGTCCCCGGCGTGCAGGACCCGGAGGCGCTGAAGGCGCTGATCGGCCGCACCGCCCGGCTCGAGTTCAAATTGCTCGCCGAGAACGTCACCGCCGAGCAGCTCCAGTCCGGCCGCGCCCCGATCGGCACCCAGATCCTTCCCTATGCGGAAGAGGGCGCCGGCGCCCGCATCGCGGTCCAGCGCCGGGCCATGGTCACCGGCGACCGGATTTCGAGCGCCGCGCAGGATTTCGACGAGAACGGCCTGCCCGCCGTCACCATCCGCTTCGACGGCGCCGGCAGCCAGGCCTTCGGCCGCGTCACCCAGGAGAATGTCGGCAAGCGCTTCGCCATCATCCTCGACAATGTCGTGCTCTCGGCGCCGGTGATCCGCACGCCCATCCTCGGCGGCAACGCGCAGATTTCGGGCAGCTTCACCGTGCAGACCGCGAACGACCTCGCCATCTCGCTGCGCTCGGGCCGGCTGCCGGTCGAGCTGCACGTCGTCGAGGAGCGGACCGTCGGCCCCGATCTCGGCCGCGAATCGATTCAGAAGGGCGTCGTCGCCAGCATCGTCGCGACACTGGTCGTGATCCTGTTCATGCTGGTCACCTACGGCCGCTTCGGCGTCTACACCACGATCGGCCTGGTCCTGAACGCGCTGATGATCCTCGGCCTGATGGCCTTCTTCAACGCCACCTTGACGCTGCCGGGCATCGCCGGCTTCGTCCTCACCATCGGCGCCGCGGTCGACGCCAACGTGCTGATCAACGAGCGCATCCGCGAGGAGCAAAGGCGCGGGCGGCGGCTGCACGACGCTTTGGAGGCGGGCTATCGCGAGGCCTCGACCGCCATTTTCGACGCCAACATCACCAACGTGATCGCGGCCGTCCTCATGTATTATTTCGGCTCGGGCCCGATCCGCGGCTTCGCGGTGGTGCTGATGATCGGCATCGTCACCTCGGTGTTCACCGCGGTCAACGTCACCCGCATGCTGGTCGCCCTATGGGTCCGCCGGGCGCGGCCGAAGGAACTGCACATCTGACCCGAAGCTGCTGGGACAGCTGCTGAGAGAGGGGACAGCTACTTTTCGCGAAAAAGTAGCTGTCCCGATAGGCCCGGTCCGGCCAATGGTGGAGGGTCGCCGAGCCTCAGGGAGCCGCGGCAACCAAGGTTCTGACAATGAGGCCGAGGCTCCTCCCTTCCTTGGCGCAGGGTGCGATTAGGCGCCTTGCTTCTGTTCGCTATATGTTCTAGGTTTCCTCTGATCGGAACGCTTGTATGTCCACAGTCAAGGGAGACGCGGAATGCAATCGGGCAAAAGCATGATCTTGCCGGTAGCGTCGCATGCGCGCTAGCCACAACCTCGCTTTGGTCTCTGGTCAGACGCAATCCGCTAGTCCGGAGGCTGCGCGCTATGAACTGGCACGTACGCGCCCGCTGGTTCGGACGTGGATCGCCACCATTCCCGAAATACGCCGTCGGGACGTGGCCGCGGTGTTTTCGCGTCGGGCTTTCATCAGATTTGCGGGCCTGATCGCGCCCGACGCCGAACTCACAGAACCTTTTGCCAAGCTCTTCGGACGCCTTGATGGGATGGCCGCAGGGTTGGCTGACACGATTGCAATCTATGCTGCTAACCTGCCTCCGATCGAGGGCGCTCACTACATTTCCAGTCTCTATACGACGCTGCTGACAGCCCGGGACCGCAGCGCACTCGGCGCTTTCTACACGCCCCCCGCCCTTGTGAACCGTCTGATTGCCCTGGCGGATGAAGCCGGTCTCGACTGGCGTGTTGCGCGTGTGCTCGATCCTGCAAGCGGCGGCGGCGCTTTCCTGCTTGCGGCGGCCGCCCGGATGCGAGCCGCACTCGAAGGGGCCAACCCCGCGCTTATCCTCGCACAGATCGGATCCCGTCTAAGTGCGTTCGAGCTGGATCCTCACGCGGCTTGGTTCGGGCAGGCCTCGCTCGATCTCATGCTGAGCGATCTGTCGCTCGAGGCGCGGCGGCCCGTGCCGAAAGTAGTGAAGGTCTGCGACACGCTCGAGGAGCCACCTTCGGCCAGCTTTGATCTCGTCGTGGGCAATCCGCCTTATGGCCGGGTCACACTGACCGCGGATCAGCGCACCCGCTTTGCGCGCGGTCTCTACGGCCACGCCAATCTCTATGGTGTGTTCACGGACATTGCCGTCCGCTGGGCCAGAAAGAACGGCTTGATCGCCTTCCTCACGCCGACCAGCGTTCTTGGCGGTCAGTATTTCGCGGCCCTGCGCGGCCTTCTGGCGAGCGACGCGCCGCCGGATGCTATCGACTTCGTTTGCAGCCGCAAGGGCGTGTTCGAGGACGCGCTGCAGGAGACCCTGCTCGCCCTCTACAGAAAGGGCGGAAAGCCCCGGCCGATCCAGATCCATTATCTGCAGGTCGTGAGCGAGCGTGAAGCTGTGCTGCGGACGAACGGGACGGTCACCCTGCCTGCTGATCCTACCTCGCCGTGGCTGGCCCCGCGCTCGCCTGAACAGTCAAGGATTGCGGCTGCAGCGTCCAAAATGCCCGCCCGGCTGGAGGATTGGGGCTACCGGGTTTCAACTGGTCCGCTGGTGTGGAACAGGTTCAAAGACCAGCTTCGTGACAGGCCCGGGAAGAACACGTATCCGCTGCTGTGGGCCGAGGCCGTCACGACTGATGGCCGGTTCGTCTATCGGGCAGAGAAGAAAAATCACGCGCCATATTTCAGCACTAAGGCCGGAGAGGAATGGCTGGTCGTGCGGTCGCCCTCCGTGCTTGTGCAGCGGACCACCGCCAAGGAACAGCCGCGGCGGCTCATCGCTGCCGAGCTGCCGCAATCCTTCCTCGACGCGCACGGCCCTGTGGTGGTGGAGAATCATCTGAACATGGTGCGCCCGGACTGCATGACACCGGCGGTGTCGCCGGCCGCACTCGCGGCGGTCCTGAATAGCGACATCGTTGACCAGGTGTTCCGCTGCATCAGCGGAAGCGTGGCGGTATCCGCTTTTGAACTCGAAGCGATTCCGCTGCCGCCTGTAAAAGCCATGGTGGCGATCGAGCGGCTGGTGGCGCGCGGAGCATCACGCACGGCGATCGATGCGGCGCTGGCGAAACTCTACGGGATCGAGACCCCATGAGCCTTCCAGCCCTGCTTTCCCGCGATGAAATCCATGGCCGCCTGCAGCAGATTTTCCCTGACGGCACGCCCAACCGGAATTACTGCGTACGCCTACTGGCTGGCAGCACGGTGTTCGTGGCGCTCTATGTCAATGCCGTCGAGGGGAGCGGAATCTATTTCGGCCCGAAGCATGTGTATCGGTTCACCGCCGAACAGGCCGAACTCGCAGATGAACCCAGCCGCCTCGACTATGCGGCCAAGGTGATGAAACCCGGTTTCTTCGCACCGGGCCACCGCTGGTATCAAGACAACACCCGCGAGCCGATCCGGGATGAGACTCTGCGCGAGGGGCTGGTAACGGTTGGCGCGGTGATAACCCGCACCGATATAGCCACGACGGCGCTCACGCCGCGCTTCGCTCTGACGCAGAGTTTCGCCGCACTTTTCGATCCGGAACTGACCGGCGACAGGCTGACCGGAGCCATCGAGGCATGGCAATCCGAAGCCCTCAGCAAGGGCGCTCTCGCCCGTATCGCCCTTGTGCGTAAGGGCGCATCCACGGGCGGGGATCACGTCCTGGTAACCTTCCCCAACGGCGAAACCCAACTGATGAAGCCGGGCCCGAGCTCCGAGATCACCAAGGCCGTCATCGAGGTATTCGCCGCCAGATTTCTTGGCGACCCGTCCGTCCTGCGTGAACACGAG
>Ga0207682_10000200_pt1 | contig 27225 bp, 27 predicted proteins | sample KBSM63metaG_FD_184332 | JGI IMG/M metagenome (GOLD analysis project Ga0207682, IMG submission 184332) | Miscanthus rhizosphere microbial communities from Kellogg Biological Station, Michigan, USA - KBS M6-3 metaG (SPAdes) (version 2) | ecosystem: Host-associated > Plants > Roots > Rhizosphere >... | reverse complement strand
GCATCGTTGCCTCAGCGGATGTTGGCTTTGTCGTCGTAGAGCTTGAAGTCGACAAGCGTTCCGAGCGACTGCAGGTAAGCGATCAGCGCGTCGGCCTCGGTGATGCGGGCGGCGTTGCCGTCGAAGTCGCGCGCAAGCGCTTTGGGGTAGCGCTTCATCAGGTCGGCGGCGTCCGGGTCAGGCGAGGCCTGCGTCTTCACATCGGCCTTCGCGCTCGCGATCATCGCCGACGTGTAGGGAACGCCGAGCGCGGCATTGACCTTCAGGTCATCCTCGATGTGATCGAAATCGAGATCCGTCGCAGCGAGCCACGGGTAGGCCGGCATCACGGTGCCAGGCACCACCGATTTCGGCTCGCGCAGATGATCGCGGTGCCATTCGTCGGAGTATTTCCCGCCGATACGCGCGAGATCGGGGCCGGTGCGCTTCGATCCCCACTGGAACGGCCGGTCGTACAGGCTCTCGGCTGCGAGCGAGTAATGCCCATAGCGCTCGACCTCGTCACGCAACGCGCGGATCATCTGCGAATGGCAGTTGTAGCAGCCCTCGCGCACATAGATGTTGCGGCCGGCGAGCTCGAGCGGCGTATAAGGGCGCACACCCTCGACCTTCTCGATCGTGCTTTTCAGGTAGAATAGCGGCGCGATCTCGACCAGGCCGCCGATCGCGATCACGATCAGCACGCCGATCACCAGGGCGATCGAGTTCTTCTCGAAGATCGCGTGCCTTTGCCAGAACGACATCTGCTTCACTCCGCGGGTACGAGCTTGGGTGCGAGGGCGGGCTCAGGCTCGCCGGCGTTCACCGTCTGCCAGAGGTTCCAGACCATCAGCAGCGCACCGATCAGGAACAGGATGCCGCCCATAGCGCGGATGACGTAGAAGGGGTGCATCGCCTCGACGGTTTCGATGAAGGAGTATTCGAGGAAGCCGAGCGAGGTGTAGGCGCGCCACATCAGGCCTTGCAGGATTCCCGACACCCACATCGCCGTGATGTAGAGCACGATGCCGATGGTCGAGATCCAGAAATGCCAGTTGACCAGCTTGAGCGAGTAGAGCTGTCGATTCCAAAGCCAGGGCACGAGGCAATAGATCGCACCGAACGACACGTAGCCGACCCAGCCGAGCGCGCCGGAATGAACGTGCCCGACCGTCCAGTCGGTGTAGTGCGACAGCGAGTTCACTGCCTTGATCGACATCAGCGGCCCTTCGAAGGTCGCCATGCCGTAGAACGCGACCGATACCACCATCATGCGCAGCACCGGATCGGTGCGCAGCTTGTCCCATGCGCCGGAGAGGGTCATCAGGCCGTTGATCATCCCGCCCCACGACGGCATCCACAGGATGATCGAGAAGGTCATGCCGAGCGTCTGCGCCCAGTCAGGTAGCGCGGTGTAGTGGAGGTGGTGCGGGCCGGCCCAGATGTAGAGGAAGATCAGCGACCAGAAGTGGATGATCGAGAGCCGGTAGGAATAGACCGGACGGTCCGCACGCTTCGGAATGAAGTAGTACATGATGGCGAGGAAGCCAGCAGTAAGGAAGAAGCCGACCGCGTTGTGGCCGTACCACCATTGTACCATCGCATCCTGCACGCCGGCCCACACGATGTAGGACTTCGGCGAGAACACCGACACCGGAATCGCGGCGTTGTTGACGAGATGAAGCACCGCGATGGTGAGGATGAAGGCGAGATAGAACCAGTTCGCCACATAGATATGCGGCTCCTTACGCCGCATGATCGTGCCGAGGAAGACCAGGAAATACGCGACCCACACGACCGTGAGCCACAGGTCGGCGTACCACTCGGGCTCGGCATATTCCTTCGACTGCGTGATGCCGAGCAGATAGCCCGTGCCGGCGATGAGGATGAAGAAATTGTAGCCGAGCACGACGAACCACGGCGCGATGTCACCCACCAGCCTGGCGCGACAGGTGCGCTGCACGACATAGAACGACGTCGCGATCAAGACGTTGCCGCCGAAGGCGAAGATCACCGCGGAGGTGTGCAGCGGACGAATGCGGCCGAACGACAGCCACGGCAGATCGAAGTTGAGCGCCGGAAAAGCGAGCTCGAGGGCCGCGTAGATGCCGACGGTGAAGCCCGCGATGCCCCAGAACATCGACGCGACGGTCGCAAACTTCACCGGCCCCATATTGTAGTTCGGCTTGCCGTCGATCACGAGCGGCACCGGCTCGACGGGGCGATCGAAATAACGGTTGAAGATCGCGAATGCGGCCGCCGCGCTGCCGATCGCGAACAAGCTCGCATGGAAGGCATATTCGGGCGTATAGGCTTTCGCCGTAATGATAGTGCACAGGAATGCAAGCACAATGAAAGCGAATGCCGATCCGCCTTCGCCGAAGGTCATCGGCTTGCTCGCGACTGCTGCCGCCATGGTCTGCCCCGTTCCTCGACTCGGCCGCGCGGCCGAAGGTTTCCTGCAAATTGCGCGAAGGCGTGCCGCGCGTTTTGATCTCGATCAACAGCGATAATCGGCGCGCGTCCCGAGGTAACCTTCAGAAGGCGAGCCACTCGCGTCTCCGCATCAGCCTCCTGTCACGACCTTCGCCGCGCAGCGCGTCGAGCGTCGGAACGCGCGGTCACGGCGTGGCGACCCGCGGTCGCGGCTGGCGGCTACCGAATTCGGTAGCACGCACGCGGGCGCAAATGGATTATCCTGAAGGCTATTTAATTGGACTTTCAGGTCGCCGGGTCGCAATCCCACAGCAAACAACGCGCGGCCCGAGGCCAAAAGGCGCCAGCCTTCAGAAGGCGCGCCACTTGCGCCTTCGCATCAGCCTCCTGTCGCGTTCTTCGCTGCGCAGCGCGTCGAGGGTCTGAACGTTCGGGCAGTAGTCGCGCCACTCACGATCCTTGCCGTCGCGATCGAGATCGCTGGCGCACCGCCGGTGCTCCGCACATTGTGTACAGACGCGCTGCAGATCGCGCATCACCTGCGGCTCGGTACGCGTGACCTGGCCGGTATCGAGCCCGATCTCGGCAATGCGCCGTGACAGCAAGCTGACGTTGTCGGGCCACTTCGCCGCGATGGTGCGAAGCTCGGACGCACCGATACCGACATCGCGCGCAAGATGGGCGACTTCGTCCGCTCCACACGCCTCGAGTTCGTTCACGCTTGCGCGACTTGCCCGCCAGTTCCGCCACCATCTGGAGACGAACCCGACCGAAGCTGCGTGACTGCCGGTCGCTTTCTGCATCGTCCTCTCCCAGCGCTGCCGCCGATTGCAGGACCAGAATGCCCGGACGAAGGCGCACCCGTGTTGATCTGAATCAAGCGCCGACTGGAGTTGGCATTCCCGACGTCTTGATCTGGCTCAAGGCGCGCGTTCGCGGAGCCCGGCATTTTTGCGGTCGTCGGAGGACGGCAATGCGCGCGATGCAATCAGCAAGCACGGTCCGGCAAGGAATCAACATGCGACCCGATCTCGCCGCTTGCTACGGGCAGGAACGGCTGCCCCGATATACGAGCTATCCGACGGCTCCGCATTTCACCGGATCTGAAGACAGCGCCGTCTACGCCAGGTGGATCGAATCGATTCCGCAGGACGCTACGGCTTCGCTCTATCTGCACATCCCGTTCTGCCGCTCGATGTGCTGGTATTGCGGCTGCAACACGTCGGTCGCGCGGCGAGACGAGCCGATCGAAGCGTATTTGCCTGCGGTCCACCGCGAGATCGAACTGGTCTCCCAGAATTTGAGCCATCGAATCGAGGTCAGCCATGTTCATTTCGGCGGGGGTACGCCGACGATCGTGAAGCCGAGGGCATTTGCCGATCTGGTCGAATCGCTGCGGCGGTCGTTTGCGGTCCGGCCGGATGCCGAGATTGCGGTCGAGATCGATCCGAGAACGCTGAGTGGACCGATGATCGAGACCATGGCCGACAGCGGCGTGAACCGGATCAGCGTCGGCGTCCAGAGCTTCGATCCCACCGTGCAGCATGCGATCAACCGGCGGCAAAGCTTCAAGGAAACGGCTTCCGCCACAAAGGCGCTTCGGCGAGCGGGCGTTGCAGGCGTGAACTTTGACCTGATCTACGGGCTACCGCACCAGACGGTCGCGTCGTGCATCGAGACGGTCCTGCAATGCGCCGAACTGCGGCCCGAGCGCCTGTCGATCTTCGGATATGCGCACGTGCCGTCGTTCAAGCCGCATCAGGGCATGATCGACGCAGAATCGCTTCCGGATGGGCTTGAGCGCTATCGCCAGTTCGAGGCTACGGCCGCAGCGCTCCGGGACTTGGGCTATCGCCGCATCGGGCTTGATCACTTCTGTCTTCCCGACGATCCGATGAGCGACGCTCAGGAAGCCGGACGGTTGCGCCGGAATTTCCAGGGCTACACGACCGATCGCGCCGACGTGCTGCTCGGATTCGGCGCCAGCGCGATAAGCCAGCTTGCCGAAGGATATGTGCAGAACGATAGCGGAGCGCGCGGCTATGCGGCACGCATCGCCGCGGGCAACCTCGCAACGGTGAAGGGTTACGCGCTGACGAACGACGACCGGCTTCGCAGGGAAATCATCGAGCGCATCATGTGCGACTTCCGCGTGGATGTCGGCCGGATCTGTGACGCGCACGGCGCGTCTACAGAAAAGGTCTTGCAAACGTCACCGCGCCTGCGCGACCTTATCGCGAATGGCGTTGCCGTGCTTGACGGCACATCATTGTCTGTCGAAGAGGATGCGCGCTTCCTGGTCCGCAGCGTCGCAGCCGCCTTTGATGCGCACCTGGAGGGCTCTGCCCTGCGTCACAGCAGAGCCGTGTAGGACGCGGCGCTGCGTATCGCTCAGCCGTTCATTTCTGCAAGCATCGCAGGGTTACGCACGACAATGCGCCGGGACGCGAGAAAGCGGATGACCGAGGCCTCGGACAATTGGGTGAAGGTTCTCGAAACGGTTTCGATCGTCAATCCCAGATGGTCGGCAATATCCTGGCGCGACATCGGGAGATCGAGTTCGTTCTTCGTGGACAGTCGCTGCGCGATATCCAGCAGGAAGGCCACCAGTCGTTCCTGAGCGGTCTTGATCAGCAGCATGCTGTGCTCATGCGCGCGCTTGAGCTGCGTTGCGGTCAATGTCCACAGCGACCGCGCGACGTCGATATCGCGCTCCGCGACGTTGAGCAGAGTGGTTCGCCGCACGAGCAGGATCTGGCAGTCAGCGATCGCTTCGGCTGAGCAGGAGTGCTCGGCTTCACAATCAAATCCGAACATGTCGCCCGCTAAATGGAATCCGATAACCTGTCGCCGGCCGTCGCCGAGAACCTTGTACGATCGGACCGATCCGCTCAGCACTTTGTAGACGTAAGCGGCGGGTTCGCCCTCCCCGTATATCTCCACGTTGCGCCCGAATGACATTGGCACGCCGTGGAGTTCGGGGCAGTCGAACAGGGCATCATGGTTCACGTGGCCGGGCTTGGCCTGTCCGGGACCTGACTTCGAGGCTGGCTTGAGCTGGATCATTGCGGCGTGCTCCCGAATTGAACTGGGGTCAGGATACGCACGGGAACCGCTTACGAAATTCAGGTGAGCCACTTAAGGGAAACCCCGTAGTTGACAGCAGTTACCGGTCGAGCCCGGTAGGCTGCCGCTCCGGGTCCTCGTCGCAGGACTGCCCATCACCGCGCGAGCATAGTAGGTTTGTTCCATGGACGATCGGGCATATTCGCCTTCAATCGAGAAGCTGCGCCAGGATTTCCGCGGGCTCGAGCATGCCTCTGCGATGGTTCGCAGTCGGGACGGCACGATCCGCTTCTGGGGACGGGGGATGGAGCGCCTTTATGGCTATACGAGCCATGAGGCCATCGGACAGTCCTCGCACAAGCTGCTGCGTACGGAATTTCCACGCCCGCTCGCCGACATCGAGCAGGAGCTGACAGATCGCGGTGAATGGGCCGGTGAAGTTGTCCACTATCGCCGCGACGGGCAGCGCCGCACGATCGCGACCGAATGGTCTCTGTGGGGTGACGCGAAACAGTCCGTTGTCACCGTCATCAACAACGACATTACCGACCTTAAGCTGGCCGAGCAGGGTCTGTTTGCGCGTGAAGCGCATCTCGCATCCATTCTGGAAACCGTACCGGACGCGATGATCGTCATCGACGAAGCCGGGACCATGCACTCCTTTAGCGCGGCGGCAGAGCGCTTGTTCGGCTACCAGCCCGACGAAGTCATCGGCCGCAACGTCAAGATACTGATGCCTTCGCCGTATCGGGAGAGCCATGACGGTTATCTCGAACGCTATCACCGTACGGGTGAGCGGCGCATCATCGGCATCGGCCGCGTCGTTGTGGGCGAGCGCAAGGACGGATCGACGTTTCCGATAGAGCTCTCCGTCGGCGAGATGAAATCGAGCAACCGGCGATACTTCACAGGCTTCATTCGCGACCTGACGGAACGACAGAGCACCGAGGCGCGGCTTCAAGAGCTCCAGACCGAACTCATTCATATTTCCCGGCTGACCGCGATGGGCGAAATGGCCTCGGCGCTCGCTCACGAGCTCAATCAGCCGCTATCCGCTATCGCCAATTACATGAAGGGATCGCGGCGATTGCTCGAAGGGCGTACCGACGCGGAGTCGGCGCAGATCCGCGATGCCTTGAACAAGGCCGCCGAGCAATCCCTGCGGGCCGGACAAATCATACGTCGTTTGCGAGATTTCGTCGCTCGCGGCGAGACCGAACGCCGCGTGGAAAGCCTGAAGAAGCTGGTTGAGGAGGCGAGCGCGCTTGCGCTCGTGGGCGCGAAGGAGCACGGCGTTCGAGTCACATTTCATATCGACCCAGCCTGCGATTCAGTATTGGCGGACAAGGTCCAAATCCAGCAGATCCTGCTCAATCTGGTCAGGAACGCGGTTGAAGCGATGGATCAATCCGATCGACGTGAGCTGGCGATCGCAACGCGACCGCAAGGTCCCGGCTTTGTCGAAATATCGGTGACCGATAGCGGACCAGGCATCGCGCCGGAGATCGCTTCGCAGCTCTTTCAGCCGTTCGTCACCACAAAGCCATTGGGAATGGGTGTTGGCCTCTCGATCTCACGCTCGATCGTCGAGAGCCACGGCGGTCATATCAAATGCGAGCCGATCGCCGGTGGCGGCACGGCGTTCCGCTTCACCGTGCCCAGGGTAACAAGCGAGGAGCTCGGCGATCATGGCCACTAGTCTCGTCCATGTCATCGATGACGATGCTGCGCTCCGGGATTCGCTGTCGTTCCTTCTGGGGACGGCCAGGCTGGACGTAAAAGCCTATGAATCGGCTGAGGCGTTCCTGTCGGCACTTCCGGGCGTAAACTCGGGCTGCATCATCACCGACGTCAGAATGCCGAACATGAGCGGTGTCGACCTGCTTCGCAAACTGAACGAACTCCAGATCGCGTTGCCCGTCATCGTCATCACTGGCCACGGCGACGTTCAACTCGCCGTGGAAGCCATGAAGATCGGCGCGGCCGACTTCATCGAGAAACCATTCGACGACGAGATGCTGCTGAATGCGGTTCGAGCGGCTTTGGCCCGGTGGGAGGACAAGTGCAAGGAGGTCTCGGAACGCAGCAGCTACGTCGAGAAGCTTGAGATGCTCTCAAGCCGCGAGCGGGACGTTCTCGAAGGCCTTATTGCCGGCAAGGCGAACAAGGTGATCGCTTTCGACCTCGGCATCAGCCCGCGCACGGTCGAAATCTACCGAGCCAACGTGATGACAAAAACGGGCGCGAATAGTCTCCCGGAGCTTGTTCGGATGGCCTTGCTGGCCGGCCTGTTCAAGACCGCGGTGCCGGGCAAAGGTTGATATCTGCCGGCGGGTTGAGCCAAATCAATGCACGTCTGCCCATGCTCGTTTTCATGGGCAGCGTGAAACAGGCGCCCAAAGAACACCGCCCTACCGCTGCGGCGCAAAGTGCACCGGGGAGCCCTGTCATCATCATCGTCGATGATGACTTTGCGGTCCGCAATTCGCTTGCTTTCGTACTGACGGAAGAAGGTTTTGTTGTCAGGACCTACTGTTCCGCCGAGATGCTGCTGGATGGCGCGCTTGCCGGCGACGCGAGTTGTCTGGTCATCGATCAGAAGTTGCCGGGGCTGAGTGGTCTCGGTTTGGTTGATGAGCTGCGCCGCCGCGATGTCTCAGCGCCGGTCATCCTCATAACGACCGGCCCGACTGCGCAAGTTCGGCGAGAGGCGGCAGCCGCGGGGATCGCCATCGTGGAGAAACCACTGATAGGCGACGCCCTGTTCCATGAGATTTACTTGAATCTTGCAAGATCGTCCGAGCCGCGCGGTGCCGGAGGATGATTGTCGTCGGCAAAGGAGAAGCGTTGCAGGGCCACTCTGGCCATCTGGCCGACCGTCAGCAACGGTCAACCATGGCGGCTCATGTCTGTTTCTGCATAGCACCCGCTTTTGATCAGCTGAATATGGAGGCGTCGCGCCAAGCTCTGCTCAAAGCGCTTCTTGGCTCATCGGATAATCAATCATTGGACGTCGTCGGGCGACTATGATGATCACAGACGCTTCAAATCTTCAAAATGGTAATGCGCAAGATCAAATTGCGCCGCGCCGTAGCCGGCGCGAGGAGTTGTTCGCGTTCATCGTGTTGGCAGTCTTGATCTGGCCTGTGGTCGCGGTGGGCATCGTTGGCGGCTACGGCTTCATCGTCTGGATGGCTCAGCTCGTGCTCGGCCCTCCTGGGGCGCCGCATCAATAAGGGGCGGAAACCATGGAAGCGCCGCGCGATCCGACACGACGGAATGTTCTGACGGGGCGCCTTCCGACTGTCCATATCTCGAGCGCCGTCGTGTCGGTGCTGCCGGCGCACCGCGAGAATGTCCTCCGGCTGCTGGCGGACATGGACGGCGTCGAAGTCCACCACCAGTCCACGTCAAAAATCATCATCGTGCTCGAAGGACCTGAGAGTGGCGTGCTCGGCGCCAGGCTGGCCGAGATCGCGTCGATGGAAGGCGTGCTGTCGGCCAACATGGTGTTCGAGCAGATCGAACGACTGGCGGACCTTGGAGAATAGCAATGAGTCTTTCACGCCGTGACGTGTTGAAGGCCCACGCGGCCGCTGTTGCGGCGGCCGCAGCCAACATCAGTGTGCCCGCGGTGGCGCAGCCGGTCGCCGGCGGCATCGGCTCGCTCGAAATCAAATGGTCGAAAGCGCCGTGCCGTTTCTGCGGCACCGGTTGCGGTGTCATGGTCGGAGTGAAGGAAAACAAGGTGGTCGCCACCCACGGCGACACGCTGGCAGAAGTGAACCGCGGCCTCAACTGCATCAAGGGCTATTTTCTCTCGAAGATCATGTACGGCGGTGACCGTCTCACCATGCCGTTGCTGCGGAAAAAGGACGGCGTCTTCGACAAGAATGGCGAGTTCACGCCGGTTGGCTGGGACGAGGCTTTCGACATCATGGCCGCTCGGGCGAAGCAAACCCTTAAAGACAAGGGCCCCACCGCCCTCGGCATGTTCGGCTCGGGCCAGTGGACCGTATGGGAGGGCTACGCCGCCACCAAGCTGATGCGTGCGGGCTTTCGCTCCAACAACCTCGATCCCAACGCGCGCCACTGCATGGCCTCTGCGGCCTACGCGTTCATGCGCACCTTCGGCATGGACGAGCCGATGGGCTGCTACGACGACTTCGAAGCGGCCGACGCGTTCGTGCTCTGGGGCTCGAACATGGCGGAGATGCACCCGATCCTGTGGACGCGTCTGACCGATCGCCGGCTCAGCCACCCGCACGTCAAGGTCGCGGTGCTGTCCACGTTCACCAACCGCAGTTCCGATCTCGCCGACATCCCGATCGTGTTCAAGCCAGGGACCGATCTGGCGATCCTCAACTATATCGCCAACCACATCATCTCGACCGGCCGGGTCAACAACGACTTCATCAACAAGCATACTAGCTTCGTGAAAGGCGCCGTCGACATTGGCTACGGACTGCGGCCGGAGCATCCGCTGGAGAAAAAGGCGGCAGGCGCTTCCAATGCCGCCGCCACGCAGCCCATCGACTTCGACGCCTATGCAAGGTTCGTGAAGGACTACACGCTCGAAAAGGTCTCCGAATTGAGCGGTGTCGAACGCGGCTTCCTGCAGGAGCTTGCCGAGTTGTACGCCGACCCGAAGCGCAAGGTCATGTCGCTGTGGACCATGGGCTTCAATCAACATGTTCGCGGCGTGTGGGCGAACCAACTCGTCTATAACCTTCATCTGCTGACGGGAAAAATTTCCGAGCCGGGCAACTCGCCGTTCTCGCTGACCGGGCAGCCTTCGGCTTGCGGGACTGCGCGCGAGGTCGGCACCTTCGCACATCGGCTGCCGGCCGACATGACCGTGACGAATCCGGAACACCGCAAGCACGCCGAGGAAATCTGGCGCGTGCCGAATGGGCTAATCCCGGAGAAGCCCGGCTATCACGCGGTGGAACAGGACCGCATGCTGAAGGACGGCAAGCTGAATTTCTACTGGATCATGGTCAACAACAACCTGCAGGCTGCGGCCAACAACACGCAAGAGACCTATCCCGGCTACCGCAATCCCGACAACTTCATCGTCGTCTCAGACGCCTACCCGACCGTCACCGCGATGGCGGCGGATCTGATCCTGCCCGCGGCCATGTGGGTCGAGAAGGAAGGGGCTTACGGCAACGCGGAGCGGCGCACGCATTTCTGGCGTCAGCTCGTGAATGCCCCGGGTCAGGCGCGTTCCGACCTGTGGCAGCTCATGGAGTTCTCCAAGCGTTTTACCACCGACGAGGTATGGCCAGCCGAATTGCTTGCGGCGAATCCGAATTATCGCGGCAAGACGCTGTTCGACGTGCTGTTCCGCAATGGGAATGTCGACAAGTTCCCAGTCACGGAGATACCTGCGGAATACGAGAACCGTGAATCCAAGGCTTTCGGCTTCTACGCGCAGAAGGGCCTGTTCGAGGAATACGCCGCTTTCGGCCGGGGACATGGCCACGACCTTGCTCCGTTCGACACGTATCACGAAGGGCGCGGCCTGCGCTGGCCTGTCGTCAATGGCAAGGAAACGAAGTGGCGCTATCGCGAGGGGCTCGACCCTTACGTCAAAGCCGGCAAGGGCGTCGACTTTTACGGCAACCCCGACGGCAGGGCCAAGATCATCGCCGTGCCCTATGAGCCACCCGCGGAATCACCGGACAGCGAATTTGACATCTGGCTCGTTACAGGTCGCGTGCTGGAGCACTGGCACTCCGGCTCCATGACGATGCGGGTGCCGGAGCTCTACAAGTCATTCCCCGGCGCGCGTTGCTTCATGCATGCGGAGGACGCGCGCGCGCGCGGGATCAACCAGGGCGCAGAGGTCCGGGTGATTTCCCGGCGTGGCGAGATGCGAACCCGGGTCGACGTTCGCGGCCGCAACCGGATGCCACGCGGCGTGGTGTTCGTGCCGTGGTTCGATGCCAGCCAGCTCATCAACAAGGCGACACTCGACGCGACCGACCCGATATCCAAGCAGACGGATTTCAAAAAATGCGCAGTCAGAATCGTTCCCGCCTGAGCGCTTTCCGTTCGTCCCTGGTCGGCGCCGTGTTGGGCGGTGCTGTTGTCTTCGCCGTCGGAGCCTTCTCGGCTGAGGGCGTTCCCGACATCGTGCCGCGCGTCACTGGGGGTGCCCAGCCGATGCAGGATATTGCGGCGCCGGCGCTGGCGCGTCCGGTCACAGACGACAAGCGCAAGATGCGCAACTACCCGGAGCAGCCGCCCGTCATTCCCCACTCGGTCGATGGATATCAGCTTTCGCTGAGGACGAACCGCTGCCTCGACTGCCACCGGCGGCAGTTCACCGAGGGGTCCGGGGCTCCGATGATCAGCGTCACGCATTTCATGGACCGCGACAGCCAGGTGCTCGCGGACGTTACGCCGCGCCGCTATTTCTGCACCGCCTGCCATGTGCCTCAGACCGACGCCCAGCCGCTCGTCCCCAATACGTTCGAGGACATGCTGCTGGTCAAGCCTAAACCGTGAGCGCCATCCCATGAGTGGCATAGTGGCGCGGGTGAAGGGCATCGTGATCTGGTTCTGGGGACTCGTCAGCAGGCCCAGTACTTACCTGAGCCTGGGGTTTCTCACCCTGGGCGGATTTGTTTGCGGCGTTCTCTTTTGGGGTGCCTTCAACACGGCGCTGGAACTCACGAACACGGAGAAATTCTGCACCTCCTGTCACGAGATGCACGACAACGTCTACCAGGAGCTGCAGCAGACAGTGCATTTCTCCAACCGATCGGGAGTGCGCGCATCCTGTCCGGATTGTCACGTGCCGCATGAATGGACCGCCAAGATCGCCCGCAAGATGCAAGCGTCCAAGGAAGTTTGGGGAAAAATTTTCGGCACCATTGCGACTCGCCAAAAATTTCTCGACATGCGCCTTGAGCTTGCCAAGCATGAATGGGCGCGATTGAAGGCGAACGACTCGCTGGAGTGCCGTAACTGCCACTCATCGGTCGCTATGGACTTCACCAAACAAACCCGGCGCGCCGCCGAAATTCATTCGCGCTACCTTATAACGAGAGAGCGAACCTGCATCGATTGCCACAAGGGCATCGCTCATGAACTTCCGGATATGACCGGGGTCGAGCCAGGCTGGCGGGCGCCGCCTGAGACGCAAGGCGAACGATCTTCATCGCACGACGACCGAGAGACGTTGCGAAGCTATCTCATTAACGTGGGTCAATAGATAAACCATTTCGTCAATGTCGGCTTCTGGTCAAAGCAGGCAGGAATAGCGCCGCATGATGTCTCGGTCCGCTAGAGGCCAAACCACCGCATCAACAGTTTGGGTTCCCGCACCAGCCGAAATCCCAGATTGCTCGGCGGAATGCCCGCCGCGCAACCGCCGGCACGGGCGTCACGGATGAAGTCCGTCACGTAGGCGCGGTGTTGACCTTCGACAACGCGCACGCCGCAGTTCGCCGTCGAGTTCAATGCATTGCCGGATTCATCGAGTGCCGTACGCACGAAACAGGTGTTGGTCCATTCCCAGACATTGCCGGCGACATCGAGCAGGCCGTTCTCGTTCGCCCCGAAGGCACCCAAGGGCCGCGGCTTGCTGTCGATCTCTTCGCTCTTCAGGCTGGATTCCCGCGCGTAGCGCGCAAGCCATCCCTTTGAAGGATCGTTGCCATCAACCGGCAGGCTGTCGTCCCGATAGCGGCTGCCGGCCGCGTAGGCCCATTCCTCATCAGTCGGGAGCCGGTAAGGTTCGCCGGTCTTGCGCGATAGCCAGGCCGCGTACGCGTCGGCATCGCGCCAACTCACCATGACGGCAGGCCGGTCGGCAGCCACCGCAACATCCGGGGGAAGCGTACGGCAGACATTTTCCGCGACGCAGCGCTGATAGTCGGCGCTGCTGACTTGATGCTTCATGATCGCAAGCGGTCGCGTCATGCGGATCGTTGCGAGCGGCGCCTGGGCCGGTTTCCCGTTGCGTGTGAAATCGCCGGCTACGCGATAGAGCACTGAGCCGGTTGCAAGCTCGATCAACGCAGGCTGATCCTTGAAAGCTGCGATGTCGCGATTTCCGCCCGGCACGGCGCTTGTCATCGCGAGCGGTACGGCGAACCCGGCTGCCATCAGGACGATCTTGAAATTGGCTGCGAACAGCATGGGTCGCCTCCTGCTCGGAACGCGTCTGCCGGATTGCCGATCCGGCAGACTTGCCGCAGCCTCAGTTCGGTTGGGTCTTCGGCTGCAACGCGCCCTGCACCTTGGGCGGAATTGCTTCAGGCGGCTTCACCTGCTTCATCAGGTCGTCATTCCATTTGCCCTCGACCTTGAAGTGAGCGGCGGCGCCGAGTTCGATGGCCTCGATCAGGTTGTGGTTCACGTAGGCATAGATGCCGGGCTGCTTGAAGGTGTAGAGCGCCGCACCAGCCGAGCCGCCGCGGATGAACCAGGTCTCAAGATCGACCTCAGGCCGGTTCGCGAACTTGCCGGTTTCCCAAACGTGGTCGCCGTGGCCGCCGATCAGGTGCGGGCGCGAGTCGCGGTTCGCCTGCGAGTGCACGATCAACACGGTCTCGCCGACGTTTGCCGTCATTGCGTTCTTGCCGGTCAGGGCGCCCACCTTGCCGTTGAACACGACATGCGTCGGGATCAACTTGCGCATCAGTTCCATCGTGTCGGCATAGGCCTCGCCCGGCGTCTCGTAACGCTTGTACTTGCCGTGCTCGTCGCGCGGCACATAGAGGTCGTGCTCGCCGATGTAGTAGATCCGATCGTAGCGCAGGGCCTTGCCGGCGCCGTCCTTGAGGCCTTCGCGGGGCAGCACCATCACGGCGCCGTGCATTCCCGACACGACGTGCCACGGAATCATCGAGCCTTCGGGAGCGCAGTGATAGACGAAGGTACCGGTGCGATCGGCTTTCCAGCGCAGCACCACCTGTTCGCCGGGGTTGATCAGCGTGAGCGCGCCGCCACCCAATGCGCCGGTCGCCGAATGGAAGTCGATATTGTGCGGCATCGTATTGGTTTCGGGATTGACCAGCGTCAGTTCGACGTAGTCGCCCTGATGCACCACCATCAACGGCCCCGGCATCGATCCGTTGAAGGTCATGGCCTGGAACTTGGTGCCTTGCTCGTCGATGACGATTTCCTTCTCCTCGATCTCCATCCGGAATTCGATGATCTTCGCCGCTTGTTTGGTCGCCTGCTCGTGCGGGTGTACGAACGGCGGCGCGACCAACTCGACCTTCTGGCGCGACAGATTGAGCTCTTGTGCAAGCGTGGGGGTCGCGAGAATGAGGGCAGCGAGCGCCGCGCCCATCATTGCGGTTCTGCGGGTCAACATGGTCGTTTTCCTTCGTCTGGTGCATTCAACATCCGCAATGTGGGCAAGCGGCAGGGGAAGTTCTTTGCGCTGCGACAAAGTCGGAGATGGTCAGGCTAAGGACTTTCCCGGGTAGGAAGAGTCCGGAGGCGTGAACATTCGTCCCCGAGGTTGCGCCGGAGCAAAGAATAGTCCGCCGCTCCCGCTAAGTTCGCCACGAAACGGAGGTGCGCGTGACGCCTGAACCCTATTTGCTCGTTGACGACGTCATGACTCGCTGGCCGGCGACCATCCGCGTCTTTCTCGATTTCAAGCTGGGCTGTATCGGCTGTCCGATTGCGTCATTTCATTCGGTCGACGACGCTTGCCGCGAACACGGCATCGACGCGCGCAGCTTCATGGCGGCCCTGCGCGGCACGACGGCCTGAAGCCTTTATGGTTCGCCCGGCGTCTCTTCGGCCAACCCGAACAGTCTGTGCGGATCGCGCAGCACGATGCGCTGACGTCCGCTCTCGATCAGCCCCTGCTGCTCCCATGCGCTCAGGGTCCGGCTCACCGTATGCAGCGTAGTGCCGGTCATTTCGGCGATGTCCTGCCGGCTGATGGGAAAATCGATCTCGATGCCGTCATCCATCTTGCGGCCGGCCTGCTTGGCAAGCCGCAGCAGCGCGTGAGCCACGCGCCGCTCCACCTGCTGCGTCGACATCTCGACGACGCGCGTATGCGTTTCCTGCAGCCGGCTGCCGACGGTTTGCAGCGTGTTGGCGGCGAGCGCCGGGTGCTGCGCGACCAGCCGCGGCCACGCCGCCGATGGCCAGGCGAGCACCACGCTGTCATCGACCGCCGTCGCGGTTGCGGGATATTTCGTGAGCCCCATTGCCTTCGCGACGCCGAATATCTCGCCGGGCGTCACGTAGCGCATGACCACCTGCTGTCCCGCCGGCGTCGTCTTGCTGGCGCGCACATGGCCATGCAGCAGCACGAAGAAGGAATGCGCGTCCTCGCCCTGCTCGAATACCGCACTGTTCTTCGCGTAGCGTGCCGAGCGCGCCTCCGACAGGATCGCGTCGAGTTCCGCCCCATCCAGTCCGGCGAACAGCGGAAAACTTGCGACCAGTGAACGGTCGATGGCCATGACTCATCCCGGGGCGTTGAGGCGACTCCGCCGGAACCTAGACTGCGGGCTCCCGCGGAACAATCGATCAATCGACTGGAAGTTTGCGCTGGCTCAACAACCGCACCGCCCCCTGCCCCTAACTGGAAATCGAAAACAGCCGGCGCGGCCGCCGCGCCAATGACCAGAGGAGAATTGCACATGAAGGCGATCACGTTGGGAACTATCGCGCTGCTCTTGCTTGGAGGCGCGGCGGCCGCTGCAGAGATCGAGGTGAAGATGCTCAACAAGGGCAGCGACGGCGTGATGGTGTTCGAGCCCTCGCTCGTGAAGATCGAGCCCGGCGACACGGTCAAGTTCGTCTCCACCGACAAGGGTCACAATGCCGAGACGATCAACGGCATGCTGCCGGAAGGCGCCGCGCCGTTCGTCGGCAAGGTCAACCAGGACATCGCAGTCAGCTTCGACAAGCCGGGCGTCTATGGCGTGAAGTGCCTGCCGCATTACGGCATGGGCATGGTCGCGCTGGTCGTGGTCGGAACGCCGGCCAATCAGGACGAGGCCAAGGCGGTCTCGCATCCCGGCCGCGCGAAGCAGGTGTTCGCCACGCTGTTCGGCAAGCTCGACGCCGCACGCACGGCATCGAAGTAGGAAGCAGCGACAGAGCCATGGCCCCGATCCCGCGCCTCAAGCCCTACGAGGGTCCCGCTCTCTTCTCTTACGGCTTCCGGCCGTTCTTCCTGTTCGGCGCGCTCTATGCAGGGCTCGCGGTGCTGGCGTGGCTGCCGATATTCACCGGCGAGCTGGCGCTCGCATCCGCATTCGCGCCGCGTGACTGGCACGTCCACGAGATGCTCTACGGCTACTTGCCGGCGATCATCACCGGCTTTCTGCTGACGGCGATCCCGAACTGGACCGGCCGCCTGCCGTTGCAGGGCGCGCCGCTGATTGTTCTCGTTGCCGCATGGTTGCTGGGCCGCATTGCAGTGACGTTTTCCGCCACGATTGGCTGGTTGCCCGCCGCGGCGGTCGACGTGGGATTCCTGTTGCTGGTCGCCGCCGCTGCGGCGCGCGAAATCATTGCCGGGGGAAACTGGGGCAATCTGAAAGTCGTATCGCTCGTCGTCCTGCTGGCCATGGGCAATATCTGTTTTCATCTCGAGGCGCACTTCGGCGGCGCGGCCGATTACAGCATCCGGCTCGGCCTTGCGGTCGTCGTGATGCTCATGACGCTGATCGGTGGACGCATCGTGCCAAGTTTCACGCGAAACTGGCTTTCCCGCGAAAACCCCGGTCGCCTCCCGGTGGCGTTCAACCACTTCGATGCGACCGTCATCGCGGCGAGCGTGGCCACGCTCGCGCTCTGGATCATCATTCCGCAATCGCCCGCAACGGGCGCCGCGTTGATGATCGCAGGAACCCTGCAAAGCATGAGGCTGGCGCGCTGGGCTGGCGACCGCAGTACGCGCGAGCATCTCGTGCTGATCCTGCATCTCGGATATGCGTTCATTCCGCTCGGGTTCCTGCTGCTCGGTGCGGCATCCCTTGAGCTTGTCGCCATGGCGGCGGGCGTTCATGCCTGGGGAGGCGGCGCAGCTGGCACGATGACGCTCGCCGTAATGACACGCGCAAGCCTCGGCCACACCGGCCATGTGTTGACCGCCTCGCGCGGCACGCAGGCGATCTATGCAGCGGTGCTGCTTGCGGCCGTGATCCGGATAGCGGGAGCGCTCGCACCGGTGTACCTGATTCCGCTTTCGGTCACGGCCGCGATCCTGTGGGCGTCCGCATTTCTCGGTTTCGGTGCCGCATACGGGCCGATCTTGACCGGGAGCCTTCGTGCAAGGTGACAAGCTGCGCTGCTCCCAACCCTCAGATTCCAAGTCCCGCCGCTGAAATTCCTTCGTAGGAGCATTGGCACCCTACGAGCTCTCAATGCGGAGGCCCGCGCAATTAGCTTTTGCCTTGACTACCAACAGGTCCAAAACCGGCTTCGGCGGCGGCGAAAATTGCTACCTATTTGTCACCTCACCATTGGGACAATAAGCGCAGCGCACTGTTTATCGGCATTGCAAGATTTTTTCGGCGTCGTGACATTCCGAGCTGGTGGTCCGTGGCTCATTCGCCGCCGTCGCGACCGCGCGCGCCTGAGCGCGGTGTCGAGACGATAGCCGGAGCCGTTGCGCTCGCGGTGCGGCGGGATTGTTCTCTGGCGCGTCCACAAGTTACATTCAGGCCACGCCTCTTTTGTCGACATCGGCGCCCTGATCGGGAAAAGTGCTGGACGTCCCGACGCGTCCGCAAAACGCCCGTCCTCACCCGCATCACGTCACGGATGGCAAAGGCCTGTGGAGACGATCAATATCCCGCTGCCGGTGCTGGAATGCTGGGTCGCGGCGATTTTCCGGCGCGCGGGCCTCGATGAGGACACGGCCGGCCCGGCGGCCCGGCGCCTGCTTCTGGCCGACATCACGGGTGTGCGCACCCACGGCGTTGCGCGGCTTCCCTCCTATTGGCGCCAGCTCACCCGCGACGGCGGCCTGAACCCGAAGCCGGACATCGCGTATGCGTGGCACGGCACCATGCTGACGGTCGATGCCGATCTTGGGCTCGGGCAAATCGTCGGCCCCCGCGTCATCGCGCGCGCCCTGGACGCGCTCGATCCGGCGCGCCCGTTCGTGCCCTTCATCATCCGCAACGCCGGACATCTCGGCGCGCTCGGCTCGCATCTCTTCGACGCAGCCGAGGCGGGCATGGTCGCGTTCCTGTCACAAGTGACCCAACCGGTCATGGCGCCCGAAGGCGCGACGCGACCGGCGATCGGCAACAACCCGATCGCGTTTGCAGCGCCACGGCGGGACGGGCCGCCGCTCGTGATCGATTTCGCGGTGAGCAATGTCGCGCGCGGCAAGATCCATGTCGCGGTTCGCGATGGCTCGCCGATATCGGAAGGATGGGCGATCGATCCTCAGGGCCGTCCGACCATCGATCCGATCGCGGCACTTGCCGGCTCCATCCTGCCGGCGGCCGGCCACAAGGGACTGGCGCTGGCGATGATCGTGGAGGTGCTGGCAGGCGCGCTGACCGGCGCAAGGCCTTTGCTGTCAGAAGGAGGCGCGCCGGGGGGCGTCGGCGCGTTCGGCTTTGTGCTCGATCCGGCGGCGATCGCCGGACAGGAGGCATTCGACCAGACCATGAGCGCGTGGACTGCGCATTATCATGCGGCGGTCGGATCACATGGCCGCATTCCCGGTGAACGGGCGGCGCAACTGCGCGCCGCGGCTGAGCGCGACGGGGTCGAAATCGAGAGCGCGCTGCGCGCGCTTCTGATCGAGCTCGGCGAAACGGCAGGAGTTGCGTTTCTGGTCTGACCACATCGCGCTTCCGGCTGAACCGCGCGAATGCGATAGTAGGGAAAGTGGAGCAGCAGGTCGCATGCCACGCAAGCGAATGTCTGAAGAGGCGAACGGCACCGAACGCGGTTTTGGTCCGCGCTCGGTGCTGCGCGTCATGGACATCTTGCAAGCGCTTGCGATACAGCCGAAAGGCCTGACTTTGGCAAAGCTCAGCAGCGAGCTGCAGCTACCGAAGACCAGCGTGTTCAGCCTGCTGCGCGCGCTCGAAGGCGGCGGATATGTGCGAGGTGATGACGGCCACTACACGCTCGGCGATCAGGCGCTGAAGCTCGGCGTGAGCCTCGGCCATGCACGCGAGTTTCCAAGGAGCGCGCGTCCGGTGCTGGAATGGCTCGCGGCGGAAACCGGCGAGACGATCTTGCTCGGCGTCCTGTCCGAGGAAGGCCACGAGATTTCCTACGTGGACGTGATCGAATCCGAAAAGCCGCTGCGCTTCGCGGTGCGGATCGGCAACCGCCGCCCGCTCTATTGCACCGCTGCCGGCAAGGCGCTGTTGGCATTCCTTCCGAAGAGTTTCCAAACCCAGTATCTGGCGCAGACCAAATTCGTGAAATTCACCCCCGACACGTCATCGAAGGACGAGCTGGTGGCGCTTTTTCCGGAGATCCGGCGCCGTGGCGTGATCATCGATGCCAACGGCATCATCGACGGTGCGACCGGCATCGCAAGCCCGTGCTTCGACGATGCGGGCCGCGCAAGCTGTGCGGTTGCGATCGCCGGCCCGACCGCGCGCATGATCCCGGCGCGAAAGAGCCTGGAGAAACTGACGCTCAAGGCCGCCGAACAGATCTCTCAGATCCTCGGATACCCCAGTCCGTGTCCATCGCACGAAGGCCGCGTCAAACAGCGCAAGGCATAGTCGGACACACGCTATTTGCACTCCTGCTTGATCTGGAGCCAGGTCGCGTCGACCTGCCGTATTCCGGCGCCCTCAACCGCGGCCTGCATGTTCAGGATCTCGAACAGCGACTCTCCGGCTTTGATTCGCTCGCGGATCGCGATCTCCCGCTCGGCCCGCTGGCGCGCCCCCTTTAGGGTACGGGCGAGATGCGCCTGCGGGATCGCAAGCACGCCGTCGCCGTCGGCGACGATGACGTCGCCAGGCTCGACGAGAACGCCGTCGACCACGATCGGCACGTTCACGGATCCGGGTCCACGCTTCTCGGGATGGCTGGGTGAAATCGACGTCGCCCAGACCGGGAAATCCATCTCGCGGAGCGCATCGATATCCCTGACCGGGCCGTCTGCAACGACACCGGCGATGCCCTTGTGCGCCGCGAAGGTGCAGGCGACGTCGCCCCACAGCGCGCCCTGCGTGCCGCCGCCGTTCGCCAGCACAAGAATCTGGCCGCGCGCGGCGACGTTGAGTGCGAGGTGGATCATCAGGTTGTCACCCGGGAAATTATAGCTGGTGACCGCCGCACCGCTGATGCGCCGGCCCTGCAGCAGCGGCCGCATGCGCGAGCTCATCAGCGCCATGCGGCCCTGCACGGCCCCGAGCGATTCATGCAGATCCGCGAGCGCGTACTTCGCGGCCTCTGCCACCAGCGCCGGATCGGGGAGCGGAATACGCGTGCAGATGATGGGATTCATGAATGCCTCCGGTTTATCGTGCAGGCCGCGTGGCGTGCGCGGGTATGTTCAGTTCAGCAGATTGTCGCGGAACGTCTCTCCCGCGTATTCTGTGCGGTAGATGCCGCGCTTCTGCAGGATCGGGACGACCTCGTCTACGAATGCCTCAACGCTCGAGGGCGTGACCGTCGGCGTGACGTTGAAACCGTGACAACCGGTATCGCGCCAGATCGCCTCGAGCTGATCGGCGACCTGCTCCGGCGTGCCCACGAGTTGCGGCATCCCGACCGCCAAGCCCCAGCGGATCGCGGCTTCGCGCAAGGTGAAGCGTTTGTTATCGAACGACGCCGACATCGCCTTCATGAGGCCCTGCGACGCCTGCGTCTGCTGCTCCTCAAGCGGCTGGTCCAGCTCCATCTGACTGAAATCCACGCCGAGCGAGCCCGACAACCGGCTAAGCGCAGCCTCAAGCGGAATGCGGTCGATCAATTCCTCCAACCTGCCTTTCGCCTCGGCTTCGGTGCCGCCGATGATCGGCTGCACGCCGAACGTCACCTTCGGCGGAGCGGTCCCGGTCGCGCGCGCGGCGCCTTGAAGCTGCTGCATGAAGGTCTTCATGCCCGTCATGTGCGGCTGGATCGCAAAGACGACGTCCGCATGCTTGAGCGCGAAACGCTGGCCGCGTCCCGAGGAGCCGGCCTGAAACAGGACCGGCCGTCCCTGCGGCGACGGCAAGGCCGGCGGCACCGTATGGCAGCGGAAATACGCGCCCTCGTGCCGCACGATGTCGACCTTGGCGGGGTCGGCGAAGATGCCGGACTGCCTATCGGCCTGCAACGCGCCGTCGCGCACGCCGCTCCAGAGCGCATAGCAGACGTCCATATACTCGTCGGCACGATCGTAGCGCGCATCGTGATCGAGTTGGTCGAGACCGAGCGCACGATGCTCGCCGCGTAGATGCCCGGTGACGATGTTCCAGCCGATCCTGCCGCCGCTCACATAGTCGAGCGTCGAGAGCGAGCGCACCACTTGGTAGGGGTGGTTCGCCGAGATCGAGAGCGTGACCGCCAGCCCGAGCCGCTCGGTGGCGGCTGCAAGCGCGCTCAGCATGACCACCGGGTCATGCGGCGGCCAGCAGACGCCGTATCGCACGGCCTCGTCCGACCGCTCCTTGTAGCGGTCGAACACACCAGGCGTATCGGCAAAGAAAATTCCGTCGAACAGGCCGCGCTCGTAGGTCTGCGCGAGGCGCTGCCAATGCTTCAGGCTGCCGAGTGCTTCGAGCCGCTCGTCCGCCGGGTCGGTCCAGCTCAGGATGGTGTGGTTGATGGGAGAATTGATCAGGAAGCTGATCAAATGCATGCTGGCTGCCACGGCCGTCTCCCGATGCCGGCGCCGCGGGCGGTGTTGCCGGCGCGGCTTGCGTTCTTATATCGGAACGATATCCTGAAATCGGAATAGACATCCGCCGCTGCGCAGTGTCAAGTTTTGCGCCTGCGACGGCGTCCCAAATACGCACTGGAGGAAATGGAATGTTCGCAGCGCCGGCATCAATCACACCGAAGGTCTTCGCCCGTATTCCCGACAAGTTCGCCTTCAAGGGCCGGACGTCGATCTGGGTAGAAACACAACTGCACGGCGCGCCGACACCGAATTTCCTCGAAGGACCCTCGTTCGATCGCGCCGGAAACCTGTACGTGACCGACATCCCGTGGGGGCGGATCTTCAAGATCACGCCGTCAGGCGAGGTCAGCGTCGCGGCGGAATATGACGGCGAGCCGAACGGACTGAAATTCCACAAGGACGGCCGCGGCTTCATCGCCGACCACAAGAACGGCATCATGGTGTTCGACCCTTCGACCGGAAAGGTCGAGCCCTGCCTCGACCGGCCCCTGCTGCAGCGGTTCAAGGGCACGAACGATCTCGTCTTCGCATCCAATGGCGATCTGTATTTCACCGACCAGGGGCAGACCGGCCTGCACGATCCAACAGGGCGATTGTACCGGCTGCGCACCACCGGACAGCTCGACTGCATCCTCGACAACGTGCCGAGCCCGAACGGACTAGTGCTCAACGCGGACGAGAACGTCGTCTTCCTTGCGGTCACGCGCGACAACGCGGTCTGGCGCGTTCCGCTGATGAAGGACGGTACGGCCAGCAAGGTCGGCGTGTTCATCCAGATGTCGGGCGGCGGCGGTCCGGACGGCATGGCGATCGACCGCGACGGCAATCTCGCGGTCTGCCATGTCGGTTTCGGCGCGGTGTGGGTGTTCAGCGCGAAGGGCGAGCCGCTCTATCGCATCGATTCACCCGAGGGGCTGTTCACGACGAACTGCGCCTACGGCGGCGTGGACGGGAAGCAGCTGTTCATCACGGAATCGAAGACCGGCACGATCCTGGTCGCCGACCTGAAGACGCCCGGCCAGCCGATGTACTCGCACGCATAGAAACGGATCAGAATTCCGACAGCAGCCGTGTGTGGCCGGGCATCTTGTCGGCGATGCCGTTGTGGCGCAGCGCGTGCCAATAGGTCGCGGTGTTGACCGGGATCACCGGCTTGCCGAGCCAGCGCTCGGCTTCGTCGGCGATCGCGGCGAGCGGCAGGTTGGCGCCGAACTGGATCAGAGCCTCCACGTCCGGGCCGTCAATGCTGCGCAGCGCCGCGATCATGTCCGCGGCCGTGACGCGGGTGTATTCGGTAAGCTGCGGTCCCTTCATATGATTGAACCGTACGACCTCGTAGCCGTGCTCGCGGAAAAATGACTGCATGCGGGGCTGGATGACCGGATAGTAAGGCTCGACGATCGCGATGCACTTCTTCACGCCGTGTGCCTTCAGCGCCTCCACGATCGCGTCGGTCGCGAGCGACACCTCCATCTTCCCCCCGGCGCGCTGCTTCATTGATTGCTTCAACGCGTCGGAGGTCGCCTTGCTGCCGCCCCAGACGGCGAGCGCCGAAATGCCGAGAATGACGTGATCGGGCCGGCAGGTGACGACCTGATCGATCGCCGGGTCGATGCTCTTCAGCAGGTCCTTCACGACCCGCTCGAAATCGGCGTCCGATTGCACTTTCACGTCCGAGCCCTGCATGCGCGCCACCTGGTTGGTGACGCCGGGCGGCCGCATGGAATCGTATTCCGGCTGAACGCAGGTGTTGATCGACGGCGTGATGACGCCGAAGATCTTCCGGTACCCGAGAAAATCTCTCATCGCGCGGCCCGTTATTGGATCATTCGCGAGGGCAGCCAGAGCGCGATCTCCGGCCAGGCGACCAGCATGATCAGCAACACCAGCATGATTAGATGGAACGGGATCGTCCCCAGCACGACATCGCTCAGCTTACCGCTCCACATTGCCTGCACGACGTAAAGATTGATCCCGATCGGCGGCGATATCTGTCCCAGTTCTACGAACACCACGAGAATGATCCCGAACCAGACCGGATCAATTCCAAACTGCGGCAGCAGCGGAAACAGCAGCGGCACCGTAATCACAATCATGCCGACGCTTTCGACCAGGCAACCGAGGATCGTGTAGAGGATGAAGACCGCGACGAAGAACTCGAACTTGTTCAGCTTGAGGCTGATCACCCATTGCGTGATCGATTCGCCAATGCCTGCGTAGCTGATCGCGTACGAGAACAGATAGGCGGCCAGGACGATGAACAGGATGTTGCCGACGACGATGACGGTGTTCTGCAGCGAGTCGTTGAATATCTTCCAGGTCATGCTGCCGAACATCTTGCACAGCACAATGACTGCAATGCAGCCGAGCGCCGCGGCTTCCGTCGGCGTCGCCAGCCCTGCGTAGATCGTTCCAAGCACGAACATGATGAGCAGTACGAACGGAACGACGTCGATCAGCGCCTTGAGGAACTGCGGCAGGGTCGGCACCGGCATCTTCGGCGCGATCTCGGGGCGGATCAGCGCATGCACGAAGATGTAGGCCATGAACATCCCGGTCAGCAGCAGTCCGGGAATAACGCCGGCCATGAACAGCCTGGCAACTGAAGTCTCGGTGAATGAGCTGTAGATGATCATCGCGAGGCTCGGCGGAATCAGGATACCGAGCGTTCCGCCCGCCGCGAGCGAGCCGGCCGACAGACGAGGATCGTACTTGAGGCGCTGAAGCTGCGGCAGCGCAACGCCGCCGATCGAGGCCGCCGTCGTAATGCTCGAGCCGCTGATCGATGCGAAGATCGCGCAGCCGACGATGTTGGTCTGCAGCAGTCCGCCCGGAATCCGCGATACGAGTTGCGCCAATCCCTGATAGACCCGCGTCGTCAGCCCGCTGCGCAGCATGATCTCAGCCATCAGGATGAAGAGCGGAATCGCGGTCAGGACGAAGCTGTTCATGCTTCCCCAACTGACGAGGCCGAGCGCCTTGAATCCCTTGAAGCCGCCTTGCAGGAAAATATAGACGAGCGACGGTACCGTGATGGCGAACGGCACGTTCATGCCGATCACGAGCAGGAAGAGGAAAACCCCGAAGACGAAGATGATCTGAAGTTCAGGCCCCACCGTGCGCTCCCGTCAGGCCGCGCGATCGACAGGTGGTGGAGAGGGGTCATGCGCCATCGCCACCCGGAGTTCGGCGAACATCGTTTTCGCCAGCGCGAGGCAGAGCGCCGCGATGCCGAGTGGCATGCTGAGCTGGGGAATCCACAGCGGTATCCGCAGCGAGGTCGACGAGGCGTCGCCGTTCGTCCAGGATGTCAGGACAAGCCGCGAATATTGCCACAGCAGGATCAGCGTGGCGCCGATGCACACGAGATAGAGGACGACATTGAGCGCAGCGCGCGCGCGCGGCGAGAGCCGCATCTTCACCATCTGTAGCTCGTGATAGCCGCCATAGGCCTGGCAGGTCGCGAGACTGAGAAACGTGGCAGCAACCACGAGATAGCTTCCGAACTCGTCGGTGCCTTCCCACGAATAGTGCAGGATGTTGCGCGCCAGCACTTCGCCGCCGATGACTACCATCATGGCGACCAGGGTGATCTTGGCGAGCAGGCCGCAGGCCGCTTCGATCGCACCTTGGCGAACGGGCGCGATTATATGCGAAGCCGGAAGCGCGTCGCTTCCGGCTTCCACGGCGGCCTTATCGATCACCGGCCGAGCACCTTGCGAATTTCGGCAAGCGCGCTCACGGCTTCGGGGCCCCGCGTCTTGGCCCATGTTTCCCAATAGGGCTTCATCGCCGTCTCGGCTTGGGCCATCTCCTCAGGCTTGGCGTCGTGCATGGTGATGCCTTCGGCGCCGAACTTCTTGCGCAGTTCGCCGTCCTCTCGCTGCAATTCGGCGGTCTGGTCGGCCATCGCCTTGGTCACGAGCGCGCGGATCTTGGTCTGGAGATCCGGCGGGAGCTTCTTGAAGCGCTCGGTGTTCGCGATGATGAAGCCGACCGGGTAGTTGATCCCCATCCCGTAGCTCGATTTCAGCAGTTCCTTCCAGGCGGCGATCCCGCCGGCACTGGCCGTGAGGATGCCGTCCACGATACCGCGCTCGAGCGCGGCTGGAACGTCCGCGGAGCCGAGCTGCACCGGCGTTCCACCGAAGCTCTTGATGACCTCGCCCTGTTCGGCCGAAGTGACACGGATCTTGCGGCCCTTGACGTCGGCGAGCGAGGTCATGTCGCCGCGAAACCAGAACACCTGCGGCGGATAGGCGAAATAGCCCAGCATCGTGACGCCCTTCTTGGCGTAGTCGCGCTCCGCGAGCGGCCGCACGATCGTCATGAGTTTTGTCATGTCGTCGACGCCGTGCACCAGGAACGGCAGCGCCGAAAGGCCGGCGATCGGGATCGATCCATGGAAGAACGCATCATCGGCGATCTGGACGATGTCGTCGCTCACGGCCGCGTTGATGTTGATCGCGTTGATCGAGAGCGTGCCGCCGAGATTGAACTTGATCTTCAGTTCGCCGGCGCTGAGCTGCTCGATATCCTCGGTCAGCTTGCGAAAGTTGCGCGACGCCACCACCGTCGGCGTGCCCCAATAGGTGTAAGCCTGCCAGTTATCGGCGGCAGATGCAGGCACCGGCGCCGAGCTGAAAGCCGCAAGCGTCGCGGCGGCGAATAGAATGGTGCGCGTCGCCCATCGTCCGGCGGCCACGCAAAGCAGCTTCCTCGGGGCAAGCATCCGTACCCTCCTGATTGACGTCCTCCCGACCGGCCGGGTTCTCGCTGCCCGTTGCACGGCGACATTCCGATGGAACATCTGCGCGGCATTACAACGGACGCCGCAAGGCCTGTAAACAGCTTTCGCTATTATGTTCGACCAATTGGCGAAGGCCTTGATTGATGCGTCTTCTGCAAAGCGTCGTGGTGCG
>Ga0207682_10000196_pt1 | contig 27376 bp, 29 predicted proteins | sample KBSM63metaG_FD_184332 | JGI IMG/M metagenome (GOLD analysis project Ga0207682, IMG submission 184332) | Miscanthus rhizosphere microbial communities from Kellogg Biological Station, Michigan, USA - KBS M6-3 metaG (SPAdes) (version 2) | ecosystem: Host-associated > Plants > Roots > Rhizosphere >... | reverse complement strand
GCCGATGCGCCGGTTGTTCGAATAGGCGAGCGGATTGGCGATCGGCACCAGGGTCAGGCTGCCGGCGACGAGTAGCAGCGAGCCGACATCGATCTCGCCGACCAGGCGCTCGATCGCACGCGTGCCGCAGGTCTCGTTGCCGTGCACCGCGCCGAGCACGATGACCCGCGGGCCGGTGCGAACGGTGCGGTAGGAGATCGATTTAAAGGGCTGCATCGTCGAGGATGTTGGCGGGAATGGGCTCGATTTTGCCCCCGCGTCCCGCAGCAACGCCCCCACTACCAGCCTACGTCGCGTCGTGGAAGATGATCCCGGCGGTGGTGCGGTGTCCGCTTCGGATGCGACTCACCCCGTGCCGCAGGTTGACGCGGTAGCTGCCGCGCGTGCCCTGCACCGGCCGGTGGTGGACCGCGATCACTGCCGCATCGCCGAGATCGAGCGGCAGCACGAGCGGGCGCGACTGCATGCGCGGGCGCTGCTCGGTCATCACGAACTCGCCGCCGCTGAAGTCATGGCCCGGCTTCGACAGCAGCACAACGACCTGCAACGGGAAGACGTGGTCGCCGTACAGGTCCTGGTGCAGGCAGTTGTAGTCACCCTCGCCGTAGCGCAGCAGCAGCGGCGTCGGCCGGTTCTGGCCCGCGGCGTGGCAGCGCGCGGTGAAGTCGGCGAGCCGGTCCGGGAACCGCGTCTCGATGCCCATCGCTTCGTGCCAGCGGTTCGCGACCGGCACCAGGCGAGGGTAGAGGGCGGCCCGCAGGCCCGCGATCAGCGGTGGCAGCGGATAGCGGAAGTAGCGGTACTCGCCGCGCCCGAAGCCGTGCCGCGCCATCGTCACGGTGCTGCGAAAGCGATCGTCGCGCGAATAGAGCGCCGCGAGTTCGCGGCACTCGTCCGGTGGCAACAGCTTCTCGATCACCGCCGCGCCTTGCGCGTCGAGATCCCTGCCGACGGCCGCCCAGTCGATCCCTGCGATGTGGTCGTCGATGGCGCTGTCGCTGGCTCCGACGAGGCCGGTGTCGCGTGCGTTCATTCGACCGCCTCGCGCGCCAGCAGTGCGCGCTTGCGCTCGACGCCCCAGCGGTAGCCCGACAGCGCGCCGTCGCTGCGAACAACGCGATGGCACGGGATCGCGACCGCCAGCGGGTTCGCGCCGCAAGCCTGCGCCACGGCACGCGATGCACTCGGCGCACCGAGACGCGCGGCGATCTCGGCGTAGCTCGCGGTCTGCCCCGGCGGAATCGCCTGCAGGGCCTGCCAGACGCGCTGCTGGAATGCGGTGCCGCGCACGTCGAGCGGCAGCGCCAGCCCGAGCTGCGGCGCTTCGACGAAGCCGACGACCGCCGCGACTTGGCGCTCGAACTCAGCATCGCCGCCGACCCAGGTCGCATGCGGGAAGCGGTCCTGCAGCAGGCGCGCGAGCGCCTCCGGGTCGTCACCTAACTCGATCGCGCAGACGCCGCGCTCGCTGCAGGCGACGCCGATCGCGCCGAGCGAGCACTGCCCGATCGCGAATCGGATCTCGGTGCCGACGCCGCCGGCCTTGAAGCGCGTCGGCGTCATGCCGAGCACCTTGTCCGCTTCGGCGTAGAAGCGGCCGTTCGAGCCGTAGCCGGCGTCGTAGAGCGCCTCGGTCACCGTGCCGCCGGCCTCGAGGCCGGCGCGCACCCGCTTGCCGCGATGCGCCGCCGCGTAGGCCCTCGGCGTCAGGCCGGTCACCGCCTTGAAGACGCGGTGCAGGTGGTAGGCACTGACCTTCGCATGGCGCGCCAGTTGGTCGAGCGTCGGTGCCGTCTCGGCGGTCTCGAGCAGGCGGCACAGGTCGGCGACCAACTTGGCTTGGCGATCGGCCTGCGACGGCTCGTCGGGCCGGCAGCGCAGGCAGGCCCTAAAGCCGGCGCGGCGCGCGTCGGCCGCGGTCGCATGGAACGCGACGTTCTCGGGCCGCGGTGGGCGCGCCGCGCAACTCGGCCTGCAGTAGACGCCGGTCGTGCGGACCGAATAGAAGAAGCGGCCATCCGCCTGCGGGTCGCGGGTCGCGACGGCGGGCCAGCGTGGATCGCTGACGGTCGCCAGTGCGAGGAGCTCGGTCTTCGTGTGCATGTTCATGGACGTTTCCTTCGAGTGCATGCTGTCACTGTAGGTCGCGGCGAACCGGCCCGCACTCCGAGTCTTGCGCTCGAATTCCGCCGTCGTGGGCGCTTGGGAAGGACAGGGCACGCGTGTTGCCGGCCCTCGAATTGACGTTGTCATCGTGGGAAGGATTAGAGTGCGTGCGACGCCGGGATTCGGATCTGCCGATCCGAGCCCCATTTGCCTTGAAGCCGGCTCCGTCGGCACGGAACTACGATGAAGCGCAGAACGATCCTTGCGGCCGCTGCCGGCCTCTCCACCCTCGCGGTCTTGCCGACGCGTGCGGCTTCGTCATGGCCGGCGATCGACGTCTTCAAGAGCGCCACTTGCGGGTGCTGCAAGGCCTGGGTCGAGCACCTGAAGGCGGCCGGCTTCGACGTCCGCGTGACCGACGTCGACGACACGACTGCGGCGCGCAAGCGCCTCGGCATGCCGGATGCATTCGGCTCCTGCCACACCGGCACGGTGGGCGGTTACGCCCTCGAAGGACACGTTCCGGCGGCCGACGTCAAGCGCCTGCTTGCCGCAAAGCCGAAGGCGGTCGGCCTCGCTGTGCCGGGCATGCCGGTCGGCTCACCGGGCATGGAGGTCGGCACGCGGCGCGACCCGTACGACGTGCTGCTGGTCGAACGGAACGGACGTTCGACGGTCTTTGCCAGTTACCCTCACTAGGAACCCAATGCCGAAAAAGAGCGAGCCGGGCACCACGGGACGCCCCCCGCGTCCGCGAGCCGCACCCGCCTTCGTCGAGAGCGTCCTGCCGACCGACCATTCCAGTGCCGCGGTGCTCAGCCCCCTGGCGGTCCGGGCCGGGCCGATCGTCGACCACCGGCGGGTGTTCGTCGGTTTCGACCTGTCGAATGCTGACGATCCGAAAGCCGCGCCGTCGCACGCGCCGGACTATCTGTTGACGGTCGAGCAGGCGCGCGACCTCGTCGAGCAGCTGCGCGACGCGCTCGCGGTGCTCGGCAAGCCTTCGAAGAAGTGACCGGGTTGGCGAACGATGCCGGCGCTGTGCTCGCCGCTGGGAGGTGATTCGCGCACGGCTTGCGATCGACGACGGCGAGCTGTCGCGTGAATCGAGCCGGCGCGATGACCGCTGTCTTCTGGATCGTCGGCCTGGCCGGCGCGCCGCTGCTGGCGATCTACGCATTGCAGGGTCGCCTGCTCTATTTCCCCGCGCCGATGAGTCTGCAGGCACCGCCGGTCGAAGGACTGCGGCCGTGGCCATCGGTCGAGGACTTTCGCGGCTGGGTTGCCGAGCCACCCGGCGGCGCACGCCGCACCGCGGTCGTGTTCCATGGCAACGCGGGCCATGCCGCGCATCGCGCGTTCTATGCGCAAGCGCTCGTGCCGCTCGGCTGTCGCGTGGTCCTCGCCGAGTACCCGGGCTACGGTCCGCGCGCCGGCGTGCCGCGCGAAGCGAGCCTGGTCGCCGACGCCGAAGAGACGCTTGCTCGTGCGCATCGGCAGTTCGGTGCACCCGTGCTGGTGATCGGCGAATCGCTCGGGGGCGGGGTCGCATCGGCCGCTGCGCCACGCCAGCCGGCTGCTGTGGCCGGCCTGCTGCTGATCACGCCGTGGGATCGCCTCCGCCACGTGGCGGGCCACCACTATCGGTGGCTGCCCGTGCGCTGGCTGCTGCGCGACCGCTACGACAGCGTCGCGAACCTGAGGGCGTTCAATCGACCGACGGTGGTGGTCGTCGCCGAGCGCGATTCGATCGTGCCGGCGCCGCTCGGCACCGCCTTGCATGCTTCGCTGCCCGGCCCGAAGCGGCTCGTCGTCATCCAGGGCAGCGACCACAACGACTGGTTCGAGCGGACGACCGCCGGCTGGTGGCTAACGGTCGTCGATGCGGCACTCGGCGGCGTCTCGCTGCCGCCGGTCCGTTGAGCGACATGCGATGACGGACCTTCGATCGACCCGGAAAGCGGCCGCCTGGATGGCGGGCTGGCTGTCGCTGATGGTGATCATCGCGATCGCCGGCCGCGAGGCGATGCGCGAGCTCGGGGTGTTTCAGCTGATGGAGATGCGCTCGGTGATCGGTCTGGTGCTGCTCGCACCGCTGATCCGTGCCGAAGGTGGGCCCCGCGCGATGCGGACGTTGCGCCTGCGCGGCCACGTGGCGCGCAACGTCGTGCATTACGGGGCGCAGTTCGGCTGGTTCTTTGCGCTCACGTTGATCCCGCTCGGTCAGGTCGTCGCGATCGAGTTCACGATGCCGATCTGGACCGCGCTGCTCGCGGCCGCCTTTCTCGCCGAACGCATGAATGCGTGGAAAGTGCTGGCGGTCGTGCTGGGCCTGCTCGGCGTCGGCCTGATCGTCCGGCCGAGCGCCGACGGGCTGAACCTCGGTCAGGTGGTCGCCTTGACCGCCGCGCTTGGCTTCGCGGTCTCACTGACCTTGGTGAAGTCGCTGACCCGCAACGACAGCGCCGTCGTGATCGGCTTCTGGATGCTGATCGTGCAGTCGATTCTCGGCCTGTTGCCGGCGCTGATGCAGTGGCGCTGGCCGTCCACTGGCGTCTGGGGCTGGGTGCTGGTGGTCGCGTTCTGCGGCACCTTCTCGCACTACTGCATGGCGCGCGCGCTACGCCATGCCGATGCGACCGTGGTGGTGCCTATGGACTTCCTGCGCGTGCCGCTGTCGGCCGTCGCCGGCTGGTTGGTCTACAGCGAGCGGATGGACATCTGGACCGTCGGCGGGGCGCTGCTGATCCTCGCCGGCAACCTGCTGAACCTGCGGCGTGGTACGGCGCCGGCAGCGCCGGCTACATCTCCGACCGCGCCGCTGCCGTCAAAGGCCGACTGACGCGCCGCCGTCAACGACGGCGCGGCGCGATCTTCAAGAACTCGCCGTCGGCCTGGTCGGTGACGACGTAGAGCGCGCCGTCCGTCCCCTGGCGGACGTCGCGGATGCGCTGGCCACGGTCGGCGAGCAGGTGCTCCTCGCCGATGACGCGGCCGCCTTGAAAGCTGAGCCGGACCAGCCGGCGGTCCTTCAGGCTGCCGATGAAGAGGCTGCCTTCCCAGGCCGGGAACGCGCTACCCGAGTACCACTGCGCGCCCGACGGCGCGATCACCGGGTCCCAGTAGTAGACCGGCTGCTCGAGCCCCTGGCGCGCCGTCGTCGCGCCCTGGATCGGACGACCGGAGTACTCCTGCCCGTAGCTCGTCAGCGGCCATCCGTAGTTCTTGCCGCGCTCGAGCAGGTTCAGCTCGTCGCCGCCGCGCGCGCCGTGGTCGACCGACCAGAGGCGGCCCTGGCTGTCGAAGGCGAGCGCCTGCACGTTGCGTTGGCCGACGGTCCAGATCTCGGGGCGCGCATCGGCGCGGCCGGCGAACGGGTTGTCAGTCGGGACCGAACCGTCGGGCGCGATCCGGATCGTCTTGCCCAGGTGGCTGTCGAGGCGCTGCGCATACGGTCGCATCCGCATGTCAGAGCGTTCGCCTGTCGTCACGTAGAGCATGCCGTCGGTGCCGAATGCGAGGCGCGAGCCGTAGTGCATGGTGCCGTCGAAGGTCGGCAGCACGCGGAAGATCACGCTGACCTGATCGAGGCGGCGGCGGTCGTTTGACAGCACGCCGCGCGCGACGCTGGTGCCGTTGCCGCTGTCGCGCGGCTCGGTGTAGCTCCAGAAGATCGTGCGGTCCGAAGCGAACGTCGGGCTCAGCGCGACATCGAGCAGCCCGCCCTGGCCGCGCGCATCGACCGCCGGCACGCCGGCGATCGGCTCGCCGACTTGGCCGGCGGCCGACACGATGCGCAGGCGCCCGGGTTTTTCGGTGACGAGAAAGTCGCCACCCGGCAGCGGCTCGAGCGCCCAGGGATAGGCGAGACCCTTCGCGATCACGCTGACCTCGTACCCGGTCGAGGTCGGTGCCGCGCAGGCGCGTGTCTGGCCGGCAAATGCCGGCTGCTGGCCCTCGGCATTCGGCGTTCGCGTCTCGACCGGTGCGCAGGCCGCATGGCTGCCCGGCCCGCCGGGCGCATTCGCTCGCGGCGCGCTGTCGGACGGCGCTGTCGGTTGCGCGCGACCCTCGATCGCCAGCGCGGCGAGCAACAAGGTCGCCAGACGAGCGAGGTTCGAGATGGGCATGAAAAAGCTCCGCAAGAAGGACGTTGCCATGGCAGAAACGCAAGGCCTGCGCCCGAGTTTCAGGGCAAGACCGGTTCCCGCGTCGTTCTGCGGGACACTGCGCTGTCGCCAGCCATCCTGATCCGATGATCGTCCACCTCGTCGACGGCACCTACGAGCTGTTCCGCCACTTCTACGGCGACCGCCGCTTCAACAAGGGCAAGGACCGCCCGCTCGGCGCCGTGCGCGGCGTGCTGCAGTCGGTGCTGCAGATGATCGAGCAGGGTGCGACGCATGTCGGCGTCGCGACCGATCACGTCATCGAGTCGTTCCGCAACGACCTGTGGCCCGGCTACAAGACTTCGGCCGGCATCGAGCCCGCGCTGTTCGCGCAGTTCCATCCGCTCGAGGAGGCTTTGCGAGCGATGGGCGTCGTCGTCTGGCCGATGGTCGAACTGGAGGCAGACGACGCGCTCGCCTCCGCCGCGCACCTGGCCGCTGCCGATCGTGCGGTCGAGAAGATCTGCATCTGGACGCCGGACAAGGACCTCGCGCAATGCGTCTCGACCGATCGCGTGGTCCAGATCGACCGGCGCGGCAAGGCGATCCGCGATGCAGCCGGCGTGCGCGCGAAGTTCGGCGTCGAGCCGACGCTGATCCCCGATTACCTCGCGCTGGTCGGCGATGCCGCCGACGGCTACCCGGGCATCCCGGGCATCGGCGCGGTCGGCGCGACGGGCCTGCTGAATCGGCATGGCCCGATCGAGGACTTTCCGGCGAAGGTGCTCGCCGATCGCCTCGACCTTGCGCTGCTGTTCAAGCGCCTCGCGACGTTGCGCACCGATGCGCCGCTGTTCAAGAACGTGGCGAGCTTGCGATGGGGCGGAGCGACCCCGGCGTTCGCGGCGTGGTGCGAACGCATGGACGCGCCGCGTCTGGCCGAGCGCGCGATACAGGCTTACGGCGCGATGGCGTGATGCGGGGGGGTCGGCCGGCGCGGCGAGGCGTTGCGGTGTCCGGCAGTCAGTGGTGCAGTGTGCGCGGTGGTGCCGGCTCCGGGTCCGACAGCAGCGGTCCGAGCTTGTCGAGCCAGTCGACGTAGAGGCGTTGCAGCTGGTCGAAGTCGGCGGCAACGCCGGAAACCGTCGAGTCGGCGTCGGCCGACTGCAGCAGCCTGGCGTGGCAGCTTTCGCTGGCGCATTCCCAGGCCTGGTAGGCCGCCAGAAAGTCGTCGTATGCCTTGTCCATGTCGCACCCGATGGCTCACGCGGTACGACCAGTCTGGGCGCCGCGTTCGCGGCCGGCCATCCCGCGACTTCGGGGGCTCACCCGCGATCGCGGGGATCGGTTTGCAGCGCCGGCGTGGCCACCGTCTTGCGCCAATGGCGGCCCGATGACACTTCAGCGAATCCGCTCTGCCGATAGAGCGCATGCGCGCTGCGCCGGTCTTCGCGTACCGTCAACGCGACGTGATCGCGGCCGCGGTCCGTGCCCCAACGCGCGGCAGCGCTCAGCAACGCGCGACCGAGCCCGGCCCTCCGCTGTTGCGGGTCGACGCCGAGGTAGTCGATGTAGACCTCGTGGTCCATCGGCGCGTCCTGGACGAACAGGTAGGCGGATGGCGTGTCGTCATGGAGCGACGCGACGAAGAGGGCGCAGTCGGCCTCTCCCAGTCCGCGCACGAATTCGGCCTCGGTGATGTAGGCGGACGGGAACAGGGTCTGGTGCAGCGCCAAGGCGCTCGCCAAGTCGGACGCAGTCGCCCGCCGCGCGCCCGCGACTTCGGGGGATGCGGGTGCGCCGATCGGCGCGCGCAGCAGCGTGTGGACCTGAAGCGCCTCGTAGCCGGCCAACCCGAGCCACGCGTTCAGCGGCTCGCCGTCGAGTGTCGGAAACGCGTCGAACTGGCTTACTGCGGGCAGCGCTGCTTGAAGCGTGGGGCCGACCGCACGCAGCAGCATCTCGGCCGCGCGTGGATCGGCCCACAGCGGGCCGCGCAGCCAGGCGCGCTGCAGCGCCAGATCGATCTCGCAGCCGACGATCGCCAGCAGCGCGCCGCCTTCCTTCAGCACCCAGAAGGCGGCGGCATCGCGGCGAGCCCGGCCAGCTCGGCCGCGTGCGATGAGAGGTCATCGCCTTGCCGGGCGTGCAGGCAATGCACGCCACCGCTCGCGCGGCGGTTGTGCTCGACGATGAGGCCGGCGAGGCCGGGCCATTCGGCCGGAGCGACGCGGATCAGCTCGGCGTTCACAGCTGCTTCGAGGGTCGCGACGACAAGAGCCTGATCGCGAGTCGGGGCGCCGAGCCGCGTCGGCTCAGAAGCAGACCGTCGAGACCTTCACGCAGTTGCGGCCGCTCGCCTTCGCTGCATACATCGCGACGTCGGCCTGGCGCATCAGCATGTCGGAATCGAGGTCGGTGCTGCAGCAGAGCGCGATGCCGATCGACGCGCCGACCTGGAGCCGCTGCGACTCGATGCGCATCTCGGCGCTGATGCCTTCGAGGATCCGCTCGGCGAGGGCGACGGCATGGACGGTTCTCGTCACTCGGTACTGCAGGATCGCGAACTCGTCGCCGCCGATGCGTGCGACCACGTCCTCGTCCCGAGCAATCTGGCGCATGCGCGCGGCGACCAGCGCCAGGACCTTGTCGCCGACGAGGTGGCCATGTCGATCGTTGATCGGCTTGAAACCATCGAGGTCGATGTAGAGCACCGCAAAGCATTCGCGCGTGCGCGCATAGCTCTGCACCGCCTGGCCGAGGTGCTCCGAAGACGTCTCGCGGTTGACGAGAGCGGTCAGGCCGTCGTGGCGGGCGATGTGGCGGATGCGTTCCTCGGCCTGCTTGCGGTCGGTGACGTCGGTGTAGGTCCGCAGCACGCCGCCGCCTTCGATCGGCACGCTGTTGACCTCGATCACGCGGCCGTCCGGGCGCTTGCGATCGTACGAGTGCGGCCGGTCGAGGATGCCGCCGGAGCGAACGAATTCCTGCACATCCTTCGGCGTGTGCACGAACTCGTCGGTCGACCACTGGTAGGCGAGCACCGCCTCGAACGTCGGCTTCGACGCCATCAGCTCGGCGGGCAGGCCGAGCAGGTCGAGGGCGCGTCGGTTGCACACCTCGACGACGCGCTGGGCGTTGACCATCATGACGCCTTGCGCCATGCGCTCGAGCGTCGCCTCGAGCAGCTTCGACTTCTCGGCCAGCACCGCTTCGCTGGCGCGCGACTGCTGCTCGGCGAGGATCAAGCGCTGCTGCTGGCGCTTCAGGCCGCTGATGTCGACGTGGACGACGAAGTGCATGCCGTCGGGGCCGGCGCGCTCGACGACCCGGATCCAGCGGCCATTGGGCAGCGGCAGCTCGAACGGCTCGCCGGCGTTGCGCAGGCTCTGGGCCAACGTTGCGAGCCCGCTCGCGAGCGTCGACGGCTCGCCGGGCGCCGCGTTCTGCCAGGCCATCCGATAGACGTCCTCGAAGGTCAGCCCGAGCGCCGCGTTGCGGTCGTCGAGCCCATACAGCTTCGCGAAAGGCTCGTTGGCACGGACGATGCGGTCGTCGGCGTCGGTCACCATCACGCCGTCGGCCACGTGGTCGAAGCCCTCCGCGGTTTCGAACCGTGCGGGGTCGTGGCCCTCGGTCTGCGATGCGGCGCCGCGCGCGCCGGAGGCGGGTGACGGCGCGCCTTCGCGGGCGATCGGCTTCCAGATCCGGATCAAGCCGACGCCGGGCAGCGGCAGCGACGCGACCCACAGCTTGACGCCCTGGTGATCGAACGCGTACGGCCGCTGCGGCTCGGCCTGGCGCATCATCGCGCGCGGCAGGTAGCGGTTGACGTTCTGGATGTCGATCAGACCGCGCCGACGTTCATAGAACTGGCGCAGGCTGAACGGCTTCGCGCCGCCGAGGCGGAGTTGCTCGGCATGCTCCGGAAAGAACGCCAGAAAGGTCCGGTTCCACAGCAGCGGCGCGTCGGCAGCGTCGAACACGCACATCGCGAGGCCGAGGCTGTCGAGGGCCTCGGAGATCGAAGTCAGCGTCGGGAGGGAATCGGCCATGCTGAAGCACACCGGTGTCGAAAAAGGGAGCGCCACGCGTGGCGGGTGGAGGTTACCAAAGGCGGGCGCGCTGCGGCCGAGCCCGGCCCTTTCGATCGGTCCCCGATGATGCAAACTTCCGCTCCAGGCACGCACCGTTGCGCAGGAGACATTCGATGCATTCACTGGCCGACGATCCGTCCGTGGTGCAACGGATCCTGGATCACATCGACAACCGCACCACCGACCGGGGCGCGGGCTGCTGGCGCGAACCGGTCGAGAACTACCGGAGCGAGTCGCGCTTCAGAGCGGAACTCGCGCAGTTGCGCCGGACCGCGGTGCCGTTCTGTCCGTCGGCCGCATTGCCTGAGGCTGGTTCCTATGTAGCGCGCGGCACCGCCGGCGTTCCGCTGATCGCTACGCGCGACAAGGACGGCGTCGCGCGCGTGTTCCGCAATGCCTGCCGGCATCGCGGCATGCCGGTCGCCGAGGGAGCCGGCTGCAAGCGCGTGCTGGTCTGTCCGTATCACGCCTGGACCTACGAGCTCGACGGCAGCCTGCGCGGGTTGCCGCATGAAGACGGCTTTCCGGGGCTCGACAAGCGCAGCAACGGACTGGTGCCGGTGTCGTCGTTCGAGGACCAGGGGCTCATCTGGGTCACGCAGGACGGCACGGTGCCGGCGCGCTCGCCGTGGGCCGAGCTCGACGGCCTGCTGACCCCGTCGCAGCGCCTGGTCGGGACGGCCGAGCAGGACCTGGCGGCCAACTGGAAGATCGTCGCCGAGGGCTTTCTCGAGGGCTATCACCTGCAGGCGCTGCACGGCGACACGTTCTTTCCGATCCAGTTCGACAACCTCAATGTCATCGAGCAATTCGGCCCGAACAGCCGGGTGACGTTTCCGTACCGGCGCGTCGACCGGCTGCGCGACGTGCCGGCCGAGGAGCGGTCAGCCGATGGCGTGCTGACCTACGTCTACCACCTGTTCCCGAACGTGATGCTGGTGACGTTCTCGAAGAACACCACGATGATCGTGATCGAACCGCTGGCCGTCGACCGCACTCGCCTCGTCACCTACACGCTGACCCATCGCGACGCGTCGAAGGGGGTTGACCGCGAAGCGCTCGAACGCGACCTCCGCTTCATCGATGCCGGCACAGTGCAGGACCGCGAAGCGGCGATGGCGATCCAGCGCGGCCTCGCGTCGGGGGCGAACGAGGCCTTCCAGTTCGGTCTGTTCGAGAGCGCCATCGTCCACTTCCATCGCACGCTCCATGCGGCTATCGACGGGCCCCCCGAGGCGCGCGAACGCTAGCCGATCAGGCGTGGTTCGCGGCAAATTCGACCGAGTCGACTTCGCCGCGCCAGACGATGTCGAGCCGGGCTTCGGTGTACCAGCCGGCTTCGCCGCGCATCGGCATCAGCACACCGTCGACCTGGCGGTAGTTGCTGAAGTGTCCCTCCCAGGGCTTCTGCTGGTACTCGCCGTCGAACGTGCCCCAGCGCGCCGGCGTGAACACGCTCTCGACCTCGCCGTCGTCGGCGAACCGGAATTCGAGCGCGACCTCGATCCCACCTTCCTTCAGCGTCGCGAGGGCGGTGAACTCGTCGATCGCCGACCACGTCAGCCGCTCGCTCGGCAGCAGCGCGGCCGGATACCAGACCGCTTCGGCCAGATAGCGGTGCAGCGCGCCGGAATTCAGCTCAGGCGTGCCGGTCTCGCCGGCCACCCGCAGAACCGACATCAACCGGACACGACCCGACGCGACGCCGTGCTTGAACGCGTCGACCACATGAATGTGCAGGAACGGCATGACCTTGACCTGCGCGTCCCAGACGAAACCGGGCTCGCCGACCTTGGCCGCATGCGACGCCGTGAACGTCATCCAGCGATCGGTCTCGACGGAGGTCCGAAGCTGGCCGTGCTGGCGCAAGGTCACCCCGCTGATCGCCGCGCGACCGGCCGGCACGGCGCGCTGCAGGTAGCGGGCGACCGGTGCCGGCAGGGCCTCGAACACGGCCGCATCGGGCCGCTCCGCCGCAGCGGTCGGCGCAGTCAGGTCGGCGACCAGCTTGCGGACACCGCGCCGCGTCTGCTGGCGGCCGAACAGGAGCGCGGCGGCGCCGAGGGCGAGCCATTTCGCAAAGCGGAGATTGCGCACCATCGACCGTTGTCCCGTGGCGCGAAGGCGCCATGCTGAGGCAGCGATGTTAGGGCGGCGGGACGATTCGGAGGACATTGTCAGTCGAGGCCTCTGAATCAGGCGCTGCACAGTTGGGCGCCGCGCCGGACGCACGCGACCGGCATGCGCGCGACGGCGATCAGCGCGTCGCGCGCTCCCACGCGTGGCGGACGGCGCTTTTGAAGGTCTCCCACGCGCGGCCCGGATGGCGCTCTTCCCAGTCGCCACGGACGTCGCCGGCAATGTCGTCCCAGCTGCGGCCGCTGTAGTGCGGATCGGCAGCGATCGCATGCCCGTGCCGGTAGGCGCTCTCGAACTCCTCGTAGCTGTGGCCGCTGCCGGCGAAACGCGCCGCGTAGTCGGCGCGGAACGCTTCGACGTGGTTCTCGAACGGGCTCGTCGCCGCGTGGCCGTACACGCGCACGCCGCCGATGCTGACCTCGTGCCGATGCGTGACGGCCGGTGACCCGCTGGGCGTGGCCGGCGCCTGGGTCGTGGTCACGGCTGCCGCGCCCGTCTTGCCCTGCGCTGCGCCACCCCGCACCGCGCCCAGCCGGGCGCGCCATCCGCGCTGTTGCCACTCCTCGACCCGGTCGTCGATGTTCGCGGCGCCGAGCGCGAGCAGCGCATCACGCGCCGCGGTGGCCTGCGCTTCATCCCGCGCTTCGACGTGGACCAGGCTGCCGCCGCGCCGGACGGCCTCGGCGTAGTGGTCGATGTGCGGCTCGTCGTTGACACCGAACAGGACGGCGAGGCGGTGCAGCAGCCCGCTTGCCGGGCCCCCCTCGATCGCGCTGGCGGCGGGCAGCGGATGGGGGTCGCCAGCCGGCTCGGTACCACCGGCATGAACCGAGGTCTCGGCGAATCCGCTCTTGCGCAGTTTCTCCGCGGCGCTGTGCGCTGTGTCGTTGGAGTCGAAGAGCGCGATGACAGTGTGCTTCACGGTGCCTCCTTGGCTCGGTACGGCCCTCCGCAAACCATACTCTTCGTCCGCTTGGCACGCTGTATTCCCGCGCGGATCTCTCGGGTTCTTGCCGCGTGGCACGTCCCGTCTGGAGCCGCAGCGCAAGCCGGCTCAGTCGAATCCGAACGTCGGTGCGCGCGTCACGTCGGCATCGAAGTTGATCAGCACGCTGGCGAGTTCGAGTGCGCGCCACAGGTGCGCGGGCATCTGCAGGATCGCCTCGGGCGTTTTCAGATCGGCGATCCAGGCGCTGATCTGGGCGTGCTGCTCGCCGCTCAGGAGGTGCAGGCTGAGCATTTCGTCGATGGTCTTCACCTCAGGCCTCCGGATAGGCGCAGCGGGATTCGGCGCCCCGCCGCGGACTATACGGGGGGCTGGTTCGACGGGTGCGGCGCGTGCGCAGACCCGCGCAGGCGTCGGGGATTGCGCGAGTCGCAGATCAGATCGGCCGACTCGGAACGTCGTCGGTCATGGCGTCCGTGGCGATCGAGAGACTTCGGGTGGTGATCTCGCGGTGAGCCAGTCCCGCGGTTCCGCTCGACGTGCGCACCTCGAATCGTGTCGCTCGACACAGCCATGCGATCGCGAGAAAGAACAGCGTGAAGACCAATCCGCCCCACCACTCGGTGCTGTTCTGCAGTGCGTCGATCGTCGCGGCGCTGGCGTCGAACAAGGGCGCCAGCGTGTTCACGAGCCCGAGCAGCGGCAGCGCGATGCAAAGTGCGTAGAGCGCTCGAACGACGCCGCGCGCCTGCGGCACGACGCCTTGTGCGGCGCCGCTGACGATCAGCATGGCGATGCAGGTCGAGCCGAAGTAGACGACGACACCGTAGCGCCGCATCCAGCGATAGGCGCTGCCCTCGGTGCCGAGGAAGGTGCCGTACAGCACCAGAAAAGCGGCGGCGGCGAGCCCGAGCCAGGGCAGGGCGCGAAGCTTATGCGTCGGCGCGACGCCGAGGCCGCGCAGCCAGGCCGCGCAGAGCATCCAGCTCAGGCCCTGCAGCACAGCGGCCGGCAGCAGCAGCGCACGGAACAGATGGTTCGGCAGCCCGTGGCGGGCGGCCCGGCTGATCGAGGTACAGCCATCGACAAACGGATTGCACAGCTCGACCAGGCCGAGCCGCACCGAGAGCGGATACGCCACCAGCGTGGCCACCATCGGCAGCAGGCCTGCCGCGAGGGGCAGCGGCCAGGCCGGCCAGGCCACGCCGCCAGTTGTCGGCGGCTCGAGGCGATCGGATCTTGAAGGGTTCGGCATCAAAGGTCGGGGACAACAGCGATGAGCGAGGGATTCGGCCTGAGCGCATCCTCCCGAGCTTCGTGCGAATAGCGCGTCAATCGTCGGCTCGGTTCATTCTGGCCACGAACTGTTCGGCCACACGCTTAGGCGGGAATACGGCTGCTTGGCTCGCGACGGAACCAGACCGACGGGTCCGCTGCCGTTTCGCTGCAGGAGTCGGCGATCGACGCGACGACCTCGACCACGCAGCCGTGCTGACGCAGGTGAATTCGTAAATCGGCGGCGATGCCTTCGTCGTCTTCGATCACCAACTAGCGCACAGCCGATTGTCGCGCCGAGCCCTAAGATGCGCGGTCCGTTTCGCCGGCCTGGGCACGTTGCGCATCCTCCTGGTTTCCGACCTCCACTACACGCTTCCCCAACTCGACTGGGTCGTGCGCTCCGCGCCGTCGTTCGATCTGGTGGTGATCGCCGGCGACCACCTCGATATCAGCTCCGCGGTTGCGCTCGATGCGCAGTCGGTCGTGATCCTGCGCTACCTCGCGCTGATCCGGAAGGCCACGAAGGTTGCTGCCAGCTCAGGCAACCACGATCTCACCGGACCCGACGCGCAGGGCGAGCAAGCAGCGCTCTGGCTCGGCGAAACGCGCGCGGCCGGGGTGGCGACCGATGGCGATTCGCTCTGCATCGGCGACACGCTGATCACGGTCTGTCCGTGGTGGGACGGCCCGCTCGGACGGGCCGCGCTCGCGTCGCAGCTGGCGCACGATGCGGCCCGGCGGCCGGCCCGCTGGATCTGGGTCTACCACTGGCCGCCGCTCAGCACGCCGGTGTGCTGGACCGGCCGGCGCGACTACGGCGATGCGGATCTCGGCGGCTGGATCGCGGAGCATCAGCCGGACATGGTGCTGACCGGCCACGTGCACGAGTCGCCATTCAAGCCGGCGGGATCATGGGCGCATCGAATCGATCGCACCTGGGTCTTTAACCCGGGCCGTCAGATCGGGCCGGTGCCGACCTTCGTCGACATCGACCTCGCAGCCGGTAGCGCGTCGTGGCGATCGTTGATGGGCAGCGAGGAGCTGTCGCTGGCCGCCGAAAAGGCGCCCGAGCGGACGGTGTTCTGACGGCGCGCCGTACTGGGTTTCAGTAGTCGGGATGCGGATCGCGGGCCGAACCGGGGCGGGCCGGCGGCGCCTGGCGCTGCGCGAGCTGATTCAGCACATCGGACACCATCGTCAGTCCCGGCGCGTCGCCGTACTGATGCTTGAGATCGGCCAGGTAGGTCGTGACGAAGTTCAGGCGTTCGGCCAGGCCCACCGCCACCAGCCGCGTGATGCGCGGATCGCTCGCCAGCAGCGCGGCGCCATCGGCCGCATGCCGCAGAACGCTGGGCTCGAGCGCTTCGACCGTCGCGCTGTAGGCCGTGTCGAGCAGCGCCGACACCTCGCCGATCAGCGCGCCGGGTCGGGCGATCGTGTTGACGACGACCGTGCCCTTGCGCACCTGCAGCGAGCCCGACACCAGCACCCAGAGGGCGCCGGATTCGCCGCCTTCACGGACGACGATGTCGCCCGCCGCCAACTGCACCTCGGGCAGGTGCGCTGAAAGACTCAGCATGTCGATCATCGAAGCGATCGTACGCGAGACGCCGGCCGCGGATGCGACGTCGGCGCCTCGATGCCGAGCGAGGCTCGTCGACAAAACGGCGAGCCCCTGACAGGTCGAAAACGCTACTTGGTCTTGCCCTGCGAGCTGCTGGTGTCGGTCTCACCATGGCTGCCACTGCCGGACGAAGAACCCTTGCCCGATGTGCTGCCGCTTGACGACGTGGTCGAGCCGCTGCCGGTCATTCCCGATGAGCCGGTTCCGCTGCCGCTCGTTGCTGTGCTCTGGCCCGATGTACCGCTTTGACCGGACATGCTGCCTTGGCCCAATGTACCGCCTTGGCTGCTTCGACCGCGGCGCCACGTATCGAACTCGTCGGAGAACTTCTTGTAGCGGTCGCGGCGCCACTCGTCATAGTCGTTGTCGAGGTTGCGGACCTGCTCTTCGCGCCACTGGTGGTAGTCGGGATCCCAGTGTTGCTGTCGGCCCGATGAGCTGCCCATTCCGCTGCCGTAACCGCCTTGCATGCCGCGGTCTTGCTGGCCCCAGCGGCCGGACTGGCCGCCCTGGTCGAACGACGACCCCTCGTTTCCGCGGGTCGAGCGCCAATCGCCCGATCCACCCTGCGCACCGCCGTAGCCCTGTTGTCCGCCGTAGCCTTGCGAGCCACCGTAGCCTTGCTGCCCACCATAGCCTTGAGAGCCGCCGTAGCCTTGCTGCCCATAACCTTGTGAGCCGCCTTGAGAGCCGCCATAGCTGCCGTAGCCCTGGAAGCCGGAGCCGCCCTGGGAGCCTTGTCCGGAGCCGCCGTAGCCCATGCCGCCGCCCTGGTTCTGCGAGCCGTAGCCGGCGCGGCTCATCTCCGGGTCGCGCCAGGACTCGCGGCGTCGAAAGTCGGCATCGTCGCGGCCGTAGCCGCCCGGTGCATTGCGCCAGTCGGTACCGCCGCCACCGCCCCAGTTGGAGCTCGACTCTGAGCCGCCCTGGTTGCCGTAGTTGCCTTGGCCGCCGCCGTAGTTGCGGTCGCTGCCGGTGTAGTAGTCGCCCATCTGCTGACTGCGTCCGCTGTACGCGGATTGCTGGTCGTCGCCGTAGCTGCCGCCTGGCTGATTGCGACGCGAGCGGTCGTCATCGTCACGCTGCCACGACTCGCGGTCTTCACGGGAACCGCCGCGGTTGGAAGGAGTGCTGCCTTGCTGTGCCATGTGTCTTCCTTTCCGATCTGGTTTGAACCGGTGCGCCGACTGATCGGGTCCGGTGATCGAAAACGGGCAATCCGCATTCCTGCGGAAGACAAGGCGCAGCTCAGTTCTGATCGTGCGAGACGGAGGTGTGGCGGGTCGTCGCGACGGTGTCGAGGAAGGGCAGCGCCATCGACAGCGAGGCAGCCCGGCGATCACCGAGCGAGCGGACGCGGGCCCGCATCGACGTCCACAGACGGCGACGCTGCGAGGGCGCGTTCGTCGCCAGCACGGCAATCGGCGCGCGCATCGGCGATGCGTCGAATCGCTTCGGAAGTTCGGTGCGTGCCGGCAACGATCGCAACGTGCGCACGCGGTCGAGCTCCACGTGCAGACGCGCGATGTGCGCGACCAGCGCGTGGGTGCGGCGGCGGTGCCACCACGCGCCGACCAGCCACGTGCACACACTGGCAGCGCCGGCGCAGAAGGCGGTCTCGATCAGGAAGGCATTCATCGGTGTGGGGCAGTCGAGTCGATTCAGCGGTTGTGACGATCGTCGCACTGCCGCTCGAGGCTGCACCCCCTCGGATCAGGGGGCAAAGCCCGCGTTGCCTTATCTGAAGGTTGTTCAACAGGGTGTTTGGGACTAAGTTCCCACGTCCTCCAATGCCCTCGATCCTCTCGATGGGCCATACCCCATCGAAGACGAAAGATTGCCGGTGAACCAGCGCATCCAATTCAAGGGCCCCCGTCGCGAATGGCACGCGCCAATAGCAGCAGCCGCGGTATCCGTCGCACCCGAGGAAGTCGAAGTCCGACAGGACATCGATGACGAAACCACGGCTGCCGCCGCAGCGTTCGCTGCGCGCCACGATCCGGCCAATTGGCGATCGTCCTCGTACGACCTGATGAGCGGCCTGCAGATCACCGAGTTCGAGGACACAATCCCCGACGCGCTGCTCGACGACCTCGGCCTCTGAGCCGAGGCAGCGCCGTCACTGGCGCAACGCCTGTCCGATGTAGCGGGTGACGCGCGGCGGCGACTCGCCGATGTGGAACGAGAAGCGGCGTTCGCGCAGCGAGATGTCGAACGCGGTCATGCGCTCGAAGTGGCGCAGGTGCTCGACCCACGACTCATCGACGAAGTGCTCGCTGTAGCGGCGCGGGTCGGCGGCGTCCCGGTAGAGCCCCCATGACAGCATGCCGTGGCGAAGCCGGTTGCGCCGGCTCTCCTCCATCACGACAAGGAATTCGTCGGTGCGCGCCGGATCGATCAGATACTCGACCGTGACGAGCACCGGTCCCTCGCGCAGGTCGAGGTCGATCTCGGTACCCGCCGGGCGCTGATAGAGCGTCGGCGTCAGGTCCTCTTCGGTGCCCGACGGCGGCAGGTAGCGCCGGGTCAGCAGCGCGCCGGTGATCGCGCAGACCGCCGCGGTGACGAGGCTGGTGCGCACGCTGGTCCAGGTCGCGACCTGACCCCAGAGCGCTGCACCGGCGGCGCTGCTGCCCATCAGCGCCATCTGGTAGATCGACATGCCCCGTGCGCGCACCCAGTCGGGCAGCGCGAGCTGCGCCGAGACGGTCAAGGAGTTGGCGACCGCGATCCAGGCGGCGCCTGCAACGACCATCGCCGGCATCGCCGCCAAGAGGTTCGGCGCGACGCTGACGGCGAGCATCGCGGCGGCCTGGACCAGCGCGCCGTATGCGACCAGCGCGTCGCTGCTCATCACGCTGCGCAGGCGCGTCAGGTACAGCGCGGCACCGATAGCGCCGGCGCCCATCGACGCGAGCAAAAACGTGAAGGTCGCCGCATCGCCGCCATGCAGACCTTTCGCGACCAGCGGCAGCAAGCCGAGCAGCGCTGTCGACTGCAGGAAGAACAGGGTCACCCGCAGCAGGATCGAGTGCATCGCGCGCGACTGGCGCACGTACTGCGCGCCGACTCGCATCGCGCCGAAGAAGCGTTCGCCGGGCAAGGCGCTGACTTTCTGTTCTCGTTTCCAGCGGTTGATCATGAAAGCCGCAATCACCGAGAGCGCCGCATTGAGCGCGAATACATAGGCGCTGCCAAGGCCGGCGATGATCGCGCCCGCGAGGATCGGCCCGACGATGCGCGAGGCGTTCATCGCGACGCCGTTCAGTGCGAGCGCGGCCGACAACTGGGTCCGCGGCACCAACTCCGGCACGATCGCGGCGAAGACCGGCCAGCGCATCGCCAGGCCGACGCCGTTGGCAAAGGTCAACGCAAGCAACAGCGGCGCCGTCATCGCGCCGAAGCTGACCACCGCGCAGATCAGCAGCGCGACCGCCGCGACCCAAATCTGCGTCACCATGAAATAGCGCCGGCGGTCGAGGATGTCGGCGAGCGCGCCGCTCGGCAGGCCAAGCAGGAAGACCGGCAAGGTCGACGCCGACTGGACGAGCGCCACCATCACGGGCGATGTGGACAGCGACGTCATCAGCCAGGCCGCTGCGACATCGTTCATCCACATGCAGGAATTGGCGGTCGCCCAGACGACCCACAGCATCCGGAACGTCGGCTGCGTGAGGGGACCCCACGGGCCGGGTTTCGGCGTCGCGAGCTCGGCTGAGCCGCTCGATGCATCGCTCATGGCGGGTCGATTCTTGCCCATTGCGCACGGCGCCGGGGCCGATAGCAAGGGGCGACAATCGCGCGCCGTCGTGCGTATCGCCGGCGCGATGCCGGCCGGTCTGTCGCCTGGCACGGGCAGACAGCGAAGGAGCGACAACCGATGACACGTCTCGACGACCCCTTGCACGACCGCGAGATCGGCGTGCGTGACAGCACTCTCGACACGACCCGCATCGACGACGTGCGGATCGGCGCCGTGCGGCCGTTGATCACGCCGGCGCTGTTGCAGGAGCGGGTGCCGGTGCAGGACGAGACCCTCGCGATCGTCGAGAGCAGCCGCGCCGCGATCGCCGACGTGCTGCACGGGCGCGACGACCGGCTGATCGTCGTCGTCGGCCCGTGCTCGATCCATGACCACGACCAGGCGATCGAGTACGGCCATCGCCTGAAGGACGAGGCCGACGCGTTGCAGCGCGACCTGCTGATCGTGATGCGCACCTACTTCGAGAAGCCGCGCACGACGGTCGGCTGGAAGGGCTACATCAACGATCCGCACCTCGACGGCAGCTTCGCGATCAACGACGGCCTCGAGCGCGCGCGCCGGCTGCTCCTCGAGCTGACGATGCTCGGGCTGCCGACCGGGACCGAGTTCCTCGATCTGCTGAGCCCGCAGTTCATCGCCGACCTGATCGCGTGGGGTGCGATCGGCGCCCGCACGACCGAGAGCCAGAGCCATCGGCAACTCGCGTCGGGGCTGAGCTGCCCGGTCGGCTTCAAGAACGGGACGGACGGCAGCATCAAGGTCGCGGCCGACGCGATCCTCGCGGCGCGTGCGCCGCACGCGTTCATGGGCATGACGAAGATGGGCATGGCGGCGATCTTCGAGACGCGCGGCAACGACGACTGCCACGTGATCCTGCGCGGCGGCGCCCGGCCCAACTTCGACGCCGAGCATGTCGAGGCCACGTGCCGCGCACTGCGCGCCGCCGGCCTGGTCGAGCAGGTGATGATCGACGTGTCGCACGGCAACAGCAGCAAGGACCATCGGCGCCAGGTAGAGGTCGCCGAAGACGTCGCCGGCCAGATCGCGTCCGGCGATCGGCGCATCACCGGCGTGATGATCGAGAGCCACCTGGCCGAGGGCCGGCAGGACCTGGTGCGTGGCGTCGCCCCGAAGCACGGCGTCTCGATCACCGATGCGTGCCTCGGCTTCGAGCAGACCGCGCTCGTGCTGCAGAACCTCGCTCGCGCGGTGGCGACGCGACGAGCATCGGGCGCGCAGTGAGCATCGCCAATTCCGCGTCGCGCGCAACGCCTTGTGGGCGTCGCGAGAATCGGGCGGACACTCGATCCGAGTGGATGGCGAACCTGCAATGAACAAGGCTTTCACGCGCGAACCCGATGGCGATGTCGATGATCCGGGTGACGACGAGGTCGCTGCGCCGGCGTTGCCGCAGGGTGTGCGCAATTACCTGACGCCGGCCGGCTACAAGGCGCTGCGCGAGGAGCTGATGAGCCTGCTCGACGACGAGCGCCCGAAGGTCGTCGACGCGGTGTCGTGGGCCGCGAAGAACGGCGACCGCTCCGAGAACGGCGACTACATCTACGGCAAGAAGCGCCTGCGCGAGATCGATCGCCGGATCCGCTTTCTGACCAAGCGCCTCGACATCGCCGAGGTCGTCGACCCTTCGCTCCACCATGGCCGCGACCAGGTGTTCTTCGGCGCCACCGTGCGCTACGTCAACCAGCGCGACGAAGAGCGCACGATCACGATCAAGGGCGTCGACGAGGCGCAGAGCGGGCGCGGCGAAGTCAGCTGGGTATCGCCGATCGCACGGGCGCTGCTGAAGGCGCGAGTCGGCGACGAGCTGCAGGTGACGACGCCGGGTGGGCTCGAAACGATCGAGGTCGTGGACGTTCGCTATCCCGCGCCAAGCTGATGCCGGCCGAGAGGCCGGCTTGTCCTACTGGATGGAGCTCCTCCGGAGGGTTGCAGGCGAAAGCCTTGATCCCGGCTTACAGCCGGGATCAAGGCTTGACGCGCGCGACCTTCAGCACCGCCGGCGAGCGCCGCAGCATCCGCATCACCTCGGCGAGGTGCAGGCGGTCGCGCACGCTGACGAGAAGGCGCAACTCGGTCGTCTCCGAAGCCCGTTCATGCCCCATGTCGATGTGCGTGATGTCGGCCTCGGCATGGCTTACCGCCGAGGCGACCTGGGCCAGCACGCCCTTGCCGTTGGTGACGAGCAGCGAGACCGCGGTCTCGAACGACCGGGTCGGCTGCTCGGCCCATTCGACGCCCATCCAGCGCTCGCTGTCGCGTTCGAACAGGCGCTTGCCGACGCTGCATTCGACCGTGTGCACGGTCAGTCCTTCGCCACGGCCGAGGTTGCCGACCAGCGGGTCGCCCGGGATCGGCCGACAACAAGGCGCGAGCTGCACCGAGGCGCCCTCGCTGCCGTCGATCAGCACGATGCCCTGTGACGGCGCCAGGTCGTCGACCGCATAGCGACCCATCGTCAAGGTCAGCGGATCGGGGCGCGAGCCGCGCTCGGCCATCAGCCGGGCCAGGCGGGTCGCGACGATGGTCGCGATCTTGCGGCCGAGCCCGATGTCGGTGAAGAGATCGTGCCGGCTCTTGTTGCCGCTCCAGCGCGTCAGGTGCTGCCAGAGCACCGCGTCCTCGGCGCTGTCACCCGGCAGCACGAGGCCCTCGGCGCGCAGCGCCTGAGCCAGCATCTTCTCGCCGAGATCCTGCGACTCCTCCTGCTCCATGTTCTTCAGGTAGTGCCGGATCTTCGAGCGCGCGCGGCCGGTGCGGACGAAGTTCAGCCAGGCCGGATTAGGCCGCGCACCCGGCGCGCTGACGACCTCGACGACGTCGCCGCTGCGCAATTCGGTGCGCAGCGCGACCGGTTCGCCGTTGACTTTGGCGGCGACGCAGTGGTCGCCGACGTCGGAGTGGATCGCATAGGCGAAGTCGACCGCCGTCGCGCCGCGAGGCAGCGCGAGGATTTTCGACTTCGGCGTGAACACGTAGACCGCGTCCGGGAACAGATCGATCTTGACGTGCTCGAGAAACTCGTTCGCGTCGCGCGTCTCGTCCTGGATGTCGATCAGCGACTGCAGCCACATCGCGCCGAGCCGCTGCGCGTCCTGGGCTTGCCCCGAGGCGGCGCCGTGCGTCTTGTAGATCCAGTGGGCGGCGATCCCCTTCTCGGCGACCGCGTGCATCGGCTCGGTGCGGATCTGGAACTCGACCGCGGTGCCGAGCGGGCTGACCAGGGTGGTGTGCAGCGACTGGTAGCCGTTGCCCTTGGGGATCGCGATGTAGTCCTTGAAGCGGCCCGGCAGCGGCTTGTAGAGCTGATGCAGCACGCCCATCGTAAGGTAGCACTCGGGCAGAGTCGCGACGACGATCCGAAAGCCGAAGATGTCGTTGACCTGCGCGAACGTCAGGTGCTTCTCGCGCATCTTGCGGTAGATCGAATAGAGCGTCTTCTCGCGGCCGAAGACCTGTGCGCCGAGGTGCGACTGCGCGAACGACTTCTCGACGTCGCGCTGGATCCGCTCGACGATGTCGCGCCGATAGCCGCGCGCCTTCTGCACCGCCTTCGAGAGCGCCGCATGGCGCCACGGCTGCAGATGCTGGAACGACAGCTCCTGCAGCTCGCGATAGGTCTGGTTCAAGCCGAGCCGGTGTGCGATCGGCGCGTAGATCTCGAGCGTCTCGCCGGCGACACGGGTGCGCTTTGCCGGCGCCACCGCCTCCATCGTGCGCATGTTGTGCAGGCGGTCGGCGAGCTTGATCAGGATCACGCGCACGTCGCGCGCCATCGCCAGCAGCATCTTGCGAAACGACTCGGCCTGCGATTCCTCGCGGGTCGAGAAGCGCAGCTTGTCGAGCTTGGTCAGGCCGTCGACGAGGTCGGCGGTCGGTGCCCCGAAGCGCTCGATCAGCTCCGCCTTCGGGATGCCGCAATCCTCCATCGCGTCGTGCATCAGCGCGGCCATGATCGCCTGCGCATCGAGCTTCCATTCGGCGCACAGGCCGGCGACCGCGATCGGGTGCGTTATGTACGGCTCGCCGCTCGCGCGGAACTGGCCGAGATGGGCTTCGTCGGCGAATCGGTAGGCGTCGCGGACGCGCCGGATGTCGGCAGCGTCGAGGTAGTCGAGCTTCGCGGTCAGCGTGGCGAACGAGGCGGCGGCGGCGTCGTTCGCGGGAGCGGCGCGTGGTGTTGTCGAGCGCTTTCCCGACCCGGGACGCGGGTCGCGCAACACACTCGGGGTACGCACGGGCATGTCCCGAATTTAGCGCGGATCGCCCGCCGGAGAAGGCAGGCCGGGTATCCCCGCGGGGATGCGAGCGGTATGGCCAGACCGCGATTCAGTCGGTCAGACCGGAACCTTGCGCAGCATCTCGAGGCCGATCTCGCCGGCGGCAATTTCGCGCAGCGCGGTGACGCCGGGCTTGTTCTTGGTCTCGATCTTCGGAGCGTGGCCCTGGCTCAGCATGCGCGCGCGATAAGTTGCGGCGAGCACGAGCTGGAAGCGGTTCGGGATCTTGACGAGACAGTCTTCGACGGTGATGCGGGCCATGAGCGATTGTCCGGTCGGTGATGTGAGAGCGTCTATCGCAACTGGAGGGCGTCAAACACGGCTGGTTTGCTTCGCTTCAGTGCAGCGTATCGGAGACGCTGGGAGTGAACGATCGCCTTCAAATCGAAGAGCGCCGTTTCGAACAGCGCATTGATTATAACGAAGTCGAAGTGCCGGGCCTGCGCGACCTCGACGCGCGCATCGGCCATGCGCCGGGCGATCACCTCGGTCGCGTCCTCGCCGCGCCGCTGCAGCCGCTGCAGCAGTTCGTCCCAGCTCGGCGGCAACAGGAAGATCAGGACCGCGTTCGGGAACAGTCGCTTTATCTGCAACGCGCCCTGGCAGTCGATCTCCAGCACGACGTCCTGGCCGCCGGTGATGCGGTCGGCGATCGCCGCCTTCGATGTGCCGTACAGGTTGCCGTGAACCTCGGCCCACTCGACAAAATCGCCGGCATCGACCATCGATTGGAAGATCGCCCCGCCGATGAAGTGGTACTCGCGGCCGTCCTGCTCCTGGCCGCGCGGCGGCCGTGTCGTGTGCGAAATCGAGACGACGAGGTGCGAATCGAGCTCGAGCAGCGCCTTCACGAGGCTCGACTTGCCTGTGCCGCTCGGGGCGGCGACCGCAAAGAGGTTTCCCGGATAGTCCATGGAGAAATTGCGCAGCGACGGCGCGTCTTATTCGATGTTCTGCACCTGCTCGCGCAGCTGCTCGATCGCGACCTTCATCTCGACCGAGATGTTCGTCAGCTCCAGCGTCGCCGCCTTCGACCCGAGCGTGTTGGCCTCGCGCAGCAGCTCCTGGATCAGGAAGTCGAGCCGCTTGCCGACCTCGCCGCCAGCGGCGAGCAGGCGCGCGGCCTCATCGAGATGGGACCGCAGCCGCGCCAGTTCCTCGGCGACATCGATCCGGATGGCGTAGGCCGCCGCTTCGTTGAGCGCGCGTTCATGCAACGCTTCGCGCGCGATCGTCTCGGCCGCGCCGGTTTGCGCCAGCGCTTCTTGCCAACGTTCGAGGAAGCGCTGCTGCTGGCGCTTGACGGTTGCCGGCACCAGCGGCTCGGCCTGATCGGCCAGCCGGCGCAGGTGGTCGATGCGTTCGAGCAGCACGGCGACGAGCCGCTTGCCTTCGCGCGCTCGCGACTCGCGCAGGCCGGCGATGCAGCGGCGTCCGGCATCGAGCGCCATCTCGTCGAGCTTCTCGGCCGGCGCGGCACCCTTGCACCATTGCAGGACCTCGTGGACCGACAGGCTCTGCGCGTTCGGGAACCAGCCCTGGACCGTGCTCTCGAGTCGCGTCAGGCGGTTCAGCTGCTCGGTCTGCGGCTGCGGCCACACGCTGTCTGCGCTGCTCCGCGCGTTGATGCGCAACTCGATCTTGCCGCGCCGGAAGGTCTTGGCCAGTTGTTCGCGCAGCGCCGGCTCGAGCGAACGGAATTCGTCCGGAAGGCGAAACACGAGGTCGAGAAATCGGCCGTTGACGGACCGGAGTTCGACGCTGACGTTGCCGCCGGATTGAGCTCGGACAGAAGGCGCTTCGGTGACCGAATGTATCTGCGTGACAGGTGTCTCGACGGCCCCTGCGGTGGCGCTTGCATAGCCGGTCATGCTGTAAACTGCCATGCGCTCATACGCCCCGTAGAAAACCAGATTATGTCAAAGCCGAAACCCGCTCCACTGCCTTCGGGCACGGTGGTCGGCGGCTATCAGGTGATCAAAAAACTGGCGGCGGGCGGGTTCGGCGTGGTCTACCTCTGCGAGGACTCCGAGCGCCATCTGGTGGCGCTGAAAGAGTACCTTCCATCCTCGCTCGCCGAGCGCTCGCCGGGTGAACTGACGCCTCGCGTCAAGCCCGAAAAGCAGCCGCTCTACCGGCTCGGCCTGAAGAGCTTCTTCGAGGAAGGCCGCTCGCTCGCGCAGATCTCGCACACCAGCGTCGTCTCGGTGCTGAACTTCTTTCGCGAGAACGAGACCGTCTACATGGTGATGAACTACCTGCAGGGCGACACGCTGCAGGATTTCATCGTCACGGCGCGCGACCTGAAGCGCGACAAGGTGTTCCGCGAATCGACCATCCGCTCGCTGTTCGACGAGATCCTGCGCGGCTTGCGCATCGTGCACCAGCACAAGATGCTGCACCTCGACATCAAGCCCGCGAACATCTTCATCACGAACGAGAACAAGGCGGTGCTGCTCGACTTCGGCGCGGCCCGCGAGGTGCTGTCGAAGGAAGGCAACTTCATCCGCCCGATGTACACACCGGGCTTCGCCGCGCCCGAGATGTACCGCCGCGACGGCACGCTCGGTCCGTGGACCGACATCTACGCGATCGGCGCCTGCATCTACGCCTGCATGCAGGGTTATCCGCCGAACGATGCGCCGCAGCGCATCGAGAAAGATCGGCTCGCGCTCAGCCTTTCGCGGCTGCGCAACGTGTACTCCGACAACCTGATCGAAGTGACCGAGTGGTGCATGTCGCTCGACCCGCTGTCGCGGCCGCAAAGCGTGTTCGCCTTGCAGAAGGAGCTGGCGCGCGAGACCGAGCGCCGCTACACCAAGTTGAGCTTCAGCGAACGCCTGAAGCTGCAGCTTGAAAACCTCACGAGCGCGAAAGCGTGACCGCGATGCGCTTCTCCGTGTATCAAGTCAGCCGCAAGGGCGGACGGGAAAAGAACGAAGACCGCATGGGCTATTGCTACACGCGGGACTCGGGCTTGTTCGCCCTGGCCGACGGCATGGGCGGCCACCCGGAA
>Ga0207682_10000194_pt1 | contig 27727 bp, 28 predicted proteins | sample KBSM63metaG_FD_184332 | JGI IMG/M metagenome (GOLD analysis project Ga0207682, IMG submission 184332) | Miscanthus rhizosphere microbial communities from Kellogg Biological Station, Michigan, USA - KBS M6-3 metaG (SPAdes) (version 2) | ecosystem: Host-associated > Plants > Roots > Rhizosphere >... | reverse complement strand
CATGTTCGCCTGCCACCGCGGCAACGGTGGCGTCGATCAGCTGTTGCGCCCGCGCCTGGTCGTCCAGGGTCTCCGGCCGCAGATTGACCCGCAGCACGGCGAGGTCCGGGACGACATTGTTGGGGGATCCCCCGTCGATCTTGGCCGGATTGATATTCAGGCCCGGGCCCACCGCCGCCTTCAGCCGAAGCGCGAGGTCGGCCGCCGCGATCAGCGCGTTGCGGCCTTCCTCGGGGTTGCGGCCGGCGTGGGCCGAGCGGCCGTGAACGGTGAAGGAGAAATTACCGCTGCCGGGCCGCGCTCCCGCCAGCGTTCCATCGGGAAGTGCTGACGGCTCGTAGGTCAATGCCGCCCGCTTGCCGCGAGCGGCTTCGGCGATCAGCACGGCCGAGCCCAGCGAGCCGACCTCCTCGTCCGAATTGATAATCACCTCATAGCCGAGCACGCTTGCTGCCGAACTGGCCTCGACCGCCTTCAGTGCCGCCAGCATGACGGCGATCCCGCCCTTCATGTCGGCGACGCCCGGGCCGCCGAGAACCTTGCCGGGCTCGAGCCAGGTCAGCGACTGGAACGGATGTTCCACGCCGAACACCGTATCCATATGGCCGGTGAGCAGCAGCTGGACCGGCGCGTCCGGCCGGACCTTCAAATGCAAATTCTTGCCGTGCGGAACTTCGACGCGTTTGCCGGACGCATCGATCGCCTCGACCGGAGCGGGCTCTCGCATCGCAAGCGCGCCTGGCAGGACGGCGAAGGCGTCCGCCAGCCGGGCGCCGACAGTCGCCAGCCCTGCCAGGTTGCGTGATCCGGAATTGATGTTTGCCCAATTCTCGAGCTGCATGAGCATCGGCTCGGCCGATGCCGCTTCGACACAGGTGCGTTCCGGGCTGGTCAATTCCCCCATGCGCTGCGGCTCTAGCGTGGCGGCTTCCGTAAGGCCACACCTGCCGCGTTTACCCATTGTTGTGAGAAAGCGGCTAAGCGTCCGCGCCGTCCCATAGATCACACCCTTATGTTTTGGAGAGTGAAATGAAATCTGCCCTTTTGGCGATGGGACTTTTGACAGGAGTAGTGGTCCAGCCGGCTGCCGCGGCGCCGGCATCGGGAACGGAAGCGCAAAGGACCGAGCTGGCACAGTGTGTGGAGATGCGGACCACTGGCGCCGACCGGACCATGACCGCGCAATGGATGTTCGCGGCCATGTCCCGTTCCCCTCACATTGCCCCCATTGCGTCCGTTAGCGCCCAACGGAAGGTCGAGCTGGACAAGGAATTCGGCAAGCTGATCACCCGGATCGTCATCAAGGATTGCCTTCAGCAGGTCCGGCCGATTGCCAATGCCAACCTTGAAGAGGCGTTCGAGCTGGTCGGAAGAGCGCTCGGCGAAGTCGCAATGCAGGAACTGCTGGGTAACGCTGACGTCGACAAGGCCATTGGGGAATATGCTCAATATCTGTCCGAAGAGGATTTCAAGCCGCTGATCGACAGCCTCGACAAGGCTCAATCGAAATAGGGCTGAAACCCTGCGACGATCGTCCGGTACATATCGCGCTTGAACGGAACGATCAGTTCCGGAAGCAAGTGCGGCTCGACCCACTTCCAATGGCTGAATTCGGCGTGTTTGGTCGCAATGTTGACGTCCGCGTCCGTGCCGAGGAACCGGGCCAGGTACCAGTCCTGGAGCTGGCCCTTCCATTTTCCGCCCCACAGGCGTGACGCGATCGCGTCGGGGATGTCGTAGCGGAGTTGCTGGGGAAGGCAGGCGACCTGCTCAACCAGTTTCGGGCGGATGCCAGTCTCTTCCTCCAGCTCGCGCAGTGCCGCAGGCCAAGGCTTCTCGTCCTTGTCGATCCCCCCCTGCGGCATTTGCCAGGCCTCGTCGCGATTATCGATCCGCCGCCCGACAAACACGAGGCTTTCGCTATTGAGCAGCATCATGCCTACCCCGCGGCGATACAGATGGTCATCCGACATTCCCCGGCTGGTAGCCGAGAGGCCGCCTCGTTGCCACCCGGTCAAATTTCGTGGCCCTCGATCCTCTTCAATAGATCCCTGGTCAGCGCCTCGACCCCAAAGCGGCAATGGCGGGAAGGGCCACGCACGCCGACAAGAAAGGTGGCGGAATCACCTTGGCAGTCCTATTGTGCGAACAAAGCCAGACATTTGAAGGACCGACATGGCCACGGCCACCCATAATGTAACTGAGGAAGAGGCACGATCCCATCCGCCGCAGGAGGCGGTGGTGGTCCGCTTTGCCGGCGACAGCGGCGACGGCATGCAATTGACGGGCGGACAATTCACCCTTTCCACGGCGCTAGCCGGCAACGATCTTGCCACCTTCCCCGACTTCCCGGCCGAGATTCGCGCGCCGCAAGGCACGACGTTCGGCGTCTCCGCCTTCCAGATCAATTTCGGCTCTTCGGCGATCGAGACGGCGGGCGACCAGCCCGACGTGCTGATCGCGATGAACCCGGCGGCGCTCAAGATGAATGCCACGGCGCTGCGCGAAGGCGGGCTGATCATCGCCGATGAGGGTGAGTTCACGCCGCGCAACCTTGCCAAGGCGGGCTATGACGCCAATCCGCTGGACGACGGCAGCCTCGCCCGCTGGCAGCTCGTTCACTTCAACATCTCGCAGCTGACCCTCGACGCGGTGAAGCCGTTCGGCCTCGGCAACAAGGAAGCGCTGCGCTGCAATAACATGTGGACGCTGGGACTGGCGCTGTGGATGTTCGACCGCGACCGCCAGCCGATCGTCGACTGGCTCAACGCCAAGTTCGCCAAGAACCCGGGCCTGGCCGAAGCCAATATCGCCGCGCTGAACGCCGGCCACGCTTATGGCGAGACCGCCGAGATTGGCGGACAGGTGCATCAACGGCACCTTGCCCCGGCGCCGGCCGAGCCGGGGCTTTACCGTACCATCACCGGCGCGGAATCGCTGTCGCTGGGCCTGATCGCCGGCGCACAGCTGGCCGAACTGCCGATGTTCTTCGGCAGCTATCCGATCACCCCGGCATCGCCGATCCTGCATCACCTGTCGCGGCTCAAGGAATATGGCATCACTACCTTCCAGGCGGAGGATGAGATCGCCGCGATCTGCGCCGCGATCGGTGCCAGCTATGCAGGGCATCTGGGCGTTACGTCCTCTTCCGGTCCGGGCATCGCGCTGAAGGGCGAGGCGATGGGCCTGGCCGTGATGACCGAGCTGCCGCTGGTAATCGTCAATTCGCAGCGCGGCGGGCCGTCGACCGGCCTTCCGACCAAGACCGTGCAGAGCGACCTTTACCAGGCCGTCTATGGCCGCAACGGCGATGCGCCGTTGCCGGTGATCGCCGCCCGTTCGCCGGCCGACGCATTCGATTGCGCGATCGAGGCGGTGCGCATCGCGACGCGTTACATGACCCCGGTGATGCTGCTGACCGACGGCTATATCGCCAATGCGGCCGAGCCGTGGAAGGTGCCGGACATGAGCGGCTACGAGCCGTTCCCGGTGAAATACGCCGAGGGCTCCGCGCTCGAACCGGACAATGACCAGGTCATGCCCTACCAGCGCAATGACGACCTCGCCCGGCCGTGGATCAAGCCCGGCACGCCGGGCCTCGAGCACCGCATCGGCGGGATCGAGAAGAACCCGGGCAGCGGCAACATCGACTATACGCCCGAGGCCCATGCCGAGATGACGCGGCTGCGCGCGGCCAAGGTCGCCGGCGTGGCGAATTCGATCGCCGATCAGGACATTTGCCTCGGCAATGAAAACGGCAAGCTGGCGGTGGTAGGGTGGGGCTCGACCTTCGGCCCGATCCACCAGGCGGTGCGGCGGGCGCGGGCGACGGGGCTGGACGTTGCCCACATCCACATCCGTTACATCGCGCCCTTCCCCAAAAATCTCGCTGTCCTACTCAAGGGATTTGAGCGCATAATCGTGCCCGAGATGAACAGCGGCCAATTGAAAACCCTGCTGCGCGACCAGTTCCTGGTCGACGCCCGCCCGGTCAACAAGGTGTCGGGCCAACCCTTCACCATCGCCGAGATAGAAGCGGCGATCGAGGAGGCACTGGCATGACCCTTGGTCACCGCGAACTTTGTGAACATTCGAGGCAGCGGATCGGCCGATGAAGCCGATCAACCCCTGGCCGCTGATTGCAATGCTGGTCCTGGTGGTGTTCCTCTATCTTTGGCTCAATGGGTATTTGGTATGAACGAGCAGGTAAAAGTCACGACCGCCAAGGACTGGGCCAGCGACCAGGAAGTGCGCTGGTGCCCCGGCTGCGGCGACTATGCGGTCTTAAAGGCCGTGCAGCGGACCATGCCGGACCTCGGCACGGCGCGGGAGAAGACGGTATTCATCTCCGGCATCGGCTGCTCCAGCCGCTTTCCCTATTATATGGCGAGCTACGGCTTCCACACGATCCACGGCCGCGCCTGCGCGGTGGCGACGGGAACGAAACTCGCCAATCCTGAGCTCGACGTGTGGATCATCACCGGCGACGGCGACGCGCTGTCCATCGGCGGCAACCACACGATGCACCTTTTGCGCCGCAACCTCGATTGCCAGCTGCTGCTGTTCAACAACGAAATCTATGGCCTGACCAAGGGCCAATATTCGCCGACCTCGCGGATCGGGACGCGCAGTCCCTCCACCCCGTTCGGATCGGTCGACCGGCCGGTCAATCCCTGCTCCTACGCGCTTGGGTCGGGTGCGCGGTTCGTTGCCCGCGGCATCGACGTGCACAAGAATCTGGTCGAAGTGCTGAAGGCCGCCCATGCCCACAGGGGCGCCAGCTTCGTCGAAATCTACCAGAACTGCGTCGTCTATAATGACGACGTGTTCGCGCCCTTCACGTCGAAGGAAGTCGCCGCTGACAAGCAGCTGTGGCTCGCCGCCGGCGAGAAGATGCTGTTTGCCGGCGGGACCAAGGGCCTCGCGCTCGATATGGAACATCATGTGCTGAAGGTGGTCGACGGCGATAGCGGCGAAGTGCTGGTGCATGACCCGAAGAACCGGTCGGTCGCCTATATGCTGGCCGAATTGCCGCCAGTCGGTTTCCCCGTCGCGCTCGGAGTCCTTTACGAGGATCCCGCGCCGACCTTCGACAGTGCGGTGGTCGAGCAAAACGCATCGGCGGCGAAAGGCAAGGCCGCCGACCTCCAGGCGCTGGTCAGCAAGGGCCAGACCTGGATGGTCGAGAAGGAACCAAGAGCGGAATAGCATCCAACAGGAGATATTAGATGGCCAAGGCAAAGACGGCGGCAGCGCCGAAGGCGAAGAAGAAAGTAGCCAAGGTGGTAAGGGCCGTCGCCAAGGCCGCTCCCAAGTCCAAGCGGAAAACCGTCAAGAAGGCAGCGGGCAATGCGGCCGACGCCCTGTGGAAGCTGGCCGACCATCCGTTGGTCGGGGAACTGCTTGCGATCGGCGCTAGCGCGGCGGTGGCCGCAATGGCCGAAGGCGGGCTGGGCAAGGGCAAGAAAAAGAGTGCCTCTTCGAAGGCGGTGAAGTCGGCCGGCAAGGCCGCTGCGGCTGCGATCGGCGCGCGATTGATCAGCGAATTCACCGAGATCAAGAAATCGTCGAAAGCGTCGAGGCCGGCCAAGCCAGCCAAGCCGGCCAAACCCGCCAAGCCAGCCAGGGCTAAGCCCGCAAAAGCGTAAGGCGCGCGCGGCCGACGTCGCGTTCGGCAACCACTTCCCATCCTTTTGGGGGCGTGACCGCGTCGCCGCGCTGGGACTCGATCGCCATCCAGCCGCCGGGCGCCAGCCAGCCTGCCGTCGCCACCGCGTCGGCAACAGCGCTGCCCGATCCTGGCTCATAGGGCGGGTCGGCGAAGACCAGGTCGTAGGGCTGGGCGGCGGGCAGCGCAGTTGCCGACATCGCCCGCATCGAAATGCGCGCAGCAGCGCCCAGCGAGGTAATATTGGCGTCGATCGCCTTGAGCGCCGCGCGGTCGATCTCGACCAGGGTCGCATGCGCCGCGCCGCGCGACAGGGCTTCCAGGCCTAGCGCGCCGCTGCCGGCATAGAGGTCGGCCACCCGCAGACCTTCGAAACTGCCCAGCCGGCTGGAGAGCATGGAAAAGAGCGTTTCGCGCGTACGGTCGGCGGTCGGCCGCGTTTGTTTTCCTTCCGGCGCAACCAGCTTCCGGCCACGCCATTCACCGGCGACGATCCTCATTTGAGTGTCTGGCGGAACCTGAACAGGTCCTCGCGCTGAACCTCGCCGACCGCTCCGGGCTCCAGGCCCTCGACCGTGAACGGACCGTAGCTGGTGCGGATCAGCCGCGATACCTGCAGCCCGAGATAGGCCAGTACATTGCGCACTTCGCGATTCTTGCCCTCCGTCAGCGAAAGCTCGATCCAGCAGTTGCGGCCGGTCCGCCGTTCAAGGTTGGCGTCGATCGACCCGTAACGGACTCCTTCGATCGTCACGCCCTCGGCAAGCTCTTCCAGCTGAGCCTGGGTGACATCGCCGAACGCCCGTGCACGGTAGCGCCTGACCACACCAGTGCTCGGCAGTTCGAGCTGCCGCTTCAGCTCGCCGTCATTGGTCAGCAGCAGCAGGCCTTCGGTATTATAGTCCAGCCGTCCCACAGGCATCAGCCTTGGCAGGCCCGGCGGCAGCTTGTCGTAGATCGTCGGCCGGCCCTTGGGATCGCGCGCCGCGGTCAGGCTCCCGGACGGCTTGTAGAAACAAAATAGGCGAGCCGCTCCCGCCGGCTTTACCGGTTGGCCGTCGACCGTCACGCCCTTCAAATTCTCGAGCAAGGTCGCCGGTGTCGTCAGTTTTTCACCGTCAAGTGCGATCCGACCTTCGGCAATCATCCGCTCGACATCGCGGCGCGACGCGACGCCGGCCCGCGCCAGAAGCTTTGCAATCCGCTGCGGGCCTTCTTCTCTCGCTGGACCGGGCTTGGGTCCGCGCGGTTTTGAGCGAAATTCGCCGGCTCGACGCGGCCGCGGCACCGGTTCGCGCTTCGTTCGTTGCGGAGGAGGTTTGTTTCTCATACGGGGTCTGAATGCTGTTCGGGAAGCGCAAGCGTATCGTCAATAGAATCCTCATCGTCGAGGATGAGCCATTGACTGCCTTTGATACGGAAAATGTGATCGGCAGCGAAGGCTATAAGGTCGTCGCCACGCTCGACCGGTTTGCCGACGCCATCGAGACCCTCGATCGCGAGAAGGTCGACCTGATCCTGTGCGATGTACGGCTGACAGGTGAGCGGACCGGAGTCGACCTCGCCCATCATGCGCGGGGCCGTGGAATCCCGGTGCTGTTCGTCACCGGCGCCGCCCCGGACAATGCCGAGGAAATGGTGATCGGCGTGCTGATGAAACCCTATAATCACCGCACCCTGCGATCGGCACTCACCGCAATCGAAAGCTATCTGGCCGGCGAGAAAGTGCGTCCGCCCAAGGGGCTGACTTTGTTTCCGAAGGCGACGGTCTAGATCATTTCCTCGAGCTTGCGGTGGAAATCGACGATCCCGGCTTCGAGCGTGCCGAGCACGACCTTGTCGATCTGACCTGACGCCAGCCCCCTGTGGCACAGCGCTGCGGCATGGAAATCCTCAGCTCCGAAAGTGCCGCCGTCGAGCAGGTCCCAGCTGCGCTGCCAATGCGCCTCGGCCTCGTTGCTGGTCGGCTTTTCCGGGATCAGCATGAAATCTTCGACCAGCGTCCGGTCGACTGACTGGGGCATGCCGACCAGCAAATTGATATAATCCGGGCTGACGATGATCACCGATCCGGGGAACAGCTGGTAGGTGTAGGTCAGTGCCTTCCGCAGCTGGGTCCAATCGTCGCGATCGATTTCGGCCAGGTAGGATTCCCTTCCGACCACTGCCCGCTGATGCCGCCCGATCGAATCCGCGGCAGTGATGCCGTCCGTGAAAAATGGTGCGATGGTCTGCGCATGCAGACGTTGGACGTGGTAGCTTTCCAGGAAGGCGTCGACGAACAGCTTCCAATTGCCGGCCACATCGTGCGTCCGGCGACGGTAGAGATAATGATCGCCGAGCCCGAACGCATCGAGATCGGGCGCGAGGGCTTGTGCCTCGCTGAAGTCGGCGGCGTCATTTTTGGCCCACCAGATCAGGCCGCCCGCCTCGACGCAGGGAAATTCCCTGAGGCCATGGGCCGACTTGTCGAAGCCCGGGAAACAGTCCGCGCGCGGCATTCCGGTCAGCTCTCCGTCCGGCTTGTAGGCCCAGGCGTGATAGGGACAGATGATCCGCTTTGCCGGCACCGGCTCTTCGCTGTCGATCAAGCGGGTGCCGCGGTGGCGGCAGACATTGGCGAAAACATGCGCGCGTCCGTCGTCGTCCCTGGTGAGGATCAGCGGCGTTCCGTAGCCGTCATGCGCGACGGCCTGGCGAGGTTCGGTAAGCAGGGCCGACGGGGCCAGGAGATGCGGCACCTTGTCGAATATGTTCCGCTGTTCGGCCTCGTAGCGGCCGGGGTCGATATAGATGTTTGCCGGAAGCGTTTCGAAGCCGTCACCAAGCACGGTTTCGCCGCGGGCGAGAGCCTCGGCCAGGGCGCGCTGGCCCGGTGTCGGCCTGCGCGGTGTGCGGGGCATGTCCATGGCAATACAGACTGCGCCTCAGGGCGATCGGTTTCAAGGCCGAACCGAGTGTAAAATGCGCTTCCCCTTGGGAAGGAGATCGCTAGGCTCGGTCTGTCATCAGCACCGCAAAGCGAGGAACGACGTGGCCGAGAAACCCAAAGGCATGAAGTTGTTGAAAGCGGCGCTGTCGACGCGGAAATCCGCATCGATGCTGGCCTTCGGATTTTCGTCCGGATTGCCGTTCGCCTTGCTGATCGGGACGCTCAACGCGTGGCTTGGCGAGGTCGGGATCAATCTCGCAACGATCGGCGTGCTGTCCTGGATCGGGCTCACCTATTCGTTCAAATTCCTCTGGTCTCCCGCCGTCGACCGCCTCGAGATTCCGGGCGTCGCCCGGCTGGGACGGCGCAAGAGCTGGATTCTCAGCTGTCAGCTGGTCCTCATCGCTTCATTCGTCGCGCTCGGCCTTACCGACCCCGTTACCAATATCGGCTGGTTCGCCATTTTTGCTTTCCTGGGCTCGTTCGCTTCGGCAACCCAGGATGTTGCCGTCGACGCGTGGCGCATCGATGTCGCGGACGAGAAGACCCCGGTCGAGTTGCTCTCCGCCATCTACCAGTTCGGTTATCGGATCGCCTCGATCGTGGGTGGCGCCTTCGCGCTGTTCCTCGCTGCCCGGATGAGCTGGGGCGGGGTCTATCTGCTGATGGCCCTGTTCGTATTGCTGGTGCTGATCATCGCGCTTGCTGCGCCCGATACCGAGCGGCCGCCGAAGGGCCTCATCGACGAGCAGCTGAGGCAGCCCGGTGAACTAGCGCCGCGCGCCCGCCTCGTCGCTCTGGCCGTCGTCCTTGTCGCCTGGGCCTGGGCGATGATTTCGATCGGCCGCTTCATGGCCTCGATGCTGGCGGCGCAGGAAAGCGGTCAGAAACTTCCGTCGGTCTCGGATTTCACCAAGTACACCGGTCCCTGGATCATTGTTGCGACCGTGTTCTTGCCATTGCTCGTTGCCGCCGTGACCAACTGGTTGAAGGTGCGAGGTGCGCAAGTATTGGGTAAGGTTGACGACAATCACTCTAGCGGCCGGGTGGCGGCGAACCATGTCTACGGCGCACTGGTGTCCCCGCTCGCGGAACTGGCTGAGCGCCTGCGCTGGGGCGTGCTGATCATCATCGGCTTCATCCTCACCTACGCGCTTTGCTATAACATCTGGTCGAGTTTCGCCTTCCCCTTCTACCTCGACTATCTCCACTACACGAAGGACGAGGTCGCCTTCGCGTCCAAGATTTTCGGAATCATCATGACAATGATCGGCATTAGCCTGGGCGGCTATTTGTTCGCCCGCATCGGCAAATTCCCGACAGTGCTTCTCGGCGCCATCCTGCCACCCATCGGCAACCTGGTTTATGCCGATCTTGCGGAGGGCGGAGCCAATATCGATGCGGTTAGCCATTTCCTGTTTCTCGACCGGCTGGCGACGCTGTTCGGATCCGACGAGAGGATGATGCGGCTGCTGATGGCGATCAGCTACGAGAACATCTCGACCGGCATCGCGCTCACCGCATTCGTGGCCTATTTGTCGGGCATCGTTTCGAAAAAGCACACCGCTGTCCAATATGCCCTGCTGTCGTCGTTGACCTTCCTGGTGGGCTCGCTCGGTCGCGGCGTTGCCGGAGAGATGTTCGACAAGCTTGGTTACGGTCCGGTATTTCGCTGGACTGCCGCGTTCGGCTTCCTGTCGGTGCTGTTCGTCGGGATGGAGTGGATCCGCGTCTCCGCGGTCGATCGGCGCCAAAGGAGGGATGCGATCGCGGCTGCCGGCCAAGCGACCGACCAGTCTGACCCGGCACGCCAGACCAGCTGAGGGTTGCGGGACTAGTCGGGCAGGGGGCCGTTCAAGGCCAGCAGTTCGCCGGCAAGATAGAGCGAGCCGAACACCAGCACGCGCGCCTTCTTGCGCAGCGCCGTCATCGCGTCGGCGAGGTTGGACCTCGCGCGCGCCGCGAGGCCCATGCTTTCTGCCAAATGCGCCAGTTCCTGCGGAGAGCGGCAGTCGTGTCCGACGATCGGCAGGGTAAGCACCTCGTCGGTGATGCCCTTGAAGGGCCGCAGCGTTCCGGCTGCATCCTTGGTCGTTATGCTCGCAAACAGAAGGACCAGCGGCAGGCCGTCGCCCCAATGCTTTTTGGCATAGTCGGATACTAGTCGCGCCGCGCTGGGGTTATGGCCACCGTCCACCCAAAGTTCGCTGCCCCTGGGCAACATGTCGAACAGCGGTCCGCCGTGAAGCCGCTGCAGCCGCGCGGGCCAATTTGCCCAACCCAGCGCTGCGGTGAGCGCCGACGGTTGCACGGTAATGGCCGTTTGGTGCCGCAGCATCGCCACCGCCAGCGCGGCGTTGAGCGCCTGATGCTTGCCTGGAAGCCGGGGCAGGGGGAGTTCGAGTTCGCCCTGCCGATCCCGATAGCGAATCCTCTCGCCGCGGACCGCCGCGTGCCAGTTTAGCCCGCGCGGTTCCCAAATGGCGCCCACCTCGCGAGCAATTTCGCCGATCCTGTCGGCGACGGCAGGCGGATAGAGCTGCGTCACCAACGGTACGCCGCGCTTGGCGATCCCTGCCTTCTCGGCGCCAACCTCCACCATCGTCTTGCCAAGGAACGCCTGGTGGTCGAGGCCGAGGCTGGCGATGCCGCAGACCAGCGGCTGGTCGATGACGTTGGTCGCATCGAGCCGTCCGCCGAGGCCCACCTCCAGGATGCAGGCATCCGCCGGCGTTTCGGAAAAGGCGAGGAAGGCGACGGCGGTGTTGACCTCGAACAGGCTGGCGCCGACCGCGTCATTGATGTCGATTGCCCGGCCCATCAGGTCGGCAAGACGCGGGTCGTCGATCAGTTGGCCGGCGATGCGGATCCGCTCATTATATCGAACCAGATGCGGGCTGGTGAAGGCATGAACGCGTTTGCCGGCGGCCTCGAGCGCGGCGCGGAGGAACGCGCAGGTCGATCCCTTGCCATTGGTCCCTGCCACATGAAAGGCCGGCGGCAGCCTGTCCTGTGGCCGCCCGAGCTTTTCAAGCAGCGCTGAGATCCGGTCGAGATTCAGATAGTCCCGGTCGACATATTGGGTCGCCTGCCGATCGATCAGGGCCGCAATGCGCGGATCCGCCGAGCGGATCACTTCTTTCATTACGCGGCCTTCTTCTTGTCCTTCTCGGGCGCCAGATAGCCGATCAAGCGGCCGAGCCGGTCCTTCAGCGCGTGGCGAGGAACGACCATGTCGATCATGCCATGCTCGAGCAGATATTCGGCCCGCTGGAAGCCCTCAGGCAGCTTCTCCCGGATGGTCTGTTCAATCACCCGCTGCCCGGCGAAACCGATCAGCGCGCCAGGCTCGGCAATCTGAACGTCGCCCAGCATCGCATAGCTGGCCGTAACGCCGCCGGTGGTCGGGTCGGTCAATACGACGATGTAGGGCAGGCCGGCTTCGCGCAGCTTGGCCAGCGACACGGTCGTCCGCGGCATCTGCATCAGGGACAATATGCCTTCCTGCATCCGGGCGCCGCCAGCGGCCGTGAACAAGATGTAAGGGCAGTTTTTGGCGATAGCCTTGTCGACGCCGGCCACGAATGCAGCACCGACGGCAACGCCCATCGAACCGCCCATGAAGGCGAAATCCTGCACGCCGACCACCGCCTGGTGGCCTTCGATCTTGCCGATTGCGTTGATCAGCGCGTCGCGCTCGTCAGTCGCCGAGCGGGCGGCTTTGATGCGGTCGGTGTAGCGCTTGGTGTCGCGGAACTTGAGCGGATCCTCGCGCACTTCAGGACTGGGCAGGATCTCATATTTCTGCCGGTCGAACAGCGCATCGAAGCGGACTTTCGGCCCGACCCGGTCATGATGATCGCAGCGCGGGCAGACGTACAGATTGTCTTCCCACTCCTTGGTGAAGACCATGGACCCGCACTTCTTGCACTTGTGCCACAGATTGTCGGCGGATTGCCGCTTGGTCAGCGATTGGATGCCCTTGCGGACGCTGCTCAGCCAGCTCATCGAAACCTCTTGGATATGTCGGCGGCGAGGTAGGCCGGGCTAGCGGCAAAGTCCACTAAAGGGTTGCCGCAATCGCCCTTAGCGCCTCGTCGGGATGCGCGGCTCCGGTCACCGGTCGACCGATGACCAGGATCGACGCCCCGGCGTCGATCGCCGCCCGCGGGGTCATCACCCGCTTCTGGTCGCCAATGGCGGCGTCAGCGGGACGAATGCCGGGAACGACGAAGAAACCGTCCTTCCATTGCTTGCGCGCCGCTTTTACCTCGTTGCCCGAGCAGACGATCCCGTCGAGCCCGGCTTCCCTGGCGAGTCCGGCAAGTCGCTCGACCTGGCTATGGCTGTTGCCGTTGATTCCGATCGCATTGAGATCGTCGCCGTCGAGGCTCGTCAGCACGGTCACCGCAACCACCTTGGTACCGGCCGGCGCCGCAGCCTTGGCGTCCTCCAGCATGGCCCGTCCACCGGCGGCGTGGACGGTGAGCACCGCCGGCGTGATCGGCGCCAGCGCCTGCACCGCCTTGGCGACCGTGTTGGGAATGTCATGTAGTTTCAGGTCGAGGAAGATCGGCAGCCCGAGTTCGGCCAGTTCGAGAACACCCTGCCGGCCGTTGTGGCAGAAGAACTCCAGACCCAGCTTGAGCCCACCGGCGTGGCGCTTGACCGCCGCGGCGATCGCTCGGGCCCGATCCATGTCGGGCGTATCGATAGCGATGAAGATCGGGCTGCTCACGCCGCGTCTTCCTCATCGTCGAGCTGGGATGCGGGCTGGGGAGCCGCTGGGGCGACGACCGGCCGCTCCGCCAGTGCCAGCTTGCGGCGCAACCCCCAGATCCTTCCGCGCAGAAACAAATAGGGGGGCAGGAAGCCGACCAGGAAGGTCAGCATCAGCATGATCGGCAGCTTTACGTCGGCCTGGAGACTACCCCACAGGTTGACCGTGACGTCGTTCCAATTGCGGGTCGCGAAGATTGCCAGGCTGACCGCAACCACTACCCAGAACAGCGTCTTCAGAAAGTTCATTCGTTGCTCCCCGCGCCAGCGCCTTTAAGCGACTGCGGCGACTCTGACCAGACAGCAGATATGCCAATGCCGTTCGCCGCTCTAAAGAGTCGGCTTGCCGCACGGAGATTCCTGAGGGAGTTGAGCGTTGTCGGCGCGTGCGCCACACCGAGGTGGGGAGGATGAGAGTTTCCGTTGGAACGTCAGTTTAAGATCGGCCTCGGCGTCTTCGCGCTGGCCCTTGGCGCGTTGGCGCTGGCACAACCGCATGGCAAGTCCGGATCGGCCGCGTCGGACAGCGCCCAAGCGAAGGTCTCGGCCCGGCTTGCTACAGTCGACCCGGCTGCGCGTAGCCGCATCGATTATGCCAAGCTCGATGCCCGGCTCCAGCGGATGGCGGAAAAGCCGACGATGGTCGGAATGGCCGTCGGAATCGTCGAGAACGGCCGCATCACGTTCCTCAACGGATATGGCGAAACGCTCGAAGGATCGGGCGAAAAAGTGACGCCGGAAACGGTGTTCCGCTGGGCCTCGGTGTCGAAGGGCGTCGCCTCGACCATGGTCGCCAAGCTGGCCGAGGAAGGCCGGCTAAGCCTCAACGAACCGGTCGCCGACGTAGCCCCTTCACTCCACCTACCGGGCCGCAACGAATTCAAGGCCACTGTCGGCGACGTGCTGAGCCATCGCCTCGGCCTCTATCGCAACGCCTTCGACAACAAGCTGGAGGAGGGGCAGGACGTCACCTTCCTCCGCGGCACCTTGTCAACGCTCAATAGTATCTGCCCCCCGGGCAGCTGCTGGAGCTACCAGAATGTCGCCTATGATGCGGCCAGCGAAATGGTCAGCCGGGTCAGCGGCCTGCGCTACCAGGAGGCGGTCGAGCGCGACCTGTTTGCGCCGCTCGGAATGACCTCGGCCAGCCTTACCATGAACGGCCTCACAGGTTCCAAGAGCTGGGCGCGGCCGCACAGCGTCGGGCGCCGCCCGCTCGAGCTCAACGATGATTATTACCGTGTGCCGGCCGCCGGCGGGGTCAACAGCGACATCAAGGACATGGCGATGTGGATGCTGGCCCAGATGGGCGAGATGCCGCAGGTGCTGAGCCCGCAATTGCTGGAAACGATCCATCAGGGACGAGTGAAGACTCCCGGTGAGCGGGCGCGGATGCGCAAGTTCCTGGAGCGGCTCGGTACCGCCGAATATGGGTATGGCTGGCGAAGCTACGATTATGCCGGCCACCATATCGTCGGCCACCGCGGCGGAGTGAATGGCTACCGCTCGCTGATCCTGTTCGACCCTCAGCTAAAGAGTGGGGTAGTGGCGCTTTGGAACAGCAACACCTCGCAGCCAGGCGGCCTCGAATTCGAAGTGATGGACATGCTCTACGGCCTCGAGTTTCGCGACTGGATGGAGCTCGACAAGGGCGGTCCGCGCGCTCCCGAACCAAATGAGGTGGCGGCGCGACGAAACGTTAGCCACCGCGGCTAATCGGGACTCACCAGCCGCGCCATTCCATGGTATTCGGGCAGTGCTAGGGGCAACTGCCTGAGCGGGGACGGACGATGACCATACAAGACGACCGTGCGTTCCATCTGGAACGCGCCGCGCAATGCCGCAGGATGGCACAGGAGGCGGCCGACCCGGCCGTTCGCAATCTTCACGAGCAGCTGGCCGAGTTTCACGAGGCCGAAGCGGGTCGCGAAGACATGCAGCTCACCGATACCGGAAATCTTGCTTAATCCGACCTGGGTGGCTCGTTGGCGACTGCCCGCTCGATTTTCGTCCCATCCCGTTTTTGCGTCCGTTGAGGAACAGCGGCGGCAGTACGCGGTTGAGTAACGCAAATGGATGGAAAGGGGTTCGTTATGCCCGAGTCACAAGTGTTGGATGCAATCGCGTTGCTGAAGCAGGACCATCGAACGGTCGAAGATTTGTTCGCTCAGTTCGAAAAGGCGAGCGGCGACGGCCGCAAGCAGACGATTGCCGAGCAGATTTGCCTGGAACTGTCCGTTCACGCGAAAATCGAGGAAGAGATTTTCTATCCGGCCTGCGAAGGCAAGGTCGAGGAAGACCTGCTGAAGGAGGCCTATGTCGAACATGACGGCGCCAAGCTGCTGATTGCCCAGATCATGGCGGGCGAGCCGAGCGATGAGTTCTACGAAGCCAAAGTGACCGTGCTGCAGGAACAGATCGAGCATCACGTCGAGGAAGAAGAGAAGCGCATGGAAGGCCTCTTTTCCCAGGCTCGCAAAGCTGGGCTCGATATGGATGCGCTCGGCGCACAGCTTGCCGCCCGCAAGCAGGAACTGACCAGCGAATATCAATCGAGCGGCATTCCGGAGCCTGAGCTGTCGACGACGGAATAGCAGGCAGCTTGATAGCAACTGGTCGGATGCCTCATCTCGTTGTTTTAGGTTAATATTTGGCGGATTTCAGGGCTTTCCTGAAACCAAATCCTTCCTAAGTCGTTTTCCATGCACAACGGCCGGCAATTGTCGGCCGTGCCGGTGCCCCTCGCTGGGCCGCCGGCATCCACGAAGCGGAGGCGATACCGGAGCGGGTGGGCGCGTGAGGAGACGTGCCATGCGTAAACTGTTGATTTCATTGTTAGCGAGCTCGGCTGCCCTGGCCGGATGCGCCGTGGAGCCCGCACCCGTCCGACCGGCGACTGCAGCCGAAGCCGCCGCGGTATGTGGAAGCTATGGTTATGTCGACGTCAATAACGACGGCTTCATCAGCGGCGATGAGTGGAATACCTATCGCACCAGTACATATAGCTTCTGGGATACCAACGGCGACGGCCGCATCAGCCGCAGCGAATTCGAGCGCTGCTATCGAGCCGGCGGATTCTACCGCACCGCTTATTACAACCCGAATTATTGGACCAATTATTGGTCGGGTTTCGACGCCAATGGCGACGGCTATCTCAGCGCCGACGAATATTGGTCGGCCGAGGCCTGGACGCGGGTCGATCGCAATCACAACGGCCGAATTGACGCCGACGAATGGGTCTGGTGGCCGATGTAGCGCGTAGCGGCCACCCTGTTGTTGCGTATCGCGTGGAGGCTTGGGCGGTCGATCCGTCCAAGCCTTTCGCCTGTCTTAAATGGCGATCGGGCTTGCCCCAATAGAAATGGGGGCCGGCATTGCTGCCAGCCCCCATCTGCGCCGACCTAGGATCTGCCGGTGTTCGCTAGCTTGATAAGCCGAAGCCTATCCGCTCTTCGATCCTGGCTCACCAGATCAGGCGTCGCTTCCAACCGTGATCCCAACCGCAGTTGAGTTCTCGACCTTCCGCGGCCCTTCTTGGGTCGGTTCCTTCGCGTCGCCTGCCCCCAGGGGGAGCCGCGAACTGCGACAGGAAGACCAACTCTTCCGGCGCCTCTTCCGGTGGTCCGACTTGGGCCGAAGCCCTCCTCATCGCCATCCGGTGGAGATCGGTCCTTCTGCCACCTGCCGCACCTTCTTTCCGTTTCCGGCTTTCCGGTGAGGCGGGGACTTCCGTCCCGATCACGAATTGAACCTGCACAACGAATCCGAGTCGCGCAAAGCGAAAAATGATGGCTCAGGCCTGTGGATAACGGGGATATCGGGCGTAACTGCCGATTCATGCGGCGGGATTCCGCCCATTATGGCGAGTCGCCGGGCTCAATAGCTTTTGTTGCCCCGCGGGCAACCTCCTCGCGGTTGCCGTTTCGTTCCCTTGTGCCTAGGTCGGACGGGTGCCCGAATCCGCGTCTCCAATGCCTGACCCGCCATATCTGAAGGGTCTAAATCCGCCGCAGCGCGAGGCTGTGCTGACCACCGAAGGGCCAGTGCTGGTGCTGGCTGGGGCGGGAACAGGAAAGACTGCAGCGCTGACCGCGCGCCTGGCCCATTTGATTGCGACGCGAAGGGCATGGCCCAGCCAGATCCTGGCCGTGACCTTCACCAACAAGGCGGCGCGGGAAATGAAGGAGCGGGTGTCTGCGATATCGGGCGGCGCGATCGAGGGGATGCCGTGGCTGGGCACCTTTCACTCGATCGGAGCGAGAATGCTGCGCAGCCATGCCGAGCTGGTCGGGCTCCAGTCCAACTTCACCATCCTCGACACGGATGACCAGCTGCGCCTGCTAAAACAGCAGATCGGCACCGCAAACCTGGATGAGAAGCGCTGGCCGGCACGTCAGTTGGCGGGGCTGATCGACCAATGGAAAAACCGTGGCCTGACGCCGGCCCAGATCAGCGCGGCCGACGCCGAAGCCTTTGCCAACGGCAGGGGCCAGGAGCTCTATGCCGCCTATCAGGAGCGGCTCCGCGCCCTGAACGCTTGCGACTTCGGTGACCTGCTGCTGCATATGCTGACCATTTTCCGGTCCCATGCCGATGTGCTCGAAACCTACCGCGACCGGTTCAAATATATCCTGGTCGACGAGTATCAGGATACTAACGCCTCCCAATATGACTGGCTGAAGCTGCTCGCCGAACCGGGGCGTAACCTGTGCTGCGTCGGCGACGACGACCAGTCGATCTACTCATGGCGAGGGGCGGAGGTCGCCAACATTCTCCGGTTCGAAAAGGACTTTCCCGGCGCCAAAGTCATCCGGCTGGAGCAAAACTATCGCTCGACGCCGCACATCCTTGCCGCGGCGACCGGTTTAATTGCTCACAATGCCGGACGGCTCGGCAAGACCCTGTGGACCGAGGTCAACGAGGGCGAGCGGGTAAAGGTCATCGGCGTGTGGGACGGACCGGAGGAGGCCCGCCGCGTCGGTGAGGAGATCGTAGCGCATGAGCGTCGCGGCGGCTCGCTCAACGACGCTGCAATCCTCGTCCGGGCCCAGTTCCAAACCCGCGAGTTCGAAGAACGATTCATTGCGATCGGGCTTGCCTACCAGATTGTCGGCGGCTTTCGCTTTTACGAGCGGGCCGAGATCCGCGACGCGCTTGCCTATCTCCGTATCGTTGGCCAGCCGGCCGACGATCTTGCCTTCGAGCGGATCGTCAACCAACCCAAGCGCGGGCTGGGCGACAAGGCGCTCGCTTCTATTCACGCGCACGCGCGCGCGACCGGGCAACCGCTGCTGCTGGCCGCCGCGTCGATGCTGGATTCCGACGAGCTTCAGTCCCGCGCCCGCAACAGTCTCGCTCGCTTCGTCGCCGACATCGCCCGCTGGCGGCAGATGTCGGGAGAGATTCCTCATCCTGAGCTGGCCCGCATCCTGCTCGACGAAAGCGGCTATACTGCCATGCTCCAGGCCGAGCGCAGCGCCGAGGCCGCGGGCCGCCTCGAAAACCTCGCCGAACTGACGCGGGCGATGGAAGAATATGAAAACCTCGGTGCCTTCCTCGAGCACGTCAGCCTGGTGATGGACAATGACTCTCAGCAATCTGGCGCGAGGGTCACCATCATGACCATTCACGCAGCCAAGGGGCTGGAATTTCCCAATGTTTTTCTCGCCGGGTGGGAAGAGGGGGTGTTTCCTTCACAGCGCGCCCTCGACGAAGGCGGACTGGCGAGCCTCGAGGAGGAGCGCCGCCTTGCCTATGTCGCGCTGACGCGCGCCAGAAGGAACGCGACAATCATCCATGCCGCCAACCGCCGCATCTACGGCCAATGGACCAGCAGCATCCCGTCGCGCTTCATCGCCGAGCTGCCGAAGGACCAGATCGACGAAGAGACCACCATGACCGGTGGCGAAAGCCTGTGGCGGGCGCAATGGAGCGAGCGCGGCGACCCGTTTGCCCATGTTGCCCGGCCGTCGCGCGGTCCCGGCTGGCAGCGAGCCGCTGGAGGCGCTTTCAACGCCCAGCCACAGCGGATTATCGAAGCACGTGCGTCAGCTGTGAGCCTTGGAAACAAGGGGCGCAACGACCTGGCGGTTGGCCAGCGCGTGTTCCACGGCAAGTTCGGCTACGGGCGGATTGAGGCGATCGAAGGCAACAAGCTCGAAATCGAATTCGAAAAGGCCGGTCGGAAGAGAGTCTTGGACAGCTTCGTCAGCGCGGACTGAAAGTTGCGACAGATTGAGGGGAGGCGACGACGTGCCGCCCCCCAACTTTGGATCTAAAATGCCACGGCAATTTTTGTTGAAGCCATTGAATAGGCTCCGACGGCGACTGCCCAGACAGTCGCATCACCACCACCGTCGTCACCTCCCCTAATTCTGACCAACTCTTCTAGGCTGCCGATACCACTGAGCTTGTCAGAGAGCTTGGCTGAAATATCCTGGTCAATATCAAGACTAAACGCCTTCACGAAATCCCTTGGATTCGCAACGAATTTGGCAAATTTGTCCTTATTCCCAAGCGCTTTGTTAAGCTCAAAATTCTTCTTATCCTGAGTTTTTACGTTTATCTTTTTCCCATCTACGATCAAATCCAGCGTAGTTGTTCTTATCTCAGGCATTTTCCTTCTCCTCCATTGAAATCATGGAATCTTGCCAAAGCGGAAGATGAGACATGCCGTCTAACAGGCCGAGCGCCTCCAGCGTGGACACTTCGCCAGAGATTTTGTGCTCCATCTCACTGACGGCTTCTGGGATCTTCGACCGAATGCTTTCGGTCGTAAAAAGAAGTTTACACGCCTCGCAATTTCCACCGACTTTATTGGGCGGTGGAATGGCTATGCCGTACTTGTTCGAAATATATTCCATGACAGCATAGGGTCCCCGCAGATGTATCCATCGAAGCAAGGGCGAGTTGAGCGCTTCATCGACGGCTGACCAAACGCGCTTGGGCTCCAGGGATTCGCTCAAGACCAGATCGGGTGTTTCCGGAATGACGCCGCAACAGGCCAGGAGCTTGCCTTTTGCACTGGCGGTCGGTCCCGTGAGAACGTACGGGCATGGGCCCAGGTGCTGGGACGCCTTGACGCCCGACCCCTGCAGTTCTCGTTCCGCGCGCCCGGTGTAATTTAGCGTGGACTCGACGACTATATCCCGCGAACTGGCCAGGCCATCCAGCTCACTTTTGACCCTGGCTGCGGTCCAGCGCGAGCGCGGGCTTTGCATCATTGCTATGGCGGGTTGGATGCCATGTTGCTTCGCGCAAGCGAAAGCGCGCTTCACATTTTGAAAGTCCACGAATTCTTCGTGGTAATCATCCCAACTTATGGAAATCTGATCGAGGCCAGCGGCAGCGAGAGGGACAATTTTCCTTTGGGCAGCCTCGTCCGAATTTGCCCAATAGGCACTTGTCACTACCCGCACGGCGTTCGCGTATTTTTTCCCTTCGCGCACAAAGTCCACCAGGCGTTGGCCAAATAAAAACGGCTCTCCTCCCGTGAAGGCAAGCAGATCGATCCCGCGACCCTCAAGCGACTGAATCAATGCCAAGATTTGGTCAGGACTAAGCCGGTCCTTGACGGTGGGGCTGGACGAAAAGCAGCAATGCTTACATGTAAGAGGACAGGTGTAAGTGAGATGGATGGCGAAGCTGTTTGCTCGAAGCATCTGGTCGCTCCTCGAGCGATCAATTCGGCATTACTGTAGCTAATGCGGATTTAATGATACTTCAATTGCATTTTGCTAGGTTTTTTAATTCCAAAACGGATAATTACTTCACCATTTCCAAACAATTCTGGCTTTGGTAACCGCCATGCCCTCGGCGAGGCGATCATCCCTTCGTCGATTTTGCTTCCTTCCGGCCAATCTCCCGAATCCAGGGAATGATCGAGGTCCAGCTCAGTTCTTCCAGGAGCTCGATCCCGGCAAGATTGTCCTTCCGCCAAACCACTTCACCAGCTGATATGTTGAGGCCCTCAACGAATAGTCCGACAAAGGTGCCCTGCGGAGGCAGCGCTTCCCCTTCCAGCTGCAGGCCGCGCGAGGAAATGTTTCGAAGAGTGGCCGGCTCCAGATTGGCGGCCCATTTCACATAAAGGCCGCAACGCAACTCGATGCGCGGCATTGCGCGGCGCTCGGAAGGCTGGCTGACCAGGTTGCGATTGATCAGGGCCAGCATGTCGATGGGTTGTTTGAAGCGGATTCCGGCTTCACCGCTCCGCGCCCATTCGATGGTTCCTGCTGGGCGCTGACCGGTTGCAAGCTCCAGCGCGACCTCTTCGCCGGGCGTGTTCGCGACTTCGCCGCACAGCGTCGCGCCAAGGGCCGAAATGCTTCTGATGGAGCATTGGCGCGGCTCGCCCCGGTTATAGATGAGCCCGCGGTCGAACGGCCCGCCAATTCCCGCCGAAAAGCTATCCTCCGGCCAAGGCAGCCGGTTTTCCATTACAAATGTTGTAACTGAAGGCGCTTCAGCCATTCGCTTTCCCGAGCGTTATTCGCCCTGCTTGCGCCCGCGATGGCTAAGGAGTTGCTAACGCCAATCGGCGGCGCAAACGCATGTTCGCGTCCGTGGGACCTGTCGCGCGGTTTGGCCTGACTACACCGACATGGCGTAAATTAGCGCTCCTCCAACCACGCAAACGGTCATTAGCAGTGCCATCAGCTGCGTCCTTTTGGCTCCCGTGTCTTCGAATTCCATAACCAATCCCCCTCAACGGGCAATCACTTCGCCCACGTGCATCATAACATCACGGAGTGATCGAGACTCGGTGAGATATTCGACAAAAGGGGAATGAATCTAAATACTTGCGAAGATGGGACGGAACGTTCCCGTCATATTCCCCTGTCGAATCCTTCGGTAGATTGGTCGAGCAGCGCTGGCGCCGGCATGGATCGCCGCGCAATCATGGCTCCCGCGCAACGGGAAGCGCTTTGGTGGACGTTCATCGGCATCACGCCAGACGTTCACCAGCAAGCATCTGGGTCTCACGCTGACGACACTTAAGCATCGCATTTCATTGCGGTTTTGCTTGGGGAGAGCGCAGACATGGGTGCCCTTGGACAGCACGCACAAGCCTGGACTGAGTTTTGGCAAGGCCAGGGCGAGGTGGATGGCTGCTGTGCCCGCGCGCCCGAGATTTTGGGGCCGGTGAGAGCGCATTGGTCGATTTTCGGCCGATCGCTGGCCCCTGACTCGCAAGTCCTGGACATTGGCTGCGGCACTGGAGTGGCCGGACGTGCGCTAGTCGAAGCCAACCCGTCGCTGCGTATCATCGGTGTCGATTTTGCATCGGTTCGGGTTCACCGGGAGCCGCGGATCGAAATCTTGTCAGACACCCGAATGGAAAGCATGCCGTTCAGCGACGGCAGCATCGATGCGGCAATCAGCCAGTTCGGTTTCGAATATGGCCAGATCGAGGATGCGTCACGCGAACTCGCCCGAGTTCTGCGCAGGGGCGCCCCCTTTTCATTCCTTGTGCACCATTCCCGGGCGCGGATAGCGACCGACAGCCTGCGTCATCGCAGGGCGCTGCAAGAGATTTGCGGTACCGTGCTCGCAACCGCTTTTCTGGCAGGCAATAATGCCTCATTGGACCGGCAACTGGCCAGAATTCGCCATCAATGCCCGCACGAACGCATCGTCGAAGACGCCGCGCAAGGCCTTCGCCGGATGATCGGCGAGGCGCCGGCACACCGGGCGGAGATCTGGCGAGGCGTTCAAGCCGCGCTTGCGCCCGAGCTGGTGATGCTGGCCGAATTGGAACGGTCGGCAGTGTCGCCGGAAGCCATGCAGTGCTGGCTTCGGCCGATGGCCGCCCGGTTCGAGCTCAGCCAGCCGGCTGTGGTGTTGATGACCGGCGGGCAACCGCTTTGCTGGAAAGTGGAAGGCATTCGCAGGGCAAGTTTGCACTGACGCTGCGGCGCCCTGTCGACCTTCACCTCGCCGGGACCGGAACCTGTCTCCAGGACTGAACGGTCGGCGACCGTCGACCAGGCCATCAAGCCACGCTAGGCTCGTTCCAACAGGCGCGGCGTGATTGCGGCCGAGTCTTGGGGAGGGAAGATGATCGACTGGTTTGAAAGCGCGGCCAGCAAGGTCGCCACAGCAGCCGGGCGTCCCAAAGCGTTCCTGCTGGCCGTACTGGTAATCATCATTTGGGCGGTCACCGGCCCATTATTCCATTGGTCGGATACCTGGCAGCTTGTGATCAACACCGGCACGACCATCATTACCTTCCTGATGGTGTTCCTGATCCAGAATGCCCAGAATCGCGATGGGGCGGCAATCCAGGCCAAGCTCGACGAGCTGATCCGAGCCGTCGGTCATGCGCGTAACGAATTCATTGGGGTGGAGCATTTGACCGAGGTCGAACTCGACAGGATCCGGGAGGTGCTGGAAGCGGCCGCCGGAGATGAACCGAGCCGTCATGCGGCCATTTTGCGGCTGATCTCACGAACCCGTTAGCCCAAAAAAGGAGGCGGCGGTGCTGGCCAGCCCGCCGCCTCAAATCCCGCCGGGAACGATCAATCGGCAGGATCATGGCCTGCCAACGCATTGCAACGCCAAGCGATGCGCGGCCTGGCCCAAAAGGCTTGCGGCTGGTCGCTAGACGCCGGGCAGATGTGTCGCGATCGGTCCGCACATCGACGCGCAGGTAAAAAGCTCGGTGCGCAGCCGGGGAAGGCAGCAATTTCGACAAACGGCGGTAGCGCCATGCCCGCCCCCGCGATAAGCCTCCCCGCAATACATGGAGGAGGGTGAGCATGCGCACATTGTTCTTGGCAGCACTAATGGCGACGGCAATTCCCATGACGGCTGCGGCAGCACCGGCCGACGTCAAGGCCAGCGTTGCGGCAACCGCCGCGCGCAGCGAAGCCAACGTCAAGCTCGACGAATCCCGCAAGCCTGCCGACGTGTTGAAGTTCCTCGGTCTTCAGCAGGGCATGTGGGTGGCCGACCCGTTCGGCGGAAACCTCTATTGGGCCGAGATCACTGCGCCTGCCGTGGGGCCCAAGGGGCGCGTGACGATTTGGGAGCCCAAGCAATTCTACGATCAGAAGACCTACGACAATTACACGGCGTTCAAGGCCAGGCAGCCGAATGTTTGGCTACGCGTCAGCCCGATGGAAGCGCCGGACCTGCCGGGCAAATACGACTTCATGCTGATCAACATGGACTACCACGACGTCTATTGGGAAAGCACCAAATACGGGATCGTGAAGATGGATCCCGACCAATGGCTGAAGGTCATTTATGACGCGATGAAGCCGGGCGCGGTGGTTGGTGTGGTCGACCACGTCGCCAATCCTGGCGACACCCGTGACACGGTGCAGAAATTGCACCGCATCGACCCGAACACGGTCAAGGCCGACTTCAAGAAGGCGGGCTTTGTGCTCGAGGCGGAAAGCAACATCCTCCGCAACCCCGCCGATGATCACAGCCTGCTGGTGTTCGACCCCAAGATTCGCGGCAAGACCGACCGCTTCGTCTTTAAGTTCCGCAAGCCGCGATAGGCGGGTGACAGGCGCTTGTGTCGGGCGCGGTCGTCGCGCATCGTGAGGCCATGAGTATTACAACCTCCGATCGTAAAGCGCGCCGCGCAACCTGGCTGGTATTGGGTTCGCTAGTCGGCGGTCTGCTGCTCGGCGTCTTGTCGAACCAGTTCGGTACGATCCGCGAAACGCTGATCACGATCGCGTCGACGGTCGGTGGCCTATGGCTCGACGGGTTGAAGATGACTGTTATCCCGCTGATCATCGCTCTGCTGATCACCGGCGTTGTGTCTGGCGCCGACCAGGCCAGGGCGGGACGCATCGCGGCCCGATCGGTGCTCTGGTTCGTGGTCGTCCTGACAAGCTCGGCCGCGGTCGGCACATTGTTGATGCCAGCACTTCTCGAGGCATTTCCGCTTCCCGCAGCTGCTACCGAAGCGCTTCGCGCCGGCCTCGCAAGCGTCGACAGCTCGGCAACGGCGGCATCTGTCCCGACCGTGCAGGACTGGATCAGAAGCCTGATCCCGACCAATGCAATTGCAGCGGCGGCCGATGACAAGGTGCTGCCTCTGGTCGTGTTCACCTCAATCTTCGCATTTGCGGTCACACGGATCGAAGGCGAGGGCCGGCAATCCATCGCGGCCTTCTTCAAGGGCGTCCAGGACGCAATGCTGGTGGTGGTTGGGTGGGTACTCGCCTTGGCTCCGATTGGCGTCGGCGGACTGGCCTTTGCTGTCGGGGCAGGCGCCGGCGGTGCCGCATTTGGCGCACTGGTCCATTATGTTGTGCTGGTCTCACTGGTCGGCATTCTGGTGACACTCCCCGCTTATGTCGCGGCAGTGATCTTCGGACGGTGGAAGCTTGGAGACTTTGCCCGCGCTATGATCCCGCCGCAGGCCGTCGCCATCTCGACCCAATCCAGCCTCGCCTCGCTTCCGGCGATGCTGGATGCGTCCAAGACACTTCGCGTGCCGGACCGCAATGCCGACGTTACCTTGCCGCTGGCGGTGGCGCTGTTCCGGGCGACGGGGCCGGCCATGAACGTCGCGGTGGCGATTTATGTGGCCTATATGATGGGGGTCGAACTCCATCCCGGAAATCTCATTGCCGGCTTCGCCGTGGCCGCGGTCGCGAGCTATTGGGCTGTGAGCCTTCCAGGCGCACTGTCGTTCGTGACTTCGATTGCGCCGATTGCGCTTGCCATGGGCGTTCCGATCGAGCCGCTGGCCTTGCTGATTGCGGTTGAGGTGCTGCCCGATATTACCCGCACCCTAGGTAACGTCACCTGGGACGTTGCGGTAACCGGAGCAGCCTCGAGAGGTGAGCGCGCCGACGCCTGAACGTCTGTCGTTTGTCTGCACCCACTGACCGTTCATCCGTTTCCCGGCTTGTCGGTCGAGCAAATTTGGATTCCCGTCGATGAGGAGGTGCAATGGGGACGGAACTGCGTTTCCCTATGCATGCGACGCGAAGGGGGGAGACCCCTGACATCCCGACCCCCTTCGCGCCGCAACCTCTGAAGCGGCAATATTCAGCGGCCGGCGATGGCCCGCACCTGGTCGGCGTAAAGGCGGCCGACAGGCTGTTCGTTGCCGTCGGAAAGGCGAGCAATCCAGCGCCCGGATGCATTGCGGGTGAAGCCGGCAATGAAATCACGCCGGACGATCGCTGAGCGGTGCAGCCGGACAAACAGCTCAGGGTTCAGCCCCTCTTCCAGCGCGCTCATTGAGTGGTGGATCAGCCAGCTGCGCTTGGCAACGTGGAGCCGCATATAGTCACGCTCGGCAGTGACCCGGTCGATGTCGCGGGCTGCGATCCGGACCAGCCCGGAAAGATCCGATGCCCAAAATTCCTCGAGCCAGGGCGAGGCCGCAGCCGGTGCTTCTTCGAGAACATGTTCCGCCCTCGCCCAGAGATAGGCACGAGCGCGTTCGATCGAGCGTGCCAGCCTTTCGGCGTCGACCGGCTTCATCAGATAGTCGATCGCAGCTACGTCGAACGCAGCCACGGCGAACTGGTCGAAGGCGGTGATGAATACGACCGCCGGGGATTGGCCCTGGCTCGACAGGGCCCGCGCTACCTCGATCCCGTCAAGACCGGGCATGGCGATATCGAGCAGCACGAGGTCGGGCTGCACGGCCTCAGCCATGCGGACCGCGCTTTCACCGTCATGCGCGGTCCCGACCAGATGCACGCCATCGATCCGCGCCAACAGCATCTGCAGCCGCTCGGCCGCTAGCGGCTCGTCGTCGGCAATCAGGATTTTCAGGTCATTGTCGTCAGTCATCATCGTCAACCGGCATGGCGAGCGATGCTTCATAGCCGCCGGCGATTGGGCCGAAACGGACATCGGCCCGGTCGCCGAAATGCGCCCGAAGCCGCTCAGACACGTTGGCCAGGCCAAGACCAGTGCCCTGGTGCGTCGGTGCGCGCGCTTTCTTGGATCGTCCGCCGAGGGCGCGATTGGTCACGTCCAGCTGCATGCGGCCACCATCGAGCCGGCGAGCGCGAATGGACAGTTCGACCTTCTCGGTTGTCGCCGAAACACCATATTTAATCGCATTCTCGACTAGCGGTTGCAGGATGAGCGCGGGAACCCGCACGGCCGCCAGGTCATCCGGAATATCGATGTTGACGTCGAGGCGGTTCGGGAAGCGCACCTGCTCAATGTCGAGATAAAGCCTCTGGAGCGCAATCTCCTCCGACACGCTGACGTCTACCGACGGATCCATCGACAAGCTGGTGCGGAAAAAAGTCGATAGTGCCATCAGCATTTCCTCGGCGCGGTCGGCGCGGCCCGACATGACCAGCGAGGAAAGGCTGTTGAGCGTGTTGAACAGAAAGTGCGGATTGACCTGA
>Ga0207682_10000189_pt1 | contig 28101 bp, 25 predicted proteins | sample KBSM63metaG_FD_184332 | JGI IMG/M metagenome (GOLD analysis project Ga0207682, IMG submission 184332) | Miscanthus rhizosphere microbial communities from Kellogg Biological Station, Michigan, USA - KBS M6-3 metaG (SPAdes) (version 2) | ecosystem: Host-associated > Plants > Roots > Rhizosphere >... | reverse complement strand
CGAGCGATGCGGCACGCTGCGCGAGCACGCGGTTGCGATCGCCGCGGGGTGCGAGCACCCGGCGGGCTTTCGCTCGTCGAACTGGAGTCCAAAATCCAGGCCTGGGCCCGCGAGCGCAAGCTGGAAGCGATCTTCTTCCAGACCAATTCCGAGGGCGAGTACTGCGAATACCTGCACCGTGTGCCGGAGCTGGCCGACGCGGCGATCCTCAACGCCGGCGCTTGGAGTCACTACAGCCGCGCGATTGCCGACGCGCTTGACGTCGCCGGCGTGCCCGCGGTCGAGGTCCACCTCTCCGACGTCGAGGGGCGCGACGAGTGGCGCAAGCTCTCGGTCTTCGAGGGGCTCGTGCTCGACAAGATCTTCGGCAAGGGCCCCGACGGTTACCGCGAGGCGCTGGAGCTGCTCGCCAAAGAGCTGGGCGCAGACGCGTGAGCCCGGCCCGCGGGGAGCACTGATGACGACCCGGGGCGATCGTCTCGCCGAGCTCCTCCCCGAGCGCGAGCTCGATTGCTTTCTCGTCACCGACCTGGTCAACGTCGGCTACCTGACCGGCTTCGGCGGCACCAACGGCGCCTGCGTATGCGGGGCCGAGCAGCGCGTCTTCCTCACCGACTTCCGCTACACCGAGCGGGCCGAGGCCGAGATCGAGGGCTGGGACGTGGTCACGGTCACCGACGACTGGCTCGGCGGGATCGCCGAGCGGCTCAGCGGCAAGACCGGCTTCGAAGACCACCACATGGCGGTGCGCACGCTGAAGCGCCTGGAGGAGAAACTGCCCGACGGGGTCGAGCTGGAGGGAGCCTGGGGCACAGTCGAGAAGCTGCGCCGGGTCAAGGACGAGGCCGAGCTGGCGGCGATCGCGAGGGCCGCCGAGCTGGCCGACGAGATCTGGCGCTTCGCGTTGGAGCGCGGCTTGGCCGGCCGCACAGAGCTCGACGTCGCCCGCGCCGCCGAGGCCCGGATGCGTGAGCTGGGCGCCGAGCCCTCGTTCCCGACGATCGTCGCTGCCGGGCCCAATGGGGCCCTTCCGCACGCCGAGCCCGGAGCGCGCCCAATTGGCCGCGGCGAGCTGGTCGTCTTCGACATGGGGGCGAAGCTGGACGGCTACTGCTCGGATGGCACCCGCACCTTCGCCACCGGCGAGCCCGGGGAGGAGGCCCGCGCTGTCTACGGCACCGTGCTCGACGCCCAGGAAACCGCCCTGGCGGCGGTCAAGGCGGGCGCCAAAGCTGAAGACGTCGACGGCGTCGCCCGCGAGCTGATCGCCGGCGCCGGCCACGGCGAGCGCTTCGGCCACGGCCTCGGCCACGGGGTCGGCCTCGAGGTGCACGAGGAACCGCGCGTCTCGCAGCGCTCCGAGGACGTGCTCGCGGCCGGGGAAGTGGTGACGATCGAGCCCGGTATCTACCTGCCGGGCAAGCTGGGCGTGCGGATCGAGGATCTCGTCGTCGTCACCGACGAGGGCTATCGCAACCTCAGCGGCCTGCCCAAGGACCTCCAGCTCGTCGACTGACGCCTGCGCCCGCGCGGTGAGTGGGCTGCAGAGCTAAGCGATTTCGAGCGGTCGGTCGATGTGCCGTCCGTGTCCACAACCAAAGACAGCCTGCGCGACGCGCGCCGCGAGCGCCTGCTCGACATGGAGCAGCGGGTGCGGCGCTACCGCGCCGCCTGCTTCGCGATCCTCGCCTTGGCGCTGGCCTCGGCCGGGTCGGAGGTCGGCTGGCTCTGGCTGATACCGCTGGCGGCCGGGTTCGCGGGCTTTGCCGTCGCCGATCGCTTTATGCAGGCCAGCGAGCGCCCCTGGCTCTGGGTCGCCGCCGCCTGGGGCGCGTTGCCGCTGCTGCTCGGCGGCGCGGTGATCGCCACCGGTGGCCCGACCAGCCCGGTGCTGATGTGGTTCGCGCTGCCCGCCGTCACCCTCGGCGCCCGCTTCGATCCCTGGGGCATGGTCGTCGGCACGGCCTACCTCATCTCGATCTTCCTGCTCAGCACGGTCGCCGTCGATCCGGCCGGCGCCTCCGCGCACAGCCAGACCTTGGTCGCCGACGTCGCACTCGTGCTCAGCACCGTGATCCTCTCCGGCGCCCTGGTCGAGTCCGACAAGGCGCACAGGCGAAGGTCGACCCTCGACCCACTGACCGGCCTGCTCAACCGCAACGCGCTCGAGCAGCGCCTGACCGAGCTGGAGGGCACGCCCTGCGACGATGCCCGAGGGCGATCGCACGCGCTGCTGCTCTGCGACCTCGATCACTTCAAGCGGGTCAACGACCACCTCGGCCACGCCGCCGGTGACGCCGTGCTGCAGGACGTCGCCTACACGATGAGGTCGGTGCTGCGCGCGGGCGATTCGATCTACCGCATCGGTGGCGAGGAGATCCTCGTCGTCTTGCCAGGAGCCGGCGAGCAGGACGCCGTGGGAGTCGCCGAGCGGCTGCGCCAGGCGGTGCGCAAGCGCCGCCCCGTGGGCGTCGGGGTGACGATCAGCATCGGCGCGGCCGTGACCAAGCCGAGCCTGGTCAACACCGACGACCTGGTCGCCCGCGCCGACGCCGCGCTCTACTCGGCCAAGGCAGGCGGACGTGACCAGATTTTCGTCGCCAACTGAGCTCGGTTCAGCGGCTCAGATCGACGTCAGCGCTGAGGCGCTGGGCAAAGGCGGCGATCAGCGCCACTGTCGCCTCGACATCCGCGAGGTCGGCCATCTCGACCGGGGAGTGCATGTAGCGCAGGGGGATCGAGACGAGGCCGGTGGGGATGCCCGAGCGGGCGAACTGGACGGCGTCGGCGTCGGTGCTGGTCGAGTTGCCGGTGGCGCCGATTGTGTGCTCGATACCGGCCTCCGCGGCGGTCTCGACGAGCAGCTCGAAGACCTTGGGTGAGAGCGTCGCGCCGCGGTAGATCACCGGGCCCGAGCCGAGCGCGTGGCTGCCCAGTTCCTTCTCGTCGATGCCGGGGGCGTCGGTTGCGTGGGTGACGTCGATGACGATCGCCAGGTCGGGCTCGACCTTGAAGGCCGAGGTACGAGCGCCGAAGAGGCCGATCTCCTCCTGCACCGCGGCGATGGCGGCAAAGCTTGTCTCGAGCGCGTCGCCCTCATTGCACCGGCGCAGCGCCTCCAGCGCCACGTAGGCGCCGAGTCGGTTGTCCATCGAGCGCGAGACGAGGCGCTCGCCGAGCAGCTCTGAAGGCTCGGTGGAGATGACTACCGGGTCGCCGACGCTCACCTTCGTTTCCGCCTCCTCGCGATCGGCGGCGCCGATGTCGATGTGCAGCGACTTCATTTCGACGACCTTCTTGCGCTGGTCGGCATCGAGCAGGTGCAGTGGCTTGCGGCCGACCACGCCCAGCACCGGGCCGTCCGGTCCCTGGACCTCGACCCGCTGGCCGACGAGGATCTGGGGGTCCCAGCCGCCGATCGGGGCGAACCAGAGGATGCCCTTCTCGTCGATGTGGCGAACCACGAGGCCGATCTCGTCGATGTGGCCGACCACGGCGAGCAGCGGCGACGCCTCGCCGATCCGCGCCACCGAGGAGCCGATCCCGTCGGTGGAGAGCGAGGCGAAGGATGCCTCCTCGCGCCAGACGGCGGCGGCCTGGGCCTCGTAGCCCGAGGGGCCGGGAGCGCGCAGGAGCTTGTCGAGTATTCGGGGGGTTTTGCTCATCGCAAGGGCGGCAGTATGTCGGTTCGGACAGTCGTCCGCATTCCGCCAAAAGGAATACCGTTATCAACGTGACTTCCAGGCCAATTGTTGCGCTCATCACCGGCGCCTCCAGCGGCATCGGTGAGGCCACCGCCCGCCGCCTCGCTCGTGAGCCGGGCGCGGAGCTGATCCTGGTCGCGCGTCGCGAGGAGCGATTGCGAGCCCTGGCCGAGTCGCTGCCCTGCAAGACGACCTACGTAGCTGCCGACCTGACGGAGGAGAGCGCCCCGGAGCGGGTGCGCATTCACGTCGAGGAGCAGGGCAGTCGATTGACTCTGCTGGTCAACAACGCCGGCGCCTCTTGGCGCGGCAGCTTCGCCGAAGGTGGTCACGCCAACGTCCAGCGTCATATGGACCTCAACTTCGACGCCGTCGTGCGGCTGACGGAGGCGCTGCTGCCGGTCCTGCGCGCTTCGGCGCCCAGCGCGATCGTCAACGTGGCGAGCACCGCCGGCCGTGTCGCCCGCGCCGGCACCGGCTCCTACTCGGCCAGCAAGTTCGCCCTGATCGGTTGGACCGACGCGCTCTACTCGGAGGAGCGGGCCAACGGCGTCCACGTCGGCATGGTCCTGCCCGGCTTCATCGCCACCGAGGGCTTCCCCGCCACGGAGCTGCGCGAGAAAGCGCTGACCAGGTGGATCGTCTCCAAACCCGAGAAGGTCGCCGAGGCGATCTTCGAGGCCGGTCCGGGCGGCAAGGCAGAGCGCTACGTGCCGCGCGGCTACGCGCTGGCGGCGGTGGCGCGGATCCTCGCGCCGAGCCTGGTGCGCCGGGTGCTCGCGGGAGGCGCCGCGGGCACGCTGACGACCAGCACCGGCGCCGAAGCGGCCGAATAGCGAGGCCGCCCGCAGAGGCTGCGTCAGGCGGCGGACCGCTATTGGATGAAGCGGGATTTCGTCAACCGGCAAGCGTGGAAGTCGAAGACGAAGCTGACGTTGTTGGCGGCATTGCTGGCTCGTTCGACCCGGATCTGTTCGTGGGCGGCCTTGATCCGTTCGCCTTTTTGCAGCGCCACACCGAGCTTGCGCAGCTTTTCCCGCACGATATTCAGCTGTTTGAACCACCTGAGCAGGCGTTCGCTGTCCTGCGCCGGCCGCGGCACCGCGGCGATCTTCCCCACCGTCTTGCCGAAGACGGCAGAAGCGTGGATGAACTGAGCCCCGGCTTCCTTCATCTTGGCCGGGATGGGGCTCCTCGCCTTGGCCTGGACGTTCTTGAGGATCCGCAGGTTGGCTTCGGTGTTGGCCTGGCAGATCGGCTCGACCTGTTCGACGTACTGCGAGCGCGTCGGTTCTTCGGCCCGCGCCGCGGAGACAAGCGTCAGCGCAAGCACGGCGAGCAGAGCAACAGCTGTTCGGACCCCCTTCATTCCCTGCCTGGCAAGTTACCGATGACGTCCCTGGTCTTCTGTTGCGCCGAGGAGAAGCCGCGACACTCGCTGCTCTTCTTTAGGATTCGCCGCCGTGATCAGCACCAACGAATTCCGCAACGGGTCCCACATCGAGATCGACGGCAAGATCTTCCGCATCATCGAGTTCCAGCACGTCAAGCCGGGCAAGGGCGGGGCGTTCGTGCGCACCAAGCTGCGCCGGATCGACGATGGCTCGGTGCAGGACAAGACGTTCCGGGCGGGGGAGAAGTTCCGGCCCGTGCGCACCGAGTCGCGCAAGATGCAGTACCTCTACGACTCCGGCGACGCGGCGGTCTTCATGGATACCCGCGACTACGAGCAGATCGAGATCTCGCGCGAGATCGCCGGTGAGGCGATGCGGTGGGTGCTGCCCAATGCCGAGGTCGACGTCCTCTTCGTCGACGAGCGGCCCAGTGACGTGCAGGTTGCCGGCGCGATCGACATGCAGGTGACGCAGACCGAGCCCGGCGTCAAGGGCGACACCGCCTCCGGTGGCGGTAGCAAGCCGGCCACGCTCGAGTCGGGGGTGGTCGTGCAGGTGCCGCTCTTCATCGAGGAGGGCGAGACGATCCGCGTCGACACCCGCAGCGGCGAGTACGTCTCCCGCGCCTAGACACGCCGATTTCGCCAATCCATCCAGTGCCTCGGATGGAGTAAATCGCCACCAGAGGTGGTGCGCCGCGCCCAACTGTGGTACTTGTTGGGGGTCTTCAGGAAACTTCTGAAGGCTTGCGGGAGGAAAACTTGTCGGGGGCGGGGTGAGCAACCGCTTGCGGCAGTCGTTCTCTCGTCCATCGAGCAAAAGACAGGAGATCCAGTCATGCAAGAGCACTGCAGGAGAGTGGTGTGCACGCCACTCCTCGTCGCCGCGCTCTCAAAGGAGAGGGTGAGGCGATGAATCGCAAGTCGATGCGCGTTTTCATGGGGGGCCTGCTTGCGGCGTTGATGTTGAGCGCCGTCTTTGCCGGTTCGGCGGCGGCCGCCCCCGTCTGGAAGTTCAACGGGGAAGAACTCAAAGGTACGGAGACGATGCTCGGAGGGGCCGAAAAAAGCGGCCTCACCGCGTGGGGAATGACCACCACCTGCGACAACTTCCTCTACAAATTCGAAATCTGGAACAGCGGCGGGACGGGCAAAGGGAACGTCACCGAACTGCCCTTGTTCAACTGCTACACGAACTCGACCTGCACGGTGGAAGCGATCGAAGCTGAATCGTTTCCCTGGCCTGCCGAACTGATGACGGTCAGCGGCAGCAACTACATGAAGGTCAAAGAAGTGGACGTCTGGATCCTCTACGGCGGCTGGTTCTGCCCGCTTTGGGGCGTCTGGGCCCATGTCACCGGCTCGGCCGGCGGCCTGATCAGCAATGCGACCGAAAGCGCCACGTTCGGCCCGTCGAGCTTCAAAGCCACCGGCTCTGAACTCAACGCGCTCGGTTCCTCGGTCGAATGGAACGGCTTCTTCCCGGCCGAATCATTCCAGTGGCACAGAGGACAGTCGCTAAGCGTTTCGTGAGGACGTTCGTGAAGACGGTGAGCGTCGGGGCCATCCCGGCGCTCGCCGTCGTCGCGGTCTTGCTCGCGGGTTGTGGGAGCTCCTCCGACGGCTCGGGCTCGACGGCAGCCACCGCGAGCACCACCGTCGAATCGGGTTCGTCCGGTGCGGGTGGTTCCAGCCGTGCCGGGGCTGATGGCGACGGGTCTGAACAAGGTGGCGATGCCGCCGAGGCAGGGGCCGCCGGCGGAGCGGGCTCCGCTGGCTCCACTGGGCAGTCCTCGTCCGATCAATCGTCCCCTTCCGGCAGGCACGGCCCATCCGTGCCGATGCCCAAGGGGGAACCCGAGCCGGGAATCACCCCGCAGCAGCGGCGCGAAGCCACGGTGGCCAGCATGCGCCTGGACAGCCCATCGGTGCCGCCGTCCAGCGGCGGTCCCGGGCCGCTGCCCGCGCAGTACACCTGCGACGGGAAGGGCACCTCGCCGGCCCTGCACTGGCAGGGAGTGCCGGAGGGGACCGCCGAACTGGTCCTCTTCGCGATGAACCTGCACCCGGCGCAGGGAAAGCTCTTCTTCGACTGGGCGGTGGGCGGGATCAGTCCGATGCTGGAAGAAATCAAAGCCGGGCAGCTGCCGAAGGGCGCCGTCGCCGGTCGCAACAGCTTCGGCAAAGTCGGCTACGAACTCTGCCCCGAAGGCAGCAGCGAAACGTACATATTCGCCCTCTTCGCCGTGCCGAAGAAGCTCTCGCCGGGTCGTGGCTTCGACCCGCTTGTCCTGCGCAAGGAAGTAACCGACACCTCAGGTGACGTCGGGCTCCTCGCCGTCGGCTACACGCGCGGCTGAGGCCACGGGGTTCGCGTCCCGCCCTGGCGGTGCCTGCGGCCCCCCGACCGCCCGAAACGGCAGAATGGCAACCATGCGCCGTTCCGACCAGCGCCGCGACGCGGTGTTTGCCTGCTATCAGCGCGACGTCACCGGCCGGCCCCTGGAGGAGCTGGTCGCCGAGTCGCGGCCGTTCACGCGTGAGCTGGCCGCCGGCGTCGAGGCCCATCGCGCCGAGCTCGACGCGGCGATCGCCGCTCATTCCAAGGGCTGGGAGCTGGAGCGGATCGCGCCGCTGGAGCGCAACGTGATGCGGGTGGCGCTGTATGAGATCGAGCACTCCGAGGACGTGCCGACCGAGGTCGCGATCGACGAGGCGATCGAGATCGCCAAGGAGTACTGCGGCGCCGACGCGCCCGGCTTCGTCAACGGCGTGCTCGGCGCGATCGCCCGCGAGCGCGAGGGGACGCCGACGTGAGCCGCCTGCGTGAGATCGCCGAGCGGCTGGGCGCGATCGCCCGTGAGCTGGAGGGTGACGCGAATGACGCCCGCGCCGCCGAGCTGGCCCAGGAAGCGGCTGAGCTCTCCGCCGAGGCGGTCGAGGAGACCAACCGCAGCCTGCGCGAGTCGGAGGATTGAGCTACCCGGAGGAGTTGCGCGAGCTCGTCGACGCCGAGCTCGGGGACCTCGCCTTCTCGGGCCCGGCCCCGACCGCCGGTCTGGTCGAGGCGATGCGCTACTCGCTGCTTGCCGGCGGCAAGCGCGTGCGGCCGGTCCTGACCCTCGCCACGGCGCGGGCGCTGGGTGCCGAGCCGCGGGGCTTGCTGCCGATCGCCTGCGCGATCGAGCTGATCCACACCTACTCGTTGATCCACGACGACCTGCCGGCGATGGATGACGACGAGCTGCGGCGCGGCCAACCGACCTCGCACGTCAAATACGGCGAGGACGTCGCGATCCTCGCCGGCGACGGCCTCTTCGCCGAGGCGATGCGCCTCGCCTGCGAGCAGCCCGGCGAGCCGGCCAGGGTGCTGGCGGCGCTGCGCGAGCTCAGCGCCGCGACGGGGGTCGACGGCATGGTCGGCGGCCAGTACGTGGACGTCGCGGTGGAGGAGCGCGACGCCGAGGGCCTGCGCTCGCTGCACACATTGAAGACCGGCCGTCTGATCGCCGCCAGCGTCGGCGTGGCGCTGACCCTGGAAGGGTTGCCCGAACCTGAGACAATGCCCTTTCGCCGATTTGCCGACGAGCTTGGCGTGCTCTTCCAGATCGTCGACGACATTCTCGACGTGACCGGGAGCTCCGAGCGGCTCGGCAAGCCCCATGGAAGTGATGAGCGACTTGGCAAACTCACTTACGTCAGCCTCTTCGGCCTGGAGCGGGCGCGCGGGCTCGCGGCCGAGTCGCACGCCAAGGCGACCGCGGCGCTGGCTGAGGCGAAAGGCGAGACCGGCGACCTGATGCGAGTGGCCGACTACATCTTCACCAGAGACGAATGAGCGAGAACGGACACAAAGCGGCGGATCAGGGCGAGGGCCGTCTGCTGGACGGCATCGATGGGCCGGCCGACCTGCACGATCTCGACGACGCGCAGCTTCAGCAGGTGGCGCAGGAGATGCGCACCTACATCATCGACACGATCGGTGAGATCGGCGGTCACTTCGGCGCCAACCTCGGCACCTGCGAGCTGGCGGTCGCGCTGCACAGTCTGCTCGACTCACCGCGCGACAAGGTGCTCTGGGACGTCGGCCACCAGGCCTACCCGCACAAGATCCTCACCGGCCGCCGCGAGGAGCTGCCGACGATCCGCCAGTACGACGGCCTCGCCCCGTTCTGCTCCGTCTTCGAGTCCGAGCACGACATCATGGGGGCCGGTCACGCCTCGACCTCGATCGGCTACGCGGTCGGGTTGAAGGAGGCGATGCGTCACGGGATCGGCGAGGACGGCAAGGTCGCCGCCGTGATCGGCGACGGCGCCCTCACCGGCGGCGTCGCCTACGAGGCACTGCACGCCGCCGGCGGCCTGCAGACGCCGATGGTGATCGTGCTCAACGACAACGGCATGTCGATCTCACCCAACGTCGGCGCGCTTTCGCGCTACTTCAACCGGGTGCGGCTCAACCCGCGTCTCTTCCACGCCCGCGAGGGGGTCGAGGACCGCCTGACCAAGCTGCCGCTCGGGCTCGGCAAGCGGATCGAACGGCTCGGGCCGGAGGTCAAGTCGGCGATCAAGGCCTACTGGGCGCCGGGGCTCTTCTTCGAGGAGCTCGACCTCGCCTACATGGGCGTGATCGACGGCCACGACGTGCGCGCCCTGCGCGAGGCGCTGCGCGAGGCCTTCGACGCCGACCGTCCCGTCGTCGTCCACATCCACACGGTCAAGGGCAAGGGCTTCTCGCCGGCCGAGGAGGGCGGCCTGGAGGGGATGGAGAAATGGCACGCCGCCAAGCCCAACTCGATCGTCGACGGCAAGCCGGCGGCGAAGAAGCCGGTCGCGGTGCAGGAGTCCGACGCGCCGGCGGCGATCGCCCCGGAGCGCCTGGAGAAGCCGCCGGCAGCGGGTGCGCCACCCCAGTACACGCAGGTCTTTGCCGACGCGATGGTCGCCGAGGCGCGGCGCGACAAGCGCGTGGTCGGGATCACCGCGGCGATGGCGGGGGGGACCGGGCTGCAGAAGCTCGCCGACGAGGTGCCCGAGCAGTACTACGACGTCGGCATCGCCGAGCAGAACGCGGTGCTGCTCGCCTCGGGTCTGGCGATTCAGGGCGCGAAGCCGGTCTGCGCGATCTACTCGACCTTCCTGCAGCGTGCCTTCGACCAGATCGTCCACGACGTCTGCCTGCAGGAGCTGGACGTGACCTTCGCGATGGACCGCGCCGGCCTGGTCGGCGATGACGGTCCGACACATCACGGGGCCTTTGACGTCTCCTACTTCCGCCCGATCCCCAACGTGGTGCTGATGGCGCCGCGTGACGAGGCGATGCTGGTGCGGATGCTGCGCACGGCGATCGCCCACGACGGTCCGGCGGCGCTGCGCTATCCGCGCGGGGCGGCCGAGGGGGTCGAGCTGCCCTCAGAGGTGGAGGAGATCCCGATCGGCAGCGGCGAGCTGCTCGCCAATGGCGAGCGGGTGGCGCTGCTCGGCTATGGCTACGGGGCCGCGGTCGCGCTCGATGCCGCCAAGGTGCTCGCCGAGCACGGCCTGACTCCGACCGTCGCCGACGCTCGCTTCGCCAAGCCGCTCGACAGCGAGCTGCTGGAGCGGCTGGCGCTCGGCCACGACCTGGTGGTGACGATCGAGGAGAACGTCCTGCCGGGCGGCTTCGGCTCCGCGGTGCTCGAGCATCTCGAGGACGCTTTCGCCGAGCGCGCCGAGGAGCGGGCGCGCGTCCTCCGCGTCGGCCTGCCGGACCGCTACGTCACCCACGGCAAGCCGGCGTTGCTGCACGAGGAGGTCGGCCTCACCGGCGATGCGGTCGCCGAGCGCGTCCTCACGGCGCTCCGCTCCGGTGCTCCCGCGCTGAGCTGATCGTCACGCACCGAATGAGGAATTCGCCCCAAAAATTGGGGCTTGCGTCAAAAGGCTCAATCGGTTAGCCTGCTCCAGTCTCTTCTGGGGTTACTTGAGGGAGGAGAGGCATCTCTATGTATGTGGGTCCGCACGTAGGGAGCGTCGTGGATCTACTGCTAACCGCGCCGGTGCCAAGAGCGCCGAGTCGCGGTGCGCCGAGGCGACTACGCGCGGGCAGCCTGGAGCAGACTGATGGCCCTCATCGACACCCCGGCGATCAGATAGGCGATCGCGATGACGATGAGGGTGAACTTGCAGGTGGCGAAGATCGTCGCGAGCAAGGGGAAGGCCGAGCCATGTCCCCCGAGCGTCAACAGCAAGCAGATGTTCTCGAGCGCGTCGAAGCCCGCCCCCAGCGCCCCGAAATAGGCGACGACCCCACCGATCGCGGCGAGCCGGCCCCAGTCGCGCCCCCGCGCCATGTCGCGTACCGACGCCAAGGCGAGAGTGAGGAAGGTCCCGTAGGCGGCCATGAACCCGAAGTCGATCCAGAGCTGTTCCCGCGCCGCATCTTGGCCTTCGTCGCCCCATTCGGCGAGGATCTCGTCCGCGTGGTGTCGGCCGCCGTTCAGCTCGAAGGGGACCATCCCAGGGCCGTTGTCCTGCATCCGGTTCTCGGCGGGCGACATCGCGAGCAGTAGAAGCACCATCGCGATCCCCGTGGCGACCAAGCCTGACCGGCGCCTCACGTCTGCCCCGTGCTTTTGTCAAGCAGCGCCTGTTCGAGACCCTTGCGGGCCACCTTTCTGTGCTCGGGGTCCGAGAGGAGGGTCTCCGCTCGTTCGAACAGCCTTGCCGCCTCTCGCTCGTCGTCCGCGAAGAGACTGATGGAGCCGAGGGCAACGAGCGCCGCGCCGAGCTGATCGTCGTCGGCGAGCCTCTCGAGGCGCGCCAGCCAGGGGCGGGCCAGCTCGACCGCCTCCTCGGCATCCAGTTCGTCGGCCGCCACTCGATACGACAGTAGCTTGATCCTGCGGGAGAGGACGTCCGCCGTGTTTTTGGGACCGCCCCCGAGGGCGAGCCAGCCGAGCATCGCCTCGGCCTCCCCGAGGCGCTCCTGCCGAGCCATCGCATCGACGGCATAGAGCAACGCTCGCACCGCTTCGTCCGGCTCGTCCGCGAGGGCAAAGCCGCATCCGCCGACCAGGAATTGTCGTTCGGCCTCCTCCCACTTTTCGTCTCGCTGTCTCTCGATGCCGGCCTGTGCCCAGAGCCGGGCGGTGACGGTGACCGCATCGCGAAGCTCGGGATGCAGGACCAGCTTCGCCTCCGGCAGGGTTCGCGTGAGCGAAGTCTCGAGGTTCCCCCAAAACCATTCGCTCAACGCCGCGGGGGCTGGCTCGAGCAGGCCGTCGTCGCCCTCGAGGGCGTGACGTGCGATCGCCGCCAGGGCGCGCTGCCGCGGCTCCATCGCCGCCAGATCGGATGGGGGGATCGCCGCCAGCGCTTCTCGAAGCTGCCGGCGAAGGTCCTCAGCCCCGCCGGCTGCCATCCAGGCCGAGTAGAGGACTTCGTCGAACCTCCCCGGCCCCGGGCCCGCCTCCGTCGCCAGTCGATCGATCAGTGTCGGGAAGGCGCCGCGGCGCTCCGTCTCGCCCCAGTCCAGGTCGAGGCCTTCGGCCGGGTTGGGGGCGGTCGGGACCAGGCTTCGAAGCCGCTCTGCCTGCTCGAGAAAGATTCTCGCCAGGTCGACCTCGCCGATATACGCGAGCGTGCGCCAGCGATTCTCGGCGCAGCCCGACGCGACGTCGAGGAGGCCCGTCGACTCGGCGAGCTCGCTTGCCTGGCGCCAGCTCAGGAGCGCCTCGCGGTAGTGATCTCGATGCCGCTGGATCAGGCCGTCCAGGTGGAAGGCACGAGCGCTATGCGGTGTCGCTTCGGCAGGGGGGATTGCTTCAACGAAGGGACGAGCCGCGGCAAGGGTCTGTTCGGCCTCCTCCGGCTTGGAGAGCGCTAGAAACGAGAGTGCGACGTTGAACAAGACTCCGGCCGCGTTGTTGGCCTGCTCGATTCGCGATGGCTCGCTCAGCGCTTCCAGTACTTCTTCGGTGAGCAGGGCGTCGACGATCCGCCTCGATTGGAGCAAGTCTGCGAGCGCCTGCTCGGGATCGGTGCCGACGAGATCGCTGCCGAACTGAGCAAGGGCAAGGGAGACTGCAAGCGCCTCGACAAAGCCGACTCCGTTCGCCGACCTCTCCGCGGCCGCCGCACGCACCGATTCGCGAATCGAGGCCGCCGCGTCGGAGTGCTCCGCGATTCGGAGCAGGCGGGCGGAGAGCGCCGCGCACGCCTCCGGGGAGGCACCTGGCTCCGCCAACCACGCCTCGACCCATTCCCGAGGCTCGTCTGCGGTTGTGGTTGCGGGCGGTCGCGACCGGGGAATCTCGATGCCCACCGTCTCGAGCGCATCCGGGAGCTCGGCCTCGATGAACGAGCCGCGGGGGGCCATCGCAATGGCCGACGCCGCTGCCTGCAGTGGCGGTCGTCCGGGTCGGGCGACCCAGCGCAGCCAGGGGGTGCGCGGAAGCGCAGTCTCGAATCCGAAGTAGTCCTTGCCGAGGTCGAGGTCGGCGCCCGAGAAGCCGGCGACCAGAACCGGATGCTCGGCGAAGACGCGAGACAGCCAAGCGCGGAGAAGCGGCGGTAGTCCACGCGCCTTCTGTCTCGCGAGATCGATCAACGACGAGTTCTCGGTGACCGATCCGTGCACCTTGACGAGGCGGCACGGGCTCGCATCGTCCAAGTCGGCGACGGGTGGTGCTCCCTCGAACGGCACGTACACGTCCAGTGGCACTCCCCTGTCTGAGAACGCGCGCTCTATCAGGGTGTCGAAATTCGTCGTGACCACGGCCGCCAGCTGCCCCTTCTCGGCAAGGCGAGCCAGTGCGTCATGGCAGGGGCTGGGAACCGTACCGTCGAGGTGAGTGAGGAGATCGAACCATGACGAGCCTGCGAAGCAGCTGCTGACGATCTCGCTGAACCTGGTGACGCCGATGTCTTCGATGGTCAGCCGGTCGAGCTCGGCGATCGTCTCGTCGGGAAGCTCGAAGCTGCTCCTCGCCATTGATCGAACGCCGTCGAGCACGGCCTCGTTGAAGTGCCACCAACTGGGCAGATCGCTCGGTGACACCGCCGAGATTCCTGCTCCCGCGAAGACGACGAGCCGGTGCTCGCCCCACGCCGGTGTCCCTCTGGATGGCGTCAATCCGGTGCTCCAGTCACGGCCTCCGGAATGCCATCTTGCCTCGCAGCATGCAGTCGAAGTATTTTGTGCGGTGTAATGGTGTCGCACCTTACTGAGACCGGAGGCCCAGGCAGGTCGCCGGCCCGCGCGCTGTTCGCCGCGCTTTTTCAGGTCTATCTACTCAGTGCCCTGTTCGTGGGTGTGGGTTTCGTCATCGCTTCGGCGCTGATCAGGGAGGCCGGGGGGAACGAGATCGTTCTGGACGTGGTCCGTGATCTTGGGATCGGCCTGCTCGTCTCGGTGTTCGTTGTCGTGTTCATCGAGTGGCGCGCCGGGCTCACGCTGAGGAAAGAAATTGCCACGGATGTTCTCGAGGCCGTCTATCGGAAGACTGTTCCGCCACCGATCTTCGATCAGATCCGCGACAGCACATTCCGCAGTGACGTACTGCGTTGTGACTGGAAACTGGATATCGCCGTGCTCGACGTGGCCGAGCACGAGCAGCTATACAGCCGCGTCCGAGGTGCCCCGGGCGGCGAAAACATCTACCTGATGGAGTCGACCGTGAGCTACCGGCTCAAGAACCTGAACGATCACTCGATCGGTTACCTGGTGTCACACGGGATTGACCTGGACATTCGAGTGCCCGGGGAGGGGGTCCCATGCTTCACAGAGGTCAATATCGGCAAGGATCGGTTTTCCATCGACCAGGACCAGAGACGATCTCTGATCGACGGCGGCGCTTGTATGCACGCGGGGTTGTCTCTCGAGCTCGACGGCGAGAGCGAAGTCCTCTTCGCCAGGCAGGCCCAGCTTCCGCGATCGGGTGACGTGGACATCCGATACAAGCTCCTGCGGGCGATTCGCGCTCCCGGCCTATACGTCCTCTCCTGCGCGACTCCAGCGGATGGCATCTCGATAAAGATCGACGGGCCCGAGAACCTCGCTTTCACGGTTCGGCCTCTGCATCCCCAGGGCCCGGAGATCAAGGAGGAGAATCCCGGCCATTGGGAGTTCCAATTCGGGATGTTGCCTTGGCAGGGGGTCCAGGTCGTCTCGAATCCCGTCGCCAAGTCCTCATAGCCGCCGGGGGGAGCGGATACGATGATTCGCTCGATGCCTGCGGGGACTTTTGAAGCTACTCCTGCTCAGCAATAGCGGCCGCCCGCTCTTCGCCCACGCGGCGACCTTGATGCGCGATTTCTTGGCGTCCCGAATCACGATTGGATTCGTGTCGGCGGCGAGTCTGGGTGACGAGGGCGCCTACTTCGACCTGGTCCAGGATCGGTTGACGGAGGAGAACGTCGCTGCGTCCATCCGACACCTCGACTGGAGCGGAGACTGGAGAACGGATCTCGAAGCGGTGGAGGCGGTGCTCGTCGGCGGTGGGAATACATATGCCCTGATGAGTCGTCTGAGGACCTCGGGGCTGGGAGAGGCGATCGCCGAGAGGGTCTCAGGCGGAATGCCGTATATCGGCTCTAGTGCGGGCACCAACGTCACCGGCCCCAACATCCTGACCACCAACGATTGGAACGTCGGTGGCTTCACGGAGTTCGACGGCCTCGGTCTTGTCGAGTGCAACCTCAACGTGCACTACCAAGCCGGGGCGAGGGAAGCGGCGACTGCTGAGACGCGCGAGGACCGGCTCGGCGAGTACATGCTGATTCGGAGCAATCCGGTCGTCGCGATCGAGGAGGGGGCGGCGATCGAGGTCCGGGATGGCTGCGGAGTGATTCGCGGCGACGCCCGCGGCCGGCTCTTTCAAGCGAACGCGGAGCCACGCTGGCTCGAGGCCGGCGAGGAAATCGCCCCCGAGATCATCGGCTTGACCTGACCGACACCGCCTGGTGTACAGCCCTTCCTGATTCTTCCCTCGATAGGCCCCACAACAGAAAACGCCCCCGCGGGGAGCGGAGGCGAATTCTGGGGTTACTACAGGGAGGAGAGATATGTATCTCTATATATGTGGATCCGTGGGAGGTAGGTGGGCCCTTTGATGTGTCGCGGGCTGACATTGTGGGAAGCAATGAAGCCATATGGGCGACGCTGGACCCAACCAAAAAGTCTTGTCTATCTGCCCCTTATCGGTCGTCCTCTTTGAATCCTTGAACAGCATACGAACGTATGTGCGATCAGTGTGTGAGTGCGATCACAGACTTCTCGTGCCTGCCGAGCACCTTCGCTAGATCGTCGGTTACCCGCTCTTCAGGCATGAAATCAGGCGAGGTCAAAAGCTTCCCCAAGATCGCCCTAAGGCTGGTTAAAAACCTGTATCGGCACCTAGCGAGCACCGGGACCGCGCACCGGCGCTACGGTTGCGCCGATGAAGAAGGCGCGAATAGACGCGGTGCTGGCCGAGCGGGGTCTGTTTCCCTCGCGAACGGCGGCGGCGGGCGCTGTCAGGGCCGGTGCGGTGCGCGTCGGCCGGGACGGGCCGATCGCGTTGCGACCGAGTCAGCTGGTCGAGCCCGAAGCGGCGCTGATCGTCGACGAGGGCCCGCGCTACGTCTCCCGGGGCGGGATCAAGCTGGAGAACGCGCTGAATGAGCTCGGGATCGACGTTGCCGGCCGTGACTGCCTTGACGTCGGCGCCTCGACGGGTGGCTTTACGGACTGCCTCTTGCAACGGGGAGCCGCTCGCGTCGCCGCGGTAGACGTCGCCTACGGCCAGCTGGACCTGGGTCTCCGCGAGGACCCGCGGGTGAGCGTGATCGAGCGGCTCAATGCCCGCGCACTCGAGCTCTCCGATCTTCCCTTCGTGCCCAGCCTGGCGACGATCGACGTCTCCTTCATCTCGCTGACCAAGGTGCTGCCCGCCGTCGTTCGCTCTATCGCCACTGATGGAGAGATCCTGGCGATGGTCAAGCCGCAGTTCGAGCTCGGTCGGGAGCGGGTCGGCAAGGGCGTCGTGCGCGACGTCGCGGACCGTCGCGAGGCGATCCTCGCCGTTGCGCACGCGGCGGAGGGACTCGGCCTGTCCGTTCGCGGTTTCGCCTCCTCGGGCCTCCCCGGCCCCAAGGGCAACCGCGAGACCTTCCTCTGGTGTGCCGGCGCGGGTGAGGGGATCGAAGACCTGGAGGCGGCGATCGCGACGGCGGAGCCGGACGCATGAAGACCGCTGCCCTGATCACGCACTCGCACCCGCCGGCGGCGACCGAAGCGGTTGCGGTGGCGACGAGCGTTGCGGGCGAGGTGGGGTGGCGACTTGTCGCCACGGCCGATGAGATCGAGAAGCACGACCACGCCGCGGAGGGCGTCGAGCCCGTCGGCTCGCTGCCCGACGATCCCGATCTCTGCCTCGTGCTCGGCGGCGACGGCTCGATTCTCTACGCCTTGCGTCGCTTTGCCGGAACCGGCGTCCCCGTGTTCGGCGTCAACTTCGGCACCGTCGGCTTTCTCGCCGCGGTGGAGCGCGACGAGGCGGCCGAGGGGATTCGCCGTGCCCTGGCCGGGGAGACCGAGACAATCGACCTGCCGGCGCTGGCGGTTGCGATCGACGGCGAGGAGCACTTTGCCTTCAACGACGTCAGCTTCAGCCGCCGCCCGCGCGACCGGGTAGCCGAGCTGGCCTACCGGATCGCCGGCGAGGAGGTGGGCAACGTGCGCTGCGACGGCCTCGTCGCCGCCACGCCGGCCGGGTCGACGGGCTACAACCTCGCCAACCAAGGGCCGATCCTGGCCTGGGGCGTGAAGGGATACGTCGTCAGCTACATCTCGCCGCACTCGCTTACGGCGCGGGCCCTGGTCGTCGCGCCGGGTGACGTGCTCACGGTCGGCAATGCGACCGGGCGCGAGCCGGTGGAGGTCGCGATCGACGGGGCGCAGATCGCCGGCCTGGACCCCGGCGCCGCGCTCGACGTCCGCTTCGTCGACGCGGTCGGCCGCTTGGCCCAGCTGCCCGGCTCGAGCTTCTACCACCGCATTCGGGAGAAGTTCGGGCACCTCGCGGTCTAGCTGAGCCGACGGTCGCGGTTGTCTAGGGTTTCGACGCATGGAGCGCAAGTGGTGGACCCTTCTCCTCGTCTCGATCGCGACGTTCATGCTGTTGCTCGACGTCACCGTCGTCAACGTCGCCCTGCCAGACATCCAGCGTGAACTGCACGCCAGCCTCTCCAGCCTGCAGTGGGTGGTCGATGCCTACTCGCTGATGCTGGCCGCCTTCCTGCTCACGGCGGGCTCGTTGGGTGACCGCCTGGGGAGGCGGCGGGTCTTCACGATCGGCTTCGGGATCTTCACCTTCGCCTCGTTCCTCTGTGGCATCTCCGACGATCCGACGCTGCTCAACCTGGCGCGCGGGCTACAGGGGATCGGCGGGGCGGGAATGTTCGCCACCTCGCTGGCCCTGATCGGCCAGGAGTTCCACGGCAAAGACCGGGCGACCGCGTTCGGCGTCTGGGGCGCGGTGGTCGGTGGGGCGGTGGCGGTCGGCCCGCTGGTCGGCGGGGTGATCACCGAAAGCCTCGGCTGGGAGTGGATCTTCTTCGTCAACGTCCCGATCGGGATCACGGCGATGGTCCTGACCGAGCGCCAGATCGTCAACGTCTTCGCCAAGGACCCCGAACCGGTCGACGTGCCGGGGCTGATCACCTTCTCGCTCGCCCTCTTCCTCTTGATCTTCGGGCTGATCCGAGGCAACCCCGAGGGCTGGGACAGCACCCTGATCCTCTCCTGCCTGATCGGGGCGGCGGTGCTGCTCGTCGCCTTCGTCGCGATCGAGCTGCGCAGCAAATATCCGATGCTCGACCTCTCGCTCTTCCGCAAGCCGGCCTTCAACGGCGTCTCCGCCGTCGCCTTCGGCCTCTCGGCGGGGATGTTCGCAATGTTCCTCTACCTGACCATCTACATGCAGGGGGTGCTCGACTTCTCGCCGCTGGAAGCGGGCCTGCGCTTCCTGCCGCTGACCGTCCTCGGCTTCATCGTCGCGCCGATCTCCGGCACGCTCTCGCACAAAATCCCGATTCGGGTCCTGCTCGGGGTCGGCCTCGCCACGGTCGGGGTCGGCCTCCTGCTGATGCACGGCGTCTCACCCGACTCCGGTTGGACGACGCTGCTCGGCGGTTTTCTCGTCGCCGGCGTCGGGATCGGCATCACCAACCCCGGGATCGGACAGGCGGCGATCGCCGTCGTGCCGGTCGAGAAGTCCGGCATGGGCTCGGGCATCAACACCACCTTCCGCCAGGTCGGGATCGCAACGGGCGTCGCCGGACTTGGGGCCGTCTTCCAGTCGAGCGTCAACTCCAAGGTCTCCGAACTGTTGCCACGCGCTCCCGACGGGCTCGGCGAAATCATCGCCTCGGGCGGTTCGCGCGCCGCCGGCGCGGTGGCGCCCGCGCGGATCCGCCCGGAGGTGATCCACGCCTCCGACGTCGCCTTCGTCGGCGCCTTCAACGAGATCATCATGATCGCCGCCGTGCTCTCCTTCGTCGGCGCCGCGCTCGGCTTCGTGCTCGTCCGTTCCAGGGATTTCGTCCAGCAGGCGGGACCCCCCGAGGGGGACGAAGGGGAGCCCGCGGCCGAGCCGGTCGCCGCGTAGCGGCTCCACCCGCCGCGCCGGGTGGTACACAGGAACCGTGCTGCGTGAGCTGCGAATCGAGAACCTGCTCCTGATCGAGAAAGCCGAGTTGCGGCTCGGCGCGGGGCTGAACGCGATCACCGGTGAGACCGGCGCCGGCAAGACCGTGTTGGCTCATTCCCTGGACTTGTTGATGGGCGGCAAAGCGCGTTCGCAGATAGTGCGGCCGGGGGCCGAGGAGGCCTGGGTCGAGGGGGTCTTCGACCTGCCCGCGGACCTGCTCGCCGCACCGGAGATGGCCGAGATCGCCGCGCGGCTGCCGGAGGGGGCGGAGGAGGTCGTGCTGGGCCGGCGGGTCTCGGCAAGTGGGCGGACCAGTGCCTTCGTCGCCGGTCGCTCCGCCACCGCCGGTGACCTGAAACTGCTGGGTGAGCGCCTGCTCGCCTTCTACGGGCAACACGAGCACCGCAAGCTGACGATCGCGGCGGCGCAGATGGACGTCCTCGACGGCTTTGCGGGCCCGGCCCACCTGAAGCTGCGCGAGGACTACCGCGCGGCGCACCGCGAATGCCTGCGGCTGGCGGCGGAGCTGGAGGAGCTGCGTGAGCGCGACGGCTCGCGCGAGCGCGACCTCGATCTATACCGCTACGAGCTCTCCGAGATCGAGGCGGCGGCGCCCGATCCCGCCGAGGAAGATGAGCTGGGGGCGGAGCGCGAGCGATTGCGGCACGCCGAGGGTCTGCGCGAGGCGGCGGCCGGGGCGCACGCCGCGGCGCTCGGCGCCGATGAGGATGGGGGAGGGGCAGCCGGTGCCCTGGCCCAGGCCGAGGCGTTGCTGCAGGGAGTGAGCGGGGTGGACGCCGAGCTCGATGCGCTCTCGCAGCGACTCAGTGCCGTGGCGATCGAGCTGAGCGACGTGGCGGGTGGGCTGCGCGACCATCTTGAAGGCTTGGCGGCGGACCCCGGCCGACTTGCTGCGGTGGAGGAGCGCCTTGACGCACTTGACCGGCTGCGGCGCAAGCACGGCGGCAGCATCGAATCGGTCCTCGCCCACGCCGAGCGCTGCCGGGCCGAGATCGCCCGCCTGGAGAGCGCCGAAGAGCGGGGGGCGGAGGCGGAAGCCGCGCTGGCCGCGGCCGACAAACGCCGCGCCGCGCTCGCCGCCAAGCTCAGCAAGGCCCGCGTCAAGGCGGCGCCGCCGCTGGAGCGAGAGGTCGCGGCCGAGTTGGAGGGACTGGCGATGCAGGGCGCCCGGCTCGAGGTGGTGCTCGAGCCCCATCCGGACGGCTTCGGCCCCGGCGGCGCCGAGACGGTCGAGCTGCGCCTCGCGCCCAACCCGGGTTTGGAGGCGGCGCCGCTGCGCGATGCCGCCTCTGGCGGTGAGCTCTCGCGGGTGATGCTGGCGCTGAGCGGCTTCGGCGCCGCCGGAGGCAGCGGAACCCTGGTTTTCGATGAGATCGACGCCGGGGTCGGCGGCAAGACCGCGCGCAGAGTGGGCGAGCGACTGCGCGACCTCGGCGAGGGGCGCCAGGTCCTCTGCATCACCCATTTGCCCCAGGTCGCCTCGCTGGCGAGCACCCACTTCACGCTCGAGAAGGACGTCTCCGGCGAGCGCGCCAGCGCCCGTGTGCGCAAGCTCGAGGACGACGGCGTGGTCGAGGAGATCCGCCGCATGCTCGGTGGCGAGCAGAGCGACGAGGCCGCGACTCGCCACGCACGCGAGCTGCTCGCGGCGGCCTAGCGGCCGAAAAACCGCTTGGAACCGCCCGTGCGGGCGGATAACCTGACCCGGTGGCAACCGCCAGTCGCCGTCGCTTTCCTGCTCTGCTCTCGCGCCGTGACGCGGACTCGCCGGTCGAGGCGATCGAAGGCCGAGTCCGGCTCGGTCGCCGCACCAAGCACCTGGTCAAACGGCTGGCACCCGGCGACATCGCCGTCATCGACCACGTCGACATCGACCGCATCGCCGCCGAGGAGCTGATCGCGACCGGCGTCAGCGCCGTGATCAACGCCTCGCCCTCGTCCACCGGGCGCTATCCCAACTCCGGTCCCCTGCTGCTTGCCCAAGCGGGCGTGCGGTTGATCGACGTCGACGGCGCCGACCCCTTCGAGCTGCTCGCCGACGGCAATCTGGTCAGCCTCGCGGGCGGCGCCGTGCTCGGTGGCGGCCGGGAGTTGCTGCGCGGTCGCGCCCTTGGGGTCGAGGAGCTGGAGCGACAGCTGGGGGAGCAACTCGAGCGGGTCGACGAGGCGCTGGCCGAATTTGCCGAGAACACGGTCGCCCACGTACGGCAGGAGAGCGATCTGCTCACCGGCAGCGTCGAGTTCCCGGCGACCCGCGTCTCCTTCCGCGACCGTCACGTGCTGATCGTCGTCCGCGGCGATCGTCACCGCCGCGACCTCAAGGCCCTGCGCGCCTACATCCGCGACGTCCGCCCGATCGTGGTCGCGGTCGACGGTGGCGCCGACGGCGTGCTGGAGGCCGGCATGAAGCCCGATCTGATCGTCGGCGACATGGACTCGGCCGGTGACGAGGCGCTCTGCTGCGGCGCCGAGCTGATCGTCCACGCCTATCCCGACGGGCGGGCGCCCGGTCGCCGGCGCCTGCTCGACCTCGGCCTCGACCACACCCTGCTGCCGGCCGCGGGTACCAGCGAGGACGTCGCGATGCTGATGGCCTACGAGAAGGGGGCGGCGCTGATCGTCAGCGTCGGTGCCCACTTCAACCTGATCGAGTTCCTCGACCGCAAGCGCGGCGGCATGTCCTCGACCTTCCTCACCCGCCTGCGAATCGGCGAGAAGCTGGTCGACGCCAAGGGCGTGAGCCGGCTCTACAACCCGAGCTCTCCCTTCGGCCCGATGGCGCTCTTCCTCGCCGCCTTCATGGTCCTGCTGGCGATCGTCGTGATCACCTCGCCGGCGCTCAGCGACCTGGTCGAGCTGGTCTGGTTGAAGATCAAGATCTGGCTTGGGCTCTAGACCCGCCGCCCAATAGCCTGCCGGGATGGGTTACAGCGCCCGATACCACGCGACCTCGCTGATCGCCGTCTTCCTCGCGATCGCGATCGGCATCCTGATCGGCGCCGAGTTCGGCGGCGACGCGCTGACCAGTACCCGCAAGAACCTCGAGCAGAGCCTCACCGGCAACCTTCAGGACGCGCGCGAGCACGCCGACGAACTGAGCGGAAAACTCGCCCACTCCGATGAATTCGCCAACCGGGTCTACCCGGCGCTGGTGCGCGATCGTCTGGCCGGGCGGCGGATCGGCGTGGTCGCGATCGGCGACCTGCCGGGGGAAACGACCAACGCGATCGAGGAAATGCTCGGGCCGACCGGAGCGCGCCTGGTCGGGATCGGCGTCGTGCGCGAGCCGGTCGACCTCAGCGCCCTCGCCGGCGAGCTCTCGAAAACCCGTTTCGCCGACATCCGCGAGAACGAAGACACCCTGACCGAATTCGGCACCGGCGCGGGGCGGCAGCTCGTCCGCGGCGGCACCCTGCTCGAACGCGTGCGCAGTCACCTCTTCTCCCGGGCCAGCGGCAATTTCGGCGGCCTCGACGGGGTCATCGTCGTGCGCCAGGTGCCGGAAGAAATGGGCGCGGTGCAGCGAAGCAAGGCGGCCAATCTGGAAACGGCGTTGATGAGCGGAATCACCGGGACGCGCACGCCGACGGTCGGGGTCGAGACGACGACCGCGGAACCGTCCTCGGTCTCCTTCTTCGCCGGCAACGACCTCGCCAGCGTCGACGACGTCGAGGCGACCGCCGGCAAGGTCGCGACGGTCTTCGCCCTGCTCGGCGCCGAGGGCAGCTTCGGCGTCAAGGGCTCGGCCGACCGCCTCTTGCCCGACCTGCTGCCACCGCCCGGCGGATCGGCTGCGGGCTCAGGCGCGGGCTCAGGGTCGGGCTGAGTCTGTGACCTGGATCGGCTTTCCGGTCGCGGTCGCGATCGCCCTGCTGGTCGTGCCGGCGGGCGTGCGGGGACTGCTCGACGCCGGTCTGGTCCGCAGCAACTACCGCGGCGCCTGGCTCGCCTTTCCGTTGGGAGCGGTGCTGGCGACGGCGGCGCTGGTGGCGCTGGCGCCGCTTGCCTTCCTCAACGACCGCGCCGACCTCGACCTGCTCAGCCCGGGCCTGCGCCAGTGGATGCCCTACCTGATCGGCGTCGCCTTCCTCGGCTTCCTCGATGACTCGCTGGGACAGGGAGAGGCGGCGGGGACGCCGCGCGGCTGGCGCGGCCACGCGCGGGCGCTGCGCGAAGGCAGCCTTTCGACCGGTGCGGTGAAGGCGCTGGGGGCGCTGGCGCTTGCCGCCTATGTCGTCTCCGGCCGTGGGCTCGAATCGTGGCGCTACATCGCCGACGTGGTGCTGCTGATCCTCGCCACCAACCTCTTCAACCTGCTCGACCTGCGGCCGGGTCGGGCGGAGAAGGGCCTCGTCCTGCTCGGGCTCGGGCTTTGCATCGGCGCCTGGACCTTCGCGCCGCTGGAGCTGCTCGGCATCTTCGTCGGGCCGATCCTGGTCGGCGCCGCCTTCACTCTGCGCGAGCGGGCGATGCTCGGCGATACCGGCTCCAACCTGCTGGGCGCCGTCGGCGGGGTCTGGTTGCTGACGACTTTGGGTGAGGACGCGCGCCTGATCGCCCTCGCCGTCGTCCTCGGATTGACCATTTACGGAGAGTTGCGTTCGATTTCGGCGACGATCGAATCGGTTCCGCCACTGCGCTGGCTAGACTCGCTCGGCAGAGCATGAGCAGACCTTCCCAAGGCGACACAAGATTCATCTTCGTCACCGGTGGCGTGGTCTCGGCTCTCGGCAAGGGGATCGCCGCGGCCTCGATCGGCCGCCTGCTCCGCTCCCGCGGCTACCGGGTGCAGTTGCAGAAGTTCGACCCTTACATCAACGTCGATCCCGGGACGATGAGCCCGTTCCAGCACGGCGAGGTCTTCGTCACCGAGGACGGCGCCGAGACCGACCTCGACCTCGGTCACTACGAGCGCTTCACCGACGAGAACACCTCGCGCGCCTCCAACGTCACCGCCGGCTCCGTCTACAACTCCGTGATCAACCGCGAGCGCCGCGGCGACTACCTCGGCGCCACGGTGCAGGTGATTCCGCACATCACCAACGAGATCAAGAACCGGATCCGGATCGTCGCCGAGTCCTCGGCGGTCGATTTCGTCATCACCGAGATCGGCGGCACCGTCGGCGACATCGAGTCGCTGCCCTTCCTCGAGTCGATCCGCCAGCTCTACACCGACCTCGGCCCGAAACGGGCGATGTTCGTGCACCTGACCCTGGTCCCATACGTCGGCCACGCCGGCGAGCTGAAGACGAAGCCGACCCAGCACTCGGTCAACGAGCTGCGTCGCATCGGCATCCAGCCCCACGCCCTGGTCTGCCGCTCCGAGGGGCGGCTCGACCGCGAGATCCGCGAGAAGATCGCCCTCTTCGCCAGCCTCCCCGTCGACGCGGTGATCTCCGCCAACGACGTCGACAACATCTACAAGGTGCCGCTCGTCTTCCGCGCCGAGGGTGTCGACGATCTCGTCCTCGACCACTTCGGCATGGAGGCTCCCTCGCCCGAGCTGGGCGAATGGGAGGCGATGGTCAAACGGGCCGAAGCGGCAGAGGGCAAGGTGAAGATCGCCCTGGTCGGCAAGTACGTGCAGCTCGCCGACGCCTACAAGTCGGTGATCGAGGCGCTCGAGCACGGTGGTATCCACCACGGCGTCGAGGTCGAGGTCGAGCTGGTCGACTCCGAGAATTTCGATCCGGACCGCCTTGAAGGCGTCGACGGCATCCTCATCCCGGGCGGCTTCGGTGAGCGCGGCATCGAGGGCAAGGTGGCGGCGGCGCGGATCGCCCGCGAGCGCTCGATCCCCTACCTGGGCATCTGCCTCGGCATGCAGATCGCCGTCGTCGAGTTCGCCCGCACGGTTGCCGGCATGGAGGGCGCCAACTCGGCCGAGTTCGACCCCGAGACGCCGTTCCCCGTGGTCGATCTGCTGCCGGAGCAGAAGGAGGTCTCCGAGATGGGCGGCACTATGCGCCTCGGCGCCGACCCGGTGAAGCTGCACGAGGGCACGCGAGCGCGCGAGATCTTCGGCGAGGCGGTCATCTACAAGCGCCACCGCCACCGTTACGAGGTCAACAACCAGCTGCGGCGCCGGCTCGAGGACGAGGGTCTGGTCTGCGGCGGCACCTCACCCGACGAGCGCCTGGTCGAGATGGTCGAGCTGCCCGATCACCCCTTCTTCGTTGCCTCTCAGTTCCACCCCGAGTTCAACTCGCGCCCCAACCGCCCCGAGCCGCTCTTCCGCGAGTTCGTCGGCGCCGCGGCGCGCGCCGCGGGCGAGAAGCCCGCTGACGGCGCCGAGCTGCCGGCAGCCGAGACGGCAGACAGCGAAGCCGGCGTCCGCAACTAGCGCCCCGCGGCTTCACCCGGTTAGCCTGTCGCCCGTGGAGAGGCTTCAGGAGACCTTCGTCCGGCTTTGTGAGATTCGCAGTCCGACGGGGGAGGAGCGCGAGGTCGCCGACACGCTCATCGCCGAACTGAAAGCGCTCGGCCTCGAGGTGAGCGAGGACGACGCCGCCGGGCCCGCGGAAGCCGGGGCGGGCAATCTGCTCGCGCGGCTGCCCGGGGCGAGCGACGAGTGGGTGATGTTCTGCGCCCATATCGACACGGTCCCGCACAAAGGTCAGATCGAGGTGATCGAATCCGATGGCGTTTTTCGCAGCGCCGGAGAGACGATCCTCGGCGCCGACAACAAGGCCGCGGTGGCCGTCTTCATGGAGCTGGTCGCCCGCCACGCCGAGGCGGCCGAGCCGCCGCCGGTGGGGATCGAGCTGCTGCTGACCGTGGCAGAGGAGCAGGGACTGCGCGGCGCCAAGGTCTTCGACGCGAGCGTGTTGCGCTCGAGGGTCGGCTTCGTGCTCGACCACGCCAGCACGATCGGCGAGGTGATCGTCACCTCGCCGACACAGCAGAGCGTCAAGGCGGACTTCCACGGAGTCGAGGCCCATGCCGGCATCCGTCCTGAGGACGGGGCCAGCGCGATCGCCGCGGCTGGAGCCGCGATCTCCCGCATGGAGTTGGGCCGCCTCGACGAGGAGACGACGGCAAACGTCGGCGTGATCCGCGGCGGCACCTCGGGCAACGTCGTTCCCGGACACTGCGAGATCGTCGCCGAGGCGCGCAGCCTCGACGCCGGCAGGGCGGCAGAGGTCGCCGGGGCGCTAAGCGACGCCTGTGCGTGGGGGGCGAGCGAGCACGGCTGCGATGCCGACGTGCGGATCGAAGAGCTCTTCCGCGGCTACAGGATCCCGCCCTCTTCGCCGGCGCTGGCGCTGGCCGAGGCCGGTCTGCGCCGGGCCGGCTTCGAGCCCGAGCGAACCTCGACCGGCGGTGGCAGCGACGCCAACGCGCTGATCCTCGACGGCTTCGATTGCGTCCTGCTGGCCAACGGCACCACCGCGAACCACACGCCCGATGAGTCGGTCAGCGCGCGCAACCTCGACGCGATGCTCGCGGTCTGCGAGGGCATCGTCGCCGAGGCCGCCGCAGCCGGGCCGTGAGGCCAGGACGGCAGTCGCGTCGATGAGTGGTCGGCTGAAGTTGCGCCGCGGCCTCGTCGTCGACGCAGACCCGCTGACGGTTGAGATTGACGGGAAGCGGCGCCGCGCCTGGGCGGACGAGGCGCTACTGGGAGAGATGCGCGAGGGGGACGAGGTCGTGGTCAACGTCGAGGCGCAGGACCTCGGGCTCGGCTCGGGAGGCTTCGACGTCGTCCACGTCAACCTGACCCGCGGACTGGAGGGCGGGGGCCCTCCCGGCGACGAGCACGTGATGAAGCTCAACTACACCTCGCTCCAGCACGCGGTCGACCCCGTCGAGAGGTGCAACGTTTTTCAGTTCCCCGAGGACCGAAAAACGTTGCACCGGCTTCCGGCGCTGGTGATTCCACTGCACGGGCACCTGGCGTCGGCGGCTTGGGCCGCTGCCCAAGTGGCGCCGGAGTCGCGGGTCGGCTACGTGCAGACCGGGGGAGGGGCATTGCCGGGGTCACTCGGTCGCGACGTCGCCGAGCTGCGCGAGCGGGGGCTGCTTTGTGGTCACGTCACCGCCGGGCCGGCCTACGGTGGCGAGCACGAGGCGATCTCGGTCGTCGGCGGGGTCGACGCCGCGGTGAACGGCCTTGGCTGGGACGCCGTGATCGTCGGCCCCGGCCCCGGCATCATCGGCTCCGAGACCCGCCTGGGCCACGGTGGCATCGCCGCGCTCGACAACGCCCATGCCGCCCTCGCGCTTGGACTGCCGACGCTGCTCTCGCCCCGCCTCTCCTCCGCCGATCCTCGCGAGCGCCACAGGCCCGTGAGCCATCACACCCTCACCG
>Ga0207682_10000185_pt1 | contig 28231 bp, 24 predicted proteins | sample KBSM63metaG_FD_184332 | JGI IMG/M metagenome (GOLD analysis project Ga0207682, IMG submission 184332) | Miscanthus rhizosphere microbial communities from Kellogg Biological Station, Michigan, USA - KBS M6-3 metaG (SPAdes) (version 2) | ecosystem: Host-associated > Plants > Roots > Rhizosphere >... | reverse complement strand
GATCGGCGCCGACAGCCGCCGCAGCGTCGTCCGCCTGGCACCCGGAGCGACCTTCGCCTACCTGCTGCTCAAGCCCACCTGGCTCGGCAAGCGCATCGCCGGAGCAGAAGGCGACGCATGGAGCGGGCCATGAACCGGCCGCACAAACGCCGCGCCACCGTACCGAGCACCTTCTCAATCTGGCCTTCGAGGGAGCACCTCATGAGTCTCATGTTGCAAGATATCCGGTCCACCGCCGCCCTGCTGCTGATCGCGCTCGCCGCCTGCGGTGGCGGCGGGGACGAGGCAGCGACACCACCCGCCGTCGCGGTGGTGGGGACCGCCGGCGGCACGGTGACCGGCCCCCACGGCGTCAGCGCGGTCATTCCACCCGGTGCGCTCGCCACCGACACCCCGATCGCGATCGAGGAGACTTCGGCCGGCTCGCCGCCGATGCCGGGCGGCTTCTCGGCCGGGGGGAAGATGTTCGCTTTCACCCCGCACGGCACCACCTTCGCGTTGCCGGTGACGGTGACGCTGCCTTTCGATCCGGCCTCGGTGCCGGCTGGCCGCACGCCGACGCTCTACAAGACCACCGCCGCCAACCAGTGGGCGCAGGTGCCCAATGCCAGCTTCGGCAGCGACAGCGTGACGGCGCAGATCACGAGCTTCTCGTGGGTGCAGGTCAATGGCCTGCTGCGCAGCGACCCCGTGAGGGTGTGGGGCCTCGACGCCCTCCTCGGCAGCGGCGTAGAGCTGAATCTCGGCGGCGCGACGCAGGTCGGCGGGCTGCTCGAGCAGGTTGTCGACTTCGGTCCGGGGCTCGGCGATATCGACATCATCACGTTGACCCAGACCATTCCAGCCGACAGCAAGGCCCGCGGCTACGTCTTCGGCACGCCCGACGGCGTGACCTACGGCGTCTATGCCGAAGCACCATACGCCAAGCTGGGCGGGACGGAGCCGGTCGGCGGCGTCGCTCGCCTCGAGCAAACCCAGAGCTTCATCAAGCTGTCGCCTGACGCCACGCTGAGGTTCACGCTGACCGGCGCGTTGATTTCGACCAGCGACGCGGGCAGCCGGGGCGCCGCGGACGATCTGATCTTCGGCAACCTCCTTCTGGACGTCGCGGCCTACACCGCGAGCCGCGGCTACTTCTTCCGCGCAACAGGTATCGCTCACCTGGCCGGCACGTCCGCGCAGTGGGTGCCCGAGGTAATGAACCTGGACGTCTCAACAACGCCGCTGTGGAGCGAAGCCGACTTCCAGTTCGCCTCCTTCCGGGTGGCCGATTCCGAATTTGCACCCTGCGTATTCATCCGGGCCGATTTCGAACTGAAGAAGCCGCGCACCTACGCTGTCGATCTGTCGTCGATCGCCGTCGGCGAAGAGTTCACGCTGCAGTCCCTTGCCATCGCCGCGGCCATGAACCGCCGCGGCGGCGGCCCCGCGGGTGACTGCGAAGGCTCGGCGGCCTTGGCTTTCCTGCGCGATCCGTTGGAGTTCGGCGGCACGACGATCGACTTCACAGGGCTGAAGCCGACCAACAATCCGGTCCTGGTGCGGCCTGTCGAATTGCCGGTCGTCCCTGCGGCCTGCGTGCCCGGGCCAGCCCCCGACCCCGCGGCCGGCACGCTGCAGTTCAGCGCAGCCAGCTACGCCATCGGCGAGTTCGCCGGTGCCACACCGACGGTCAGGGTCACGCGCAGCGGCGGCAGCCGGGGCGCCGTGACGGCGACCGTCACTACCAGCGACGGCACGGCGCTGGCCGGCGCGGACTACCAGGCGGTCAAGGTCAGCGTGCACTTTGCCGAGGGCGACGCGACCCCGCGCGCCGTCGTGGTGCCGATCGTCGTCGATCAGATCGTCGAGTCGAACAAGACGGTGAATCTCACTCTGTCGCAACCGGGCGGTTGTGCGACGCTGGGGCCGCAATCGACCGCGGTGCTGACGATCGTGGATGACGACAAGCCGCCGCCGCCACCACCGATTTCTCTGCCCACCGGCATCGACACCAGCTTCGGCATCGACGGCAAGGCCACGCTCGAGCGCTTCGGCGGCGACCGCTCGGGCATGGCGTTGCAGGCCGACGGCAAGATCGTCATGGTCGGCGGCACGTTCACCGACTTCATCCTCGCGCGCTTCAACGCCGACGGCAGCATCGACCGCAGCTTCGGCGTCGACGGCAAGGTCACCACCGACATGGGCAGCGGCCTGCGGCAGGAAGAAGCGCTCGCCGTGGCGATCCAGAGCGACGGCAAGATCGTCGTCGTCGGCGACGCCGCGATCGACACCGCGCCGCCGGCGCCGAGATTGCCGTCGACCTTTGCCATCGCGCGCTACAACAGCGACGGCAGCCTGGACACCGGCTTCGGCACGGGCGGCCGGGTCAGCGGCAACGTCAACGGCATCGCCCGTGCGGTGGCGATCCAGCCCGACGGAAAGATCGTGCTGGCGGGCGACTTCGAGATCGCGCTGTCGAACGGGACGTTCGCCAGCGACATCGTGATCGCGCGCTTCAACGCCAACGGCAGCCTCGACCTGCCGTTCGGAACCAGCGGCACGGGCCAGGTGGCGACCGACATCGGCAGCGCCGCCAACAGCGGGCGCAACGTCGTGCTCCAGCCCAATGGCGCGATCGTCGTCAGCGGCACGCCGCAGTGCAGCCAACCGGGGTGCATCCACACCGACGTCGTCCGCTACAACGCCAACGGCACGCTCGACGCGAGCTTCGGCAGCGGCGGCAAGCTGACGCTCGCCGACGTCGACGTGGGCCAGGGGCTGGTGCGACAGACCGACGGCAAGCTGGTGCTGGTCGGCACGATCGTCCAGGCGACCGCGCCGGCCACGTCGCGCCACGTGCTGATGCGCCGCCTTGCCGACGGCAGCGCTGACCCCGGCTTCGGCACCGGAGGCACGGCGGGCACGACGCTGAGCGAGAGCGCCTCTGCCAACGGCGTCGCGCTGCAGGCCGACGGCAAGGTCGTGGTCGTCGGTACGCGCGCCTTCTCGCCGAACGCGAACTTCATCGTCGCCCGCTACCACGGCGACGGCTCGCTGGACACAGGCTTCGCCAATGCGGGCGCGTTGTCGATCGACTTCTTCGGCTTCACCGACATCGGCGAGAACGTCCTCGTGCAGCCCGACGGTCGCATCGTCGTCGGCGGGCTGGCGCGCAACCAGGTCGACGGCTATGGCGTGGCCCGCATCAACCCATGAGCACCGTCGAAGCCGTCGGCTATCTCGCGTCGGCGCTGGTGCTGGTCACGTTCTGCATGCGCGACATGGTGTCGCTGCGCTGCGTGGCCATTGCCAGCAACCTGGCCTTCATCGCCTACGGCGTGCTCGCCGACCTGGGCCCGGTGCTGGTGCTGCACCTGCTGCTGTTGCCCGTCAACGTGGGGCGCCTGGCGGGCTCGCGCGAATCGCCCTCGACGCCATGACACGCCTCGCCTCGCGCCCGGAGATGAACGCCGCCGAGGTCTCGATCAGGAGATCGAGCTCTCTCGACGTCGACGCCATCCGCAGGCACTTCCTGTTTCCCGGGATCGGCCGGATCGCCACCAACAACGCCGCCAGCACGCAGCCACCGCGCGAGCTGCTCGACCTGTGCGGCGCGCTCGCGCCGCACTACGAGAACGTGCACCGCGGGCAGTCGAGCGCATCGCAGCGCACGACTCGGCGCTTCGAAGGAGCCTATGACGACATCGCACGATTCGTCGGGGCACCCGACCGCAACAGCATCGTGGTCGTGCGGAATGCGACCGAGGCGATCAACGCGGTGATGTATTCGCTGCTAACCGAGTTCCGCGACGGCGACAACGTCGTTTCCACCCGCATGGAGCACAACTCGAACTTCGTGCCCTGGCATGCGATGTGCCGCGACATCCTGCCGAGGTTCGGGCGGCGCGTGGAACTGCGGCTGGCGCGCCTCGATGCGCTGACCGGAGACCTCGACCTGACGCACCTGGAGTCGCTGATCGACTCGCGCACCAAGCTCGTGTGCTGCACCGGTGCGTCCAACTTTCTCGGCACGAAGAACCCTGTCGACGCGATCCGTCGGCTGACCGATGCGAGCGGCTATGCGCAGCCGAACGGAGAGCGGCGCTCGCACCTGCTGATCGACGGCGCCCAGCTCGTGCCCGGCAACTTCATCGACTTTCGCACCCTCGGCGCCGACTACCTGGTGTTCTCTTTCCACAAGATGCTGGCGCCGTTCGGCGTCGGCGCGCTGGTCGCCCGCGAGTCGCTGCTCGAGGCGTCGTTGCCGTTCCTGTACGGCGGCGACATGATCGCCGAGGGGCAGGTATTCGCGGAGCGGGTCGCCTACAACGCGCTGCCGTGGAAGTACGCGGCGGGCACACCGAACATTATCGGCACGATCGTTTCGGCGCAGGCCTTGCGCCTGTTGCTCGACCTCGCGCTCGCGCCGATGCAGGCCTGCTACTTCGGCAACGACAGGCCGATCGAACGCGCCGCCGTCGAGCGCGCGATGGGACGGGTGGCCGAATGGAACCGGATGCTCACGGCGCGAGCGCTCGAGCGGCTCGGCGCGATTCCGGGCCTGACCGTCTACGGACCGCGCGATCCCGCACGACGGACTTCGCTGGTGGCCTTCAACGTGAAGGGCCATGACCCGATGGAGCTTGCGCGCGCGCTGAACGACGCCGGTGTCGAAGCCCGCGCCGGCTGCCACTGCGCGACGCTCGCGCACCAGGCGCTCGGAATCGGCGCGAGCTGTCGTTTGAGCTTCTATCTCTACAACACGGTCGATGAGGTCGAACGCGCGGTCGATGCGCTCGCCGCCATCGTGTCCGCCGGGCGAGGCGAGTCCTGTCGCTGGACGACTCGCGCTCGCAAATGAACACCGCCGCCCTGCGCCAGCCGTGCCGTGGTGCCGCCCACGCAACTTCCAGGAGTGCTTCATGAATCAGCCCAAGACGTCGTACGTGCTCGGATCGAGCGACCAGGAGATCGAGCGCCTGGACCGGCAGTCGGCCTCGATCGAGGCCGCGACCCGTTTGCTGCTGCGGGCCGCCGGCATCGCGCCCGGGATGCGGGTGCTCGACCTCGGCACAGGGCTCGGGCACGTGGCCATGATGGTGGCCGACCTGGTCGGACCGCACGGAAGCGTGGTCGCGATCGACAGCGATGCCAGGCTTCTCGAAGTGGCGGCGTCGCGAGCATCAGCGCGACCGCACTTGCGATTCCTCGAGGGTGATGTGCGGAGTTGGCGCGACGCGGAGCCGTTCGACGCGGTCGTCGGCCGCCTGATCCTGTTCCATCTGGCCGATCCCGTCAGCGTGCTGCGTCACCATGCCGCATCGCTCTCGCCGGCAGGCCTGTTGCTGGCGCTGGACTTCGATCTGGGCTCGTGCCGCTCCGAGCCGCCGCTGCCCTTGGCAACGGACGCGCTCGGCTGGATCCTGGCGGCGTTTCGCAGCGCTGGCGCGAACCCGGTGATCGGCGCGCGGCTGGGGCTCATGCTCGCTGCGGCCGGCCTCGCGAACGTTCAGGGCTTCGGAGTCCAGGGCTATATCGCGCCGGGCGATCCGGCCGCACCGGCCTTGCTCAGCGGCGTCGTGCGCACGCTGGTGCCGCAGATCGTCGCGACCGGGCTGGCCACGGCAGAGCAGATCGGCATCGACACGTTCGAAGCACGCCTCGCCGACGCGTTGCAGACCGCGGGGTCGGTGGTTCTGCCGCCGACGCTGGTCGCTGCCTGGGGGCGGCGCAGCTAGCAGCGCCAATCGAGCGCGCGTTCAGTCGCCGGCTGCGCCAGCCACCGTCGCCGCGTCGAACAGCGCCCGCGCCGGTCGCGTTTCGGGCAGCACGTAGACCACGCTGCGGGTGCGGCCCAGGCTCGGGCCGACGACCGATTCGTAGAACTCGACCGGAACGACGACGCAGCCCAGCGAGATCCGCTTGTCGTCACGCGCCGGCGACGCGAGCCGCTCCGCGCGACGCTCGGCGGCCGGCGCCGCGCGCAAGCGGTGAATCGCGAGCGATGCCTGGTAGTCGATCCAGACGATCGGCTCGCCCTTGTCGTTCCTTCCCGGCTGCGACTCGAACCGCCCGGCCGGCGTCGTGCGCTCGTCGAGCGTCGGCCGGCCCGGGATGCGCAATTCCGCATCGACGACGATGCGATCGCCGAGCGCCGCGCCGAGCAGAACGGACGATGCGCCGGCCAGCCGGCCCGACGGCTCGAAGACGTAGATGCGGGCGTCGCGCTTGTCGACGATCGCGAACGGCAGGCCGCGGTGGTCGTTCGCGCCGAGCACCTGCTCGGCGGCGAAGCGCGCGTCTTCGGAGGCCGGGACGCCGGCGAAATCGGGCGCCGCCTGGCACAGCGTGACACACAGCAACCCGCTGGCTGCGAGCAGCAGCCGGCCTCGAACCGACATGGATTGACCTCCGCGGATCGGCGCGGAGAACGGCCTCGCGCCGATCGAGCCGCGAATGCGGCTCGTAGCGATGGATTTTCGCCCGAAGCGCCGCGGGCGAATTCAGGACTTGCCCGAGCGCGCCGCTGATGCCGACGTCACAGGCGCGCTTCGGTCGCGGCTTCCGCCCGCGACTGCTGCTTCACCGGATACGCGGCGGCAAAAACCTCGTGGACATCCCGGACTTCGGGCAGCACGTAGACCACCGCCCGGGTCGAGCGGAGAAGCGGCCAGACGACGCTGTCGAAGAACGCCACCGGGACGTTGATGCAGCCGTACGAGATGCGTCGATCGGCCGGGTCGGGCGAGGCCAGCCGCTCGAGTCGGCGCTCCTTGGGATCGACCAGGCGGACACGGTGCATGGAGACCGCGTTGCGGTAGTCGACCCAGACGACGTCTTCATGCGATGCGTTCTTACCCGCCTGGGCGACGAAGCGTCCCGCGGGCGTGGTCTTCTCGTCTTCGCGGACGCTGGCCATCGGCCGGGTGCCGATGTCGGCGACCGAGTCGTCGCCAGGCGTGGCACCGAGCAGGACCGGGCTCGAATCGATCAGCCGGCCCTGGGCGCCGAAGACGAACACCCGCGCGTCGCGCTTGTCGAGGATGATGAAAGGAAGGCTGCGGCTGTCGCCGGAATCGGCGACCCAGTCGGCGATCAGGCGGGCGTCGGCGGAGGCCGGCCTGCCTGCGAAATCAGCGCTGCGGAAGATGTGCGGCGCCGCTGCCTGGGAATACGTCGCCGGGCTCGGTGGCGGGAGAGTCCGCCCCGGCGGCAATGTCAGGACGAGGGCCGCGGCCGCGAGCAGCACGCCCTGCTTGAGGCCGGCGCGCAGGTCGGATCTCAGCTCGGACGGCTCGAGCGCGGCCACGGCGGATCAGGCGTCGCGTGGCCATCGGCGCGCCGGCAGGCGGCGGCCGATGGCCGGTCGCCATCAGTTGCGGTCGGGCTTCGGCTGCAGGTCAGCCGACGGCGCGGCGGCGCTGTCGTTCGACGGGGCCGGGGTCGTCGACGGCGACTGCGACATCGACGAGCTGCTGCTGTCGCTCGGCGCGGTCGTGCTCGGCAGGGACGTGCTCGGTGCTTCCGCCGACGGGGTCGTTGCCGGGGTCGAGGTCATGCTCGAGTCGGCGGACGGAGCCGTCGTGTCATTGGTTGCCTGCGCATAGGCCAGGCCGACGGCGCCGACGATGGTCGCTGCGGCGACTGCGGAGCTGAGAGTCTTGGAAACGTTCACGGTTTTCTCCTTCAAGGCGAGAGGGCCGTTGGCCCCGAGAGGGTTGACAGGCCGGCTCGTTGGCCAGCTGTCTCTACCCTAAGACTCGGGGCTCGCCTGCGTGGTCGGCCGTGGGCGCCAGCATGTGTAGGACTCGGGAACCCCGTGTTGTCGAACTTTGCTGATCGGGCGGCGTGCCTCAAGGCAGGGCTCGAGGTCTTCCTCGCCGCGCCGAGCGCGGTGACACATGAGTCCGCCGCTGAAAGCGGCAATGCCGGCCGGTCAGAATGCGATCGACACGCCGACCATGGCTTCGGCCTGCACCAGCGAGTCCGCGCGAATCGAGACGACGCAACCGCCGGAGCAGAAGAGCTGGCCGCTGGTGTTGATGAAGGTCCAGTAGCCGCGCAGCTCGGTGCGCAGGGCGATGTTGCGCGCCAGCGGCCAATCCCAGCCGATGCCGACATTGGCCGACGCGCGCACCTCGTCGGACAACCCGCCCAGTCCGGGCGAGAGGAAGGTGGCGCCGAGCCCGCCGACTACATAGCCGCCGCCGGTCCTCACATCGCCGTCGAAGTAGGCGCGCCCGCCGATGTGGAGGTAGCTGATGTTCACCGACACGTCGGCCGGTTGACCGAATGCCTTGCCGGGCAACGAACTGCGCTGGAAGGAATAGAAGACCTGCGCCACCCGCCCGTCGTCGAGAAGCCAGTCGACGCTGGCCGACGCCGCCGCGCCGCTCTTGAGCTTGTAGGTGTTGCCGTTGCTCACGGCGTCCTCGAAATCGCCGCCGCCGCGGGCGCCGCCGTAGAGCGTCACCGACGCCTGCGCGCCGGCGGCGGCCGCCGAAACGGCAAGGCCGACCACGAGGGCGCCACGGGCGAGCAGGCCGACACGTTCCCGCAAGCGCCGCAGCGGCGCTGCTGTCGCGGGGACAAACTGATTCACGAGTGATGAGTTCATAGTTCTTGGCCCGAAAGCGAGCGAGGCACCACCGCGAATCCCGTCCCCACCGATACACGCAATCATCGCCTGAGAAGGCGCTGGCTCCAATCGCGGGAGCCGGGGTGTCGACCGGCCTGTTGCGGCAAGGCCCTCGCGGGCTCATGCTCGCACGCGTACTCTTGCTTGCATTCGCGACCGAACCCGCTGTCTTTTTCGCCACGGTGGCGGGGACCTGGGCATTCGAGTTCGCCCCGTCACTTTCCTGGGAGCCCTTCAATGGCTGACCCCGTTCCGCTTGGCCAAGGCCACGCCCATGACGCGACCGAGCGCCTGCCGATGCCGGCGACAACCTCGCTCGATGAAGCGCAGCAGGCCGCGGCGCGAGCGCTGATCGACGGTCCTCGCAAAGGCGTCCACGGGCCGTTCGTGCCGCTCCTTCGCAGCCCTGTGCTGCTGGAGCGCGTGGCCGCGGTCGGCGAGTACCTGCGCTTCGACAGCGGGCTGGACCCTCGCCTGCGCGAGTTGGCGACTTGCGTGGCGGCGCGCCACGTGAGCAACCGCTTCGAATGGGCGATGCACGCACCGCTGGCGCTGAAGGCCGGCGTCGCGCCGGAAGCGATCGAGGCGTTGCGACAGGGTGCGACGCCACGCCCGCTCGCACCCGACGAGCAGGACACCGTCGACTTCGTGCGCGAGCTTCTGGCGACGCACGGCGTCAGCGACCTCACCTACCAGGCCGCGATCGCCCGCTGGGGCGAGCGAGGTGTCGTGGAGCTCACCGCACTGGTGGGCTACTTCGTGATGGTCTCCTGGCTGATGAACGTCGCTCGCACGCCAGCGCAGGCAGGTGCGGTCGCGGGGATCGACGCCTTTCCGCAATAGCGACGACGACTGCTGAGACACCATGAGCCAACCCGTTCAAGCAAAACGTTCAGCGTTCCGGACACTGCATACCCAAGGCTGCTTCATCCTGCCCAACCCTTGGGACGCGGGCAGCGCCTCGATGCTCCAGGGGCTCGGCTTCAAGGCGCTTGCAACGACGAGCTCCGGACACGCCTGGTCGCAAGGCCGGAGCGACGGCTCCACCTCGCGCACGCAGTTGCTCGAGCACCTGCGGACGATGGTCGCAGCCACGACGTTGCCCGTGAACGCCGACTTCGAAAGCGGCTTTGCGCCCGATCCCGCCGGTGTCGCCGAAAGCGTGCGAATGGCCGTCGACACCGGCGTCGCGGGTCTCTCGATCGAAGACTCGACGGGCGACCCCGAAGACCCGCTGCGAAGCCTGGGCGATTCGGTCGCCAGGCTGCGGGCGGCACGCGCGGCCATCGATGAAAGCGGCGGCGATACGCTCTTGGTGGGGCGCGCGGAGAACTTCTTCGCCGGCCGACCCGATCTCGAGGACACGATCAGGCGCCTGCGCGCCTATGCCGAGGCCGGTGCGGATTGCCTCTACGCGCCCGGAATCCGCACGCGAGCACAAGTCGAAGCGGTGGTGCAGGCCGTCGCGCCCAAGCCGGTCAACCTCCTGATCGGTTGGGCCAGTGAGTGGACGCTGGACGACGTCGCTGCCATGGGCGTGCGCCGAGTCAGCGTCGGCGGCGCGCTGGCCCGCGCCGCCTGGGCGGGGTTCCTCACTGCGGCCCGTGCCCTGGCGGATGGCGGCAGGTTCGACGGGCTCGCCGGCGCCACGCCGGGCGACGAGCTGAACGCCTTCTTTCGGAGAACGAAGTCGCCAGGGAGATGACGATGCGCGGAGAGCCGCCTGCCGTCGCCGGATTGCTGTCGGTGCTACTGCACCTGCTGATCTTGTCTGCCCTCGTTCGCGTCGCCTCGGGCTCGATCGACGCAGCACCGCCAGCGGAACAGGAAACGACCGCGGACCGCCTTCGTGGCGCGGGCGAACGCGTCGCTCGCGTCGAGCTGCGGCCCGGACTCCCGGCGAGCGGCTTGCCATGCTCGGGCAGCAGCTACGTCGGCGTCGGCGTCACCGCCGACCCGCGCACCGAGCGCATCATCCTCGTCGGCGAAGACACTCCCGCATCGAGAGCCGGCTTGCAGCACGACGACATCGTTCTCAATCCAGCCGTCTGGCGCGACTCCCATCGGGAAGGAGAGCTGCTTCGGGTCGAGGTCCTGCGCGAAGGCGTGACGATGATCGTCTCGGTGCGCGTCGGCAAGATCTGCATCGACTAGCGCCGGAAGGCGCGCCGTCGCGATCGATCTGCTGGCGGCGACGATGCCTCTCCGTAGCTGAGCCGGGCCACCGAGCGCAGCACATCCGGCGTCGTGCTCGGGAAGTCGAAGAACTCCAGATAGGCCGGGATCTGCTCGAACAGCATGTCCGATCCGACCTGGAAGCGGCAGCCGCGTTCGGCGGCCGCCTTCAGGAACGCCGTCATCTCGCTCTTCATCACGACTTCGCCGACAAAGGTGGTCGACGCGATCCGCGCCACCTCCATCGGCATGGCATCGCCGTCGTTCATCCCCAACGGCGTCGCATTGACGACGATGTCGAAGCCCGCCGGGTCGTTGGACCCGGTCGCGACCACGAGCGCGGGGTAGTGCGACCGCAGCCTCACGGCAAGCGCTTCGGCCACGTCCTTGCGCGCGTCGAAGACGCCGAGCGACGCCACGCCGGCCCCTGCGAGCGACGCCGCGATCGCCGAGCCGACACCGCCTGTGCCCACGACCAGCGCACGGGCGCCGTCGACGACGCAGCCCTTTCGGCGCACGCCACGAACGAACCCTTCGCCGTCGAACAGGTCGCCGGCCAGCCGGCCGTCGGCAAGGCGGCGAACCGCATTGCACGCGCCCGCGATCTGCACCGCCGGAGATCGCTCGTCGAGCAAGGTCGCGGTGCTCACCTTGTGCGGCATCGTGATGAGCGCGCCGCGGATGTTCTCGAGCAAGAACACCGCGCGCAGGAACGCCGGGTAGTGCTCTTCCCTGCAGCCCATCGGAACGACCACCGCATCGATGCCAGCCCGCTCGAAGTACGGGTTGAAGATCATCGGCGCCTTGAACGCGTGCGTCGGCCAGCCGATATGGGCGACCAGCGCTGTGCTTCCGCGAATCATCGAATGTCCGCGCAGCGCGTTGTGCAGGCCATCCTCAAGCGTCGCCGTCGTTGAACTGAAGCTCGACACCGTTTCCGGCCGGATCGGCGAATATCAGCTGCACGAGCGACGTTTCGGGCACTTCGCTTCGGCGAAAGGGGATGCCCTTCGCTTTCAGCGACGCTTCGAACGCGCGCAAGCCTGTGCACGAGAACGACACGTGATCGACGATGGGCCCGCGGTCGCCTGTCGATCCGTCGACTCCTTCATCCTCGACAAGATGGAGCGCTGGCGTGGTCCCGAGATACAGCCAATATCCCGTCGACTTGAACGGTGGCCGCCATCCGGCGCTGAGCCCGAGCACGCTCTCGTAGAACTCCTTCAGCTCCGCAACCAGCGTCCTGCGCGCGCGGATGTTGACGTGATGAATGGCTTGAGCGGGCATGGTGATGTGCTCGAAGGGACGCTGTCTGGCGAGTTTCCCGCCAGACAGCGCACCGCACCGGTCGCGCCCGCCCTCATGCCGCTGCGGGCACGGCCGGTGCCGGGGCCGCGATGGCGGATGAGCTCAGAGCTTCGAGACGCGCTCCAGCTCGCTCTTGAAGAGATTCACTACAACAGGGTCGTAGGAAGCGGCGAACTTGTCATGCACGGGCTTGACTTCGGCGCGCATGCGGGTCAGCTCGGCGGGTGCGATGTCGTTGTACAGCATGCCCTTGGCCTTCAGTTCGGCCACGGCCTTGCCGGCTGCCTCGCGGCTGACCACGCGCTGATAGTTCTGCGCTTCGATGGCGGCATCCTGCAGCAGCTTGTGCTCCGCCGCCGACAGCTTGTCCCAGAAGCGCTTGCTGATCTGGATCGGGTTGGTCGCGTACACGTGGTTGGTGCCGCTGACGTACTTGTTCACTTCGTAGAACTTGCTCGACAGGATCACCGAGTACGGATTCTCCTGGCCGTCCACGGCCTTGCTCTCGAGCGCGCCGTACAGCTCGGCGAAGGGCATCGGGATCGGATTCGCCTTGAAGGTCTTGAAGGTTTCCAGGAACACCGGGTTCGGGATCACGCGCAGCTTCAGGCCTTCCAGGTCCTCGGCCTTGGTGATGGGCCGCTTGCTGTTGGTGACGTTGCGAAATCCCAGGTCGAAGAAGCCCAGAACGACCACGCCCTTCTCCGCCAGCCTCTCGCTGATCATCTTGCCCAGCGGGCCGTCGACCATGGCATCGGCCTGGCGGGCGTTGCTGAACAGGAACGGGAAGTCGAACAGGCCGAATTCCTTGACGATGCCGGCGAGCGACGTGGTCGACGCCACGAGCATTTCCTGCACGCCGCCCTGCAGCGCCGATTGCTGCTGCAGTTCGTTGCCCAACTGGCTGGCGGCGAATTCCTGCACCTTGATCTTGCCGCCGCTCTTGGCTGCGACCAGCTCGGCGAACTTCTTGACCCCGAAGCTGGTCGGGTGGTCGGTGTTGTTCAGGTGGCCGAACCGGATGGTCCTTTCCTGAATGTCCTGGGCCACCGCCGCACTGCCCGCGACCAGCAGCGACAGCATCGCAGCCAGCTGGATGAGCTTGGATTTCATGGTTTCTCCTGAATGAATCACGTTGATGATTTGGCTCTGGTCCGGACGCAGCACCAGAGCGGGTGCCGACGACAACACCGCGCCAAGGTTCACGTTCTGTCACTCAGAACGGAATTTCAATTCTAGGGGGATCGGGCCGCTGGACCTCGCCGAGCGACGCATGGTTTTCCCTGCGAACGGCAGCGGCAGGCCCCTCGGCAAGGGGCGCCGCCGCGTGCTTACCGCCTGAGACTGTCAAACCGTGGCGATGTCTTGCGGACTCCCTTGCGCCTTGCGACGCCGAACCCACAGGCTTGTCGCCAACAGCCCACTGACGAGCAGCAGGTACGTCTCTGGCTCCGGCACAGGGGGCGTGGTCAAGTTCACCAGGCCACTGCTCGAAAATCCGCCTGACGTTGCGCTCAGGAATCCGGCGTTTGCTTCGCTCGTCAGCGTGAGCTCCAAGGTACCGAGGGAGCCCAGGGCCGTGCTGTACGAGAAGAGCCTGGATCCTGTCAGGAAGTCGTTGAACAAGGTCGTCGCACCGTTTTTCAAGGTCACGAACAAGGTCGAGCCGCCGCCGCCGCTTCCGCTCGCGAAATCGGTGGGGACGAAGTCGATCCCGAAGATGATTCCGGGGCCGCCGAGGAAGGATCCCAGGAAATGAGAGGTGGCCACCGCGCTGGTGACGTCGCCATTGACGCTCGACACATCAGCGGATGTCGACAGCAAGCCGGAACCCGCGATGGCGCCGGCCGTCGCCACATTCGTCGCGAACGACGCCGCCGATGCACTGACAGGATCCGGCGGGCTTGCCATCGTCTCGAAACCCGGTGCGCCGTCCGACAGCGCGATGGCAGTCACGTCGAACTGCGTGCTGGTGAAGGAAACCTGCGCGTGGACGGAGACCGCGAGGAACGCGAGGCACGCCACCAAGACTCGGTTGATCACGGCGAAACTCCTGGTTGAGGTTGCAACGATTGCTCGATAAACAGCACACCGCGTGCCGGGCCGCGAGTGAGCGCGGCCCCGACACGCGCTTTCGGTTCTCTTACTTGATGACCATCACGTTCGCGGTGGAAGACAGCTTCTTCTGGACGCCCGCGTTCATGAAGTTAGCCGACACCGTCAGGGGCGCAGTCCCCGGCGGCAGGTTGTTGTCGAGCAAGGACTTGTCGAACGTGAGCAACAAGGTCTTGCCGTCGGCTGTCACGCTGCTCTGGACCGGCTCGAACGTCTGGGCCGTGAGCGGCGTCTGGAGTTGCACGTTGCCATCGAGCGTGTAGCCGGCAGGGATCTTGAACGTCGCCGTCACCAGACCTTGAACGCCCGTGAACACACCCGACGGCGAGCGCATGTTGAGCGCCGCCGGAACGAACTGGAGCGAACCGGGCATGTCCTGCGTCGTCAGCGTGACGATCACCTTGCCCGCCGGACGCGGATCCGTGCAGTCGTTGTAGAAGTACTCGCCTTCACGGTCGAACGTGTACTGCGCCGTCTGGCCCGGTTGCAGCCTGAAGTTGAACTTGCCCTCGAAGAACTGCGTCGCGCAGTGCTCCTTCACGTTCGGCGCCGTCGGGAACGTCTCGATGCCCGGGTTGCGGAACGTCACCGTCGTGCCCACCGGCACCGTCCGCTGGGACGGAATCATCGATGCGGTCGCGACGCTGTCCGGGGTGGAAGTGGCGGTGCCATTCGAGCGAGCCATCCAGATTTCGTTGGCCGGAACGATCCCCGCCGCGGCGTTGTCCACCGGACGACGCCAGCCCGGGATCGGTTGCGAAGTCGGAGCCTCGCTGCTGCCCGACACGATGGTCGGGCTGGCCCGCGTACCGGTGTAGTACTTCGCCGTGCCGCCGAGCTTGAAGGCCCAGACCGACTGACCGTTGCCGCCTTGCGAATACGGCTGGCTGCCGGCCATGTTCGTCGTCGCGATGTACTGCTCGCCGTTGACCTCGTACGAGATCGTGCCGGCCTGGCTCGGCGCACCCATCTGGAAGCGCCACAGTTCCTTGCCGGTCGCCGCGTCCCGTCCGACCAGCCAGCCGTCCATCTGCGTGTGGAACAGCAGATCGGTGGCGGTGACCAGCGGGTTGTGCTGGCGCGAGAGGTCGAACTTCAGGTCCTCGTACCAGACCACCTCGCCGGTCGAGTTGTTGACGCCGACGATGGCGCCCGACTGGTAGCCCCCGATCATCCGCAGGCCGTTGCCGCCCTGCTGCAGCGGGTGCGCGCCGGGCATGTACGACAGACCGATGTAGCGCATGTTGAGCTTGGGGCTCATCGTCGTGATCGTCATGTCGTTGCCGCCGTTCTGGCTCGGCGGGAAGACATACAGGAAGTTCTCGTACGACCCGTCGTACAGGCAGCCGTTGCGCGGCGGCCCGACCATGAAAGGCTCTTGCGGCGACAGGTAGCTGTTCGGGTTGAAGACGAGCTTCAGCTGGCCGGGATTGGCGGGATCAGGCTGGGCCTGCATGCCGTTCCAGTTCGGTGCCAGGCGGTTGGGATGCCCCTTCGAGAGGTGCACGCCGTCGTATTTCGGATCGTTCGAGCCCAGGTTCTCCGGCACCATGCACAGCGTATCCCCGTTGCTGGGGTTTGGCTTGTTGTAGCGGCTCTGCAGCGGGATCGGCTGCGTCAGCGCCGGCGCGTTGCGCGAGTCGCCGGGGACCGCGCGGTATTCGATCGGCAGCACCGGCTTGCCGGTGGCGCGATCCAGCGTGAACTGGAACGCCGACTTGCTGCCGTAGAACAGGACCTTCTTCGTTGCGCCGTTCACCACGATGTCGGCGAGCACGGTCGTCAGCGCGTTGTCCATGTCCCAGATGTCGTGCTTGACGGCCTGGAAGTGCCACTTGTAGGCGCCGGTCTTGTAGTCGAGCGCGACGACCGAGCTGCCGAACAGGTTGTCGCCCGGCCGGCCCTCGCCGTTCTGCGAACCGGTGCAGCTGCGCACGTTGCCGAACGGGATGTAGATCAGACCGAGTTCGTTGTCGATCGCGCCTTGCTGCCACGGCGCGGCGCCGCCGGTGAGGTAGCAGTTGTTCGGCGTGTCGTTCGGCGTGACCTTCGTCGTCCAGGAGTCGCCGGCATCGAAGGTCGTGCCGTTGACATCGGTGAACGTGGTGCCGTGCGGATACGCGCCGTAGAACGTCCAGACCAGCGAGCCGTCGCTGGCGCGCAGGGCGAAGGCGGCGCCGCGGCCGTTGTCGTTCGACCCCATGAAGACCATGCCGTCGTGGTAGCGCGGCGCGACCTTGGAGGCTTGAAGCGCCGTGCCGTTGTCGGTGGGAGTCACCGCCCACACCACCGCGCCGGTGTCCTTGTTCAGCGCGACCATGCGGTTGCCGGCGGCGGTGGTGAAGACCTTGCCTTCACCGATCGAGACGCCTCGCTGCTGAGTGGCAGGCCCGTAGCCGTTCGCTGCGGTCGACGGCACCCACTTCCACTTGACGGCTCCGGTCGCGGCGTCGAGCGCCACGACGCCGCCACCTGGCGGATTCACGTACATCACGCCGTCGACGACGATCGGGATCGTTTGCTGCGCCGTGGCCGTGCCGCCGGGGCCCGCCACCGGCTGCGTGACGGGTTCGGCGGACAGGTTGGTCAGCCACGCCGCGCCGAGGTTCCTGATGTTCGACTTGTCGATCTGCGTCAGGGACGTGTACCCCTGGTAGGCGAGGTTGCCGGAAGTGTGCGGCCAGTCCTTGCCGGCAGGTTCAAGGCCCGACTGCGCGAATGCGGCGGTCGATGCTGCAACGGATGCGACGGCGATGAGCGCCGACGCAAAGGGAAGATGACGCTTCATCTGGGTCTCCTGATCATTGCTCTGAATGAAGAAAGTGGCCGGGGAACAGATGTCCAGGCGCCTCTCGCGCCGTCGGCCTACGGCATTCACGATGCCAGACACTCAACAAAAAAGACGCGGCGATCTGCTTGGCTAAGCATCTTCAAAACGCGACGACAACAGGGCGCGCCCGCCGTGCCTAGCAAGAGCCGTCGGGTTGGCTGTCCCTTGGTTCTTTCGCGGACTGGCTCTCGGGCTCGTGCTCGGGCATTCGACGCGTCGCAGACGGGCGCGCGCGGCAGCGATGCCGTCGCCGGCGGCGCTGCCGTGGCCCTGTGCTCCTGGGCCATGGAGGGCGAAGGCGCGCTGCTGAATTGCCCGGCCACGACTGCCAATGCGAGTGCGCCGAAGCCGTGAGCGTGCCTCACCCCGCCACGGCCTCAGCCCTCCCGCGAATGGAGGGGTGAGAAAAATGCTTTTCCCTTCCAACTTTGTAAGGCCCCGTCTAGCGTGCCCTCAACCCAGTGAACGCCGGCAAAAACCCGCTCCGGCGTGCATGACCTGCGCGCTAGATTCGTGTTCTGCTGCGGCTTAGTATCTCGATGCCTCGCAATTTCCAAACCGGAGTACGTATGAAGATTCGTTTACCGCGGCAGGTACCGATGTTGGTCTTGGCCGGCCTTCTCACGAGCCCCCTTGCTGCCTTTGCAGGCGCCACCGTGACACCGATGGCAGACGGCTCGAACGCTTCTGCGACCGCGCTGGTCAACTCGCTTCTCGCGCCCGGCGGCGGCATCGGCCTGGTCGCCGGCTCGGCGTCCTATGTCGGCGCATCGACCGCTTCCGGCACGTTCACCGGCGGCGGCACCGGTCCGACCGGCGTCGGCATCGACAGCGGCGTCGTGCTGACGACCGGTGACGCCCGATTTCTCGGCAGCAGCGCCGCCTTCGCCGGCGACAACGCCAACAAGGATGGAACGTTCACTGCCGGTGTCGGCAATTCGCTGACCGAAAACAACAGCCCGGGAAATGCCCTCTTCTTGGGCCTGTCGAGCTTCGGGACGGCCAACGCGTCGATCCTGACCTTCCAATTCATTCCGCAGGGATCCTTCCTGCGCTTGAGTTTCGTATTCGCGTCCGAGGACTACAACGACGTCGTGAATTCAGGCTTTCCGACGGACGTCTTCGGAATATTCGTGAACGGCGTCAACTACGCGTTGGTGCCGGGCACGTCCTCACCGATTTCCGCGTCGACCGTCAATTGCGGCGGGCCGACGTCCGGGCCGGCCCCCGGCGGCGGACAGAACTGCGGCCTGTTCCGGGACAACCCGCCCTTCTTCGACACCATCGACAGCGAGATCGACGGGTTCACCACGAAATTCACTCTCGCCATCCCCGTCAACACGGGCTTGGTCAACAGCATCCAGCTCGGCATCGCCGACAACCTCGATTCCTTCGGCGATTCCGCCCTCTTGCTCCAGGCCAGCAGCGTCGCCGCGATTCCGGAGCCATCGACCTATGCGCTGATGGTGGCGGGTCTTCTGGCCGTCGGAAACATCGCGCGGCGTCGGCGCTCCCGTGGCGGCTGATCCAACAACGACCAACAACGCACCCATCTTCAGGAGAGACAAGCAATGGATCGACGTAATTTCCTTTCGGCCGCCGCCGCAGCAGCCACCGCGCTCACCGCCAAGGAAGTGATCGCCCCCAGCACGGCTTCGGCGCAGACGGTTCCCGGCGGGCAGGTGCTCATGCCTTCGATCTGGTCGCGCCACGTGCAATGGGTCCGCACCCGGGCCCAGACCGATTCCGACCCGTATGGAACGGGCGTCGCGGTCGGTGAAGCCATCCGGGCGGGCGGGTACACAGCAGTCGACCTCACCGTGCGCGACGACGGCCACGTGCGGCCGCCGCTGGTCGCGACGAACCTGCCGCTGATGCTGCAGGGCATTCGCAGCACCGGCGCGGTCTGCACCATGATCGGCGTGAATTTCGGACCCCCGGCCGACGCAGCGAACACGGCCTGGATCGCGAGCCAGTTCGTGCACGAGATTCTGTCGGTGGCTGGCGCCAACGGCATCACCAAGTACCGCTACAACAATGCCGGGAACACGGTGCCCAGCTTCCCCGCCAACACGTTCGGCGCGCAGATGACGGCTTACCTCGACCAAGTCCGTGCAAGCCACCGGCGACTCGCGGCGATCAATGCGCAATACGGCGGCATGCAGGGCGTGGCCCATACGCACGCTGGCAATATCGGCACGACGGTCGAACCCTATGCGTATTCGATGCAGGGCATCTCCCCGAGCCTGATCGGCATCAACCTCGCCATCGGCCATGTGGCCTCGGCTGCCCCTGGTGGGGCGTGGCAGATCATGATGCGTCGCTGGATGCCTTACATCGGGTGCACGGCGGTCGAGGATCTGGGCGCCACAGTCAATGCCACGACCGGGGCGCTGAGCATCAGCCGGGTTCGACCTGGCGGCCCGCAAGGCACTGGCGGCGGCGTGATCAATTGGACCACCTTCTATTCGCTGCTGCGGCTCGGCGGATTCAGCGGCTTTGCAGAGTCGCAGCTCGAATACAGCATCATCGGTGGTACCGGCACGTCGGTCAGTCTCAACAACGCGGCCTTCGCCGACAGCGCCCAATTCACCAGTGGCCAGCTCACGCCGGCAATCATGATCGACGAGTTCAAGGCGAACTCCGACTTCATCCGAGCACGGGCGCTCGCCGGCGGCTGGACTGCGGCGCAGGTCATTTGATCGTCGGCGAAGCCAGGCGCACGTCGGTGCGTCCGGCCTCGTTTCGAGGGCGCGCGCCTTCCGGGCGGGCGCCCTCTTCCGTTTTGGGCCTGCGACAACGGTGACCGGGAAGTCATGCGACGTTCCGTGATGGTGATGAGCGGGGTCGGGCTCGCGGCAGCGCTGGCGCTGTGGGTCGGGTCGGGAGAGGACCCTCCCGTCGTCGATGCGACCGATGGCAAGGCGAACGTCAGCGAAGGTCTTCAGCCACCGGATCGGGACCCACTTCTGGTGTCGTCGAGACCGGCAACGCCAGCACCGGCTTCGACCGAGCCGCCATCGACACTGCCGGTCGCACCGACGTCGTCTCTCGTGCCGATCACGGTCACCGCACCGCAAAAGCTGCTCGTCGGCGAGACGAACGACCTGGTTATCAGCGTCGGTGCAGGCGCCAGCGAAGTCAGCCTCAATGTGCAATTCGACGCCAACGTGCTGCAGGTGCGTTCGGGCACCGACGGGGGCTGGGCGTCGAGCGCCGGCCCGTATGCACGCTTCGTGGCCGAGATTCCGGAGGAAGCCGACCGCGTTCAGATCCGCAGCGTCGTGACAGGCCAGCGCGCCGGCATGGCAGGAGGCACCGTCGCCGTGGTGCGATTCCATGCCGAGGGTCCGGGCACGACGTCGGTGCTCGTCACCGACGTCGTGGTCAAGGACGCTGCGGGGCGATCGATGGCCGCTTCAGTCTCGGCCTCCAATCTGCAGATGACTGTGGACACGCCGCCACCGCAGCCCGCAACCGCACGCCAGCAAGGCGCCGCCGCCGCGGAAGCGCCTGCCGAGGCCACCGAACGCGGCGACTAGGGCCGAAGGCGCTTCGGCTTCACGTGCCGAACCTGACCTTGTAGCCCCAGGAGTCCAGTCCGTCGGGAATGGCGTTGAACGACAGGGTGATGCGGCGCTCGCCTTGATTGACAGGCACCGCGTGCAGCAGATAGCTGGGGAACAGCACCAGGTCCCCCGGCGCCGATTGCGGGACCGTCCACCGATCCGCATTGAACGGTGTCGAAGCGATGTTGGCATGCTCGTTCTTGAAGACGAATTCAGTGCCCGCTGACGGCTTCATGAACACGGTCTGCGACTCCGGGTGCATGGCCGTGAGGTAGACGACGCCCGACACGAAACTGTTGGCGTGGTTGTGCATGGTCTGAAGACCGCCGCGGTCCATCAGGTTCACCCACATCTCCTTGATCGACCAGTCGAGGCGCTCGCCGAACATCAGCGCGCCCATGTCGACGATCTTGGGCGTGATCAGCGTCGCGGCCTCCACCAGCAGCGGACTGTCGCCGGGATGCAGCATCTCGGTGTGAAGAAGGCTGCCGGATGCCTTGTTGCTGCTGCTCGCCAGCGCGCTGAAGTGCTGGACCAGGCCCTCCACCAAGCGCGCGTTCAGCGTGGCCGGCGCCCGCATGAAGGGCGTGGGAAACAAGCCGAACACTTCATCCATGGTCAGGACTGGCGTGCGCCGGCGGCTCGTGACGCGATCGCGGCGTGCCGATCCAGCAGCTTGCGCGCCCGGGCTGCCACGGGCGCATCGATCATGCGACCGTCCAACGCCACCGCGCCGAGCGCGCCACGTTGCGCGGCCTCCAGGGCGGCGATGATCCTGGTCGCCTGGTCGACTTCTTCCTGCGACGGAGAAAACATCGCGTTGAGGATAGGCACCTGGGTCGGGTGAATGCAAGTCGCACCGCCGAAGCCGAACCGGCGCGACCGGCGCACATTCTCGCGAAATGCGTCCTCGTCGCCGAAGTCGGTCGCGGGGCCGATCAGGCCCAGGGGAAGAACGCCCGCCGCTGACGCAGCCTGAACCAGTTGCTGCTTCGGAAGCAGGAGCGTCTCCACGCTGACCTCCATCCCGCAATCGAGCGCGAAGTCCTCCGCGCCCATGTTCAGGGCAACGATACGGGGGCTCGCTTGCGCGATCGACAACAAGTGGGGCCACGCGGCCGCGGTTTCGACCAGGACGATCAGCGCGGTGTGCCCGACCGGCAACCCGCGCTGGATCTCGACGTCGGAAATGTGCTCGTCCAGCAGGCGGACGTGCGCTGCCGAGTCGACCTTGGTGATCGCCAGGCCGTCGACGTCGGGGCCGATCGCCGCCTCGATGTCTCGCACGGCCATCGCCAGCGGCCGGTTGATGCGCACGACCACGTCGGCGCCACCGCGACGAACGAGGGGCGCCGCATGCTCGATCCGCGAACGCGCGTGCTCCTTCTCCGACAACGGGACGCTGTCTTCCAGGTCCAGCTGGACGCAATCGGCGCCGCGCTCGTGTGCCTTGGCGACGAAGCGCTCGACGTGCGCCGGCACGTAGAGCAGCGAGCGCCAAACCGGAAGCTGGCGTTTCATTCGCTCGTTTCGGCCTCTTGCTTCGACGGGGCGGCGACCACACCCGACTCGACCAGCTCACGGTACCCCGCCTGATCGACGCCGAGCTCCTTGAGCAGCGCCTCGTTGTGCTCGCCGAGCGCGGGTGCGGGAGTCCGGATCGATCCGGGCGTTCCCATCATCCTCGGAACGACGTGATGCATCGGCAACGACTGCATGTCGTCGTCCGGATAGTCGCTCAGCACTTCCCGGTCGATGAAATGCGGGTCCTCGAGGATCTGCGAGATGTCGTAGATCGGGCCCACGGTCACCTCGGCCTTGTCGAGCAAATCGACCGCTTCCTTTTGCGTGTGCTTCGCGAAGAACTCTCCCATGATGGCGTCGAGCTCATCGGCATTCCTCACCCGATCGGCGTTGGTGCGAAAACGCGGGTTGTCGATCAGGTCGGGGCGGCCGACCGCGGCCATCGCGCGCTCGGCCATCTTCTGCGTCGAGCCGGAGAGGCTCACGTAGCGGCCGTCCTTGGTTCGATAGGCGTTGCGCGGGGCGGCGTTTGTCGATCGGCTGCCGGTGCGGGGACGAAGACGCCCGGTCAGGCGATAGTTGGCAGCCTGCGGCCCCAGCATCGCAAACAGCGGGTCGAGCAAGGGCAGGTCGACGACTTGCCCCTTGCCACCGTTCCGCTCGACCTCTCGCAACGCGATCATCGCCGCGGATGCTCCGAACAGGCCGGCGACGCCATCGGCAAGGTACATCGGCGGCAACACCGGCTCGCGATCGGCGAATCCGTTGATCGCCGCGAATCCGCTGATGCCCTCGATCAAGGTGCCGAAACCCGGGCGGTGGTGATACGGCCCGTTCTGGCCCCAGCCCGAGATGCGCAGGATCACCAACCGGGGATTGCGCTCCAGGAGCACCTCGGGGCTCAGGCCCATCTTCTCCAGGACGCCGGGACGAAAGCTCTCGATGAAGACCGCGGCGCTCGGCACGAGGTCGAGAACGATGTCCCTGGCTTCTCGCCGGCGCAGATCGAGGCACAGGCTCTTCTTGTTGCGGGCGTAGACCTTCCAGTGCGTCGACACCCCTTCGGTCTGCCAGCCTCTCAGCGTGTCGCCCGCCGGGGGCTCGACCTTGATCACCTCCGCGCCGAAGTCACCCAGGATCTGGGACAGGACGTTGCCGGCGAACAGTCGCGACAGGTCCAGCACCCTCAGATCGCTCAATGGCCCCTTCGCGGCAGGCTGGTAGCTCCGCCCCTTCAGCGCGGAGCGTGGCGGTGGCCCGCCGGCCCTTGTGGACTTCATGGCGCCCCGCTCAATCGAGGAGGTTGCCGCCGGCCAGGAAGTCGGCGATATCCCAGTAGCCGGTCCTGGGCATCGGCAAGTCGCCGCGCGTCCTGACTTCGAGGAGGAACGGCTTGTCCACCTTGAGCGCCTGCTCGAGCGCCGAACCCAGCTCGTGCGGGCTCGAGACCAGCATCGAATCGATGCCGAAGGACTTGGCGAGAAGCATGAAGTCGGGGTTGTACGCCTGGCCGTCGGGCTTCGAGAACTCGGTGCCGTAAGTGTTGTCGAAATATGTGCTTCCGACGATGCGAATGGTCGAGAAGCAGAAGTTGTTGAACAACACCCAAAGCACCGGAATGTTCAATTCGACAGATGTCGCCAGCGATCCGAGAACGGACGTCAGGCCGCCGTCGCCGACCAGGCAGATGACCTTCCTGTCGGGCGCTCCGAGCTTCGCGCCGATGGCTGCCGCCGGCGAAAAGCCCATCGTCGCCATGCCGCCGCTGGTGATGAAGGAGCGCGGCCGCTTGACCTCCAGCTGCTGCCCCGCGCCGTTCTTGTTCCAGCCCACATCGGTGACGAAGACCGCGTTCTCGGGAGCCGCTTCGGACACCTGGCGCAAGAGACGCGCCGGATGAATCGGCGTCCCCGGGTCATTCTGCGTTTCGGTGAGCTCGGCCCGCCACGAGCGCTTGCGCTGCGCGACTTCGTCGGCTTGCGCGTTGATCTCGATCTGCGGTCGCGACTTCGGTCCGATCCTGTCGATCAGCGCGCGCAAGGTCGCCTTCGCGTCGCCGACGATGCCGACGTCGACGGGATAGCTCTTGCCGATCTCGACCGGGTCGATGTCGATCTGGATCAGCCGGGTGGGCGGAATGGCGAAGGTGTGCTCGGAGCGCCACGAGCTGCAATCGGCTTCACCGAAGGTGGTGCCGATCGCCAGGATGACGTCCGCGTTGCGCGTCGTGTCGTTGGCGGCCCTCGTTCCCCAGATGCCCGTCGTCCCGAGGGCGAGCGGATCGGTCTCGGGGAACATGCCCTTGCCCATCAGGGTGGTCGCGACCGGCGCCTGCAGCAGCCGCGCGATCTCCGCCAGCTCATCGCAGGCATCGGACAACGACACGCCGTTGCCCGCGAAAATGACTGGGCGCGAAGCCGTGGCCAGCAGCTCGGCCGCGGCGACGATTCCTTCCGGCGCCCCGGCAGCGCGGGCGAATGCCGGACGTCGATTCAGCGTGGAGACTTCTGCATCCACCGCTTGCGAGAACACGTCCATCGGAACGTCGATCAGCACCGCGCCGCTGCGTCCGGTCTGCGCCAGGTTCAAGGCGCGAGGCATCACGTCGGGCAGGAACTTGGCGTCGTCGACACGCCAGACGCGCTTGCAGATCGGCCTGAAGATGTCGCCCTGCGACGCGTCCGCGTGCAGGCGAATCTGCTGATGCGCTTCCCGTGCCTGGTGATAGGACGGCGTGTTGCCGGCGATGACGACCATCGGCGTCCCGTCGGCGGCCGCGGTGGCGACTCCCGTCAACGCGTTGGTCAGGCCCGGAGAGAGGTGGACGTTGATCACCGCCAATTTGTGCGAGACGCGAAAGTACGCGTCGGCGGCATGAACGGCCTGCTGCTCGTGCCGGAACGACACGTAGTCGATCCCGACCCGCTGGCAGGCATCGATCAATGCGTAGTTCGTGTGGCCGCATTGGCCGAACACCTTGGTCACGCCTTCCTGCTTCAGGCAGTGGGCCATGTACATGGCCCCGGTCATCCGCTCATGAGTCGTCATCGCTGCCATCTCCCTCATTTGAGACTGGCCGTCACCAGTCGTTCTTCGGTCATCTCCCGCATCGCGTAGTGCGGCCCCTCGGTGCCGACGCCGCTGTCCTTGACGCCGGCGAAGGGCATCAGGTCGACGCGGCTGCTCGAGGGCTCGTTGATGTGAACGACACCGACATGCAGCTCGCGCGCGGCGTTGAGCGCGCGCATCACGTCGCGCGTGAACACTCCCGCGGCGAGGCCGAAAGGCGTCGAATTCACCTGGGCGACCGCGTCCTCGAAGGTGTCGAAGGGAACGACGGACATCACCGGCGCGAAGATCTCCTCGCACATGACGCGCATCCGCGGCTCGACCTCGGCGAGGATCGTCGGCTGGACCAGCGCGCCTTCGCGGGTGCCGCCGAGAAGCACTTTCGCCCCTTGGCCGACCGCTTCGTCGACCCAGGCCAGCGCGCGGACAGCGTCGCGCTCGCTGATCATCGGGCCGATCACCGTGTCCCGGTTGTGCGGATTGCCGACCTTCAGCGCGCGCGCGGCCGTCAGCAGGCGCGGGAGAAACTGCTCCAGCACCGAGCGCTGCACGAACAGCCGCTGCGTCGACGTGCACGCCTGACCCGCGCGACGAAACGCCGACTGCACGCATCGGGTCGCGGCACGGTCCAGGTCAGCGTCTTCGCAGACGATCGTCGCGGCGATGCTGCCGAGCTCCAGCGCAACCGGCCGCAAGCCGACGCTGCTGCGGATGATCTTGCCCACCGGGGTGCTGCCGGTAAAGCTGTAGAACGCGATGTCGGGGTTCGCCACCAGCCAGCCGCCGACGTCGCGACCCGGCCCCAGCACGAGATTGAGGTGTCCGGGCGGCAGGCCGGCATCCAGCAGGATCTGCGCGAGCAAGGCGCCGCTGAACGGAGCTGCTTCCGGTGGCTTGACGACGATCGTGTTGCCGGACGCCAGCGCCGGCGCCACCTTGTGCGCCACCATGTTCAATGGCGAGTTGAACGAGGTGATCCCGCAAACGACGCCGCGCGGCACCCGGATCGTGAACGCCATGCGATGGGCATGTCCGGCCACCGCGTCGATCGGCACGACATGGCCGGCGAGGCGCTTGCCTTCCTCCGCGGAGACGATGAAGGTCTGTGCTGCGCGAACGACCTCGTTTTCCGCATCGATATAGGGAAAGCCGGCTTCGGCGACGATGGTCGACGCGAGCAGCTCCTTGCGCGCTTCGATCAGCTCGGCCGCCTTCATCAGCACCTTGTACCGGGCGCTGGGCTCGAGCTTCACCTGGAGGAAGGAGCGCTTGGCAGCGGCGACGGCGTTGTCGACCTGCTCCTTCGAAGCGCGCTGGCAGATCCCCATCGACTTGCCGGTGAACTTGTCGAGCACGGAAAAGGAGTCCACGCCGTCGATCCACTGACCGTCGATCAGGAGCTGCGCTCGTCGTCCTTCCGTGGTGCTTGTCATCTTCCAATGCTCCTGGCCGATAGTGGGTGCCAACGAGTTCTGCCAGGATCGCCGGCGAATCGAGAGTGATCTTCGGTCGACCCGGTCCTGCGCTGCCGCGCGACCGAGTCGCCCTTGCGCAGACGACGACCGCTGTTCTCGACGTGCCCGTCAGTGTCAGTGATTCTTCTGGTGACCGGCGATGTTGTGCAGCTGCATGGCCGTGCTCGGGATCCGCTCCTGGCACCTGAACGCCTCGAAAAGCGCTTCGTCGAGGGCGCGACTGCCGGTCGGAACATGCTCCAGCTGCGACCAGCGGGTCCACTTGCCGGTCTGGAAGCGGAGGATCTCCGTCGCCAGCAGCTCCGATCGCCGCCATGGCGACAGGGTCGGATCGAGCTCCAGCCAGGCCCGACGGAGCCAGTGATCACGCCGCGCGCGACGCAGAGCCCGTTCGTTGGTAGGAAGGCAGAGGCACCGCTCCAGCGGGATCTTGCCGCCGCTCGACAGGAATGCGCTGAACCCTTTGCAGAGCCAGGCGATGTCTTCGCGCTGAATGCTGTCGCTGGCGACGCGATGTGCGCGCACGAGTTCCTTGTCGAGCAAGGCCCATTGCTCATCCGACTGACCCTGGGCGTGCGAGCGCTCGCCGGAAAGGGACCTCACTTCGGTCTCGAACACTTTTCTGTCTCCACCAGATCGCGGGCGCGATCTCGGCCGCGCTTGTCATTAATGAGTGCAGGACCGCGTTGAGGGCCGGCCATTTCAGAACGCTTCGTTCGCACCGGATCCGTCGGTCAAGCTCATGAGAGGAAGGTTCCTGCTCGGTCGCCTCCAGCGGCCGGATGCCAATGTGCTCGATGCAGTCTATAACTGTGACAAAGTCCTTTGAAACGACGTTTTGTTCAGCGATCCATAACGAAAACTCAATGAAGCTCATGTTCCTCGCCACCCTGGACGCGATCCTGCGCCGGGGCAGCTTTGCCGCCGCCGCCGAAGAGATCGGCCTGACGCCCAGTGCGGTCAGCTTGCAGGTCAAGCGCCTGGAAGAGCACCTGGGGCAGCCCCTGTTCGTGCGCTCCGCGCGAGTCGCGCAGCCGACTCCGCTCGCACGCGAGCTCGCTCTGAGCACGCGCGACGCGCTCGCGGCGTTGGAGGCGTTGCGACACAAGTCCAGCCCGATCGTCTCGGGCCGCGTCGTGCTCGGGACGATTCGCACGGTGCAGAGCAGCACGCTTCCTCCGGCACTGCACGAAGTGCGCCGCAGATATCCGGAGCTCGTGGTCCGCGCCGTGCAGGGCGACTCCGACGGGTTGATGCAGCAGCTCAAGTCCGGTGTCATCGATGCCGCCGTCATCATTCGGCCGTCTGCCGGTCGCTCCGGCCGCTTCCACTGGCATCCCCTCGCCCATGAGCGCTTCGTCCTGATCGCTCCTCCCGACAGCAAGGGCAATTCGCTGACCGAGCTTCTGCGCGTGTACGACTGGATCCAGTTCGACCCGGCCCTGGTGAGCGGGCGCATGGCGGCGAACTACCTGCATCGTGTCGCGCCGCGAATGCGAGGCGCCGTCGAGCTCGATTCGATCGACACCATCGTCGCGCTCGTCTC
>Ga0207682_10000181_pt1 | contig 28554 bp, 32 predicted proteins | sample KBSM63metaG_FD_184332 | JGI IMG/M metagenome (GOLD analysis project Ga0207682, IMG submission 184332) | Miscanthus rhizosphere microbial communities from Kellogg Biological Station, Michigan, USA - KBS M6-3 metaG (SPAdes) (version 2) | ecosystem: Host-associated > Plants > Roots > Rhizosphere >... | reverse complement strand
TGACCGGAGCCGCCGCCCACATGTCCCTTCATCTAAACCGACAATGTCAAAGAGCCGACGCGCTTCCCCTCCCCGTTTTGATCCGGGACACCGGGTGGTGGTTAAGAGAGGCGCGAACGAGGCCAGGCAGCAAGCCCTGCCCCGTCGGTGAAGGCGCCATATATGGAGGTGGTTTCCCTCCGTCAATGGCTTTTTTCGAAAAGTTTCCGAGCCGTTCGACCGAAGGCGCCGAAGCGCCCGCTGGGGCCGTTCAATCCCGGAAATCTCGACGAAAAAGGAACGAGGCGAGCCGCGTTCCCTTCACAGGGGGCTAAATAGGGCGGCGGCGCGCGGCGTCAACCCCGGCCGGCGCAAAAATCGGACGAAATTCAGGACTTTCCGAACGGCGCCATCCTCAACGGCGGCTTAACCCCTTTACGCTATCGCCGTTCCGCGATGGACGCCCAGATTCCCAATGCTCCCGGTCCCGCCGACGAGGAGAGCGCCCCCGCGCGCGCGGCGGCCGGCTTCGCCCAGCAGGTGAAAGCGGGGGTGATCTGGAAATCGGGCAGCCAGCTGATCGGCCAGCTGATCGCCTGGACCTCGACCTTCCTCGTCATCCGGATGCTTTCGCCGAGCGATTACGGCCTGCTGGCGATGACCGGGGTGGTGCTGACCTTCCTGGACCTGTTCAACGGCTGGGGATTCGCCAGCGCCCTCGTCCGCGACGACAAGACCGACAAGCATCGAATCGGCCAGGCGTTCGGCATGCTGATCCTGATGAACGCCGGCCTCGCCGCGGCGCAGCTGCTCGCGGCGCCGTTCGCGGCGGACTATTTCCACCAGCCGATGGTGGCGGAGCTGCTGATCGTGCAGGCGTTCTTCTACATCGCCAATCCGTTCAACGCGCTCGGCCACGCCTTGCTGATGCGGCGGCTCGAATTCCGCAGGCAGGCGCGAATCAACCTGACCGCCGCGGCGCTGAGCGCGGTGACGGCGCTGGCCTGCGCGATGGCGGGATTCGGCGTCTGGACGCTGGTCGCGGCGCCGGCCGCGCTCTGGTTCTCGCGGGCGATCGGCTACATCGTCACCGCCCGGCTGTGGGAGATCAGGCCGCGATTCGGCTTCGCCGGCGCCGGCACGATGCTTCGCTACGGTTTCGCCATGGTCGGCGTCCAGGCCTGCTTCTTCGTGCAGAGCCAGGCCGACATCTTCATCGGCGGCCGCCTGCTCGACGCGCACCGGCTCGGCATCTACACGACCGCTTTGTTCCTGACCCAGATCCTCGCCGCCAAGTTCGTGCCGCCGCTCAACGAGGTCGCGTTCGCGGCCTATTCGCGGATCCAGGCGCGGCCGGACATGATCCAGAGCGCGTTCCTGAAATCGGTGCGGCTGATCATGCTGGTCGCCCTGCCCTTCTATTTCGGGCTGGCGGCGACCGCCGAACCGCTGGTGCTGACCTGCCTCGGCGCGAAATGGGCGGAAGTCGCGGCGCTGGTGCCGGTGCTCGCCGTGGCGATGGCGATGATGACGCTGCAGATCCTGTTCGCGCCCGCCTCCAACGCGCTCGGCCGGCCCGGCATGGCCTTGCGCACCGGCCTGGTCGGCGCGGTGTTGCTGCCGCTCGCCTTCATCGCCGGCGTCCAATGGGGCCTCGAGGGCCTCGCTCTGGCCTGGTTGGGGGGGATGACGGTGCTGCTCGCGGCGACGGTCGAGATGTCGTTGCCGGTGATCGGGATCAGCCGCCGCGCTTTGGCCGCGGCGGTGGCGCCCGGGCTCGTCGCGTCGGCGGCGATGGCCGGGGTGGTGGCGCTGGCCGATTCGCTGCTGCCGGAGATCGGTACCGGCTCGCGCCTCGCGCTTCTCGTGTCGCTGGGAATCGTCGCTTATGCGGCTTTGCTCTTCAGCTTCGCCCGGCCGATCGTCGACGAGGTGCGCAAACTGATCCGTCCGGCCAAGCCGGCCGTAACTTGACGTTGCCGCGATTTCCGAGCCGCCGGGCATGCCCGGCTCGAAATTGCTCAGACGCTCTGAATATAGCTCAGCATCGCCGCGGCTTCGGCCTCGATCCGGTCCATCCGGAACTTCACCAGATCGCCGATCGACACCAGCCCGATCAGGGCGCCGCCCTCGACCACGGGCAAATGACGGATCCGGCGCCGGGTCATCAGCGACAAGGCGCTCATGATTTCGGTGTCGAGCGTCACGGTGATCGCCGGCGCGGTCATGATCCGCTCGACCGGCCAATCGAGCATCGAGGCGCCGTCGCTTCTGAGGCAATAGATGACGTCGCGCTCCGACATGATGCCGGCGACCTCCCCGGCGCGAAGCACCGGCAGGGCGCCGATCTTGCGCTGGGCGAGCAGGTCGATCGCCTCGCGCACCGGCGTGGCGCATTCGACGGTGAGGACCTCGGCTCCCTTGGATTGCAGGATGGCGGCGATGGTCATGGCGCGTTCCTTCGGCTGTCAACGCGACTCGGGCCTTGATGATCCCATGACGCGCGGCCAAATGGAAGCCATGCCCAAGCACGATCCGACCCCGCCGAAACGGCGGCCGCCCGATTACGAGCGGGCCGCCGACGCCTGGGCGCGCTACAAGCAGATGATGCGCTGGATGGCGGTGGTCGCCGCCGTCTGCGTGCTGCTCTCGCTGATCTACCTCAAGAGCTTCGGCGATCCGGTGCCGATCCACATGGTGATCGCGACCGCCGCCGGAGTCGGACTGACCGTGCTGGTCGGAACCGGGCTGATGGGCCTGGTGTTCCTCAGCAACCGCACCGGCCATGACGAGGACGCGAGCGGCGGAGGCAAGGACGATGACCGAGACCAGAGCTGACCCGATCCTGCGGGTGGTGCCGCGCCCCGGCGACATCAACGCCAACGGCCATATCTTCGGCGGCTGGGTGCTGAGCCAGATGGACATCGCCGCCGGCATCGTCGCCTCGCGCGAGGCCGAGGGGCCGGTCGCGACGGTGGCGATCGACGCGATGCAGTTCCTGGAGCCGATCCTGCTTCACGACCTGATCTCGGTCCATGCGCGGATCGAACGGATCGGCCGCACCTCGATCGCGATCCGGATCGAGGTGATCGCCAGCCGCGACCGCGGCCGGCGCGAGGTCAAGGTGACCGAGGCGCTGTTCACCTTCGTCGCCCTGGACGAGAATCACCGGCCCCGCCCGGTCAAGCGGGGTTGAGGACTCAACTGGTCGTGTAGGCGCCCACGTACCAGCCGCCGCCCTGGTCGATGCACCATTCGGTGGTCTTGTCCTCGAACGTGCAATAGACCCGGATCGAAAGACCGCCGCTGCCCTGCCAGCAGGTCGCCGAAACCTGGGATCCCTGCGCCTTGAAGCTGCTGGTGGTCCAGCCCGAACCGTCCCAACAGCGTTCGGCTACGTTATAGCCGTCGGACGAATAGACGCGGATGTGCACCTGGCCGTTATTGTCGAGCCAGTTCACCGCTGCGGTGGCAATCGGATAATTGGGATCGTCCTGGGCCATATTGTCCTCCCCTCGGCAAAGTCCGGCCGCACCCCGCGACTCGGTTCGCTTCGAAATATTACGAGCTGATCGTTACGTCACCAACATTGCTTGCCTGGGGCAGGACAGCGCCGGCGCGGCTCGACTGGCTCAGTCGGCCTGATCGGTCAGCCGGTAGCGCAAGACGACTCGACCATTGGCGGGGATGGTGGTCGACCAGAAGGGCTTGCCGTCGCGGCGGCCGAGACGGCGGCTCGGCCGGAAATCGTACCCGGCAAGTGGAAACTCGGCTTCGAAACGGACCGGACGGCGCTGGTCATTGGTCACCGTCAGCCGGTATTCCTGCATGCGCGGCGTTTCGCGAACCAGCTCCAACAGGGTCCGCACACCGGCCGCCTCGTCGAACTCGATCTCGACATCCTCGCCGACGGCGCGGTCGGCGACCGAGCCGCGGCCGATCAGGATCGGCCGGTCGGGACCGGGCGCGAACAGCATCACCGAGCCGGCCGGCAGCGGCAGGCCCAGACCCTCGGCCTCGCGATTGCGGCTCACCAGAAACAAAGGTACCGGCTGCGGCTGCGGTACGCCGTCCGGATTCGTTACGAGCCCGAAGATGCGCTGCCGGTAGACCATCTCGACCCGAACCCGCGGCCGATTGAGCAGTGCGACCTGCTTTTGCGAATTGGCCGCCACCGTGACCGGCTCCGGAATCCGGTACAGCTTGAGATCGCCCAGATCCTCCTGCTCGGCGGACACTACAGTGACCGGGGACGAAGCTTCCAGATTGGGATGGGCAACGCGGGTGCCGGTCACCACGACATTGGAGCCGTCGCTCCAGACGCCGCCACGGCCGCGGGCGCGCGCGTCCGCCATCCGCACGAACTGCTCGAGCGGAATGTCGCTGGTGGTCGACCAGGGCCAGCAATCGAGGCTGAGCGACCCGCCCTCGCGCGGCTGCGGGTCCGGCGCCTCATAGTTGACCCGGCCCGCCACCGCCTGCGTGTCGGCATTGGGGAAGCTGGTCTCGTCGGTGCTGGCCAGCGTCATCCAGGCGAAGAAATCGGCACGACGTTCATCCGGCGCGAGGTTGACGATATAATTGGCCTGCCAGTCGAAGCCGCTGGCGATGTAGGACAAGGTGACGGTCGCGGTCACAGGTTGGCTGGCGCGGGTCCGCACCGACAGGGTCGGCGTCGGCGTCAGCTCCGGCGGGACCTGGTCGTAGATCAGCATTTCGGAAAGGCCGGTGCAGCGCAGCGCCTCATAGCCCTGCGCCGTCTGCAGGACGACCGCGCCGCCCGCGCCGCTCCGGATCACCGCCTCTTCCTCCCGCACCGCGCCGGTCGCGTGGGCGGTGCGGCGGAGATGGACGCGCCGGCCGAGCGACCGGTCGAGCAGGGTCGCCGGCGAGAGCAGATAGGCGTCGCGGTTGCGCTCGACGATCCCGTCCGGAAAGCCGGTGACGATCGCGGTCTGCGGCACCAGGCCGCCGGCGACACCTTCGAAGCGGATCGTCGATTCGCCCGCGGGGACCGAGATACGGCGGGTTTCGCTTATCAACGCATAGCCGTTCAGCCAGTCGAGCTGCGGGTCATCCTCAGCGCTGCGGTCCGGGTCGCGATAGACGGTGACGGCGACCCGATCCGGGGCCGGCGAAGAGACGATGTTTTGCGCCCGCGCCGGTCCGCCGGCGACGACCAGCGCGACCAGCAGCGAGGCGCGAAGAGCGGCCATCAGGATTCGGGTTCGGGCCGTTCGACGACTCGATAGCGCAGGGTCGCGCGGCCGTTGGCTGGCACGGTCACCCGCCAGAGCGGCATGCCGTCACGATTCGCGAGACGCCCGCGCGGGGTGAAGATCCTGTCCTCCTCGACCGTGAACTCCGCTTCGAAACGAACCGGGACCCGCTGATCGTTGGTGACGGTGAGGACGAAATCTCCCTGGTCCTCTTCCTCGTCATCGCTTTCCTCGATCCGGGTCATGACGCCGGTCGCCTCGCCGACGGCGATCTCAACGTCCTCGCCGACCGCGTGATCGCGGATCGAGCCTTCGCCGATCAGGATCGGCCGTTCGCGCGGGCCGCCGAACAGGACCACGGCACCGGCGGGGAGGGGCAGGCCGAGGCCCTCTTCGCGGCGATTGCGGGTGACCAGCATCCGGGTTGCCGGTTCCCAATCCTCGTCGCCGTAAGGGACGTTGAACCGCCGCCGGTAGAGCGTCTCCACCCGGACTGCGGGCTGTTCGAGGAGGGCGACCTGCTTCTGGCTGTTGGCGGCGACGGTCACCGGCTCGGGCAGGCGGTAGAGCTTCAGATCGCCCAGTTCCTCCTGATAGGCGATCCGAGTGCCCGTGATGACGATCGACTCTTCGTCGGCGCTGGCGACGGCAGACGCACGAAACTGGGCCAGCTCGTTGAGCACGTCCTCCACGGGCGGGGCCGGCGGTGGAGTCCAGGGATCGCTCGTCGAGCCTTGCGGCCAGCAGCGCAACGGGAGCCAGCCCTGCTCCGGATCGTCGGTATAGTCCCGCGCTTGCTGCTCCCGGTTGACCTGGCCGGCGACGGCCTGGGTTTGCGCGTCGCGAAAGCTGGTCTCGTCGGCGCTGACCAGGGTGAGCCAGGCGAACAGGTCGACCCGGCTGCCGTCCGCGGAGAGATGAGCGATATAATTGGCCTGCCAGTCGAAGCCGGCGGCGAGATAGGAAAGGGTGACGGTGGCGGTGGCCGGCCGGCTGGCGCGGGCGCGCACCGAAAGGGTCGGCCGCGGGGCCAGCCCGGGGGGAATCGAATCGTAGACCAGGGTCTCGGGCAGGCCCGTGCATCGCAGCGCCTCATACCCCTCCGCCGTCCGAACCACGATCGCCCCGTCGCCCGAGCTCCGGATCACCGCCTCCTGCTCGCGCACCGCGCCGGTGGCGCGCGAGGTGCGGCGCAGATGGACCCGGCGACCCAGCGACTGATCGAACAGGGTGGCGGGGGTGAGCAGGTTGGCGTCGCGGTTGCGCTCGATGAAGCCTTCGGGAAAGCCCGTGACGATCGCCGATTCGGGGACGATGCCCCCGGCCACGCCTTCGAAGCGGATCGTCGATTCGCCGGCCGGCACGGAAATCTGCCTGGTCTCGCTGATCAGCGCATAGCCGTTCAGCCATTCCAGATTGGGCGGATTGCGGGGGAAGCGCTGCGGATCGCGATAGATGGTGACCGCGACCCGGTCGGGGCCCGGCGAAGTCACCACATTCTGCGCCGCCCCCTCCGCGGCGAGCAGCGATAGCAACGCGGCCAGGATGACGCGCCGCGCCGGCATAAGCTCAGTGCCGGGTCTGGAACGTGGCGTCCAGGACGACGGTGCCGTTGGCCGGCACCGGCACCCGCCAGAGCACCGTATCGGACGACTGGCGCTCGCTGCGCAGGCTTTCCGAAATGATGCGGGTGTCGTGCCAATAATCGTCGAGCCCCGATTGGTAGAGATCGACGGTGACCGGCACCGGCCGCGCGTTGGTGAGCGTATAGCGCATCCGGGTCTGCCAATAGACCCGCTCGGTGCGGTCGTCGCGGGTGACCGTGGCGGTGGTGCCGTCGCTGGCGACGATCCGGTAGCGGGCACTCTCCTGCCACTGCGCCTCGGTGATCCGGTCGCGGCTTTCGACCACCGGCTGCACCTTGACGTCGAACGCCTCGCCGGTGGTGAGGCCGAGGTCAGAGCCCATCGGCGTATGGCCGATCTGGCTTTCGCCGACGAATTGCGGATTGCCGCGGGCGTCGCGCTGATAGACCCGGACCGTCCCGGCCGGCAGCGCATCGCCGAGGCCTTGGTCGCGCGAGGTCGAGAAGCGAAGCACGGTGGCGGCGCTCTGCGGCTCGGTCTGGGTGTTGAGCCAGCCGTTGTGGAAGACGTAAGCGCGCTGCGCCGGGGCCCCATGCGCGTCGAGGAAGCTCACCTGCTTGGTCTGGCGGTTGGCGATCGTAGTCCGCTCGGGCAGCGGATAGAGGTAGAAATCCCCAAGCCGTTCGCGGTTCGCGCTTTCGGTCCCCGCCTGGCGGAGCTGCCCCGGCGGCGGTGAAGGCTGGCCGTAGCGATAGCCCTGATTGGCCTGGCCGACGGCGCCGGCGACCAGCAAGGTGTTGGCGTTGACGTAGGGCGTGCCGCTATTGTTGGTGAGCGTGATCCAGCCCTGCACGTCCATCCGTCCCGCCGTCTCGTCGAACAAGGCGACATAATCCGCCTGCCAGGCGAGGCCGGGGGTCAAATAGGTGAGCGTGACCGGCCGCCGGCCGGCGCGCGTGCCCTGCACGGTGACCGAAAGGGTCGGACGGGCGCGGAGATTCTCCGGCACCCGATCGAAAATGACGCGGACCGGCAGGCCGTCGTCGCGCAAAACCTCGATCCGCTCGCCGATCTGCAGGACGACGCCGCCATTGGCGGCGAGCACCCGCGCCCGCTCGCGCACCTCCGCGCCGGTAGCGGGGTTGGTGCGCACGAGGGTGATCGTCTCGCCGACCGCTTTCTGCATCAGCGCCTGCGGCGAAAGCAGGTCGAAATCGAAATTCTGCTCGACGATGCCGAAGCCGTCCCCGGTCAGGGTCACCGTCTGCGAGCGGATCTGGGCGGAGACGTCGGGAAATTCGAGCCGGTTGCGCCCCGCATTGATGGCGAGCTGCCGCGTGTCCTGCACGAGGGCGAGGTCGTTATTGTAGATGGTGACCGAGACGTCGCCCTGCGCGGTTTGCGAGGGCGGCGGGATTTCGGCGCTGATCTGGGCATGAGCCGGCGCCGAGGCCAGCAGGGTTGAGAGCAGGAGCAATGCGCGCATGAGGACGTCCCCCTTTGTCCGAAAGGGGAGCGTCCTACAGCAAGGGTTTCAGGTCAATGAACAAAGTCGCGCTGGACATGACCAAATAAGTCATCCTGACGAAAGTCAGGATCCATGAACGCGGCTTTCGCGAACTTCCACAGTCCGTGTTCATGGATCCCGGATCAAGTCCGGGATGACGATCTTAGGGGCACCTACGCGGCGGGCGCGATATCCTCGTCCTGGGTGCGCGGGCGGCGGGGGCGGCGCGGGCGCGGCGCCGGAGCGGCCTCCGCCTCGTCACCTTCGTTGGCGGCCGAAATGGCGGGCGGCAGCACGTCGAGCGCGATCCGCTCCTCGTCGCCGCTCTCCTCGGCCTCGTCGCGGCGCGGACGGCCGCGGCGGGCGCGATATTCGCCGTTGCGCTCGCCGCGCTCCTCACGGGGCTCGCGCGGCGCGCGCTCGCGGCGCGGTTCGTCGCGGCGAGGCTCCTCCTCGCGGAACTCCTGCTCGTCGCTCTCGGCGCCCTCGCGGACGTCCTGGCCCTGATCCTCGTCGTCGTCATAATCGTCGCGCTGGCGAGGCCGCTGCTCTTCGAAGCGGGCGCGGTTCTCGTTGAGAACGCGGAAATAATGATCCGCATATTGGAGGAAATATTCGGTCTGGACCCGGTCGCCCTGCATCTGCGCGTCGCGCGCCAGGCCCTTGTATTTCTCAAGGAGCTGGGCCGCGTTGCCGCGCTGCCGATTGTCCTGGCGATTGCCGGGACCGGGATTGTTGCTGCGCGGGGGTCCACCGCCGCCGCTGCCACGACCGCGCCTGCGGCCGCCCTGTCGATTGTTGATCAAACGAAAATCCTCACCAAGGGTGGTTTACTCTTGCCCCAACCGGCCGAGCCCTTCCCGGCCGCTAATTCTGCACAACCCGGGGCCGAGGCGCTGCATGCGGCCCCAGCCACCTCTCCGAAACCGCCTCGTACAAGCGACCAAGCAATCGGGGGTCGGCGACGTCAGGCCCTCACGCAATTCTTGCTGTGGTTGGCCCCGTCCCTGCCCCCTATTTAGTCCCGGCGTCGACCAAATCCAAGAAAAAAAGCGCTGATCGGGATCAGCCCGCAACAATCAGGCACCGCTCCACCCCGTTGAGGTCGTTTCGTGACTCTGTCGTGAACCCTTCGCCGGCGAGGATTTCGCGGACCGCGTCGCCCTGTCCGGCGCCGATTTCGAGGCAGGCAATGCCGTCCGGAGCCAGCAGCCGCCGCAGCTGCGGCGCGATGGCGCGATAGGCGTCGAGCCCGTCCGGCCCGGCATAGAGCGCCGCGTCCGGCTCCCAATCCGCCACGTCGGGCGCGAGCACGGCCCCGGCCTCGACGTAAGGCGGGTTGCACAGGATGAGATCGAACCGCTCGTCGAGCCCGGCGCCCCAGTCGCCCAAGCGGAACTCGGCGCGCGGCCCGCCATTGCGGCGCGCAAAGCCCAGCGCCGCTGCCGATGCGTCCACGCCGATTCCCGTCGCCTCCGGCCACTGGTCGAGCGCGGCCAGCAGCAAGGTGCCGGGTCCGGTGCCGAGATCGAGAATGCGCCCCGGCCCGGCATCGCCGAAATGCGCGACCGCCGCCTCGAGCAGGCTCTCGCTGTCCGGCCGCGGCACGAGCACGCCGGGCCCGACGTCGAGCTCGATCGTCCAGAAGGCGCGGCGGCCGGTGATGTAGGCGACCGGCTCGTGGCGGAGACGGCGTTCGATCAGCGGCGCGAATCCGTCCGGCGCGGTGGCGTCTAGATGCCCCAGGAGTAGATTCTCGCGCGACACCCCGAGCGCGTGCGCCATCAGCAGCTCCGCGTCGAGGCGTGGGGTTTCGCTCATCGCCGCCAATCGCTCGGCGGCTCCGGCCAGAGCTTCACGCACTTTCATCAAGGCTCGCCAGCCGTTCGGCCTCGTCTTCCGAGATGAGGGCGCCGATCAGCTCGTCGAGCTGGCCTTCGAGGATCTCGGGGAGGCGATGAAGGGTGAGGTTGATGCGGTGGTCGGTCACCCGCCCCTGCGGGAAATTGTAGGTGCGGATCCGCTCGGAACGGTCGCCCGAGCCGACCATCGACTTGCGCGCCCCGGCCCGCTCCGACGCCATCCGCTCGCGCTCGAGCTCGTAGAGGCGGGTGCGCAGCACCTTCAGTGCCTTGGCCTTGTTCTTGTGCTGCGACTTCTCGTCCTGCTGGATGACGACGAGGCCGGTGGGGAGGTGGGTGATCCGCACCGCGCTGTCCGTGGTGTTGACCGACTGGCCGCCGGGCCCCGACGAGCGGTAGACGTCGATGCGAAGGTCGGCGTCGTTGATCTGGACGTCGACCTCCTCGGCCTCGGGAAGCACGGCGACGGTGGCGGCGGAGGTGTGGATCCGGCCGCCGCTCTCGGTCACCGGCACGCGCTGGACGCGGTGGACGCCGCTCTCGAACTTCAGGCGCGCGAACACGCCGCTGCCGTTGATCGAGGCGATCGCCTCCTTGAAGCCGCCCAATTCGGCCGCGCTCGCCGAGATCATCTCGAACTTCCAGCCCCTGGCCTCGGCGTAGCGCTGGTACATGCGAAGCAGGTCGCCGGCGAAGAGCGCCGCCTCGTCGCCGCCGGTGCCGGCGCGAACCTCGAGCATCGCCGCGCGCTCGTCGGCGGCGTCGCGCGGCAGCAATTTCAGCGCGAGGTCGCGCTCCGCCTCGGGCAGTTGCGCCTGCAGCGCCGCCATCTCCTCCTGCGCCATCTCGCGGATTTCGGGCGAGGCATCGGCGAGCATTCCGCCCACCACCTCCATCTCGGCCCGAAGCCGCCTCAGCTCGCGCGCCGCCTCGGCCACCGGCAGAATCTCGGCATAATCCTTGGAGAGCTGGACGAATATGTCGGCCGCCAGATCGGGCGCCGACATCGCGCTCTGCAATTCCTCCTTGCGCGCCTCGATGGCCGCGATCCGCTCGGCCGGGATGCTGGTCATTGGCGTCCGATGGCTCCGCTAAGGCCGGCGAGCGGCACGTTCTGTTGCTCGCCGCTGGCCAAATCCTTCACCGCCGCCTCGCCTCGGGCGAGCTCGTCCTCACCGAGGATGATCGCATAGCGCGCACCGCTGGCAGAAGCCTTCTGCATGCGCTTCTTCAAATTGCCGCGGAAGGCCATGTCGCAGGTGAGGCCCGCGGCGCGAAGCTCGGCCACGATTCGCATCGCCTCGACCTGCGCCGCATCGCCCATCGGCACGACGGCCGCGTCGATGCCGCGGGGCGCGGGCGCGTCGAGCAGCATCGCCATCCGCTCTATGCCCGAAGCCCAGCCGACCGCGGGCGTGGATGGGCCGCCCATGCTCTCGATCAGCCCGTCATAGCGGCCGCCGCCAACCACCTGGCTCTGCGCACCCAGATCCTGGGTGACATATTCGAAGGTGGTGTGGCGGTAATAATCGAGGCCGCGGACCAGCCGGGCGTCGCGGGTCCATTTGACGCCGATCCGGTCGAGCCCGGCGGTCACCGCGCCGAAGACATCGGCCGCCTCCTGGGTCAGGAAATCGTCGATCACCGGGGCGCTGTCGACGACCGGGAAATCCTGGTGTTGCTTGCTGTCGAGGATGCGCAGCGGGTTCTTCTCGAGGCGCTCGCGACTTTCCTCGGAAAGATCGGCCTCGCGCGCACTGAAATGCGCGACCAGCGCCTCGCGCCAGGCCTCGCGCGTCGCCGGGTCGCCGAGCGTGTTGAGGCGCAGCTCGACCCGCTCGGCCAAGCCCAGCTCATCCAGAAGCTGCGCGGCCATGGCGATCAACTCGACGTCGGCGGCCGGCTCGGCGGCGCCGATGATCTCGGCGTCGAGCTGGTGGAACTGGCGGAAGCGGCCCTTTTGCGGCCGCTCGTAGCGGAAGGCGGCGCCCCAGGTCGCGACCTTCAGCGGCGTATATTGCTGCCAGCCGTCGGAGATGAAGGCGCGGCAGATGCCGGCGGTGAATTCCGGCCGCAGGGTCAGGCTCTCGCCGCCGCGATCCTCGAAGGTATACATCTCCTTGGAGACGACGTCCGTGGTCTCGCCCAAAGTCCGTGCGAATACCTCGGTCGCCTCGAACACCGGCATCTCGATATGCTGGAAGGCGTAGAGCCGGCGCACGCGAGCGAAGGCGTCCACGACGCGGTGGAAGCGGTCGGCCTCCTCGCCGATCATGTCCTGGGTGCCCCGGACCTTTTGCGGACCCTTGCTCATCGGCCGGCGCTATAGCGAATTCCGCACTTTGCGGAAGGACCCCCAAGACGTAAGGCGCGCGATCATGAACATCGACCTCATCCCTGCCGGGGACAATCCGCCCGAGCGGATCAACGTGATCATCGAGGTGCCGCTCGGCGGCGAGCCGGTGAAGTATGAGTTCGACAAGAAATCGGGCGCGATCTTCGTCGACCGGATCCTGCACACGCCGATGCGCTATCCGGCCAATTACGGCTTCGTGCCGCAGACGCTCGGGGAGGACGGGGATCCGCTCGACGCGCTGGTGATCGCCCGTTCGCCCTTGATCCCGGGCTGCGTGATCCGGGTGCGGCCGATCGGCGTGCTGCTGATGGACGACGACAAGGGCGGGGACGAAAAACTGATCACCGTCCCGGTCGACACCACCTTTCCTTATTATTCGGACGTGGACGAGGCGGACGATCTGCCGCCGATCGTCAAGCAGCAGATCGAGCATTTCTTCACCCACTATAAGGACCTCGAGCCGGGCAAGTGGGCGAAGCTCAACGGCTGGGGCAATCGCGAGACGGCGGAGCGGTTCATCATGGAGGCGATCGAGCGGGCGAAGGCCCAGACGTAAGCAAAAACCCGCGAGTCATCCCGACGAAAGTCGGGACCGATGAGCACGGACGTTGCGGATTTGCTTCGGCATCGGGTGTTCATGGGTCCCGGATCAAGTCCGGGACGACTCCAACGGGGCTCTGGACGCGGAGCCTCTTATCCGGCAGCTTCGCGAGCCATGATCCGGCATCTCCTCCTCGGCTCGGCTCTGGCCCTGACCGCATCCGCCGCCCTCCCGCAAAGCGAGGCGCCCATGCCCACGACCGCCAGCGCCGAAGTGCGCACCCGCGCCGCGCTCGGGCGGATCGAGCAGCTCAATCCACGGCTCAACGCGGCTATCGCCATCGATCCGACCGCCTTGGACCAGGCGCGGGCGCTCGACCGGAACCGGCGAGCGCGCGGGCCGCTCTACGGCATGCCGATCCTGATCAAGGACAATATCGAGACGTCGGGACCGCTTCCCACAACGGCGGGGAGCCTGGCGCTGGCCGACAACGTCACAAACCGCGACGCGCCGCTGGTGGCCGGCCTGCGCGCGGCAGGCGCCGTGATCGTCGGCAAGGCGAACCTTTCCGAATGGGCGAACATCCGCTCCTCCGATTCCATCTCCGGCTGGAGCGCGGTCGGCGGGCAGGTGCGTAATCCCTATGCGCTGAACCGCAATCCCTGCGGCTCCTCCTCGGGCAGCGCGGTGGCGGTCGCGTCGGGGATGGTGCCGGCGGCGATCGGCACCGAGACCGACGGCTCGATCACCTGCCCGGCCGCGATCAACGGCATCGTCGGCTTCAAGCCGAGCGTCGGCCTGGTCAGCCGCACCCATGTCGTGCCGATCAGCCACAGCCAGGATACGCCCGGGCCGATGACGCTCAACGTGCGCGACGCGGCGCTGATCATGAACGCCATCGCCGGCAGCGATCCCGCGGACGAAGCCACGGCGGAGGCGGACCGGCGGCGGGTCGATTACACCGAAGCGCTCCGCCCGGACGCGCTGCGCGGCGTCCGCATCGGCGTGATGCGCTTTTCCGCCGGCTTCGGCACCGACACGCCGTTCGACGCGGCGCTCGCCGTGCTCCGCGCGCAGGGCGCCGAGCTGGTCGAGATCCGCGAGTTCGAGCGCAGGCCCGAATTCGGCCGTGCCGAAATCACCGTGCTGCTCGCGGAGCTGAAGCACGACATGAACGCCTATCTCGCGACCCTGCCGCCGGCGGTGCGCAGCCGCACGCTCGCCGACCTGATCGCCTTCAACCGCGCTCATGCCGAGGCGGAAATGCCTTTGTTCGGGCAAGATCTGTTCGAGCAGGCCGAAGCCACGGCCGGACTGGACGAAGCCTATCGCACCGCGCGGGAGACGTCGCTCCGCCTTGCCGGGCCCGAGGGGATCGACAAGCTGCTGCGCGACAACAATGTCGTCGCCCTCATCGCGCCGACCCGGCCCGCGGCCTGGCTGATCGACAGCGTGCACGGCGACCAGAGCCCGGGCGGCGGCCCCGCCGGCAGCCTCGCCGCCGTCGCCGGCTATCCGCACCTCACCGTGCCGATGGGGCAGGTGCGCGGCCTTCCCATCGGGCTGTCCTTCATCGGCGCGAAATGGGACGACGCCCGCATCCTTGCGCTCGGTTTTGCCTATGAGCAGGCCTCGCACGCCCGCTTCGAGCCGCGGCTGCTCAATTCAATCGAAGAAAGCCCCGAGGTGGCGCCGCACCTGCGGCCGGCGGCGCGCTAGGAACCTTTCTGAGGACGCTCCTCAAAGCCCTCTCTCCGGGGAGAGGGAGATTTGTGCTAGCGGCGGAAGCTTCGGCGCGAGCGCTGGCGGAATGGGTAGCGCGGCTTGATCTGCCGGTTGACGAACTCGCCGGCCGAGGAGGCATTGAGCAGCTCGCGATAGGCGGCAGGCGGGACGCCGTAATAGCTGTACTGGTTGCCGCCCGAATACCAGATGTCGAGGCTCTCGGTCCCGGGATTGTAGGCCGCCCGCTCGATCGCCGAGGAGTCCGGAAAAGTCTTGGTCAATGGATAGCCGGCGGCCATTCCTACCTCTTCTTTTTCTTCGCCGCCCCCCGTCTCCCGGCCTCAACGGCCAATCCGGCCCAATGTTGCATCGCCTCGGCCTCGTCATAGACGTCGCTCGGCGCGCGTCGGTAGTTCATCGTCTCGACGCGGCCGTCCTTGCTGGTGAAGACGAAGCGCTCGCAGCCGGCCTCGTCCCAGATCGCCGCGCTCTCGGCGTCCGCCTTGAGCCAGAGTTCGCCATGCTCGAGCACGGCGAAGACGATGCCATCGAGATAGAGGATTGCGGCGCCCATCATCGGGCGCATGCTGACTGTGCCCATCGGCTCCAGCGCCTCCTGCACCCAGGCATACAGCCCCTCATCGAATGCCATCTCAGGCTCCCGTCACCGCGTCGACCACCGGCGAATCGCTGCCCCGCCGGGCGGCGACGATGCAGGCGACGACGATCATCCCGGCACCCAACAGCGTAAGGGGCTGCACCGGCTCGGCGAACACCGCGATGCCGAGCAGGGTCGCCCAGATGAAGGCGGTATATTCGACCGGCGCCAGATATTGCGCCTCGGCCCGCGCATAGGCCCAGGACAGCAGCATCAGCGAGCCGAAGCCGAGCACCGCGGCGCTGACGATCGACAGATATTCCTGCGTCGGGGGCAGCTCGGCGAGCCAGGGCGAGAGCAAGGCGTAGCAGCAGGCGACGATCAGGCCGGTGAAGAAGGCGACCTCGACCGGCTTCGCGACCAGGGCCTGCTGGCGCATCAGCACGATGTTCCAGGCGTAGAAGATCGCCGAGGCGAGGATCGACATCGCGCCCCGGAAAGCGTCCGGGCCCATCTCCGCCTCGGCCTGGGCGGCGAGAATGACGAGCACGCCGGCGAAGCCGAGCAGGGAGGCGAGGATCGCGCGCCGCTCTATCTTCTCCTTGAGCACCAGCGCGGCGAGATAAAGCGCAATCAGCGGCGCGACGAAGGCGAGCGCCACGCCTTGCGCCAGCGGCACCCGCGCCAGCCCCCAGAAGAAGAGGATCGCCATCACCGACGACATCAGGCCGCGGATCAGGTGGATACGCATCGCCGCCTTGCTCGGCCGCGGGCTCCTGAGCGCGAGCCATACGGCGCCGCCGATCACCGCGCCGACCACCACCCGCCAGAACATCGCATTATAGGCGCCGATCGAAAGCGTCAGCGCCTTCATCACCGCGTCCATCGCCGAGAAGAAGGCGATCCCCGCCGTCGCCACCGCGAAAGCGGCGAGCGAGGTCTTCCCTCCGATCGGATGCTTCGATGCCAAGACCGCTCCTTCACCCGCCGCTGCTGGTACGTGCGGGTCCCCTCGCCCAAAAAGCGGCGGTTGCGAAGTGAGTTTATCTCAAAGGCCCATCCGCATTGCCATTCGTCATTCCGGCGAAAGCCGGAATCTCCCTGCCTTCAGGAAGTGAGATCCCGGCCTTCGCTGGGATGACGCGATGGGCTATTCCGCTGCGTGCGGGACGGCGTCGGCGCCGGCCTCGATCTCGGCGGCCTTGGCTTCGACCAGCCGGACGATATGGTCGATCATGTCCTCGTCGCGGACGTGATGGTCGGTGACGCCGGACAGATAGACCATGTGCTTGCCCTGGCCGCCGCCGGTGATGCCGATATCGGTCTCGCGCGCCTCGCCGGGGCCGTTGACCACGCAGCCGAGCACGGAGAGCGACATCGGCGTGCGGATATGGCCGAGCCGTTCCTCGAGCTTCTCGACGGTACGGATCACGTCGAAGCCCTGGCGCGCGCACGAGGGACAGGAGACGACGCGGACGCCGCGGTTGCGGATGCCGAGGCTTTTGAGGATCTCGAAGCCGGCGCGGACCTCTTCCTCGGGCTCGGCGGAAAGCGAGACGCGGATGGTGTCGCCGATCCCGGCCCAGAGCAGGGAGCCGATGCCGATCGCGCTCTTCACCGTACCGCCGCGCAGGCCGCCCGCCTCGGTGATGCCGAGGTGCAGGGGGCAATCCACGGCGTCCGCGAGCTGATGATAGGCGGCGACGGCGAGGAAGACGTCGGAGGCCTTCACCGCCACCTTGTACTCACGGAAATCGTGATCTTCGAGGATGCGGATATGGTCGAGGGCGCTCTCGACGAGCGCTTCCGGACAGGGTTCGCCATATTTTTCGAGCAGGTCGCGCTCAAGGCTGCCGGCATTGACGCCGATCCGCATCGAGCAGCCGTTCGCCTTGGCGGCGTTCACGACCTCGCGCACCCGCTCCGCCGAGCCGATATTGCCCGGGTTGATCCTGAGGCAGGCGGCGCCGGCGTCGGCCGCCTCGAGCGCGCGCTTATAGTGGAAATGGATGTCGGCGACGATCGGCACGCGGGCGGCGCGGACGATCTGCTTCAGCGCGGCCGTGCTTTCGGCGTCGGGGCAGGAGACCCGGACGATGTCGGCGCCCGCCTCCTCGCAGCGGCGGATCTGGTCGATCGTCGCCTTGACGTCGGGCGTCGGCGTGTTGGTCATGGTCTGGACGGTGACGGGCGCGCCGCCGCCGACCGGCACGCTGCCGACCATGATCTGCCGCGACGCGCGACGCTCGATATCTCTCCAGGGCCTTACCGACATGGCGCGCATATAGGCTTCGGGAGTCGAAGCGCCAAGCGACGTCAGGCGCTGCGGCGGAGCGGGGCCGGCGGCGGCTCCTTCGCCTGGCCGGCGCCGAGCAGGAATTGCTGGACCGCGACCGAGGGCATCGGCCGGCTGAAATGCCAGCCCTGGCCGAAGCCGACGCCGAGCGAGCGCAGCGCCCGCATCTCGGCCTCGGTCTCCACCCCTTCGGCGACGATCTTGCAGCCGATCCCGGCCGAGAAGGTGACGAGCGCGCGAGCGAGCGCGGCCCGGGCCGGATCGGAATCGACGTCTCGGGTCAGGCTCATGTCGAGCTTCAATATGTCGGGCCTGAGGTCGAGGATCCGGCGGAGGCCCGAATAGCCGGCGCCGACATCGTCGACCGCGATCTTCGCATGGCGGCGCAGGCGCGCGATCGCGGCGCAGAAAGCGGGATGATCGGCGATCTTGCTGTGCTCGGTCACCTCGACGACCAGGCGGCCGGCGGGCGCGGCGGCGAGAACCTTCTCCAGCTCGGGCGACAGGGCGGTTGCCGGGGAGACGTTGACCGCGACGTAGAGCTCGGCCGGAATGAAGGGCAGACCGCGGATCGCCTGGCGGACCGCGAGCATCTCCAGCTCGGTACCGAGGCCGACCTGTGCCGCTTCCGCGAACCAGCGGTCGGGGGTGCGCTTGTCCTGGTCGGGAAAGCGCGCCAGCGCTTCGACGCCGACCGGGCGGCCGTCAGCGAGGCGGTGGATCGGCTGGTAGACCATGGCGAGCCGGTCCTGCTCGATCAGCCGAGCGATGCGCTCCGCCTGCTCGCGCCGCTCGGTCGCCTCGCCGAGCTCGCTCTCGATCTGCTCGACGGCGAGAGCGGCGAAGGCGCGCAACGTGGCGAGATCGCGCGGGGTCAGGGTCCGGTCCGGCTGGTGGCTGAGGCAGCAGAAGCTGCCGTAGACGCTGCCGTCGCTGAGGCGCAGCGGCACGTTGAGGTGCGAGCCGACCGGCAGCGCCGCGGTGATCGGCAGCGCCTTCGCCTCCGCATGGTCGTTGGCGTCGACGATCAGCTCGGGCAACCGCCCCTGCAGGATCCGCCAGCAATAAGTATCTTCCTGCGGCTCTGAATCGCCCGGTTTCGCGGGCGCCTGGCTTTCGGAATTGATGTGGGTGAATTCGCGGCGGCCGTCGACGAAGCGCGAGGCGAAGGCGATGTCCATGCCGAGATGGGTCCGCACCGCCTCCAGGATGCGGTCGATCGCCTGGTCAGGCGGAGTCTCGCCGGCCGCGCCCGCGAGGATGTTCGACAGGGATTGGATCATCCCCGAGCCATCGCAGAAAGGTCTGAAGCGAAGGTAAAGCCTAGCCGAACGGATCGTCGAGCGAGGGCGGCGGCGTCGAAAACCAGCGTGGGCCGCGCTCGGTCATGTGGAAGCAATCCTCCAGCCGGACGCCGAACTTGCCGGGCAGATAGAGGCCGGGCTCGTTGGAGAAGCACATGCCGGCAGCCAGCGGCGTCGCCTCGCCGTGGACGAGGTTGACCGGCTCGTGGCCGTCGAGGCCGATGCCGTGGCCGGTGCGGTGGGACAGGCCCGGCAGGCGATAGCCGGGACCGTAGCCCCAGCGTTCGTACTGCCGGCGAACCGCGTCGTCGACGCTCCCCGCCGTCCGGCCGATCCGGGCGGCCTGGAAGGCGATGCGCTGGCCGCGATGGACCTGGTCCCAGACCCGGCGCTGCTCGGCATTGGCGCCGCCGAACACGAAGGTTCGCGAGACGTCCGACTGATAGCCTTCCACGGTGCAGCCGCAGTCCATCAGCACCACCTCGCCGTCGCGCACCGCCTGCGGCCGGCCGGAACCGTGCGGATAGGCGCTGGCCTCGCCGAGCAGCACGAGGGCGAATTCGGGATTGCCGCCGAGCGCCGTGGTCGCGCCGTTCATGATCGCGCCGATCTGCGCCGGAGTCATGCCGCGCTCGATCCGGGGATAGGTGTAGCGATAGGCGGCGATGGTGATGTCGGTCGCCTTCTGCATCAGCGCGAGCTCGTGCGCCGACTTGATCATCCGGCAGCCGCGAACGATGGGCGCACCGGGCTCGATCGAGATGCCGGACATGCGCGCCAGGCCGTCCGCGGCGAAGAAGCGCGCCGTCTCCTCGATCCCGACCCGGCCGCCGATTCGGCGGTCGCGGAAAAAGCCGGCGATCACGTCGAACGGGCTGTCATGCTCGTTCCAGGTCCGCACCTCCGCCGGCACCTTCAGGCTTTCACGGACCGAGGGCTCCTCGAAGAAGGGAGTGACGACCAGCGCTTCGCCCTCGCGCGGCAGGATCACGGCGGTGAGGCGCTCGCTCCGCCACCATTGCACGCCGGTGAAATAGGTCATCGAAGCGCCGGGCTCGATCAGCAGCGCCGCAAGCCCGCGCTCCGCCATCAGCCGCTGCGCCTTGGCGATACGCGCCAGATATTCGTCGCGGCCGATCGGGACGACGTCGCCGGTCATCGGCCGTAGCTCCTGGGCAAAGGCGAGCGTCGGCGCAAAAGCCGCGAACCCCGCGGCGACCACGCCCATTGCCATGAATTCACGCCGTCCGGTCAGCATGATCACTGGTTGGACCACGGCCGGCAGCTTGGCAAGATTGGGTCAATCCTCCCTGGCCGGTCGGCCGCGCTTGCGCTCCTCGGGCGGGGCGACCTTGACCCCGCGCCGGCCGAGCGCCTCGCGCAGCAGCACCTCGATCTGGGCGTTGACGCTGCGGAAGTCGGCCGCCGCGCAGCGCTCGAGCGCGCCCCACAGGGCCGGCTCGATGCGCAAGGGATAGGCCTTCTTCGGTTTGGTGGGCACCGGCCTCGCCCTATTGATAGAGCGAGCCGGTGTTCACGATCGGCTGCGTGTCGCGCTCCGAGCAGAGCACGACCATCAGGTTCGAGACCATCGCCGCCTTGCGCTCGTCGTCGAGGTGGACGACGTCCTTTTCCGAGAGGAGCTGGATCGCGTTCTCGACCATCGAGACGGCGCCGATCACGATCTTCTGCCGCGCCGCGATCACCGCCTCGGCCTGCTGCCGGCGGAGCATCGCCTGGGCGATCTCCTGGGCGTAGGCGAGGTGGGTCAGGCGACATTCGTCGATCGTGATACCGGCGCGGCTGACCCGGTCCTGCAGCTCGCGCTCCAGCTCCTCGCTCACCACCTCGGCGTCGCCACGCAAGGTGACCTCCTTATGCTCGAGGTCGTCATAAGGGTATTTGCCCGCCATCGCCCTCACCGCGCTTTCGATCTGGATCTCGACGAACTCCATATAATTGGCGACGTCGAACAGGGCCTGGGCGGTGTCGGTGACGCGCCACACCACATTGGCGGCGATTTCGATCGGGTTGCCTCGGGCGTCGTTCACCTTCAGCTTGTCCGAAGTGATGTTGTGGATGCGGGTCGAGATCCTGGTCCGGGTCAGCCAGGGCAGCACCCAGCGCAGGCCGTGGGTGCGGTCGGTGCCCTTATATTCGCCGAACAGCAAAATCGCCGCCGCCTGATTCGGCTGCAGCAGGTAGAAGCCGCAGAGCACGAAGAGGAAGACGAGCGCGCCGAGGCCGAGCAAAGTGGCGCCAAGCGCGATATTCATCTCGGCGATCTGCCAGCCGCCGACGCCCATGGCGACGAGGGTGAGCAGCAGCACGAGCAGCATCAGATAGCCGCTGCCGGTGGCCGCGCGGCGCTCGCTGGACAAGGTGAGCGCGTTGCTGTCGATCGAAGCTTTGGTGGTGTTCATCATCAAACCTCCCAGTAATGATGATATCATATTTATATCCTGCTCAGCCTGCAAGCGGAATCGTTGCGGGCGCGAAATCGGGTCCCGCCGGGGGCTGGTCGACCCTCTTCGATCTGCTATGGCCGGGCGCGATGACCGCCGAACAGACCTGGTGCCTGGTGATCCATGGCGGCTCCGGCGGCATGGCGCGCGACCGCTTGTCCGCCGAGGAGGATGGGGGCGCCCGCGCCGGCCTCAATCGCGCGCTCGACGCGGGCGCGGCGCTGCTGGCCGACGGTGGCGCGGCGCTCGACGCGGTCGAGGCCGCGGTTCGCGTGCTCGAGGACGATCCTCATTTCAACGCGGGCCGCGGCTCGGTTTTCACCTATGACGGCCGGATCGAGATGGACGCCGCGATCATGGACGGCGGCTCGCGCAATGCCGGGGCGGTCAGCGGAGTCACCGCGACCAGGAACCCGATCGGCCTCGCCCGCCGGGTGATGGAGGAGAGCCCGCACGTCTTCCTCAGCCGCGAGGGCGCCGACGCCTTCTCGCTTGACCAGGGGCTGGAGCAGGCGCCGGCCGATTATTTCGAGACGGCCGAGCGCCGCCGCCAGCTCGACGAGCTTCGCGCCCGGCCCGATTCCGAGCATTTCGACCTCCACCTCAAATATGGCACGGTCGGCGCGGTCGCCCGCGATCAAGCGGGCCATGTCGCCGCGGCGACCTCGACCGGCGGCCTGACCGGCAAGCGCTGGGGCCGGATCGGCGATTCGCCGATCATCGGCGCCGGCGCCTTCGCCGACGATCGCGGCTGCGCCGTCTCCTCGACCGGCGCCGGCGAATATTTCATCCGCGCCGGCGTCGCCCACGAGATCTGCGCGCGAATCCGCCATCTCGGGGAAGGGCCGCGCCAATCCGCCGACACGGTGATGGCCGAGGTGAAGGCGCTCGGCGGCACCGGCGGAGTCATCGTCGTCACCCCCGACGGCGAAGGCGCCCACAGCTTCAACACGCGCGGCATGTATCGCGGCCTCGCTTCGCCCGCCGGCCGTTCGGTGGCGATCTACGGCGACGAGGCATGATCCGCCGGCTGCTCCTCGCTTTGCTGATCCTCGCCGCGCCGGCGCCGGCCCTCGCCTGGTGGGAATATGGCCACGAGACGGTGGCGCGGATCGCCTGGCTGGAGGTGAGCCCGCACACTCGGGCCGAGCTCAGGCGGCTGATGGCGCAATCGCGGCTGCTGGAGACGCCGACCTGCTCGACGCGGACGATCGAGGCGGTCGCCTACTGGCCCGACTGCGTCAAGACGCTGGGCGCGCGCTTCAGCTACGCTTCTTCCTGGCATTATCAGAACGTCGACATCTGCCAGCCCTTCGATCTGGCCGCGCCCTGCCGCGACGGCAATTGCGTCTCGGCCCAGATCGACCGCAACCTTCGCCTGCTCGCCGACCGCCGCGTGCCGGTGCGCGAGCGGCTGATGGCGCTCGCCTTCCTCGTCCACTTCATGGGCGACCTGCACCAGCCGATGCATGCCGGGGATCATGGCGATCTCGGCGGCAATCGGGTGCGGGTCAGCTACGGCGTCATCCAGACCAATTTGCACGCGGCCTGGGACGGCTATCTCGCCGACCGCGGCATCTCGCAGCCGCCCGGCGACGCGGCCGGGATCCTCTCGGAAGTGAGCGAGGCGGACCGCGCCGTCATGCGCCAGGGTGACATCGCCGCCTGGTCGCGCGAAGGCTGGGAAACGGCGCGCGAATTCGCCTACGGCACGATCCTCGCCGATCCCTGCGCGCTGCCGGCCGGCACGGTCCCCGAGGACCGGCCGGTGATCACCGAGGAGATCACCCGCCGGCTGATTCCGATCGTCCGCCGCCAGCAGGCGCGCGGCGGCCTCCGTCTCGCCCGCCTGCTCGACGAGGCCTTCCAGCCGGATTCGCCCTGGCTCAGGCCGCCGGACCGGCCGCGCAGCTGATCATTCGGGCACGACGGTGACCGAGCGCCGGTTCTGCGCCCAGGCCGCCTCGTTCGATTCCGGTACCGCCGGCCGCTCCTTGCCCCAGCTGATCACCTGCATCCGGCCCGGCGAGACGCCGCGCGATTCGAGGTAGGCGCGCGCCGCGTTGGCGCGGCGGTCGCCGAGCGCGAGATTATATTCGCGGGTGCCGCGCTCGTCGGCATGGCCTTCGATCGTCACCCGGACGGTCGGATGCTGGGCGAGCCAGGTGGCCTGGCCGTCGAGCGTTGCCCGGTCCTCCGCGTCGATCTCGTAGGAATCGAAATCGAACAGGATGCGATCGCCATATTGGCCGACCGTCTGGAGGAAATCGGCGCGCGAGCCCGGCACCGGCGCGCCGGTAACGTTGCCGTCCTGGCCGGAATCGGCATCGGCCTCGACGCCATTGCCGGGCTCGGGCGGCAGCTGATCGGGCGTGCGCCGGTTGGCGCAGCCTGCGGTCAGCGAAAGCGCCGCGGCGATGGCCACCAGGCCGGTCAGTTTCTTCATGGCTCTACTCCTCACATACCGTCCGTTGAAAGCGTCAGTTGCGCAGCGGCGACCAAGCCGGATCCGAACCGCCGAGCGGCGTCGGCACCCGCCGGGTCGCGCCGCTTGCCACGTCGACGTACCAAAGCTGGCCCGAGCTGGCGCCGCGGGTGAACATCACCGCCCGGCCGTTCGGCGCCCAGGTCGGCCCTTCGGCATAGCCGCCGCTGGTCAGGATCCGCTCGCCGCCGCCGTCCGGCGCCATCACGCCGATGCGAAACCCCCCGGTCTTGGTGAAGGCGATCAGGTCGCCGCGGGGGCTCCAGACCGGCGTGCCGTAGCCGCCACCGCCGAAGCTGATCCGGCGCTGGTTGGAGCCGTCGGCGTCCATCACGTAGAGCTGCTGCGAGCCGCCGCGGTCGCTCTCGAATACGATCCGGCCGCCATCAGGCGAATAAGAGCCGCCGGTGTCGATGCCCGGCGCATTGGTCAGCCGCTGCGGCGTCCCGCCCGAGACCGGCACCCGGTAGATGTCGGTATTGCCGTTCACCGCCATCGAGAAGACGATGAAGCGGCTGTCGGGCGAGTAGCGCGGCGCGAAGGTCATGTGCGGCGATTGGATCAGCGGCCGGGTCTGGCCCGAATCGATCTCGTAGAGCATCACCCGCGGCCGCTCGTTCTCGTAGGTCATGAAGGTGATGGTCTGCTGGTTGGGCGCGAAGCGCGGGGTCAGCACGGTCCACTGGCCGTTGGTCAGGAAGCGGTGGTTGGCGCCGTCATAGTCCATGATCGCCAGCCGCTTGACCCGCCGCCGCGCCGGCCCGGTCTCCGAGACGTAGACGATGCGGGTGTCGAAATAGCCGCCCTCGCCGGTCAGGCGGGCGAAGATCATGTCGGCGCAGCGGTGCGCCGCCCGCCGCCAGTCGCGTGGGCTTACGACGAAGCCCTCGCGGGTCAGCTGGCTCTGGGCGGCGACGTCGTAGAGGTAGCAGCCGACGGTCAGGCGTCCGTCCGGATTGGCCTGGACATAGCCCTGGACGAGGTTCTGCGCGCCCGAAGCGGAGAAATAGGGATAATCGGGCGCGCTGACCTGCGGATAAGGCGTCGGCCGCAGCTGTCCCGGACCGATCGGCGCGAACAGCTCGGAATTTCGGAGATCGGCGGCGACGATCTCGGCCACCTGCCGGCCGAGCGCCTCGGTATTGCCGGCCGCGGTGTCGGCGGCGCCCGGCGTCGGCATGGCCGGCACCGCAATCGAGATTTGCGAGGTGACGCCCTCGCTGACGCGGACCGGCTCGTCGTCCTGCGCCGGATTGGGCGGCTGTACCGCCGGCGCCTCCTGGGCGGCCGCCGCAGAGGCGAGCATTGCGAAGGCCAGGGTGAGCGGAAACAGCGATTTCATCGAACCGTCCTTGGATCGAATTGATAGGGAAATTGCCGCCAGCCGCCCGGAACGTCGTAGAATTCGGCGGGAAGGCCGCGGATCGGCGTGCAGGCGTTGATTACGTTGAGCGCCAGGTCGCGCATCCGCCGCTCATATTTCTCGAGCGCCGGGTCGTCATTCCGCACCCGGACGAATTCGGCGCCGGCGAGCGACCCGTCCCGGTTGAGGCTGACTCGATAATCGACCCTGATCGCGGCGGCTTCGGGCGCGGGCAGCGGCTGACGCTGGCAACGCATCAGCGCCCGGGCGATCAGGCTGCGGATGCTGGCCCGCTGCTCGCCGGTCATTTGGGCCGGCGCGCGATGGCTTTGCGAGACCGGATCGGTGCCGAGGAAGGCGAGGAGGTTGCTGTCGTTGCGGATGGAGCGCCGGGTCTGCTGCCCGGTGCCCGGCCGAGGGCTCGGACGCGCCTGGGTGCGCGGCTGCTGGCGCTCGGGCGGGGCGACGCTCTCACGCGCCACGGGCGCCTGGGGCGGGGTGGGCGCGGGGGTCGGCGCCGGAGCCGACGCGGCGTCCTCGACCGGGCCGACGTCGGGGGCGGCGCCGATCGCGGGCGCCTCGGTCGAGATTTCGGGTGCCGCGGACGTGAGGCCGGCCTCGTCGACAAAGGAGACTTCCATCGCCCCGGGCGGCGCTGGCGGCCCGGCCGCTTTGAACAATCCCAGCGCCAGGATGGCCAACAAGGCGCCGTGGCCGATCACGGAGACGCCGAAGCCGGTTGTCTCGGTCCGGTCCATCAGCGGCTTCCCTGCCCCACCCCGACCATGGCGACGCGCCTGAGACCGGCCCGGTTGAGCTCCCCCATCACCGCCATCACCCGGCCGTAATCGAGGCGCTGGTCGGCGCGCAGGAAGACGCGCGGCCCTCCCTCCTCGCTGCTGCGGGCCGCGATTTGCCGCAGCCTTGGCGGAAGCGCGTCGGCCGGCACCGGCGCATCGTCGAGGAAGATCGAGCCTTGCTCGTCGATCGTTATCGCGACCGGATCATTGTCCTGCTCGAGCGCGGCGGCCTTGGTTTCCGGCAAGTCGACCTGAACCCCGGCCGTCAGCAAGGGCGCGGTCACCATGAAGATGATCAGCAGCACCAGCATCACGTCGACCATCGGCGTGACGTTGATCTCCGCCATCGGCGTTCGCCGTCCGCGCCGCCCGGGGCCGAGGATGGGACCCATTGCCATTACCGAAGCCCTCGACATGCAAATTGTTCGCCCTGGCGGCCATCGGGGCGAACGGAGTGGGGGAAAGTCCTCATCCTTCCGCCTCCAGCTCGCGGGAAAGCGTGCCGTGGAAGCCGTCGGCGAAGCGCTGCAGCCGCGCCTCGATCCGGTTGATCGAGTAGCTGAAGCGGTTGTAGGCGATCACCGCGGGAATCGCGGCGAACAGGCCGAGCGCGGTCGCGAACAGGGCTTCGGCGATGCCGGGCGCGACCACCGCCAGCGACGTATTCTGGGCGCCGGCGATATCGGTGAAGCTGCGCATGATCCCCCAGACCGTGCCGAACAGGCCGACGAACGGCGCCACCGACCCCACCGTGGCGAGGATGTTGAGCCGCGAGGCGAGCCGGTCGGTCTCCGCGGCGACCGCGCTGTGCATGGCGACCGCGAGGCGCGAGCGCGTCCCTTCCCGATCGACGCTCTTGCCGGCGGTGGAGCGGCGCCATTCGGCGACGCCAGCGGCGAGCACCTTGGCCGAGGGCAGCTCCCCCTTGCCGCGGCTCTCGTAAAAGGCGTCGATGTCCTCGGATTTCCAGAAATCGCGCTCGAACCGTTCGTTGTCGCGATTGACGCGGCGCATCCTCAGCCACTGGCCGACGATGATCGTCCAGGTCCAGACGCTGGCCAGCGCCAGGCCGACCATCACGACTTTGACGACGATGTCCGCCTGCAGGAACAAGGCGACGGGGGACATCAGCTCGTTGGTCACGTCTTTCCTTCCTCTTGCAGCCGCCTGAACTTTTCGACCCAGGCACGCGGCTGGCGGAGGGGCCGGCCGTCTTTGACGAAGGCGGCGGTCACCATCGCGTCGGCGACGATTTCATGGCCGCGCATGACTCGCTGATGAATGAGGCAACTCGCTGTCCTGACCTGGATCACTTCGCTCAGCACCAGCAGGTCGTCGTCGAGCTTTGCGGAAGCGCGATATTTGATCTGGGCCTCGGCGACGACGTACACGCCCGCGCCGCTTTCGATCGCGCCCCGCTGGTCGATCCCCACGGCGCGGAGCATGTCCGAACGTGCCCGCTCCATATATTTGAGATAATTGGCGTAATAGACGACGCCCGCGACATCCGTGTCCTCGAAATAGACGCGGAGCGCGAAATGATGGGTGCGGCCGATGAAGGCGCCCTGATAGGGTGTGTCGACCGTCCCGCCCACGCCTGCTCCCTACCGGCCTCGGACTCGGCGGCAAACCGCAAAAGACGGGCCGAGCCGATAATACGTTGACATGCGTGTAACGTGAAGGTTACATGTCACCTACACGTTACACCAGGAGCCTGACGATGCCCACCGCCGACGATATCGAAACCGCCGACCGGCTGACCCGCCGCCGCGCCCGCATGCTGCCCGTGCTCGCGATCATCTTCCTGACCCAGCAGGCCAGCTATTTCGCCGCTGTGGTCGAGGAGGGCTCGCGCGATGTCGACCATGTGAAGATCGGCGCCTGGCTGATCCTGTCGATCGTGATGCTGCTGGCGCTGACCACCGGCGGCTTCTGGTTCAAGCCGGCGCGGATCCGGGCGCTGATGGACGACGAGGTTACCCGCGCCAATCGCACGGAGGCGTTCCGGATCGGCTTCCTGGTCACCATGATCGCCGCGATCGGGCTCTATTTCATCACCTTGTTCGAGCCGGTTTCGGGGCGGGAGGCGATCCATATCCTGATGACGCTCGGCCTCGCCGCCGCTCTGCTGCGCTTCGGCTTTCTCGAGCGGCGCGCGCTCAAATATGGCTGAGCGGCTCAGCAACCGGCTGCACGATCTGCGCGCCGAGCGCGAGCTGACCCAGGCCGCTCTGGCCGAGCTGGTCGGGGTCAGTCGCAAGACGATCAACACGGTCGAGAATGGCGTGTTCGTGCCCTCGACATTGCTCGCGCTGAAACTTGCCCGCGCGCTGGGAAGACCGGTCGAGGACATCTTCTTTCTCGACGACTAACGCTGGCGGCGGCGCAGGAAGGCGTCGCGCTGCGCCTCGACGGCCCGGATCAGGTCGCCCTGCGCGATATGGACGTCGACCAGGTGAATGCCCCAG
>Ga0207682_10000180_pt1 | contig 28686 bp, 24 predicted proteins | sample KBSM63metaG_FD_184332 | JGI IMG/M metagenome (GOLD analysis project Ga0207682, IMG submission 184332) | Miscanthus rhizosphere microbial communities from Kellogg Biological Station, Michigan, USA - KBS M6-3 metaG (SPAdes) (version 2) | ecosystem: Host-associated > Plants > Roots > Rhizosphere >... | reverse complement strand
GGACGCCACCGACACCTTCTACCTCCCCGGCGACCTGCTGCTGCGCACGCACACCTCCCCCGTGCAGATCCGCACCATGGAGACGCAGCCGCCGCCGATCTTCATGATCGCCCCGGGCAAGGTCTACCGGCGCGACTCCGACGCCACCCACAGCCCGATGTTCCACCAGGTCGAGGGATTGGCGATCGGCGAGGGGATCACGCTCGCCGACCTGCAGGGCACGCTGACCGAGATGCTCAGCGCGATCTTCGGCGGCGCGCGTGAGGCGCGCATGCGGCCGCACTTCTTCCCCTTCACCGAGCCCAGCGTCGAGTTCGACGTCTCCTGTTACCAGTGCGAGGGCACGGGCTCGCTGCCCGACGGCGAGCGCTGCAACCTCTGCAAGGGCATCGGCTGGATCGAGGTCGGCGGCGCCGGCATGGTCGATCCCGACGTGCTCGGCTTCGTCGAGTCAAACGGCTATGACCCGGAGCGCGTGCAGGGCTTTGCCTTCGGCATGGGGGTCGAGCGGATCGCGATGCTGCGCCACGGCGTGCCCGACCTGCGGCGCTTCTTCGACAACGACGTGCGGGTCCTGGAGCAGTTCTCATGAGGGTCCCGTACTCATGGCTGCGCGAGTACTGCGACCCAGGTGTCGAGCCCGGTGAGCTGGCCGAGCGGCTGGCGATGACCGGGACCGAGGTCGAGCGGGTCGGCGCCGTCGGGCCGCCCTCGGCGAAGAACTTCGTCGTCGGCAAGGTGCTGAGCGCCGAGGCGCACCCCGATGCCGACCGCCTGCGCGTCTGCAAGCTCGATACCGGTGACGGTGCCGAGCGGATCGTCGTCTGCGGCGCCCCCAACGTGGCGGAGGGACAGACGGTGCCGGTGGCGCTGCCGGGGGCGATGATGCCCGGCGGCATGGAGATCGGTGAAGCGAAGCTGCGCGGCGTGCGCTCGGCCGGGATGATCTGCTCGGCCTCCGAGCTCGGAGTCGGCGAGAGCCCCGAGGGCATCCTCGTGCTCGAGGACGACGGCCTGGTGCCGGGCACGCCGCTGGCCGAGGTGCTGCCGGTGGCCGAGCCGGTGCTGGAGCTGGAGGTGACGCCGAACCGGCTCGACTGCTTCGGCGTCTACGGCGTCGCCCGCGAGGTGCACGCGATCAGCGCCGCGCCGCTGACGCAGGAGCCTTGGCTGGAGGACGCCGAGGCCACGGGCGAGGGCGCGGTCGACGACTACGCCTCGGTCACGGTCGAGGTCCCCGAGCTCTGTCCGCGCTTCACCGCTCGGATCTTCACCGATGTCGAGATCGGCCCCTCGCCGGCCTGGCTGCAGGCGCGGTTGGTGGCGGCGGGACAGCGGCCGATCAACAACGTCGTCGACATCACCAACTACGTGATGCTGCTGACCGCGCAGCCGCTGCACGCCTTCGACCTCGACAAGGTGCCCGAGGGCGCGCTGACAGTGCGCACCGCCGCCGACGGCGAGAAGATGAAGACGCTCGACGACGTCGAGCGGACCTTCGACGCCGAGACGGTCCTCGTCTGCGACAGGAACGGGCCCTCGGGGATTGCCGGGATCATGGGCGGGCAGGTCTCCGAGGTATCTGAGGGGACAACCCGGGTGCTGCTCGAGGTAGCCAACTGGAACGGCACCAACATCCTGCGCAGCTCGCGCCGGCTTTCGCTGCGCTCGGAGGCTTCCTCTCGCTTCGAGAAGCAGCTGCACCCCGAGCTCTGCATGCGGGCACAGCGGATCGCCTCGCGGCTGATCGTCGAGCTCTGCGGCGCCGAGTTGGTGCCGGGCACGATCGACGTCGCTGCCGAAATTCCGGCGATGCCGACGATCCGCCTGCGCGGCGAGCGGGTAGAGGGTCTGCTCGGCATGGCGATATCGCAGGCTGACCAGAAGATCTACCTGGAGCGGCTCGGCTTCGGCGTGGTCGAGAGCGGCGAGGACCTCGACGTCACCGTGCCGCCCGACCGCCACTACGACGTCACTCGCGAGGTCGACCTGGTCGAGGAGGTCGGCCGCGTTCACGGCCTCGACGAGCATCTGCCCAGCACGCTGCCGGCGGTTGCCGGGCGGGTCGGCGGTCTGAGCCGGGCGCAGCGCCTGCGCCGCCGGGCCGAGGACGCGATGCGGGACCTCGGCTTCGATGAGATCGTCGGCTGGAGCTTCACCGACCCGGGCGAGCCCGGACGCCTACGCCTGGCCGGCGAGGACCCGCGCGGCAACGGCGTCGTCCTCTCCAATCCCCTTTCGGAGGATCAGTCGGTAATGCGGACGACCCTGCTCGGCTCGCTGCTCGACGTCGCCCAGCGCAACCTCGCCCGTGGCGCCGAGCGCGTCTCGCTCTTCGAGTCCGGGCGCGTCTATCTGCCGAGCGCGTCGAGTCTGCCTCAACCGGCGGATAGCGCCGGTAACGGCGGTTTCGGCCCTCTCGCGGGTGATTTCCCGGGCGAACGGCCCGCGCCCGACCATGAGCCGCACCGGTTCGGCTGCATCGCGAGCGGCCCGTCCTCGCGGTCCTGGCGCGGGGACGCGGCGCCCAACGACTTCTTCGCTCTCAAGGGCGTGCTGGAAGCGCTTGCCGAGCAGCTCGGCACCGCGCTCTCCTTCGCACCGACAGAGGAGCCGTTCCTCCATCCCGGGCGGGCGGCTAGCGTTGCCGTCGCCGGCACCCCTGCCGGCTGGATCGGCGAGGTCCACCCGCTCGTCTGTCGGGGGTGGGACGTCGAGGCCGCCACCGCCTTCGAAATCGACCTGGCGCCGCTGCTCGCCGTCGCCGGTGCCGGGGAAGAGACCTACGAGGACGTCACCACCTTCCCCGCCGTCTACCAGGACCTCGCCGTGGTCCTGCCGGACGGGGTGCCCGCCGCGGACCTGCGCGACGCCGTGCTGGCCGCGGGCGGCGAGCTGCTGCGCACTGCCGAGGTCTTCGACCTCTACGAGGGCGAGCAGGTGGGGGAGGGGCGCAAGAGCCTTGCCCTACGGCTCGAGTTCCGCGCCGCCGACCGCACGCTCACCGACGAGGAGGTCGCCACCAAGCGGACCGCGATCGAGGCTGAGCTTGAGAAGCTCGGAGGGAGCCTGCGTGGCTAGCGCGTACGAACAGCGGCTTGACGGCGACCCGGTCGCGCGGGTGCTGGTAGCCGGAGCGTCCGGCTTCACCGGCGCCCTGGCGGCGCAGATCGTCTGGAATCACCCGAAGCTGGAGCTGGTTGTCGCCACCTCGCGCGGCGACGCAGGCAAGCGGCTCGACGAGCTCTACCCGCGCTATCGGGTGCCGCTCGTGCTGACCGAGCTCGACCTCGACGAGATCGAGGAGGTCGACGCGGCGATCGTCGCCTACCCGCACGGGGCTTCGGCCCCCGCGGTGGCAGCGCTGCGCGGCCTTGGTGCCCTGGTCGTCGACCTCTCCGCCGATTTCCGGCTGCGCGACCTGCCCACCTATGAGCGCTGGTATGGCCCGCACGGTGCGCCGGAGCTGCTCGAGGGAGCGGTCTACGGCCTCAGCGAGCTTTACCGCGAGCAGCTCCGTGAGGCCGAACTGGTCGCGACCCCCGGCTGTTACCCGACCGCCGGCCTGCTGGCCCTGGCTCCCTTGGCCGAGCGTGGTCTGATCGGCGAGGTCTTCATCTCCGCGATGCAGGGCACCTCCGGCTACGGCCGCAGCAGCGACGACACGGTCCACTTCAGCGCGATGACCGAAAACGCCTTCCCCTACAAGACCGAGGGACACCGTCACCGGCCCGAGATCGAACAGGAGCTGGCGGCGCTGGGCAGTCCCGCGCCGGTCAGCTTCGTTCCGCACCTGCTGCCGCTCGATCAGGGTGAGCTGGCGACCTGTTTTGCCCAGCTCGCCGAGCCGATGGCGAAGGAGGAGGTGCAGGCCCTCTACCGCGAGCACTACGAGGGAGAGCCCTTCGTCCGCGTGCTCGACCATCCACCCGACCTGCGCGCGGTGCGCGACACCAACGAGTGCCATGTCTATGTCACCGTAGAGGAGCGGGGGCGGGTGATCGCCTTCTCGGCGATCGACAACATCTGGAAGGGAGCTTCCGGCCAGGGTGTGCAGAACCTCAACCTGATGCTCGGCATCGAGGAGACGGAGGGCCTGCTGTGAGTGGCCCGGCGGAAAGCGATTCCTTCTTCAGGTCGCGCTGGGTGAATCCACCCGCCGGCGTCGAAGAGCTCGACCCGACCCAGCTCGCGCCCGGCTTCCGCGCCGGCGCCGCTCATTGCGGGCTCAAGGGTGGTGGCAAGACCGACGTCGGCCTGCTCGTCTGCGACGCGGAGAGTGTCTCCTCGTCGATCCTGCTCACTCGTAACGCTTCGGCGGCGGCGCCGGTGCGGGTCTGCCGCGAGCGCTGCGAGCGGGGCGCGATCCGGGCCGCCGTGGTCAACGCCGGCAACGCCAACGCCGAGACCGGGGAGCAGGGCTACGCCGACGCGGTGGCGATGTGCGACGCGGCGGCGGAGCAACTCGATCTGCGGCCTGAGAACGTCGCCGTTGCCGAGACCGGGGTAATCGGGGTGCCGTTGCCGATCGAGGCAGTGCTCGGCGGTATCGGCGAGGCCGCTGGAGAGCTCTCGCCGGCCGGCGCAGCCGCTTTCTCCGACGCGATCCTCACCACCGACCGCTGGCCCAAGCGCTGCACGGTGCGCGCCGGCGGTGTCACGCTCTCCGCCCAGGCCAAGGGCGGCGGGATGATCCAGCCAAACATGGCGACGATGCTCTGCTTCGTTCAGACCGACGCCGTGGTCGAGGATCCCGAGGCGGCCCTGCGTGCCGCCTGCGACGCCTCCTTCGAGCGGATCACGGTCGACGGCCAGATGAGTACCAACGACACGCTGCTCCTGCAGGCGAGCGGCGCGGCGGGCGCGCCACTCCCCGACGGCCTGCTCGAAGCCGTGTTGCTCCAGCTGGCGATCGAGGTGGTCGCCGACGGCGAGGGCTCGACCCGGGTCGGCCGCGTCCAGGTCGACGGCGCCGCCGGCCAGGCCGAGGCCGAGCGGGTCGCCAGAGCGATCGCCAACTCGCCCCTGGTCAAGACCGCGCTGTTCGGCCGTGACCCCAACTGGGGGCGGATCGCCCAGGCCGCCGGGATGGCGCTGGCCGGCGAGGACCTGGAGGAGATCGGCGCCGAGAACATCGAGAACAGCGAGCTTGCCGGCGAGCAGAGCGAAGCCGAGATCGGCCTGCGGCTCGACCGCGGCGAGCATTCCGCTCACGTCTGGTTCTCGGACCTCGGCTACGAGTACGTGCGGATCAACGCGGAGTACACGACATGAGCGAAGGGAGAGGCCGATGAGCGAGCAGGCGCCCCAATCGCGGGCGGCAGCGGTCAACGTCGAGACGCTGCTCGAGGCGCTGCCCTACATCAAGCAGTTCCACGGCCAGACCGTGGTGATCAAGTACGGCGGCGCGGCGATGCGCGAGGACTCCCTGCGCGAGGCTTTCGCCACCGACGTCGTCCTGCTCAAGTACGTCGGCATGAACCCGATCGTCGTCCACGGCGGCGGGCCGGAAATCAGCCAGTACATGGACCGGCTCGGGCTGGAGGTCCGCTTCCACGAGGGCCTGCGCGTCTCCGACGCGGAGACGGTCGAGATCGCCCGCATGGTCCTGGTCGGCAAGCTCAACTCCGAAATCGTCCAGCGCCTCAACGCTCACGGCCAGCCGGCGGTCGGGCTCTCGGGCGAGGACGGGTCCCTCTTCCGCGTCTCGCCGGTCGCCAACGCCGACGAGGTCGGCTTCGTCGGCTCGATCGAGCACGTCGACGTCAACGTGCTCAATCACATCGCCGTCGACTACATCCCGGTGATCGCATCCTCGGCCTCCGACCGCGAGGGCCAGTCCTACAACGTCAACGCCGACGAGGCGGCCGGCAAGGTCGCCGGCAAGCTCGGCGCCCACAAGGCGATCTTCCTCACCGACGTCGAGGGTTGGCTGTCGGACCCCGCCGACAACGACTCGCTGATCGCCCGGGCGACGGTCGATGAGGTCGAGGCCAAGCTGCCGGCGATCGACGGCGGCATGCGGCCAAAGCTCGCCGCCTGCGCCGACGCGATCAAGGGCGGCGCCGGGGCGGCGCACATCATCGACGGCCGCCGCCCGCACTCCCTGCTGGTCGAGCTCTTCACCGACGCCGGGATCGGCACGATGGTGACGCCGTGAACCTGACCGACCTGCAGGCGCTCGAGCAGCGCTACCTGATGCGCACCTACAAGCGGGCGCCGGTCGAGTTCGTCCGCGGCGAGGGCTCGCTGCTCTGGGACGCCGAGGGCAAGGAGTACCTCGACTTCCTCACCGGCATCTCGGTCTGCTCGGTCGGCCACTGCAACCCCGAGGTGGTCGAGGCCGTGCGCGAGCAGGCCGGTCGCTTGATGCACACCTCGAATCTCTTCTATACCGAGCCGATGGTCCGGCTCGCCGAGCGGCTCTCCGAGTCGAGCCTGGGCGGGCGCGTCTTCTTCTCCAACTCCGGCACCGAGGCCAACGAGTGCGCGATCAAGATCGCCCGCAAGCACGCCCACCGGCGCGGCGTCGAGCGGCCCGAGATCGTCAGCTTCGAGCGCGACTTCCACGGTCGCACCTACGGTGCCCTCTCGGCGACGCCGGCGCTGGCGACCAACCCCGACCTGGGGCCGATGCTGCCGGGGTTCAGCTCCGTGCCCTTTGACGATCCCGATGCTCTACGCGCGGCGGTGGGGGAGAGCACCGCCGCCGTCCTGATCGAGACGATCCAGGGAGAGGCCGGGGTCAACCCGCTCTCCGAGGAGGCGCTGCTCGCCGCCCGTCAGGCCTGCAACGAGAGCGGCGCGCTGCTGATCCTCGACGAGATCCAGACCGGGATCGGCCGCACCGGCTCGCTCTGGTCCTACGAGCAGACACCGGTGCGGCCCGACGTTCTGACCAGCGCCAAGGCGCTTGGGGGAGGGATGCCGATCGGTGCCTGCATCACCACGCCCGAGGCGGGCGAGGTGCTCGAGCCGGGCGATCACGGCTCCACCTTCGCGGCCGGGCCGCTTGCCTCGGTCGCTGCCCTGGCGGTGCTCGACATCGTCGACCAGCCTGCGCTGCTGCGGCGCGTGCGGGAGCTGGGTGCTGGGCTGCGCGAGGACCTCTTGGCGTTGGACGGAGTCAGCGAAGTGCGCGGTCGCGGCCTGATGTTCGGGGTCGGGCTCGCGGAGGGCATCGACGCTGCCGCCGTCGGTGCCGACCTGCTCGACCGCGGCCTCGTCGTCAACGTGCCCGGCCCGAGCACCCTGCGCCTCCTGCCGCCGTTGACGGTCGATCCCGACCAGCTTTCCCAGGCCGTGACCACGATCGAGGCCGCGCTCCTAAGCTACGCATCCGAATGAGCTCGAAGCGCCCATCCGAGCCGCGCGCGCTGACCAGCAGCACGGCGGAGAGACTCGCCGCGATCGTCGAGGCCGCCGAGCAGGCGGCGGCGAAAGTGATCGATGACGCCGAGGAGCAGGCCCGGCGCCGGCTCTCCGAGGCCAATGCCCGCGCCGACCGGATCGTCGCCGAGCGGCTGCGCGCCCTCGCCGACGAGCTTGACCCGCAGACCTCCCGGGCGCGCGAGCCGCACCTCCGTCCAGTTGCCGAAACTGAGGAGCCCGCGCCGGGACCGCGCTCCGGAGCCGCCGGCGCCCGCCTGCTGGCAACTCAGATGGCCGTCTCCGGCAGCAGCCGCGAGGAGATCGCGGCGCGCCTGCGCAGCGGCTTCGAAATCGAGGACACCAGCGAGATACTCGACGCGATACTCGGACCGGAGGATTGAGCCATGCATGAGGATCCGACCCGGATGATGCGCCGGCCGGACGACAACGGCGGCGACCACCAGCGACCGCACGGCAACACGCGCTTGATCATCGCTTGCCTGGTCGCGGTGATCGTCGGGCTGGTCGTCGCGGTCATCGTCATCGCCGGGGGCGATGATTCCGGCACGACTTCGACCGTCACCACGACGCCGAGCGAAACCAGCGCCGAAACCTCGACCGAGACGACTACGGGTTCGACCACGGAGACGACCGAACCGGAAACGACCGAAACGACGGAAACCACCGGCGAAACCACGACGGCGCCCGAAACGACGACCACGACTCCGCCCGAAGAAGAAAACGGCAGCGGCGGAATCGGCGCGCCCTAGCGCCGCCTGCGAGACTTCGCGCCCTTCGTGACCCCCGATTCGCCCGCAGACGTACGCACCGCCTCCTACGAGGCGGACCCCGCCGAGGTGCGGCGCGTCCTGCTGCTCTACTCGGGCGGGCTCGACACCAGCGTGATGCTGAAGTGGATCCAGGACTCCTACGACGCCGAGGTCGTCTGCCTCACCGTCAACCTCGGCCAGCCCGGCGAGGACTACGCCGTGATCGAGGACAAGGCGAAGCGGCTCGGCGCGCTCGAGTGTCACGTCGTCGACGCTCGCGAGGAGTTCGCCGACGACTACGTGATCCCGGCGATCAAGGCCAACGCGCTCTACGGGGGCGGCTACCCGCTGTTCACGGCGCTCGGCCGGCCGCTGATCGCCAAGCTCGCGGTCGAGTACGCGCGCCGTAGCGGCTGCGACACGATCGCCCACGGTTGCACCGGCAAGGGCAACGACCAGGTGCGGATCGAGAGCACCGTCGCCACCCTGGCGCCGGAGCTGAAGACGATCGCCCCGGTGCGCTCCTGGCAGATGGGCCGCGAGGAGGAGATCGCCTACGCCCGCGAGCATGGCATTCCGGTCAAGGGCGGGACAGAGGTGACGCCCTACTCGATCGACGACAACCTCTGGGGGCGCTCCTCGGAGGGTCGCTGGATCGAGGACCTCGACCACGCGCCCGAGGACGACGTCTTCCAGCTGGTCACCCGCCCGGAGGAGGCCCCTGACGAGGCCGAGACGGTGGAGGTCGAGTTCGAGGCGGGCGTGCCCGTCGCGCTCGACGGCGAGCGCCTCTCCCCGGTCGACCTGATCGAACGGGTGGCCGAGATCGGCTGCCGCCACGGCGTCGGCATCGTCGACCACATCGAGGACCGCATCGTCGGCCTCAAGGTGCGCGACATCTACGAGGTGCCCGCCGCCGCGATCCTGCTCGCTGCCCACCAGGAGCTGGAGAAGCTCGTCTGCACGATCCACCAGAACCAGTTCAAGCCCGACCTCGACCGCCAGTGGGCCTACCTGGTCTACGCCGGCCTCTGGTGGGAGCCGCTGCGCACCGACCTCGATGCCTACATGGCGGCGGTCAACGCCCAGGTGACCGGCACGATCGGCCTCAAGCTCTTCAAGGGCAACGTGCGGGTGGTCACCCGCCGCTCGCCCAATGCCGTCTACGACGCCGACCTCGCCTCGTTCGCCGAGTCCGGCGGTCTCTTCTCGCAGACCGCCTCGCCGGGCTTCATCGAGCTCTGGTCGCTGCAGTCGCGGATGGCGCACCGGATCCGCCGGCGTGGGAAGGAGGAGTAGGCGTGGCCTACGACAAGCTCGGCAAGGCCGCGATTCGCTTCGCGATCAAGTACGTGCGGCGGCGCTACCGACGCCAGATCCGCATCGGCGCAGGCCTCGCGGCCGCTGCACTGGCGATTGCAGCCTACGCCGCGACCCGCAACGTGCCGGAGGGCTAGCGTAGTTTCGAGCGTTCGTGGCGCGAACGCTTGCGACAAACGCCCGCCGCGGCGCCGCGCTGCTCTGCGCTCTGATCGGCCTGATCTTGCTCCTCGTCTCTCCGGCGGGCGGCGCCGGCATCTCGGCCCTGCAGCAGAAGCTTTCCGCCGGCCGCGATGAAGCCGGCTCGCTGGTCAGCGAGCTGCAGGCGACCCAGGGCGAACTGGCCGCCGCCGAAGGCGAAGCGGCGAAGGCGAAGGCGCACGAGCGCAAGCTCACCGACCTGCTCGCCACGGGCGAAGAAAAGGCAGTCCGTCTCGCCGCGGAAGTGCGTAAGACCCAGCACCGACTGAAGCTCGCCAAGCAGCGGCTGCGCCGCGCTCGCCGCGTGCTCGCCACGCGCCTCGTGGCGATGTATGAGAGCGGCGCCCCCGACACGGCAAGCGTGATCCTCGCCGCCGACAGCTTCGACGAGATGGCGACCAGGACCGAATACCTGACCCGCATCCAGCAGTCCGACTCCGCTCTCGCCCAGCGCGTCGCCGCGGTGCGCCGCACCGTGGCAGCGGCACTGCGCCGCGTCGCCGACCTCAAGGCTCGCGTCGACGCCTACAACGAACGCCTCGCCGTCGCCCGCTCCGAAGTCGCCGGCGTGCGCGAAGACGCGGAAGCGGCCGCGGCACATCTACAAGCGGTCGAAGCTTCCCGCCAGGCGGCACTGGCCAAGCTGAAAGCAAGCATCGGCACCTGGGTCAAAGAGATCCAAGCCGCCAAGGCTGCCCAAGCCGAACGCATCAGCGCCGAAGAAGCCGAAGGCGAAGTCGAACGCTGGCTGGGCGGCCCCTACGCGATCCCCGCCTACATCGTGATGTGCGAGTCCGGGGGCAACTACGGCGCCGTCAACCCGTCCTCGGGAGCGGGCGGCGCCTACCAGATCCTCCCGTCCACCTGGCAGCTCTACGGCGGCCAGGGAGAACCGCAGAACGCCCCCAAGGCCGAACAGGATCGCATCGCGGCGGAAATCTGGGCCGACTCCGGCCCGAGTGCCTGGGTCTGCGGCTAGTCACACATATCGCCCTCGAATACCTGCGGAAGGTGCGCGGAAGACGCGCGAAACCGGCTCGCTCCATCTGAGCCGGTTGGCATCATCGCTCCTTCGTGAGCAGCCCCTCCGCCGTCCACCTGCATGCCCACAGCGAGTACTCGCTGCTCGACGGCGCCTGCAAGATCGACGCGATGGCGGCCCGCGCCGCGGAAATGGGCCAACCCGCCCTCGGCCTCACCGACCACGGCGTGATGAACGGCACGGTCGACCTCTACAAGGCCTGCAAGAAGCACGGGATCAAGCCGATCGCCGGTTTCGAGGCCTACTTCGTCGACGACGTCAAGGCGATCAAGGAGAAGCCCAAGTACGAGCGTAACCACCTCACCCTGTTGGCCGAAAACGACACCGGCCTGGCCAACCTGGTCAAGCTCACCTCGGCCGGCTTCCTCGAGGGCTTCTCACGCGGCAAGGCCAACGTCGACATGGAGCTGCTCGCCACCCACGCCAAGGGCGTGATCGCCCTCACCGGCTGCCTGCAGTCGCGCTTCTGTCGCCGCCTGGTCGAAGAGCGCGACGATGACGCGCGCGCCCATCTCGACGACCTGATCCAGGTCTTCGGTCCCGAGCAGGTCTACTTCGAGGTGCAGAAGAACGGCATCGAAGAGCAGAACAAGGCGAACGAGGGGATCGTCCGCTACGCCCGAGAGCTCGGCCGGCCGCTGGTCGGCACCGCCGACGTCCACTACCTGCGGCGCGAGGACTTCGACAACCACTCGGCGCTGCTCTGCGTGCAGACCAAGTCGACGCTGGAGGCGCCGAAGCTGAGCTTCGACACCAACGAGTTCTACTTGAAGGACTCGGCTGAAATGACGGAGTCCTTCGCCGAGTGGCCCGAGGCTGTGCCGAACACGCTGGAGATCGCCGAACGCTGCGAGATCGAGATCGAGCTGGGCAAGCTGCTGCTGCCGCAATACCCGACTTCCGACGGCGAGGAGCCCGAAGCGATGCTGCGCCGCATCGCCGACGAGGGCATGCGGGCTCGCTACGGCGACCCGATCCCGGCCGAGGCGCGCGAGCGGCTCGAGTTCGAGCTCGGCGTGATCGAGAAGATGGGCTTCTCCTCCTACTTCCTGATCGTCTGGGACTTCGTCCGCTACGCCAAGGAGAACGGCATCGCGGTCGGTCCGGGCCGCGGCTCCGCCGCCGGCTCGATCGTCGCCTACGCGCTGGCGATCACCGACATCGACCCGCTCGCCGAAGATCTCCTCTTCGAGCGCTTCCTCAACCCCGGCCGCAAGTCGATGCCCGATATCGACATCGACTTCTCGGTGCGCGGCCGCGAGCGCGTGATCCGCTACGTGCAGGAGAAGTACGGACGCGAAGCGGTGGCCCAGATCATCACCTTCGGCAAGATGGCGCCGCGCGCCGCCACCCGCGACGCCGCCCGCGTGCTCGGCTTCGACTACGGCACCGGCGATCGCCTCGCCAAGCAGATCCCGGAGCCGATTATGGGCCGCAGTCCCTCTTTTGAGGAATGCCTGCAGCCCGGCCAGGAGCTGCGCAAGACCTACGACGCCGAGGCCGACGCGAAGCGGATCATCGACGTCGCCCAGGGCCTCGAGGGAATCATCCGCAACAACTCGATCCACGCCGCCGCGGTAGTGATCGCCGATCGGCCGCTGCAGGAAGTGGTGCCGTTGCAGTTGGCGGAGGACCGCAGCGCGCCCGCCGCCAACGGAAATGGCAACGGCAGCGGAAGCGGCAAGGCCGAGCGCCAGTACAAGATTGTGACCCAGTACTCGATGGGCCCGATCGAGGAGATCGGCCTGCTGAAGATGGACTTCCTCGGCCTGCGCAACCTCGACGTGATCGAGGACGCGATCGAGATCGTCCGCCGCTCGCGCGGGGTCGAGCTCGACATCGGCGCGATCCCGATGGACGACGCCAAGACCTTCCAGATGCTCTCCGGCGGCGACAGCACCGGCGTCTTCCAGTTTGAGTCCGAGGGCATGCGCGACGCCCTGCGCAAGGTAAAGCCGACCGAGTTCGCCGACCTGGTCGCGCTCGGTGCCCTCTACCGGCCCGGCGCGATGGCCTACATCCCGACCTACGCCAAAGGCAAGCGCAACCCCGAGACGGTCACCTACCCGGATGAGCGCATGCGGGCGATCACCGAAGAGACCTACGGCTGCGTCGTCTACCAGGAGCAGCTGATGGCGATCGCACGGCAGATGGCGGGCTTCTCGGGTGCCGAGGCGGACGACTTGCGCAAGGCGGTCGGCAAGAAGAAGCGCGACCTGATGGCGACGATGAAGGACAAGTTCATGAAGGGCCTGGCGGAATCGAACACCGACCCCAAGGTCGCCGCCGACCTCTGGAAGCTGAACGAAGCCGCCGCCGACTACTCCTTCAACAAGTCCCACGCCGCCTGTTACGGGCTGATCTCCTACCGCACCGCCTACCTCAAGGCCAACTATCCCGCCGAGTACATGGCGGCGGTGATCTCCTCGGTGATGAACACCAAGGACAAGGTCCCCTTCTTCGTCAATCGCTGCGAGGAGATGGGGATCGACGTGCTGCCGCCCGACGTCAACTCCTCCGATCACTCCTTCGTCGTCTCCGAGAAGGCGATTCGCTTCGGCCTCGACGCGGTCAAGAACGTCGGTCACGCCGCGGTCGAGGCGATCCTGCGCGCCCGCGAGGACACCCCGATCGCCTCGATCTGGGACTTCTGCGAGCGGGTCGACTCCCGCGCGGTGAACAAACGGGCGATCGAATGCCTGATCAAGTGCGGTGCGCTCGACTCCACCGGCGCCACCCGCAAGGGCATGCTGGAAGCGCTGCCGGCGGCGCAATCGGCCGGCCAGAAGGCGCAGGAGGACGCTCAGATGGGGCAGGGCTCGATCTTCGACTTCGGCGATGAGGGTGGGGCGGGCGCCCACGCGACGCAGGCGCACCACCGTCCGCCGATCTCCGCGGAGGAGTTCGAGCGCGGCGAATTGCTCGCCTTCGAGAAGGAGACGCTCGGCACCTACCTCTCTTCGCACCCGCTGACCGAGGTGCGCGGCGCCCTGCGGGCCCGCGTCGACTGCAGCCTGGCCGAACTCGCCAACAAGCAGGACGGCTCCTGGGTGACCGTGGGCGGCATCGTCACCGAGTGCAAGAAGATCCGCACCAAGAGCGGCAACCAGATGATGTTCGCCACCCTCGACGATGTCGAGGGCCAGGTCGAGATGCTCGTCTTCAAGGCCGACCAAGCTGAGAGCGCCGCGGTGATCCAGCCGGACTCGATCGTGCTGGTTCGCGGTCGCCTCGACCACAAGGACCGCGGCGAGACCAAGCTGGTCGTGCAGGAGGCAGAGCGCTTCGAACCCGACGCCGAGGAGATAGCCGCGGCGCCGGCGGTGGCCGCCGCGCCAAGCGGGCCGTTCAAGGTCGAGGTCGCCGAAGCCGCCTACTCCGATGCGCTGATCGAGGAAATCAAGGCGGTGCTCGAACACCACAAAGGCCCCGAAGAGGTGCGGCTCGCGCTGGTCGGCAGCGACGGCCGCACGACCGAGCTGAAATGCGGCGATGGCTACCGGGTGCGCCCCTCCGGCCACCTCCGCAGCGAGCTCGACCACGTTCTCTCCTCCGCTACTGCCCTGGCGGCGTAAGGCGAGCAGTTCGGCGGACGCAGGAAGCGTGGCGTGCCCTGGCACGCGATTGACCGAGGACTCCGAAATGCGCTGGCTTACGCCGCCAGGGGTCCGTAGACTTCTTTCATGCCAGCGACTCGCGAGAAGACGGGTGAGTGCCGCCAGTGCCGCTCGTTCTGCGACAAGATGGTCGAGCCGCGCGGCTGCGTCGAAATGCGCTGCCGCTACCTCTACAGCTTCGTCGACATGCTGACCGGCGCGCAATACGTCGGCTGCATGCAGGACGTCTTCACCGCCACGGTCGAGCTCGAGGCCCTGCAGCAGGCGGGCGGCTTCGGCGGGGTGAAGATGACCGGCGAGGCGCTGCCCCACTGCCAGTTCGCGGTCGAGCGCGCCTACGAGGGCGAGGGCGAGGCCTACGACTGCGTCAATCGCCGCTTCTTCGACTGCGCCGATGACGGCTCGGAGGGCATCAAGGCCTTCGATCTGCGCGACGTCTGAGCGGCTGAGCGCCCGCTGGGACGCCACCGATCTCTGTACGATCCCGCGCCGTGAACGCGCGCAAACCTAGGGAGACTCAGTGACTGATACAGCGGCAGTGGCAGACGCGGCGAAGGAGAGCCTGGTGGACGAGGTTGCGGGTAGCGACGGGACCACTGAGGGCCCCGCTTTCACGCTCGAGCTGAACCAGGACCAGAAGGACATCCGCGAGTGGGTGCACGGCTTCGCCGAGGGCGTCGTCCGCCCCGCGGCGGCGGAGTGGGACGAGCGCGAGGAGACGCCTTGGCCGGTGATCCAGGAGGCCGCCAAGATCGGCCTCTACAGCTTCGAAGCGCTCGGCCAGTTCTTCGCCGACCCGACCGGCCTGACCCTGCCGATCGCCAACGAGGAGCTCTTCTGGGGAGACGCCGGGATCGGCATGGCGATCATGGGCACCTCGCTCGCCGTCGCCGCGATCTTCGGCCAGGGCACGGGTGAGCAGATCGGCGAGTGGATCCCGCAGTGCTTCGGCAGTCCCGAGGACCCAAAAGTCGCCGCTTTCTGCGCATCGGAGCCCGATGCCGGCTCCGACGTCTCGGCGATCCGCACCACCGCCAAGTACGACGAGGCCAGCGACGAGTGGGTGATCAACGGGCAGAAGGCCTGGGCGACCAACGGCGGCATCGCCGACGTCCACGTCGTGATCGCCTCGGTCGACCGGGAGCTCGGTTCGCGCGGCCACGCCGCCTTCGTGATCCCGCCCGGCACCAAGGGCTGCGAGCAGGGCGCCAAGGTGAAGAAGCACGGGCTGCGCGCCTCGCACACCGCCGACGTCCACCTCGACGACTGCCGCGTGCCGGGCTCCTGCCTGCTCGGCGGCAAGGAGAAGCTCGACGAGCGCCTCGCCCGCGTGCGCGAGGGCAAGAAGGGCAAGTCGCAGGCGGCGATGCAGACCTTCGAGGCCAGCCGTCCCACGGTCGGCTCGCAGGCGGTGGGCATCGCCCGCGCTGCCTACGAGTACGCGCTCGAGTACGCCAAAGAGCGCTCCCAGTTCGGCCGGCCGATCATCGAGAACCAGGCGATCGCCTTCACGCTCGCCGACATGAAGCTGGAGATCGACGCCGCCCGCCTGCTCGTCTGGCGCGCCGCCTGGATGGGCCGCAACGGCCACAAATTCGAAAACGCCGAGGGCTCGATGTCGAAGCTCAAGGCCGGCGAGGTCGCCGTCTGGTCGACCGAGCGGGCGATCCAGATCCTCGGCGGCAACGGCTACACCCGCGAGTTCCCGGTCGAGCGCATGCACCGCGACGCGAAGATCTACACGATCTTCGAGGGCACCTCCGAGATCCAGCGCCTGGTCATCAGCCGCGCGATCTCCGGCGTCCACGTCAAATAGCGCTGGGCGTTCACGTCAATAGCCCGAGCTGGTTCGACCAGGATCAAAGTCCTGACGCCTTTTGGAGCCCATAGGGTCATAAAGGCATCAGAAGTCGGCCGAAGCGGGCGATGCCTCCCGCTGTGTGAATTCAGTGGCGGCGCTTGAGGCCGGCTTTGCGCAGGCGCTTGGCCTCTTTGACTTCCTCGGCGCTCGAGCCTTTCTTGTTCGGTCCTGGGGTCTCCAGCGTTGCCGGCAGGCCTTCGAAGCGGGGCTCGGAGAGGAAGGCGGAGAGGCCGCGTTTGCCCATCTCGCCCTGGCCGATGTTGGCGTGGCGGTCGCGGCAGGAGCCGAGCGGGGCGGCGGCGTCGTTGACGTGCAGGCAGCCGAGGCGCTCGATGCCGACCTTGGCGTCGGCTTCGTCGACCACCGCCTTCAGGTGCTCCTCGTCGGTGATGTCGTAGCCCTGGACGAAGAGGTGGCAGGAGTCGAGACAGAGGCCGAGGCGCTCGCCGGCGCCGGCGAGCTCGATCAGCTCGGCGGTCTGGTCGAAGTCGCGACCGAGCAGGCCCTTGTGGCCAGCCGTCTGCTCCAGCAACAACGGGCAGCGCTCGCTGTCTTCGAGCGCCGCGGCGATCGTCTTGCCGGCTCGCTTCAGCGAGGGGCCGAGCGGCTCTTTGACCTGTGCGCCCGGGTGCAGGACGACCCCGGTGGCGCCGATTTCGTCGCCGATCCGCAACGCGTGGGTCAACGAGGCCTGGGACTTCTTGCGCAGCTCTTTGTCCTTGCTGGCGCAGTTGATCAGGTAGACGGCGTGGATCACGACCGCTTCGACCGGCGAGGTGGCCATCGCCTCTTTGAAGGCCGCGAAGTCCGCAGGCCCGTATTTGGTCGGCCGCCACATGCGCGGGCTCTGGTTGAAGATCTGGATCGCTTCGCAGCCGCGCTCGGTTCCGCGCTCGATCGCCTTGTCGAGCCCGCCGGCGGTGGAGACATGGGCGCCGATCAACATAGGCTGGGCATCCTATGAGTCCCGAGACGGCGGCAGGCAGCGCGATTGGCGAGCTCTTGCGCCGATGGCGCACGCTGCGCCAGCTGACCCAGCTCGACCTGGCCCTGGATGCGGGCGTCTCCGCCAGGCACCTGAGCTTCGTCGAGACCGGGCGGTCGCGGCCCAGCGCCGAGATGGTCTTGTTGCTCGCCGAAAAACTCGAAGTCCCGCTGCGTGAGCGCAACCGGATGTTGCTGGCTGCCGGCTACGCGCCCAGCTTCCCCGAGCTCTCGATGGATCAGCCGCCGATGGCACCGGTGCGCGAGGCACTGGATGTGATCCTCGATGGCCATGAGCCCAACCCGGCCGTCGTCGTCGATCGCCACTGGAACCTGGTGGCGGCGAACGAGACGATGGCGGCGCTGGCCAAAGGGGTCGACGAGTCTCTGCTCGAACCGCCGATAAACGTGATGCGGCTCGGTCTGCATCCACGCGGATTGGCGGCTTCGGTGATCAACATGGCGGGACTCCGCGACTACTTCATCGGCAGGCTCGAGCACCAGGTAGCGATCAGCGGCGACCCGGAGCTGGCGGCGCTGCTCGAGGAGGTAGCCGGGTATCCGGTTCCGCCCGGTGAGCCTGGGCCGGCTTTCGAGGCCGGCGACGGCAACGTCCTCACGCCGGTGATGCGAATGCGTCTCCCCGAGGGAGATGAGCTCTCTTTTTTCTTCTCGATCGCCACCTTCGGCACCGCGGTCGAGGTGACCGCCTCGGAGCTATCGATCGAGCTCGGCTATCCCGCCGATAAAGCAACGGCCGAAGCTTTGCGGAGGCTACCTCGGAGGTAATCGACACGCTTCCCTGCGGCTGCGAGCCTGCCGACCATGGAGCGGTTCGACGTGGTTGTGGTCGGGGGACGCTGCGCGGGAGCTCCCCTGGCAACGATGCTCGCCCAGCGCGGCATGCGCGTCTGTCTGCTCGACAAGTCGCGCTTTCCCAGCGAGACCCTCTCCACGCACGTGATCCAGCCCTGCGGCGTCGATGTCCTCGCCCGGACCGGCCTCCTCGACGGGATTCTCGCCGCCGGAGCGGTGCCCCTGGTGCGCTTTACGTTCGTCAACGAGGGCGACCGGATGGAGGCGGCGCTCGACGACGGGCTCTTCGAGCACCCGTCGATCTCGATGCGCCGAGTAGTGCTCGACCGTCTCCTGGTCGAAGGCGCGGCCGCGGCCGGGGTCGACGTGCGGACGGAAACCAGGGTCACCGGCCTCCTGCGCGAGGACGGTCGTGTCGCCGGTGTCAGGGTGGGGGAGGAGCGCATTTCGGCTCGACTGGTGGTCGGCGCTGACGGCAGAGGCTCTACCGTGGCGGAGTCCGTCGGGGCGCGGAAGTACCGCCTGGCCGCCCCGGGGAGGGTCTTCGCCTGGGCCTACTTCGAGGGCGTCGAGCCCGATGGTCACCTGCGGTTGGCCTCGCGCGGCGACCTCACCTACGTAGCCGGTCCGACTGACGCGGGGCTCTATCTGGCGGCGGCCTGTACACCGATGAGGGATCGCGCCCCCTTTCTCGCCGATCGGGAGCGCAACTACGCGGCCGCGCTGACCGCCTGGCCCGAGCTCGCCGGGCTCTTGGCCGGGGCGAGAAGGAGCGGGCCGATCCGGGTGATGGCGAATTGGCACGGCTATTTCCGCCGGCCGACAGGGCCGGGCTGGGTGCTGCTGGGCGACGCCGGCAACTTCAAGGACCCCTCGCCCGCCCAGGGCATGGCCGATGCGCTGCGCCAAGGCGAGCGCCTCGCCGACGCGGTCGCCGCCGGCTTCAGCGACGACAGCCTCGACGCGGAGCTACGCCGCTGGGGGCGTTGGCGGGATAAGGACGGTCGCGAGATGCACTGGTTCGCAGCGGACATGGGAGCGGCACCGAAGCGGCGACCGCTGGCCGACCAGATCCTCCGCGACATCGCCGCCGACGGGGAGGACACGCGAAGGTTCCTGCGAATGCTCAACCACGAGATCAGCCCGTCGCAGCTCTTCACGTTGCCCCGCATCGTCCGGGCCGCGGGGCGGGTGACTCGCCGACACCCGCGGCAAATCCCGGCCATGCTGAAAGAGGGGGTGAGGGAGGTGCAGAAGGAAATCCACCGGGCCGCCCAGCGCCCGCCGGCCGGCGTGACCGAGCGGCTGCTGCTCGCCCTGACCCTGGTCGGGTTCATCGTGCCCAACTTCTGCGTGATCCTCTTCCTCGGCAACGAAGGCATCGACATCGGCGGCTACTTCTCGCTCTGGTTCGCCAGCACTCCCTCGACACAGCTGTTCCTCGACCTTGCCATCGCCGCCCTCGCCTTCTTCGTCTGGGCGATCGCCGAGGTGCGGCGGACGCCGTTTGCCTGGTGGTGGCTGTGCATCCCGGCCACTTTCCTGGTCGGCCTCTGCTTCGGTTTGCCCCTCTTCCTCTGGATGCGCGAGCGGGCGCTGTGGAAACATGCGCCCGTCCGTGCCTGACCAGATCCCTCAGCGCTTCCGCTTCGCTCCCTCTCCGACCGGGGCGCTGCATATCGGCGGGGCCCGCACCGCCCTCTACAACTGGCTGGCGGCGCGCCACGGCGGTGGGGAGCTGGTGCTGCGGATCGAGGACACCGATCGCGAGCGTTCCACCGAGGAGAACGTGGCGCAGATCCTCGACGCGATGGAGTGGCTGGACCTGGGCTGGGACATCGGTCCCGTCTCGCAGGCCGGCCGGGCCGACCGCCACGCCGAGGCGCTGCAGAAGCTGCTCGACTCGGGCGCCGCCTATCGCGACTCGGCCACCGCCAAGGACGTCGAGGCCTGGAAGGCCGAGCACGGCGCCGACCGCGGCTATCGCGGCGAGGCCGTCGAGGAGGAGGGGGCGGCGGTGCGGTTGCGGGTGCCGGACGAGGGGGAGACGGTGGTCGGGGATCTGATTCGGGGCCCGGTGCGCTTCCCCAACCGCAGCTACGACGACTTCGTCATCGCCCGCGGTGACGGCTCCGTCCTCTACAACTTCGCCGTCGCGGTCGACGACGCCGAGATGGGCATCACCGACGTGGTGCGGGGTGACGATCACCTTTCCAACACGCCCAAGCAGCTGCTCGTCCTCGCCGCACTCGGCCACGAGCCGCCCCGCTACGCCCACCTGCCACTGCTGCACGGGCCCGACGGCAAGAAGCTCTCAAAGCGCCACGGCGCCGCCTCGGTGCAGGAGCTGCGCGAGGCCGGATACCTCCCGGCGGCGGTCCGCAACTACCTGGCCCTACTGGGCTGGGGGACCGATGACGACACCACGGTGATGTCGACCGAGGAGCTGGTCGAGCGCTTCCGGGTCGAGGACGTCGGCAAGGCGGCGGCGATCTTCGACGAGAAGAAGCTGCGCTGGCTCAACGGTCGCTTCATGCGCGAGCTGTCGCTCGACGACTACACGGCGGCGGTCGCCCGTCACCTCGGCCGTCAGCCCGATCAGCCCCTGCGTGACGCCTGCGCGATCGCGCAGGAGAAAGCCCAGACTTTGGATGAGGTCTGGGCCTTGATCCGCTTCCTCTTCGAGCCACCGGTCGACGATGAGAAGGCCTGGCAGAAGGTGATGAAGGACGGCGCCGAGGCGGCGCTGGAGGCGAGCCGGGGCGCGCTTGCGTCGATCGAGGAATTCGATGCCGGCGCGGTCGAGGCGGCCCTCGAGCCGCTGCCTGCCCGGCTCGACGCCAAGCCCGGGAAGGTGTACCAGCCGATTCGCGTCGCGATCACCGGCACCTCGGTTTCGCCCGGCATCTTCGAGTCGCTCGCCGTGCTCGGGCGGGCGGAATCGCTGGCGCGGATCGACGCCGCCCTCGCCCGTCTGCGCGCCTAGCGCGGGCCGGGGGACAACTGCGCTCCGGGTTTCCTGCCCATTTGGACAACTGAGCGCCCGAATCACCCTAATTTTGTGGATGGCGGGGCTAAACCTTGCGTCCTTTGCTGCCGATGGGGCAGTCGAGGACTTTTCCGCCAATGGAGACCAAGACTCAAACCAACGGCAAGACCAAGGGCACTGCCATCGGCAAGGACGCGAGCGGCAGGCCCGCCCCTGGCGCTCGCCTCGCCGCGGCCTTCGAGGCCGTGGAGAAGTTCCCCGTGCTACTCGAGTCCCGCGCCCGTGTAATGCACGCCGCCACCGCCGAGACCAGTCGCATCGGCGACCTGGTGGAGGCGGTCGAGGTCGACGTGGGGCTGGCGATCGCGGTCCTGCGTTTCGCCAACCGGACCGCTGTGCCGGTGGGCAGCATCGGCACGATCCCAGCGGCGATCGACGTGCTCAAGCCCTCCGGCGTCCTCGCCATCGCCGGCACCGCTCCCGTCTTCGATTTCTTCGAGACCAACGGCGGCCGCGACATGCGGCCCGAGCGCTTCCGCGTCCACGCCCTCGCGACCCAGCAGGCGGCCGATGAGATCGGCCGCACGATCGGTTGGGAGGACCGCGACGAACTCGCCGTTGCGGCGCTCCTGCACGACGTCGGTCGCCTTGTCATCGCCAACCTGCATCCGGGCGACCGTGGCCAGGTCGACGCCATCGCCAAAACTCCAGAGCAGCGCCTGCGCGAAGAACGCGACCGCCTGGGCATCGATCACGCCCTGGTCGGCGGGGTGCTGGCCCGACGTTGGAATCTGCCCCAGCGGATCGCCGTCGCGATCGAGCGCCATCATGCCGACGACGCCGAGGGTCTCGCCGCGGTCGTCGCAACCGCCGACATGGTCGCCCACTACAGCCAGGGCGAGACGATCTCGCCCGAGCGCCTACACGCCTCGGCCAAGCGCTGTGGCCTCAGCCCCGACGCGCTGCGCGACCTGCTCTACCAGCTTCCCTACGTCCGCAACGACATCAGTCGCGTCGCCGAGCCCTGCCCGCTCTCGGCGCGCGAGCTCGACGTTCTCCGTCATCTCTCCGAGGGCATGGTCTACAAGCAGATCGCCAGCGAAATGCAGCTCTCGGTCTCGACCATCCGCACCCACCTGCACAACGTCTACGGCAAGATCGGCGCCGTCGATCGCGCCCAGGCAGTGCTCACCGCGCGCGACCGCGGCTGGATCTGACCGCTGCGCCGCGGCGTTACTCGATCAGCGACTCGCGCAGGGCGATTGCGACCGCGTGAGTGCGATTGCGTGCTTCCAGACGGGCGAGGGCGTTCTTGGTGTGGGTCTTGATCGTTTCCTCGCTGAGGTCGAGCTCGCGGGCGGCGACCGTGGTCGATTCGCCGTTGGCGAGGAGCTGGAGGATTTCGCGCTGGCGCTTGGTCAGCTTGCCGCGGCTGCCGCGCGGGGGGACGGCGGGATCGACGAAACGTTCCTGGGCGAGGGCCGCCTGGGCGGCGCGCAGCAGCAGCTCGCTGCTGGCCGTGCGGGAGACGTAGGCGCTGGCGCCGGCTTTGAGAGCGGCGCTGGCAAGGTGGCGCTCGGCCCGCTCACCGTGGGCGACGATGCCGAGTCCGGGTTCGGAGCGGAGCAGCATCCGGATCGTCTCGGTGGCGTCGAGCGGCGCGGTCGAGTTGGCGCCGTCTGAGTGCCGGCGCATATCGAGGATCGCGACGTCGATGCTGCCGACGTCGCGGACCAGGTCCACCGCTTCCTGGCGGCTGGCCGCCTCCTGGCACTCGAAGCGATCCTGCAGCGCTCGGCGCACGCCGATCCGAACGATCGGGTGACCGTCGACGACAAGGCACTGGGGACGCTCGCTCAGGACTGCTCCGATATTGGGGTTCGGCGATGGCTCCATCGTCAGCCCTGGAGCCGTAGCTCCGATCCTAACCCAGCCGGTCCGAGCGGTGCGGTAGAAGTCATCTAGTGATCTCGATCACCTCGAAGTCGCGCTACGCCGTCGTCGCGATGGCCGAGCTGGCGCGCTCGGGCGAGCGGCCGGTGCCGATCAAGGAGCTGGCCGAGCGCCGCGATATCCCCGAGCAGTTCCTCGAGCAGCTTTTCTCGACCCTGCGCCGCTCCGGCCTGCTGACCAGCCACCGCGGCATGCGCGGCGGCTACACCTTGTCCCGCGCCCCCGAGGAGATCTCCGTGCTCGAGGTCGTGCAAGCCCTCGACGGCAAGGTCGGCCAGGAGGCCGACGAGGCGGGCGGCATCTGGGCCGAGGGCGTCACCGCCCTGCGCAAAGTCTTCAGCCAGACCACCATCGCCGAGGTCGCCCGCCGCGAGGCCGAGGCCGCGGGCAGCGGCATGTACTTCATCTAGGTGCGGCTTGCCTGGACTCGGGGCTCCGCCTTTCAAGGTGTCGAGGGTGGAGCTCCCGGGAAGGCTGGATAGAAAATATACTCAAATAATTTGTAGTATATAACCATTTGTGCTAATCGATGCAACGACGGCTATCGCTGCCGTCGGCTCTGTAGCTCAATCGAAGGGAGCTAGCGATGCAATCGATAACGTTGCGCAACGTGCTTTGCATCTGTGTCGTCGCACTGAGCATCACTGGACTTGCTGCCGCCTCTGCTTCGGCGGAACCGACGTGGATGATGAATAAATCCAACATAGCCATAGGTGCCTTACCAACCTTTTGGCATAGGGCGAAGAATGTTCTCTCCCTCCACACCAAAATAGGAGGAAATTCCGTCTTAGTGGAATGCTTCAATTTGGAAGCGCTTGAAGGTCATTTCCTTACGCCTAAGTGGTTCTTATGGACACTGAAGGGGTTCGAATGCAGGGTCAAGATAAACGGCACTGAAAATGCCGCTTGCAAACCGAACCCCGGTGCGGAACCTGGAGTCGTTCTCAGCAATAGGCTGTTAGGGGAACTCACCAAACATTCAACGGGTGAAGGTGTCGTTCTCATCAAATCGACCGTTGAAGAAGTCGTTGCCGGCGTGAAACAGCCGGTCTTCGGCCGTATTAAATCTTCGGTGGAATGCCCGATCGGATCGAACATACCGATCATCGGCCCGCAGTTCGGCGCCAGAGATGTTGGGGGTAATAAAAGCCTGGAAGAAGAAAAGGTCACGCATGTTGGTGCCCAGGGCCCCTTAACCGAAATCTGGGCCTTGAGTAAAACGGAAGAACACAAAGCATCCACCACCGGCGAAGTGGAAATGGAACTAGCTTCCAAAGAAATTTGGAACGGATTACTCTGATCGTTGAGGGCCTGCTGACAGGTTGAACAGGCACCCGCTCCGGGGCGGTAGATCCGACTGTCCCGGAGCCCGGTCGAAGATAGAGAGAGCCGACTGTGCCCCCTCGTGACCAGGCCGTTGGCGGATGACCTCGGGCAGACGAAGCTGTTCTCGCTCGCGGAGTTGGAGCTGGCGAAGAGCTGGGTCGCTTGGTAGGCGCGCCGTATGGGCAGCCGGCTAGGCTTGTACGCCTATGTCAGTTGGGGACAGTGCCGCGGCGGTCGTCGGAGATACGCCGATGGTGCCGCTTTCGCGGCTGGGCGCGGGCCTGCCCGGTGAGGTCTACGCCAAGCTCGAGCAGCTCAATCCCGGCGGCTCGGTCAAGGACCGGATCGGGGTGGCGATGCTCGATGCCGCCGAGGCGGAGGGGCTGATCGAGCCCGGCAAGTCGGTGATCGTCGAGCCGACCAGCGGCAATACCGGGATCGCCCTGGCGATGGTCTGCGCGGCGCGCGGCTACGAGCTGATCCTCACTCTGCCGGAGGGGATGAGCCGCGAGCGGACCAAGCTGTTGCGCGCCTACGGCGCCGAGGTGCGCGAGACGCCCTCGTTGGGCGGGATGACCGAGGCGGTCGAGCTGGCGGAGGAAATTTGCAAGCAGCGCAAGGGCTTCATGCCGCAGCAGTTCTCCAACCCCGCCAACCCGGCGGTGCACCGGCGCACCACGGCGGAGGAGATCTGGAGCGACACCGGTGGCGAGATCGGCGCCTTCGTCGCCGGCGTCGGCACGGGCGGCACGATCACCGGTGTCGGGCAGGTGCTGCGCGAACGCAGCCCCGAGACCCTGATAGTCGCGGTCGAGCCGGCCACCTCGCCTGTGCTTTCCGGCGGCAAGCCGGGCCCGCACAAGATTCAGGGAATCGGCGCCGGATTCGTACCAGCGGTGCTCGACCGCAGCGTCATCGACGAGGTGATCACGGTCGACGACGAGGACGCGCTGGAGACGGCGCGCCTGGTCGCCCATCGAGAGGGCGTGCTCGCCGGCATCTCCGCCGGCGCCAACGTCAAGGCGGCGCTGGAGGTCGCGGCGCGGTCGGAGATGGAGGGCAAGCGCGTAGTGACGATCGTCTGCGACTCGGGCGAGCGCTACGTGTCCCTACCCTTCTTCTCACCATGAACCGCTGGAAGAGGCTGGTCTCGGAGGTGCGCGCCGACGTCACCGCTGCGCGCGATCGCGATCCGGCCGCGCAGCAGGTCTCCAGCCTCGAGATCCTGCTCAGCTGGGGCGGGGTGCAGGCGCTGCTTGCCCACCGCCTCGCCCACGCGCTGCGTGAGGCGGGCGTGCCGATCGTCCCCGGGGTGCTCGCCTATCTGACCCGCTCTTTCACCGGTGTCGAGATCCACCCCGCGGCGCGGATCGGCCGCGAGCTCTTCATCGACCACGGCTCCGGCGTGGTGATCGGCGAGACGGCGGAAATCGGCGAGCGCGTGACGCTGTACCAGGGGGTAACTCTGGGCGGCACCGGCTTTCAGCGCGGCAAGCGCCACCCGACGCTGGGCGACAACGTCACCGTCGGCTCCGGCGCCAAGCTGCTCGGCCCGATCGCGGTCGGCGACGGCGCCAAGATCGGCGCCAACACCGTCGTCATCGAGGACGTGCCGCCGGGCGCCACGGTGGTCGGCAATCCCGGCCACCCGGTCAAGGTCGAGGGCAAAAAGGTCGAGGGTCCCGACGCCGACTGGATCCACCTGCCGGATCCGATCGCCGAGGCGATCAAGTCGCTCTCACGGCGGATCGCCGAGCTCGAGCGGCGTCTTGCCGAGCTCGACGGCGGCGAGACGCCCGCCGACGGCGCCGGCTCGGGAGAGATGCGCAAGCGCACCGGTCGTTCGTCGGCCGGTGGCTGAGGTAGCCTGGCGCCCGTTCTCGCCTGTCCTCCCCGCGAAAGGATCTCGTCTTGCGCAAGCGTCTCCTGCTCCTCTTCTTCGTCCTGGTCGTTTTCGCGCTTGCGCTCTCAGCCTGCGGGAGCAGCAGCGATGAAAGCGGCGAAGTCGAAAAGGTGATCGTCGCCTCGGCGACCGCCGACGATCCCGTCAACTGCACGAAGCTCAACACCCTGAAATTCAACGAGCAGCTGGCCGGCGAAAAGGGCAAAGCAGCGGTGGAAGAATGCGAAGAGGAAGCCGAAAACAATGAAGGGCTCGATTCGGTGCACGTCTCCGAGGTCGAAGTCGACGATGCGAACGCCACCGCGGTAGTGGCCTTGAAGGGTGGCGGTTTCGGCGGGCAGACGGTTGAAGTCGCGCTGGTCAAGAACGGTGATCAGTGGAAGATGGACGAAATCGTCAAGTTCACGAAGTTCGACCCGAAGCAGTTGGCCCAGGCGTTCGAAGAACAGGTCGCCAAGCACCCCGGTGAAATCAGCAACAGCCTTGCCTCCTGCCTCGGCGATGCCTTTGCGGCGACCTCGCGAGAAGAAGCTGAAGAACTGCTCTTGAGCGGCTCCTCCAAGGCATTCGAAGGCATCGCCGAAGCCTGTCTGGGTAAGCCCAGCGCCTAGGCCTGGGACCCGGCCGTGGCCGGGGCTATGCTCGGAATGATGTTGCAGACGGACCTCGACTCCGAGACTCCCCAGGGCGACGGCGGCGCTCCGATCGAGCCCGGCGCTGACCGGGCGGAGCGGCTGCTGGCGGGACTGAACGAGCCCCAGCGCGAGGCGGTCGTCGCCGGCGACGGACCGCTGCTGGTGCTGGCCGGAGCCGGCTCGGGCAAGACGCGGGTGCTGACCCACCGGATCGCCTATCTGCTGGCGACCGATCGGGCGCGGCCGGGGGAGATCCTCGCGATCACCTTCACCAACAAGGCGGCGAGCGAGATGCGCGAGCGCGTCGCCTCCCTGGTCGGCCGCTCGGTGCGGGCGATGTGGGTGACGACCTTTCACTCGGCCTGCGCGCGGATGCTGCGCGCCGATGCCGAGGCGCTCGGCTACGCGCGCACCTTCACGATCTACGACGAGTCCGACTCGCTGCGCATGCTGAAGCGCTGCATGACCGAGCGTGGGGTCGACCCGAAACGCTATCCGCCGCGCTCGGTGCGGGCGCAGATCTCGGGCGCCAAGAACAAGCTGATCGACGCCGACTCCTACACGCCGACAGAAGAAAACCCCTTCGAGGAAGTGGTCGCGGACCTCTATCCGCTCTACGAAAAAAGGATGCTCGAAGCCAACGCGATGGACTTCGACGACCTGCTGGTGCGCACGGTCAACGTGCTGGAGATCTCCAAAGAGGCGCGCGAGCGCTGGCGGCGGACCTTCCGCCACGTCCTCGTCGACGAGTACCAGGACACCAACTATGCCCAGTACCGCATGCTTCAGCTACTCACCGAAGATCACGGCAACCTGATGGTCGTCGGCGACGAGGACCAGTCGATCTACGGCTTCCGCCACGCCGACATCCGCAACATCCTCGACTTCGAGCGGGATTTCCCCGAAGCAGAGGTGATCAAGCTCGAGCAGAACTACCGCTCGACCCAGACGATTCTCTCCGCTGCCAACGCGGTGGTCGAGCGCAATCGCGAACGACGCCCGAAGCAGCTCTGGACCGAAATCGCCGGCGGTGAGCCGGTGCGGCTCTCCGAGCTCTCCGAAGAGCACGAAGAGGCCCGCTGGGTCGCCGGGGAGATCGAGCGCCTGGCCGAGGAGGACGGGGTCAAACGCGAGGACGTGGCCGTCTTCTACCGGACCAACGCGATGAGCCGGGTGCTGGAGGACACGCTCAATCGCTTCGACCTGCCTTACCAGGTGATCGGCGGCACCAAGTTCTACGAACGCGCCGAGATCAAGGACGCGGTGGCCTACCTCAGCCTGCTCGCCAACCCCGCCGACCAGGTCTCCTTCGCCCGCATCGTCAACTCTCCGCGGCGCGGGATCGGCAATACGACCCAGGGCCGGCTCGCCTCGCACGCCAACACCACCGGCAAGACGATCTGGGAGGTGATCGAGGCGGTCGAGGAGGTGCCGGGACTGAACGGCGGCGCGATCAAGGCGGTCTCCCGCTTCTACGAGACGATGGCGGGCTTGCGCGAACGGGCCGAGAAGGAAGGACCGGTGGCCGGACTGCTGGAGGCGGTGCTGAACGAGAGCGGCTACCTGGAAGCGCTCTCGGCCGAGCGCACGATCGAGGCCGAGGGCCGGGCCGAGAATCTCGAGGCGCTGGTGGCCGGGGCGGCCGAGTTCGATCTCGAGCGCGAGCGGGAGGGCGAGAGCGAAGTTCCGCCGCTGGAGGAGTACCTGCAGCAGATCTCGCTCTACACCGAGCAGGACGGGCTGGACGGAGGTGAAGAGTCGCTGATCACCCTGATGACCCTGCACAACGCCAAGGGCCTGGAGTACGACACGGTCTTCATCGTCGGCTGCGAGGACGGAGCCTTCCCTCACATGCGGGCGCTCGAAGAGGGGGGCGAGGAGGAGGAGCGGCGGCAGCG
>Ga0207682_10000179_pt1 | contig 28770 bp, 30 predicted proteins | sample KBSM63metaG_FD_184332 | JGI IMG/M metagenome (GOLD analysis project Ga0207682, IMG submission 184332) | Miscanthus rhizosphere microbial communities from Kellogg Biological Station, Michigan, USA - KBS M6-3 metaG (SPAdes) (version 2) | ecosystem: Host-associated > Plants > Roots > Rhizosphere >... | reverse complement strand
GATCGAGCTGATGCGACGAATCAAGGCGACACTCGATCCGGCGGCGCTGCTCAACCCGGGAAAGGTCCTGTGAACCCAGCGTTTCACCTGCTGCAATCGACTCGTCGCCGACTCGGACCGTGCGCACGCGGCGGAGTGGGCTGACGTGGGCAAGGTCATCTTCTGGCTGGTCGTTTTCTTCGTCGTGCTGTTCGCGCTGAGGCTGATCAACATCTCCAGGAACCGCTCGCGCGATCGGGACCAGCGCCCGGGCCGGGCACCCGATGCCGGCACGATGACCCGGTGTGTCGAGTGCGGGACCTATCTGCCGGCAGCCGATGCGACGGAAGGGCCGCGAGGACCTGTATGCGGCGACGTCAAGTGCCTGGAGCGAGCCCGCAGTCAGGGACGCAAGTAGCACGGCGCCGCGAATGGTGGCGCCCGCGCGAGCAGGCGGGTCGTGTGGTATCGACACCCGCAGCGCAGAAGTCGCACGCGGCGGCAGCGGCGTGAGTTCCCGCCGGACGTCCGTTGCTGTCACAATGCGCGCAGCCAAGTACCGTCGTTCACCTCCATGCCGCACGCGGCCACGCCGCAACTGCCCACCGCCGATGACCGTGTCGTATCGACCGACCTCCCCATGGCTCGAGTGACCGCCGAACCGCTGCGCGGCGCTGCCGCGAACTCCCCACAGCCATTGCCGGAACTGATCACGGGCTCGACGCGGCGAATTCTCTGGATCGTCGGGCTGTTTCGCGCTGTTTGCGGCGCGCTGCTGCTGGGTCTCGCGCTGCTTCTGGATCTGCGCGCGATGAACGTTGACGCGCCCAATTCATTCCTGACTGCCGCGTCGCTGTACTTCGTGTTCGGCCTCGCCGCGTTCGGCTGGATCCAGCAGGAGCGCGTGCGGCTGCCGCTGGTGCAGACGCTGTTCGCGCTCGTTTCGGGCGACATCTTTTTCATCGCGCTGATGATGATCGCCGGCGGATCGACCGGCGCTCCGCTGCCCATCCTGCTGTTCCCGCAGCTCGCCGCCGGCGGCTGGCTCCTGCGCACGCAGACGGCGTTCTTCCATGCGGCGCTGGCCGCGATCGTGCTGTTGAGCCTCGAGGCCTATCGCGCGCTCGGCGGCGACATCCGCGGTCCGCAGCTCTTCCAGACCGCGCTCATCTGCCTCGGCTATTTCGCGATGGTGGGCATCGCCGTCGTCATCGGCCGCTATACGACGGCGTCGGAGGAGCTGGCCGCCCAGCGCGGCATCGACGTCGCCAACCTCGAGCAGGTGAACCGCCTGATCATTCAGGACATGCAGGACGGCGTGCTCGTCGTCGACCTCACGGGGGTCGTGCGCGGGCACAACGCGCAGGTTACGCGACTGCTCGGCGGCTTCGGACGAATGCGCGGCGGCATGCGCCTAGCGGAGTTCTCGACGACGCTGCACGACTACTGGCGGCGGTGGAACGAGGATCTGTCGGAGCCGCTGTCGCCGTTCAAGGTCGAGACGACGCAGCGGCTCCTGCGCGTGCGCCTCGTGCGCATCGGCTCGGGGCTCAACGGCGGCACGCTGATCTACCTCGAGGATCTGGGACGCGCGCAGAACGAGGCGCAGCAGATGAAGCTGGCGGCGATGGGCCGCCTGACGGCGTCGATCGCGCACGAGGTGCGCAACCCCCTGTCGGCGATCAACCAGGCTGCGCAGCTGCTCGAAGAGGACGGCAGTGTCGCGCCCGAAGGCACGCGCTTGTTGAGCATGATTCGCAACAATGCGAAGCGGATCGACCGCATCGTCGGCGAAGTGCTGCAGCTCAATCGCCGCGACCGCCAGCAACCCGAAGTGATCCGGTTGCATGATTTCGTCGGGTCGATGATCGAGGAGATCGCGCAAGCCGAAGGGATCACCACGGGCGGCATCGTCGTCGACATCAACAACGACCTGCTCGTCATGTTCGACCGCGGCCACTTGAGCCAGATCGCCTGGAACCTCGTTCGCAACGCGTGGCAGCACTGCCAGAAGCGGCCGAGCAGCATCAGCATCGCAGCACGCGCCGGCTATATGGGCGACGCCGTGATCTGCGAGCTCGGCGACGACGGACCTGGCGTGCCGCAGGAATACCGCGCACAAATCTTCGAGCCGTTCTTCACCACACGTTCCGGCGGAACCGGACTCGGACTCTACATCGCCCGCGAGCTCGCCGACGCCAACGGCTGCGCGCTCGAGCTGTTGCCCAAATCACCGGGCGCCACGTTCCGCCTCACGTTCAAGCGCGCGCTGACGCCGGCCGCGATCGACTAGAATCCGTCTGAATTTTCGAAAAGCACATCCAATGTCGCGCAAAACCCGTGGTCAACCCAAAGTGCTGGTCGTCGATGACGAACCGGACCTGCTCGAACTGCTCGAAATGACGCTGTCGCGAATGGGCCTCGACACGTCGCGCGCCGAGTCCGTCGGCGAGGCGCTGCGGATGCTCGATCGCGACACGTACGACCTGTGTCTCACCGACTGGAATCTGCCGGATGGCGAGGGATTGCGAGTCGTCGAGCACATCACGCAGAAGGCGCTCGACGTGCCCGTAGCCGTGATCACCGCGTTCGGCAGTCCCGAGAACGCCGTCGCGGCGCTGAAGGCCGGTGCCTTCGACTACCTGGCCAAGCCGGTCGCACTCGAGCAATTGCGCGCACTCGTCAAGCAGGCGCTGAAAGTGCCGGAGAAGCCCCAGCCCGCGACCAGCTACCAACTGCTCGGCGAATCACCGGCGATGCAACAGGTCCGCGGGATGATCGACCGGCTGGCGAAGAGTCAGGCGCCGGTGTTCATCAATGGCGAGTCGGGGAGCGGCAAGGAACTCGCAGCGCGGATGATTCACCTCAAGGGACCGCGGGCCGAATTCCCGTTCATCGCGGTGAACTGCGGCGCCATCCCCGAGAACCTGATGGAAAGCGAGTTCTTCGGTTACCGCAAAGGCGCGTTCACGGGTGCGGAGACCGATCGCGACGGTTTCTTTCAGGCGGCCACCGGCGGCACGCTGTTTCTCGACGAAGTGGCGGATCTGCCGCTCGCGATGCAGGTCAAGCTGCTGCGCGCGATCCAGGAGAAGAAGGTCCGCAAGGTCGGGTCAACGACGGAGGATGCCGTCGACACGCGATTGATCAGCGCCACGCACAAGAACCTGTCCGCACTCGTCGACAACGGCGAGTTCCGGCAGGACCTCTACTATCGGTTGCACGTGATCGAGCTGTCGATGCCAAGCCTGCGCGAGATGCGGGAGGACATTCCGCTGATCGCCAACGCGATCCTGACGCGGCTCGCGCGCGGCAGCGCGGCGGGACTCGAAGTCGAGGCGATCGCAGCGCTCGAGCGTTATCCGTTTCCCGGAAACGTTCGCGAGCTCGAGAACATCCTGGAACGCGGCTTGTCCCTCGCCGCGGAGCCGCAGCGCATATCGGCCGACGACCTGCATCTGACGCCGGTTGCCGACGAAACGGATTCGCCGGTGCCCGCCGGCGAGAAATGGCCGCTACAGGACTACCTCGACCGCGTCGAGCGCTCGGCGATCAACGAGGCGCTCGAAAAGACGCGCTACAACCGCACGGCGGCCGCCAAGCTGCTCGGCATCACGTTTCGCGCAATGCGCTACCGGATGGAGCGGCTCGGGATCAAGTAGTCCTGCCCTGCATTCCCCAGTATCTCCAGCATAGCGGCTACTGTCGCCTCGATCGCTTGACTAGAGCTTCTAGCGACGCGGCCGTGTCAACAAACTCTTGGAGATCAGGGCGATTGGGAACTCCACCCCTCCCGACCGGCCTTGAATTGGTCGCCTTGGCGGCAACCGCCCGCAATAGATGCGCGGCGCGCTCAATCTGAGCGCAAATATTCTCATTGAGTTTGGGCACCCCGAACCCCGCCTCCCATGCAGGAAACGTGAGCAGACGAGGCGCTAACGCTGGCGTCTAGGGTACGGGCCCGATTGCGGTCAGGCACCTAGGTCATTTTAGCGGCGTCGCCGCGAGGGCAACTGGGATGGGGATAGGGGCTTGACATTCGTCGTCACTTCTGTAATATTGGAACTATGAAACAAACCGCCTCGCCAGCTTAAGTTGCATACAGACGCTTCAAGAGTGGTGACCGCGCTCGCCGCCCTTGCCCAAGAAACGCGCTTGGCGATCTTCCGACTGCTCGTCGAGCATGCGCGTGACGGGCTGACCCCAGGCGCCATAGCGCTGAAGCTCAAGCTGGCGCCGGCCACGCTTTCCTTCCATCTGAAGGAGCTGGCCAATGCCGGCCTCATCGAGGACCGCCGCGACGGCCGTTTCATCTGGTATCGGCCCGACGTGGCTGCGATGAACGAACTCATGGGCTACCTGACCGAAAACTGCTGCCGCGCGAGCGGTGGTGAGGCATGCGTCACGACGTGCGCGCCGTCCGTATGCAAGCCAACCTCCGCGCGCAAGAGGAGCAAGTAATGCGTAGATTCCACGTCCACCTTGGCGTGCCTGACTTGGCCGCCAGCATTCGTTTCTACTCCGATCTGTTCGGCATGCCGCCGTCAGTCGAGAAACCCGATTACGCGAAGTGGATGATTGAAGATCCTCGCGTCAATTTCGCGATCTCGCATCGCACTTCTCGAACCGGACTGAACCACCTTGGGTTGCAGGCCGAATCGGCGGAGGAGCTTGCCGCGATTCGCACGCAATTCGCGGGGGCCGACTCTGAAAAGGTGTTCGACGAGCCCAACGTCAATTGCTGCTACGCGCGCGGCAACAAGCACTGGACGAAGGATCCGCAGGGAATCGCGTGGGAAGCCTTCCATACGCTCGACAGTGTTCCGGTTTACGGCGACGACGCAAACGAACCGACAGAAGTCAGCGCCTGCGGGAACACCGCAACGCAATGTTGCGGGCCGGCTGAAGCAACGGAACAGACTGTCCCCACAAACGCTTGCTGCGCATGACTGTCGACAGGCCATACAACGTACTTTTCCTGTGCACGGGAAACTCCGCCCGCAGCATCATGGCGGAGTCTCTGCTGCGCGAGATCGGCAAGGGTCGGTTCAATTCGTACTCTGCGGGGTCAATGCCGAAGGGCCAGGTCCATCCGATGGCGTTGGAGCTTCTCAAGTCTCAACGCATGCCGACCGAAGGCCTGTGGAGCAAACCTTGGGACGAATTCGCCAAACCCGATGCGCCGCAGATGGACTTCGTTATCACTGTCTGTGACAACGCGGCAGGCGAAGTGTGCCCCGTGTGGCCTGGTCAGCCGGTGACTGCCCACTGGGGGATTCCTGATCCGGCCGCAGTCCAAGGGGACGCGGATGCGCAGCGGCGGGCATTCTCGGATGCCGGCCACATGCTCTCCACGCGCGTTCGCCTGCTCGCGAGCTTGCCGCTTACGACGCTCGATCGGCTCGCCTTAAAGACAAGGCTCGACGACATCGGCCACCGGCCATCTTGAGTAACCTGGGCCGCGCCCTGCTTGCGGAGTTCGTCGGCACGGCATCACTTCTCGCCGTTGTAATCGGCAGCGGCATCATGGGTGAGCGACTGTCGTCCGCCAATCCAGCGGTCGCGCTGCTCGCGAATTCAATTGCGACTGGCTTGGCGCTATACGTGCTAATCACGATCTTCGGCCCGATCTCCCGATCGCATTTCAATCCGATCGTTACCTTCGCGGCTGTCGTGAATCGGGAATTTACGCTGCGCCTAGCGTTTGAATACTGTTTCGTTCAACTCTGCGGTGCGATCGCTGGCGTCTGGTTAGCACACGCTATGTTCGCGCTCCCTATCCTGCAGACAAGTGAGCACGTTCGGACCGGAATCGGTCAGTGGGTCAGCGAAGCAATTGCGACCGCAGGACTATTGCTCACGATTGGAGGATGTACGCGATTTGCACGCGCGCAAACCGCAGCAGCCGCAGGGGCCTACATCGCCGCAGCGTACTGGTTCACTGCATCGACGTCATTCGCCAATCCTGCCGTAACGGTTGCGCGAGCCATGAGCGATACGTTCGCCGGAATCCGGCCGAGCGACGCTCCCGGATTTATCGTGGGGCAGATCGCCGGGATGGCGATCGGGCTGGTCGCGATTCGGCTGCTGTTCGGGCGAACCGCTGTCGAGCCGGGAGCTGGCCCACATCCGTCATAGGGCGCCACCGTATTCACGGGCTCAGCAACTGAATCCGCGCAACCGGATCGCACCCACGCGATTACGCCGCGCCCACAATCACAAACGGCCCGCCGAAGCGAGCCGTCCTTGTTTGCGTCATCTTCCGCGAATCACTTGCGCCGGCGACGACGTGCGAAGTCGATGATCGGCGTGCGGCGTCCGCTCAGCTGGAGCCGCCTCCCGGCGAGAAGGTGCGCTCGGCCTGCTCCGCAGTCACGACGCTTACGGGAACGCCGAGCCGCTCGATGCGGTGGGCAAGGTCGAGATGCAACCACCGCGATATCCGCGCTGGCAGCGTCGAGACGATGACCTCGTCGTACGTGTCGCGCTCGAGCGTCTGGCGCACGGCCTCGTACGGATCGGTGGCCCCGACGATCCCTTCCACGTGCGAGCCCGCGGCCGCGTCGAGTAGCGGTATCGCGAGCTCGAGCGTAATGGCCGCTTCCTCGGTGTCCGGGTCCCAATACGGCCGAGGGACCAACAGCGTGAACTTGCACGGCCCGCGTGCGGCTTGCTCAGCAACGACGGCGAGCAGCCTGGGCGAGGCCGCGGTCCGGTGCGCCACGATGAGGATGCGCCGGTCACTCATGATGGGGACCCTCCCCTGTATGGGTGAAGATCTAGTCGATCACCCCTTCAGCCTGCAACCGCAGAACTGTCGAGACGTCCGGGCGGTCACTACGATGCTAGTCCTGTCACTCGCCTGGTGCAACCGAGGGCGCCGAGGTACTCAGTGCGACGCCGTCATTCGTGGGTCAGTCGCTGACACTTGCCTCATGGTGCGTCGACTCTGCACAGATAAGGTATCCAGGGATGCAGCCACGGCGCGGCGGCCACCATCTGCGGCGCAAACAGTGTTAGCGCCGCGCTTCCGATCAGCACGGCACCTGCGATGCGCCTGCCTGTGACCCCTGCAGAGAAACCTGCGGCGCGCCGCGCACCCATTGCCATGGCGATCATCGCCGGTGCCGTGCCGATGCCGAACGCCAGCATCGTCGCCGCCGAGCGCAACGCGTCATGTTCAAGTGCGGCAATGACAATGATCGTGTAGACAAAACCGCACGGCATCCATCCCCACACCATGCCGAACCCGAGTGCGCGCGAGACGCTCGTGACGGGCAACAAGCGCCGGCCGAGCGGCGCGAGGCGGGGCCACACGAGCCGTCCGACACGCGACCCCGGATCGCGCAGCGCGCCGAAGGCGACGAGGGCCGCAGCGGCGAGCGCTACCGCCGAAAGCGCGCGCAACCCCTGACGCACCACGTCGAAATCAAGCCAGCTCACGATGATGCCGAGAACACCACCGAGCAGCGCGCCGGCGATCGAGTACGAAAGCATTCTCCCTGCTTGGTAGGCGACGAGCAGTGACATGCGTGATCGCCCGTCGGTACGTTTCGCAGTAGCCAAGCCGAGTGCGGCGGAAATGCCGCCGCACATCACGAGGCAATGCCCGCTCGCTGCGATGCCGAGCATCAGCGCGGCGCCGAGCGTGAGGCCGCCGGTCATCGCAATCTCTCGGGGGGGTCCTTGGAATCGGCAGTCGTCGCGCCCCCTGGACCGAAGTCGGGTGATGCGCGGTCGGCGTCAAGGAGAGGCAGGAGTGCCGGCGTCTCCATGTCGTCGAACTGTCCATGATCGACTGCCCAGAACAATGCGATCCCAGCGCCGACGAGGAGCAGGATCGACAGGGGAATCAGTACCAGGAGACTGTTCATGCCGACGCACTCGTGCGAAGGGGCGACTTGGGCACCGCGGCCATTCGTTCATGGCCTGGATCCGAACGGGTCACGCGGCCGATTCGCAACGCGTTCAGCACAACCGCGAGCGAGCTCGCAGACATGCCGATCGCGGCGAGCCATGGAGGTACGAAGCCAAGCGCGGCGAGCGGTACGGCGGCGAGGTTGTAGCCTATCGCCCAGCGACGGTTCTGTCGCAGGATCGCCAACATCTGCTGAGCGAGCGTACGCGCTTGCGCAAGCGCATCGAGCTTGCCGGTGATCACGATATCGCTGGCCGCCTGCGCGACGTCGGCGGCTGTACTCACCGCGACGGCGACGTCGGCGCCTGCGAGCATCGGAGCGTCGTTCACGCCGTCACCGACGACGACGACACGCGCGCCATGCTGATGAAGCGACGCGAGCCACGCGAGCTTCTCCGCGGGTGCCTGGCGCGCAACCCAGGTCTGGATTCCTAGCATCCCGGCCACCGCTGCGACCTTCGCCTGCGAATCTCCACTTGCGATGGCAACCGAGAGGCCGTCTCGAGCAAGGGCAACAACCGCGGCGCGCGCGGTCGGATGCAGCCGCTCGTCGATGTGAAATGCGGCGACGGGTCCATCGTCATCTGCGAGGATCACGGCGTCACCCAGGTCGGATTGCTGCCCGCCGAATGGCCAGGCGTAATCAACTCGACCGAGGCGATAGTGGCGTCCCTCGACGACCCCGCCAATTCCAAAGCCCGCGACACTTTCCCGCGCATCGACCGAGGGCAGCGCAGCCGGCGCTGCGGCAGCGAACGCACGCGCAAGTGGGTGGCGAGTGCCTTGCGCAAGCGCTGCGGCAACGGCAAGTGCGGCATCACCGTCAGTGTCTCGCAGCATCACCGTCCGGTTCCGCGCGATGCTGGGTTCAGTCAACGTGCCAGTCTTGTCGAAGATGACGTGCGTGGCCGCAGCGAGATCCTCGAGTGCATCGGGGCGCACGACGAGGACACCCCGGCCGGCGAGCACCGCGAGCGTGCGGGTCACGGCCGCCGGTGCCGCCAGCGCAAACGCGCAGGGACAGGCCACGACCAGGACCGCAACCGTCGCCGAGAACGCGCGTTCGGGATCGGCGATCGCCCAGCCGATGGCGGTGCAAGCGGCGAGTAACAACACCCGCGCGATGAAGCCGGCCGCCGCGCGCTCGCCGGCGCGCGCGAGCCGCGGCTTCGTGGTCGCGGCACGTGCCGTCAATGCAACGATGCCCGCGACGACCGTATCGGCACCGACTCGCGTCACGCGCATGGTTGCCGGATTGCCTATCACGACGCTACCGGCGCAGAGCATCTCGCCGCAATGTCTTGTTAGCGGTGCCGATTCGCCGCAGAGCAAAGCCTCGTCGACGTGGCACTGCGCGCTTTCGAGCACGCCATCCGCCGGAACGCCGGCTCCATCGGCAACGATCACACGATCACCAGGGGCGAGTTCGATTGCGCCAACGCGCACCAGCGATCCGTCAGCTTCGATTCGATCGGCGAATACCGGAGACAATCCCGCCAAAGCGTCGGACAAGTCGCCGGCACGGTGCCGAGCGCGCATCTCGAGGTAGCGACCGACACTCAGGAAAAACACGAACATGCTGACGGACTCGAACCAGACGTCGGGGCCCCCGACAACGACCTCGACGACGCTTCCGGCGTAGATGAGCGCAACGGCGAGCGCCACCGGCACGTCCATGCCGAGCCGTCGCGCCGCGAGGAGTCTTTTCGCGCCTGCGAAGAACGGCGCCGCCGCATAGAACACCACGGGCGTAGCCGCGAGCAGGGTCAGCCATCGGAACAGGTCGCGGGTCGCTAAATCCACACCGTCGAACGCGCCGAACCATAGCGCGCTGGCGTACATCATCGCCTGCATCGCACCCAAGCCGGCGACGGCGAGGCGCTTTTGCGCATCGCGCGTCTCGCGGCGGCGGGTGTCGTCGAGGGCCGCGCGATCGAGCGGCAGCGCCCGATAGCCGACGCGTGCGAGCGCATCGACAATTCGCGTGAGCGAGACGGCCCTGCCGTCGTACACGATGCGCGCGCGCTGCGCACCGGCGTTCACGGAGACTCCGGTGACACCGGGCAAGAGGTCGAGGGTTCGCTCGATCAGCCAGCAGCAGGCCGCGCATCGCACGCCGTCGATCAGCACGATCGCTTCGCTGTTGCCGTCGGCGAGCGGACGCACGACGTGGCGCGAAAGCTCCGCACGCTCGAACGCTGCCGCGCTCTTGGCCCAGTCGCCGAGGTTCGGCGGGCGAACAGCCGATTCGCTGCGCAATCGATAGTAACTGGCGAGTCCGAGTTCGCCGATCCACTCGGCCACTGCGCGACAGCCGTTGCAACACACCGCATGCGGCATGCCGGCTACGTGCGCTTGCGGCGGATTGGCGGGCAGCGCCTCACCGCAATGCCAGCAGCCGCTCATCGGCGCTCTTGCGTGGGGGGCGGCATGGCCGCCGAGTGCCGCAGCGGGACCTTCAGCACGCTGCCGCCGCCGGTTTCGATCGGCGTGTCGGCATGGCGCACCGCAAGCACGATCGTGACGATGCAAGCAGCGATCGACGCCACAAGGATCGCCGCACCGAGCCAGGCGACCGGTTGCCGGGACCACGCTCCTGCATCGCGCGACCTCATGGCGTCATCGCACAGCGACGGTCGGCCGATGCGATTGCGCGTAGACCCACGCGGCAACAAGGAGGGCGGCCTCGTCGCCCAGGCGGGCGCGCCATGCCGGCATCACGCCATTGCGGCCTTGACGGATGGTCGCGGCGACGTCGGCGCGATCGCCGCCGTAGAGCCACACGGTATCGGTGAGATTCGGCGCGCCGAGCGCCAGGTTGCCCTTCCCGTCGGCGCCGTGGCAGGGGACGCAGTTGGAGAACAATCGCTTGCCAAGTTGCGCCTCCAACGAATTGCTCGGCCGGCCCGAGAGACTTGAGACGTAGTGCACGAGATCGTTGATCTCCTCCTCTGACAGCGTGCCCGCGAATGCCGGCATCGCACCACGGCGCCCGTCCAGAACGCTCGCCAGGATCGACTTGCCGTCACCGCCATAGAGCCAGTCACCGTCGGTGAGATCGGGTGCGCCCAGCGCGACATTGCCACGCCCGTCGCGGTTGTGGCATGCCGCGCAGTTCTCGACGAACAGCACTCCGCCCGCGCGCAAAGCCTCGGGGTCGGTGGCGATGGATTCGACCGTCTTGCCGCGGACGCGCTCGCGCAGCGGTGCTTCGAGCTGGCGGTGTGCGGCCTGGTCGCGTGCGAGCTCGTCGTGCGCCGTCCAACCAAGAACTCCTTTGAATGCACCGAAGCCAGGATAGAGCGCGAGGTAGCTGAAGGCCGCGACGAATCCGATCGCCGAGATCACGATCCACCAGACCGGAAGACTCCGCACACCTTCGCGCAACACGCCGTGCGCCCACACGTGTCCACTCGTGCCGTCGGGCTGCGTCGGGATGTCGACCCACAATCCATAGATAAAGAGGAACAGCGAAGCAGCGAGCGTCCAGACACTCAGCAGGATCACCCATCCCGACCAGAACTCGGTCATGGCTCGTCCTTCCGATCTTCCATCGGAAGCGTGGCGAGAACGTCGAAGTCTGGTTTGTGATACGGAAGCCACGCCCACACCCAGATGCCGATGAACGCGAGCATCACGACCACGGTGACGATGCCGGCGATATGTCCCCAGAGCGGACTCATTTCGAAGCTTCCTTTGCCGGCTCGTTGGCGATGCCGAGTCCTTGCAGATAGGCGACCAGCGCGTCGAGCTCCGTCTTGTCGGCGACGGCTTTCGGCGCCCCGGCGATGTCCGCGTCGGTGTATGGGTCGCCGAGCTTGCGCAGCACGCGCATTCGTGCCGCGATGTCGGCGCCGTCGAGCTTATGTTCCTCGAGCCACGGGTACGGCGGCATGTTCGACTCGGGGACGAACGCGCGGGGATCGACCAAATGCAGGCGTTGCCACTCGTCGGAATACTTGCCGCCGACGCGCGCGAGATCGGGCCCAGTCCGCTTGGATCCCCATTGGAAGGGCCGGTCGTACACCGATTCGGAGGCCACCGAAAACGTACCGTATCGCTGCGTCTCCGCGCGGAGCGCGCGAATCATCTGCGAGTGGCACAGGTAACACCCCTCGCGCACGTAGATGTCCTTGCCGGCGAGGCGCAGTGGATCGTACGGCTTGACCCCCGGTGGTGGGGCAACGGTATGCGCCTCAACGAACAGCGGCACGAGTTCCGCAAGGCCGCCAAACGAAACCGCAACGAATATCAGGATGCCGAGCAGGGCCGCGTTCTTCTCGACCGCTTCGTAGTACTTGTAGCCGCGCGCCATGTCTGCTGCCCGTCAGCCGTACATCGGCAACGGCGCCGGCGCCTGATGCGGCTCGGGCTCGGGAATGGGGACCGGGATCGGCTTGATCAACCGAGCGCGGGCAGCCGCAGCGGTGTGCCACAGGTTCCATGCCATCACCACCATGCCGGCCAGGATGATGACGCCGGCGAACCAGCGAACGGCGTACATACCTTTGATGGCGATCAGGCTGTCGATGAACGGATAGCTCAGCGAACCGTCGGGACCGGTGGCGCGCCACATCAGGAACTGAATGGTGCCGGCGATCCACATGGAGAATATGTAAAGCAGCACGCCGATGGTGTGCAGCCAGAAATGCAGTTCCATGGCCGCTCGCGAATGCATGGCCGGCTGGTCGAGCGCGCGCGGGGCCATCGCATAAAGCGAACCAATGGTGATCATGGCCACCCAGCCAATCGCACCGAAATGCACGTGCGCGACCGTCCACTCGGTGTAATGCGTGAACGAGTTTACGGTCTTGATCGCCAGGATCGAGCCTTCGAGCGTCGTCCCGGCGTAGAACACGAGCGCCAGCACCATGAACTTCGCCGCAGGATCAGTCTTGAGCAAATGCCAGGAGCCGTTGAACGTCAACAGGCCGTTGGCCGCCGAGCCGAAGCTCGGCATCAGGAGGATCAACGAGAAGGCCATCCCGAGCGACTGCACCCAGTCGGGCAGCGCCGTATACATCAGATGGTGCGGGCCCGCCCACATGTAGATCGATATCAATGCCCAGAAATTGACGATGGAGAATCGGTAACTCCATAGCGGCTGCTTCGCCTGGCGCGGAACGAAGTAGTACATCATCCCGAGGAAGCCCGCGGTAAGGAAGAACGCGACCGCGTTGTGGCCGTACCACCATTGCACCATCGCGTCGGCCGCCCCTGAATTCACCGGATAGGACTTGGTCAGCGACACGGGTAATGCAATGTTGTTCACGATGTGCAACAGACCCACGGCGATGATGAGGGCGCCGTAGTACCAGTTGGAGACATAGATGTGGCGGATGCGCCTGCGCGCGACCGTCGCGAAGAATACCGTCCCGAACGAGACCCAAACCACGGCGACGGCGATGTCGATGAACCATTCCGGCTCGGCGTATTCCTTGCTTTGCGTGATGCCGAGGGGCATCGTCACCATCGCCAGGACGCAACCGAGTTGCCATCCCCAGAAGGTGAAGTTGGCGAGCCCGCCCAATGCGAGTCGCGTGTGGCCGGTTCGCTGGACGATGTAGTAGCAAGTACCCATCAACGCCGATCCGCCGAACGCGAAGATGACGCCAAACGTGTGGTCGGGACGAATCCGGCTGAAGGTCAGCCACGGCACGCCGAAATTGAGCGACGGCCACACCATCTCGGCTGCGGCGTATACGCCGATCGACATTCCGACGATGCCCCAGACCGCCGCGGCGAGCAGGAACAGCCGCACGACCTGGTCGTTGTAGGTTTCCTGCGCACGCATATGCCACGTCTCCCGACAACGTTGAACAAGCCGGGTCAGGTCTTCAGAACTTCGATCGAAGACCCAGGATCAATGAGGCGGAGGAATAATACGCCGTTCCAGCGGAACCGGACCCCTCGGCGGGCACCGGCGTCCTCGCCGGCGCAGCGTCCAGGCGATTGCGCGCGTACAATGTTTGCTGACGGCTCAAAGGGTGGTCACCTCTACATGTCCGTACTCGTATGGACTCTTGAGCAAGCACGGCGCACTCGCCGGCTTCGTCGCCTGCTCTATGAGGGCTACGCACGGGTTGCCGCGCAGCAGACGCGGCTTAGAAGGTTGCGCGCGACCGGCAACAGCACGGCAGACGCTGAACGTCTGCTCGACGCGCTGGCGACCGCACAGCTCGCGATGTACGAACACTTGCGTCGGTCCGGCCGTTAACCGCTTGGGCAGTCCGGCAACGTAGCGCCGCTTGCGCTTTCCCGTTTCGATTCAGCGATTGACTGACGATACGCGCAGAAGAGCGATGCGCGGCCGGTGGCGGGTCTGCCGCACGCGAATGCGGCTGGCGCAATCACGTTGCGTCGTTGGGATTTCTCTAGTGTGAGTCAGCCGCCCAAGCAGCAGCCGTTCCGAAGGTTGCAAACCAATCGAGGAGGATTCCGATGAAGTACATGATCAGCTGGTTCGAGCGCCCACAGGGTTCGCCCATGGAATACGAGAATGCCCAGAAGCGAATCCTCGAAGTCTTCGGCCAATGGAAGGCACCCGGCAATTTCAAGATCGACTTCTTTGTGATCCGAGTCGGCGAGTGGGGCGGCCACATGCTGATGGAATGCGACGATCTCGTGACCATTCACAAATTCTGCTCGATGCTCCCTGCATTCGTGTTCGAGGTGCGCCCCGTCATTCCGGTTGAAGAAGCCGTCCGCGGCGAACTCGAGGTCATCGCCTGGCGAGATGGCCTGAAACGAACGTGATCGTCGCCAATGCCTCGCGCGGCGAAGCCATCAGCGCTTCGTCGCACCCGCCGATCCGGTGACGGCGCGCAGCGCGAGAAGGTAGCTGTCGACGCCGAAACCGACGACGATGCCTTTGGCGATCTCGCTCAGCACCGAGTGGTGACGAAACTCCTCGCGCGCGTGCACGTTCGACATGTGGATCTCGACGAACGGGCAAGTGAGGATCGCCAGCGCGTCGCGCAATCCGTAGCTGTAGTGCGTCCAGGCACCGGCGTTGATCAGGACGCCGTCGACCTTGTCTTCGTACGCCTTGTGCACGCGCCTGCACATGTCGCCTTCCGAGTCGGACTGGAAGCTCTCGATCTCGGCGCCGACCTCCTTGCCGAGGGCCACCAGCGCCTCGTCGATTTGCGCGAGCGTGATCGTGCCGTACTGCTTGGGATCACGCTTGCCGAACATCGCGTGGTTGATGCCGTGGAGCATCACGATCTTCTTCATGGACTGTCTCCTGAAAATACCTAGTTGAGGGGAATCTCGACGGTCCTGCCGGTCCTGGCCGCTTCCGCGATGGCATCGACGACTCGCAGGTTCTGCAAGCCGTCGCGTCCCGTGACAAGGGGCTTCTCCTCGCCGCGGATCACGTTGCCGAAGTGCTCGATCTGGCGCGCGAGCGGGTCGGCGCGCTCGAGCGGTATGGTCTCCATCTTGAACGGCTTCCACCACGACCGTTCCTCGTCGCGCTCGTAGCGCTTGAGGCGCATCGTCGGCACGGCAAGCGACCCGTTGGTGCCGATGATGACGTACGCATCCTCGTCCTCGTACGTCGGATAGGTCTTGTTCTCTTGCGACGTCTGCTCCCAGCTCTTCGCGGAAGCGGCGGTGTCCGACAGCAGGAACGACCCAAGTGCGCCGTTCGCGAACCTGAGGTTGATGGCGACCGTGTCCTCGACTTCGAACTTGCGCGTCGCGTTGGTCGCGAACGCCTGCACGGCGACGATCTCGCCGACCATCGCGCGCAGGTTTCCTACTTCGTGGACCATGTTGATGAGGATGGGCCCGCCGCCCGGCTGCTTGCGCCACTCGTACGGCGCGTCGTAATAGCCCGCGGGTTTGTAGAACACGGCACTGCCGATGACGCCGACCAGCCGCCCAAGCACGCCGGACCTGACGATCTCGACGGCCTTGTGCAGGATCGGGCTGTGCGGACGATGGTGTCCGGTAAGCAGCTTGTGGTTCGCCTTCTCGGCCGCTTCGACGAGGCGCCTGCCCTCCTCCAGCGTGTGCCCGATCGGCTTTTCCACGAGACACGGCACGCCGGCCTTGATGCACAGGAGTCCCTGCTCGACGTGCATCGCATTAGGCGTCGCCAGGACCACGCCCTCTGGCTTGTCCTTGGCAAAGCATTCGCCGAGGGACTGGTACAGCGGCACGTTGAACTTCCGAGCGACCTCCGCGGCGTTCGGTCCCGGGTCGATGATCGAGGCGAGAACGCAATTGGGACTCGCAACCGTCTCTTCGATATGGCGTACGCCGATCATTCCTGCGCCAGCGACCGCAATGCGCACTCGTGCCACGGACGGCTCCTTGTCATCCGGCGTCGAGCGTGATGATAGCGCGACACGACGCGTGGAATCGGTTGCAAGACTTCGCAACGACGAGGACCATGTGGCGCCCGCCCGACACCGAGGATGCCAACCACTTTGTTTTTGCGGAGGATAGAATCGCGCTGCGCCACCGAAACAAGCGACCGGATGAAGTCGCTCGCGCTCACCAATCGCCCAGGGAGGCACATGATGGTATCACTGCGCATCGCAGTTCTCGTTGCGTCGCTCGCGCTGGCCGTCGACTCCGCGTCACAGGGGCCGGTGCAGAACGTGAAGGAAATGAACTGCAGTGACGAGGATCACTGCCAGGTCATCGTGACGATCACGTGCCATCACGTGATGTTTTGCAACGCATCGGTGGACGTCGAAGGTGTCAACGCACGCGGCAACAATGTCTTCTGGAAGATCGCCGACGACGAGACCTCGCAGAAGTTCGCGTTCGATCCGCGCCGTGGAATCGAATTCAAGACCGAAGCGGGCAGGAAGGCGTTCGATTGCATGCCTGTCGGCCAGAGATTCAAGTGCCGCAACCTGCCCGACGCACCACCCGCCAAGTATTTCTACAGCGTCATGATTACCGGCGTCCCGAGGCTCGATCCCTGGGTCGTCAACCATTGATGACGAACACGCCATGGTTCGGCGCGCCGAAGTCGTCCGCGGGCCACATGCTGTGACCTTCGCTCGCACTCGCACAACTTGCGGATATCCCATGATGGTCCTATAGTCCACCACGTTTAGCCCACTCGAGCACCAGCAGCTGGCAATGGGACCTGTCAGGGAAGCGAGCTTCATTTCGGATCAGATCTCGACAAATGGTGCCAAAAGAGGTTAGAGGACGTGAAACATTTTTTGATCGCTTAACAACGGGAGAACACATGAACATGACTTGTCGGCTCATGGTTGCAGTGGGGGTAGTACTGTTGTCGGCAGGGACGGCGGCGGCGCAGACAACGAGCAAGACAACCGAAACGGGCACCGCGCAGTTCACTGTCGCTCAAGTCAGCGGTGAAGTGGTTGCGGTCGACGACAACTATGTGCTCGTCAAAATCAGGCCCAGCGGCGTGCAGCGGTGGTTCAGCGTCAGCCCGGACCGAAAGTTCATCATCGACGGACAGCCGAAGACGGTGAGTCAACTGGCGCCCGGAACAATGCTCACGGCGACCGCCGTCACAAAAACGCTGCCTGTCACCGTCAGGACAACCACCATCACCAATGGCACGGTCCTGAACGTCACCGGCCGCACCCTGAGCGTCCGGCTCGAAAATGGCGAACGGCGAAGCTACACGGTTCCAGAATCCTTCAGGTTCAACGTCGACGGGAAACAGATGTCGGTCAGCCAGTTGCAGAAGGGTATGCACGTCACCGGCACCAAGATTGTCAGCGAACCGGACGCGGAGATTTCGACGCTGGCAGTGGTAACGGGCAAGGCACCCAAGTAGCCCCGGGGCGGCTGCGGCCGTCCTAGACCACGCTCTCCCACCGCCGCGACAGGCGGATGGCGCCGTTGATCACGCCGACCATCGAGTAGGTCTGTGGGAAGTTGCCCCACAACTCGCCGGTGCGCGGGTCGACGTCCTCGCTCAGCAGGCCGAGACGATTGCGGTGTGAGATGAGGTCGTCGAAGAGTTCGCGCGCCTCGCCCTGCTCGCCTGCGCGCGCAAGTGCGTCTACGTACCAGAACGTGCACGCGGTGAACGCCATGGTCGGCGCGCCGAAGTCGTCCGCGGCCACATAGCGGAACAGGTGATTGCCGCATTTCAGCTCGCGGCGAACGACATCGAGCGTCTTGCGCCAGCGCGGATCGTCGGCAGGCAGGAACCCGACCTCGCTCATCAGGAGCACGCTCGCATCCATGTCGTCGCCGCCGAAGCTTGCGACGAATGCGCCGCGCTTGTCGTTCCAGGATTGCTCGAGCACGACGGCGCGCACGCGCCCCGCGGTGGCCGACCAGCGGTCGGCCGCGTCGTCGATCCCGAGGTGGCGTGCGATCTTCGCCAGCCGGTCGCACGCTGCCCAGCACATGATCGCGGACGACGTATGCGGTGCCGCGCGCGTACGGAACTCCCAGATACCGGCATCGGGCTGGTCGTGCAGGTCGAGTGCTCGCTCGCCGAGCCACTCCATTCTGCGGAAGTCGTCGACGCCGGCCGGACGCAGAAGCCGATGATCGAAGTAGGCCTGCATCGCCGCGAGTACCGCGTGACCGTAAACGTCATGCTGGTGATGCTCGTACGCCTGGTTGCCGATTCGCACGGGACCGCAGCCGCGGTACCCGGCGAGGGACGTCAGCTTGCGCTCGGGGATTGCGACTTCGAGACCAATCCCGTACACCGGCTGCAGATGGCGTGACGGTCGGGCCTGATGGACGACGTTGGCGAGGTAGCGCAAGTAGTTTTCCATTGTCGCGACCTCGGACAGCCCATTCAGCGCCCGGACGACGAAGAATGCGTCGCGCAGCCAGCAGTAGCGGTAATCCCACGTGCGCTGCGTGTCCGGCGCTTCGGGAATGCTCGTCGTGACGGCCGCCATGATGGCGCCCGTTTCCTCGTATGTGCAGAGCTTCAGCGTGATCGCCGCGCGGATGACCGCGTCCTGCCATTCAGGCGGCAGCGCGAGCGCACGCACCCAGCGCCGCCAGTAGTCATCGGTACGCTCCTCGAACTCGCGCGCGACATCGCCGACGTTGCGATCGACGGTTTCGTCGACGCCGAACAGCAGGTTGACGGGACGGTCGAGCAGGTGCCACGTCTCGTCGATCGCATAGGCGATGGGCATGTCGGTGGTGAGGCGCACCGCCTGGCCGGCGTGGAAATAACGGATGTGATGGCTGCCGCGCGTGACGTCGGGCCGCCGCGCACCGTATTCGAACGCCGGCTGAAGCCGGATGCGAATCGTCGGTCGTCCGTGCACCGGCGCAATGCGCCGCACCAGCAGCACCGGCCGGAACGTTCGGCCGCGGTCGGTGAAGCGCGGCGCGAAGTCGGTGATGCGCACGACGTTGCCATCTCGATCCGTCAGCTCCGTCTCGAGTATCGCCGTATTGCCAACGTAGCGCTGCCGTGTTTCGACGCGGTCCGCGAGTTCCACGGCAAAACGCCCGGTCGCGCCGGCGTCCGTCGTGCCGAGCAGCGCATGCAGGACCGGATCACCGTCCGGCCGCGGCATGCAGCACCAGACAACCGACCCTGCTTCGTCGACGAGTGCATTGAACGAGCAGTTGCCGATGAGTCCGACCTCGAGACTCGTACCGGCGTCGACGAGCGGATCGTTCACGGGAAGCGGCATTCCTGCTTGGACGTGCGCAGCGACACCGACTGAAGCGCAATGTGCTCGATCAGCGTCAGCACCTCGCATTGATCGAGCAGGAACAGCGTCGCCGCGCTGTCGGCCGCCGGCTCCACCCGCAGCGTCAGTACATTGGGAAGGCGCAGTGCGAAGACTGCCTCGTCGGTGTCGTCGTCACCGATGTACAGCACGCTTGCGCAGCCCGTCGTCTCGATCAGTGCACGCAGCGCATCGCCCTTGTCGGGTGCATCCGCAGGCAGCAGATTGACGACGCGCTTGCCCGCGATGACGCGCGGCGGCGGCTGCAGTGTGCCGATGCACCGCTCGATCTCGCGGCATGCCAACGCCGGCTTGGCCGAGCGCCGAAAATGCAGCGACATCGAGTAGCATTTGTCTTCGACCGATACGCCGGCCGCACCGAGCGCCATGGAGCCCTGCAGCGTCTCGCGCCAACGTCGCACCGTTTCCGCGAACGACTGCGATCGGTCGTGCCAACCGGGCAAGCCTTCGGCACCGTGATTGCCGATCAGGTAGCGAGGCTCGAACGACAGCATCCGGCGCGCGTCGTCGACAGCGCGTCCCGTAATGATCGCCACTTCAGAATGCTGCGCGATCTTGGCGAGACCGTGCTGCACGTCATCGGGCAGCCGTGCCTTATCGGGATGATCGACAATCGGAGCGAGCGTACCGTCGATATCGAACGCCAGCAACGGCCCGGTTGCGAGGAGCGCGTCGAGCTGCGCGGTTCCCGCGGTGGAAAACGCGTAGATCAACCGATCCCCACCGGGTGCTCGCGATGCTCGTCGATGCGCTCGACGATGCGCTGGCGCTGGCGCAGGCGACTTGCATCGAGCAGCATCGCGCCCGCCCAGCGATAGACGTTGTGCTCCTGCACCAGCCTGCGCATGCTGCGCATTCGCACGCGCTGCTCGTCGGTGGGCATTCGTAACGCGCGATCGAACGTATCGGCGCATTGGTCGACGTGATACGGATTGACCGGCAGCGCGTCGTGCAGCTCCCGCGCCGCACCCGTGAATTGCGACAGCACGAGTACGCCCTGCTCGTCGTCGCGCGATGCGACGAACTCCTTGGCCACGAGATTCATGCCGTCGTGCAGGCTGGTGACGACACAAATGTCGGCTGCACGGAAGTATTCGTTGATGACCTCGGGCTCGTGGTGCTCACCCTTGAGCCTGATCGGTGGCGTAGCCGCCGTGGCGAAGCGGGTGTTGATCCGCGCGGCCAGCGCATGGACGTCCTCCTCGAATCCGCGATATTCGTCGAGCGCCGAGCGCGTCGGCGCCGCGATCTGCACGAACACGAACCGACCGACGCGCTCAGGATGGAGCTCGAGCATCCGCTCGACGGCATGAAAGCGCTCGATGATGCCCTTCGTGTAATCCATCCGGTCGACGCCGATGCCAATCTGGGCGTCGGCCGGAATATTTTCGCGAGCTACGACACGACGACGGCATTCGGCAATGCTCGGCTGCCGGTCGACGAATGGCGACGGCCATTGGATCGAAATGGGAAACGGCTCGATGCTCGTCCGATGCCCGCCGTGCGAAACCATCGAGCTCTCGTAGCCGATCCGCGCCTCCAGGTAGCGGTCAACAGTGTCGATGAAGTTGCGGCAGTGATACTGCGTGTGGAAGCCGAGGATCGTGCTGCCGAGCAGCCCTTCGAGCACCTCCTTGCGCCACGGGCAAATGCCGAACGATTCCGGATTGGGCCACGGGATGTGCCAGAACGTGATGATCGTCGCTTTCGGCAGCCGCTCGTTGATGAAGCGCGGCAGCAGCGCGAAGTGATAGTCCTGGACGAGAACGATTGGATCATCGGTTTTGGCTTCTTCGACGACCGCCTGCGCAAACCGCTCGTTGACGCGAACGTACTGGTCCCAGTCGCTCGTGCGAAACACGGGCCGCACATGAGCGATGTGGCATAGCGGCCACAGACCCTCGTTGGCGAAGCCGTAGTAATAGCCGCGTTCCTCGTCGTCCGTGAGCCAGACGCGGCGCAACGTGTACGCGGGCCGGTCCGGCGGCACGTCGATGCGGTCGTTCCCATCGACGGTTGCGCGGTCCGCGGTGCCGCTGCCGTGCGCGATCCACGTGCCGGAGCACGCTCGCATGATCGGCTCCATCGCCGTCACGAGGCCGCTGGCCGGATGCCGTATGAGGATCCGCTCGCCTTGCCGCATGTGAATGTACGGCTCGCGGTTGGAGACGAGCAGCACCTCGTCGCCGGCCAGCTCGTCGCGGAGCACGGAGCGCAGCCGCTCGGGGGTCCAGATTGCGCCGCGCTCCATGTTGCGACGGCTCGAGTCGACCTCGCGCAGCAGCGCGCGCACTTCCCCCACGAGCGGCTGCAGTTCGGGGTCAGCCGGCGCGTGGAACGGCTGAATGATGCCCTCGCCGCGAAGGAGCGCGCGTACGCCGTCCATCCAGCCGCGCCACGACAGGTGCGCGACCAGTACGGTAATCAGCGAGACGACGACGCCGAGCAGGATGAAGAAACCGATCAGGTACCGGCGCGTATCCGCGCTGCGCCGGTCGACGAAGCTCATGTCGTGGACGAGCACCAGCGTCCCGACGCTGGTTCCTTGCGCGGGCAGCGGGAACCAGGTGACGTGCAGCGGACCCGGCGGGAACTGGCGAAGCACGTGGGCATCGGGTCCGGTGCCTCGAATTTCGCGGCAGCCGAGACCCACCGGGTACGTCGGCGTCTTGTAGGCGATGTCGCCCTGCGGATTGCAGTACGCGATCGCGTATAACCGCTCGTCCTGCACGTCGCGCGAGAAGAGCTGCCGGATACCCGCATCGTCGGCGTTGCGCATCATGCCGACAAGTTGCTCCTGCATCGTGTTTGCGACGAGACGGGAGCGGATGTCGAGATCGTTCACCCACCATCGCAACATCAGCTCGTCCACCAGCGGCACCAGCGCGAGCGCCAGCAGCCCGAGCACGATCGTCAGCGGCGCAATGAACCGAAGCGCCAGCCGTATCCGCCGAAAAGCCTTCCTGACGCTCATGCCTGGACCCCCGATCCCACTCCCGGTAACTCGCGGGTCATCCGGGACCGATTGTCCCGTCGCTTTTGTTAAACCGCTGTCTTGATCGAAAGTTCACCGGCCTGTGGCACACTGCGAGCCCCCGACCGCGCCGCTTGCCTACGGGCGACGGACAGGTCATCCGGATCGATGCGTCATTCCTTGGCTCTCGGAGCGCGAACCCACGCCGGCGCATCTCAGCGACGCCGCACTTTGAAGATCGATGTCGACGGCCGCGTTGACGGCGCGACGCAGATTCCTTCGCCGAATTGCGACGAGCGGCCGCCGGAGACGGAGGTGTCGCTGATCGTCGTGCACGGCATCTCGCTGCCGCCCGGCAGGTTCGGCGGTGACGCGATTCCGCGGCTGTTCACGAACCGTCTGAATCGGGCGAGCCACCCCTACTTCGCATCGATCGCCGGCTTGCGCGTCTCGGCCCACTTCCTGATTCGCCGGGAGGGGGCGCTGCTGCAGTTCGTGCCGTGTGCCGCTCGCGCCTGGCACGCCGGCGCGTCGGCCTGGCGCGGCCGGCCCTCGTGCAACGACTTCTCGATCGGCATCGAGCTCGAGGGCGCCGACGACCGGCCCTACACCGGGGCGCAATACCGGATGCTGTCGCGGCTTGTGCGGGCGCTGGCCGCGCGCTATGGAATTCGCGAGGTCGTGGGGCACAGCGACGTGGCCCCCGGACGCAAGACCGACCCGGGCTCGCGCTTCGACTGGCGGCGCGTGCCGCACCTTGCCGGACCGCGACGCTAGCGCTTGGCCGCCGGCAGCGATTCGGGGTATAATCGTTGGTTTATGCGCTTTCTCGCGGACTACTTTCCGCTTCTGCTCTTTTTCGTAGCGTTCAAGTGGCAGGGCATCTGGGTTGCCACCGGCGTCGCCATCGCGGCGTCCATTGTGCAGATAGCGTGGTTTCACTGGCGCGGCAGCGTATCCGCCATTCACTGGCTGTCGCTGGCGATCATCGTCGTATTCGGCGGCGCAACGCTCATTCTGCGAGACGAAACATTCATCAAATGGAAGCCAACGGTGCTTTACCTGTCGTTCGCACTCATTCTGGCCGCCGGAAAGCTGGTGTGGCGGCGGGACTTCCTCGCGCTGGTGATGAAGGACATTGAATTGCCGTCGGCGATCTGGACCAAGCTCACGTGGTCGTGGGTGGGGTTCTTCGTCGCGATGGCGGCGACGAACTGGTACGTGGCATTCCATTACTCGACCGAAACGTGGGTCGACTTCAAGGTCTGGGGCGGCATCGGGCTGTTCCTGCTGTTCGCCCTTGCCCAGGGCTTGTTCCTGGCCCGCCATGTGACCGAGCCGAGTCGATGAGCCTCGCCGCAACGCTCGAAAGCCGGCTGGCGGCACTGGCACCCGTTGCGCTCGAAATCCGCGACGACAGCGCCCAGCACGTCGGCCACGCCGGCGCAGCGGGCGGCGCCGGGCACTTTTCCGTGACGATCGTGTCCGAGCACTTCCTCGGGATGACGCGCCTCGCCCGCCACCGGGCAGTCATGGACCGCGTCGGCGACCTGATCCCTTACCCGGTGCATGCGCTCGCGATCGCAGCGTACGCACCAGACGAACCCCGCCCAACGAAAGGATGACTTTGATGAAACAGACGCTGGTTGCCGTCGCGGTGATGACCGCATTGTTCAGTGGCGGTGCGCTCGCGCAAGCCGCCGCCCCCGCTGCTGCGCCCAAGGCGGCGCCGAAAGCTGCCGCCGCCGCAGCCCCCGCTGCCGGTGACAAGCAGCTCTACACGCAGGGGCAGTACGACGTGTTGCTGAAGGAGCGCCTGGCGCAAGGCGGACAGGACACGCCCGAGGTTCGCAATGCGGTGAAGGAAGAGCTGAACACGCGCGAGCTACTCGCGCGCGAAGCGAAGAAGGCGGGCCTGCAGAACACGCCGGACGTTAAGACGCAGATGGACCTCGCGTCGCAGACCGTGCTGGTGCGCGCCTACGTCACCGACTGGGTGAAGAAGAACCCGGTGCCGGAGGCGGAGCTCAAGAAGGAATACGACACGATCAAGAGCCAGATCGGCGACAAGGAATACAAGGTCCGCCACATCCTCGTCGAGAAGGAAGACGACGCGAAGGCGATCATCACCGAGCTGCAGAAGGGTGCGAAGTTCGACGAGCTCGCCAAGTCGCGCTCGAAGGACCCCGGCTCGAAGGACAAGGGCGGCGATCTCGACTGGAACGCGCCGGCGAACTTCGTGAAGCCGTTCGGCGATGCGATGAAGTCGACGCCCAAGGGCAAGTTCACGGCGCAACCGGTACAGACGCAGTTCGGCTGGCACGTCATTGAAGTCGAGGACGTCCGCGACGCGAAGGTTCCGGGCTACGACGAGGTGAAGCCGCAGCTGCAGCAGCGGCTGCAGGCGCAGTGGCTCGACAAGTATTTCAAGGATCTCCGCGCGAAGAACGGCATCTAGGTTCGACGTGTGCGCGTAATCGAAGGGCAGGCGATTTCCGCCTGCCCTTTTTTTGCCTGGAGCCCGCTTGCGCGATGCTATCCTGTGCGCCGCGCTTGGCACCCGGTTCGGGCGATAGCGAGTTTCAGCGTCGTCATGCTTCGGAGCGTTGGATGATGTCGATCCGCAACCCCAGGGACTTCTGGTCGGGCGTGCTGTTCGTAGCACTCGGCATCGCGACGATCGTGCTGAGCTCGAAATACACGCTCGGCTCGGCGGCGCGGATGGGTCCTGGCTACTTCCCGCGCATCCTCGGCATCCTGCTCATCGTCCTCGGCGGCATCCTGGCGCTCCGCGCGACGCGAAGTGCGGGTCCTCCGATGCCGCGGTTCAAATGGCGGCCGCTCGTCGTCGTGCTCGGCAGCGTCGTGCTGTTCGGCGCGATAGTACGCACTGTCGGCGTCGCGCTGTCGACCGTACTGCTGATCGTAACGGCGAGCGCTGCAAGCCACGAATTCCGCCCGCGCGAATCGCTGATCGCCGGCGTGCTGCTCGCCGCCCTTGCGGTTGGCGTATTCGTCATCGGCCTGCAACTGCAGTTGCCCATTTGGCCCTGGCAGCGCTAGGAGCGGCGAATTGGAACTCTTCAATCACCTCGCAGTTGGCTTCGGCGTTGCGCTCACGCCCATCAACCTGCTGTACGCGCTGATTGGTACGCTGCTCGGCACGCTGATCGGCGTGTTGCCTGGCATCGGTCCGGTGGCGACGATCGCGATGCTGCTGCCGACGACCTACGCCCTGCAGCCCGTGTCGGCGCTGATCATGCTCGCCGGCATCTACTACGGCGCGCAATACGGCGGCTCGACGACGGCGATCCTCGTGAACATGCCCGGCGAATCGTCGTCGGTGGTCACGTGCCTCGACGGTTACCAGATGGCGCGCAGGGGTCAGGCCGGCGCCGCGCTCGCGATTGCCGCGCTCGGATCGTTCTTCGCCGGCACATGCGCGACGGTTCTTGTCGCAGCAGTATCGCTGCCGCTGTCGGCGCTCGCGCTCAAGTTCGGCCCGGCCGAATACTTCTCGCTGATGGTGCTCGGCCTGATCGGCGCAGTCGTGCTCGCGCACGGATCGCTGGTGAAGGCGATCGCGATGATCGTGCTCGGCCTGTTGCTCGGCATCGTCGGCACGGACGTGAACTCCGGCGTCGCCCGCTTCGATTTCGGCATCCCGGAACTGTCGGACGGCATCGGCGTCGTCGTCGTCGCGATGGGCCTGTTCGGCTTTTCAGAGATCATCCTGAACCTCGAGTCGACGGAAAAGCGCGAGCTGATCACGACGAAGCTCCGGGGCATGTGGCCCACGAAGGCGCAGTTCAAGCTTGCGGCACCCGCCGTGCTGCGCGGCACGGCGCTTGGATCGGTGCTCGGCGTGCTGCCGGGCGGCGGTGCGATGCTGTCGTCGTTCGCGTCGTACAGCATCGAGAAAAAGCTCGCGAAGGATCCGTCGCAGTTCGGCAAGGGCGCGATCCAGGGCGTCGCCGGGCCCGAGTCCGCCAACAACGCCGGCGCGCAGACATCGTTCATTCCGCTGCTGACGCTCGGCATCCCCGAAAACGCCGTCATGGCGATGATGGTCGGCGCGATGATGATCCACAACATCCAGCCAGGGCCGCAGGTGATGACGTCGAACCCGCAATTGTTCTGGGGCCTCGTCGCGTCGATGTGGGTGGGCAATCTGATGCTCGTCGTGCTGAACCTGCCGCTGATCGGCATCTGGATCAAGCTGTTGACCGTGCCGTACCGGTTGTTGTATCCAGCCATCCTGCTGTTTTGCGCGATCGGCGTGTACACGGTGAACAACACCAGCTTCGACGTGATGCAGACGGCGTTCTTCGGCCTGCTCGGTGTCATCTTCGCCAAGCTCGAATGCGAGCCCGCGCCGCTGCTGCTCGGCTTCGTGCTGGGGCCGATGATGGAGGAGAACCTGCGCCGCGCGCTGCTGCTGTCGCGGGGAGATCCGACCGTGTTCGCAACGCGGCCGATTTCCGCGGGATTGCTGGCGGCAGCGATCCTGCTCGTGCTGGTGATCGCGCTCCCGAACATCCGCCGGCAACGTGAAGAAGCGTTCCAGGAAGCGTGACACCTGATGGACAATCGCGCGTGAGGCGGGACGCCGTCGCGGCAGACCGTCCGATGGACTGGTCGCTTCCCTACGCGTCGCGGAGGCAACCCGTCTGTGCGGCGAACGTCGTCGCTACGTCGCAACCGCTGGCAGCGCAGGCCGGCGCCGAGATCCTCGCGCGCGGCGGCAGCGCCGTCGACGCTGCGCTGGCGACGGCGATCGCATTGACGGTCGTCGAACCTTGCAGCAACGGCATCGGCTCCGACCTGTTCGCAATCCTGTGGGACGGCAACGAACTTGTCGGGCTGAACGCATCGGGACGCGCACCGGCGGCGTGGTCCCGTGCCCGGTTTGACGGGCTTGCGCAGATGCCTCAGCGCGGCTGGGACACCGTCACGATTCCAGGTGCCGTCGCCGGATGGACGGCATTGTCGCAGCGCTTCGGCAAGGTTCCGTTCGGCGACCTCTTCGAGCGCGCGATTCGTTACGCTCGCGACGGCTATGCAGTTTCACCCGTCGTCGCCGACAAATGGCGGCTCGCAGCGCCCCTGATGCCGCAGGGACTCGGGTGGCAGGATCACTTCCTGATCGACGGCCGCGCCCCGGCACCCGGTCAGCTGTTTCGCTCCCCCGCAACGGCCACGACGCTCGAGGCGATCGCTGCGACCCACGGCGAGGCGTTCTATCGCGGTGTACTCGCCGACGCGATGGTCAGGCATTCGAATGCGAACGGCGGCGCGCACGCGCGCAACGATTTCGAGCGCCACACCCTCGACTGGGTGACGCCGATCGGCATCGACTATCGCGGCGTGACCGTCCACGAGATTCCGCCGAACGGCCAGGGAATCGCTGCGCTGATGGCGCTCGGCATGCTGACCGCGTTCGACATCGGCGCGCTGCCACCGGATTCGGTCGCGAGCCAGCACCTGCAGATCGAAGCGATGAAGCTCGCGTTCGCCGATGTGCATCGGTATGTCAGCGATCCTTCGACGATGACGGTCACACCGGATGCGTTGCTCGACACCGGCTACCTCCGGGAACGCGCGCGACTGATCGATCCGACGCGCGCGCAGGTCTTCGGGCCCGGCGTGCCGCCGCGCGGCGGCACGGTCTACATCAGCGCCGCCGACGCATCGGGGATGATCGTGTCGCTGATCCAGTCGAACTACATGGGCTTCGGCTCCGGCGTCGTCGTCCCGGGCACCGGCATCAGCTTGCAGAATCGCGGCGCCGGGTTCTCGCTCAAACACGACCATCCGAACGAAGTGGCCGGCGGCAAGCGGCCGTTCCACACGATCATTCCAGGATTCATGACGCGCGCAGGCGCGCCGCTCGCCGCCTTCGGCGTCATGGGCGGACCCATCCAGCCCCCCGGCCACCTGCAGACCGTCGTGCGGATGGTCGACCACGCGATGAATCCGCAAGCTGCGCTCGACGCCCCGCGCTGGAAGGTCAACGCCGGTCGCTCGATCGACCTCGAGGCGAGCGCCTCACGGGAGTTGCGCGAGGGCCTGATCGCGCTCGGTCATCAGCTCGAGTCGATCCCCGATTCGTACATGGACTTCGGCGCCGGCCAGGTGATCGTCAAGGCCGAGCACGGCTACATCGCGGCGTCCGATCCGCGGCGGGACGGACAGGCGGCCGGCTTCTGACG